>Ga0335075_10009618_pt1 | contig 14714 bp, 13 predicted proteins | sample Lox_Sample_24_FD_206723 | JGI IMG/M metagenome (GOLD analysis project Ga0335075, IMG submission 206723) | Soil microbial communities from Loxahatchee National Wildlife Refuge, Florida, United States - Lox_Sample_2.4 | ecosystem: Environmental > Terrestrial > Soil > Wetlands | place: USA...
TCATTCTTCTGCCGGCGGCCAGGGGCCACGGTTACGGCACGCAGGCGCAGCGTCTGCTCGCCCGCTACCTGTTCGCGCATACCACGGTGCACCGCATCTGGGCCGGGACCGAAGTGGACAACATCGCCGAGCAAAGAGCACTGGAGAAAGCAGGGTTCACCCGCGAGGGGATCACGCGCGCTGCGGGGTGGCGCGACGGCGCCTGGCGGGACGGTGTAATTTACAGCCTGCTCCGCACCGATCCGGCTGTGTGACAGTGCGCCCGCTCGTGCCTGTTCGCAGCGTGTGCGACCAGTCGATGGGCTGAGCGAAACCAGCCGAGCGCAGCTAAAGATCGGGCGGGGTGCCGGTGAGATCGCGAACGCCCACCTCATCGGCGCGGGCCAGGAGCTCGGCTGGATCGGCGTAGACCCGGTAGGCGCCGGCGCGCTCAAGTTCCTCACGGCCGTATCCGCCGGACATCAGCCCGATGCCCAGAGCGCCGGCCCGGCGGGCAGCCAGCAGGTCCCAGACACTGTCGCCGACGACCCAGGCATGCCGCGGGTCCACGCCGATCAGCGCGGCCGCGGCGAGGAACAGGTCAGGGTCGGGCTTGGCGTGCCGCACCATGTCGCGCGTAATCATCGGCGCGTCGTCGGGCAGGCCGAGCATCGCTAGCGCCCTTTCCGCCGTGACTCGCCTGCCGCTCGTGGCGATAGCCCACGGAATCCCGTGCCGGGTGAGTGCGGCGAGTAGCTCGGCAGCGCCGGGAAGGGCGCGGACCCCGTCGACCTGGGTCAGGTACTCGGCGGCATGATCCAGCTGCAGCGACTCGATCTCGGCCGGGGACAGCGAACGGCCGGTTTCGCGCAGCAGGGCGGATACGAACAGGCCGCCGCTCATCCCGATCCGGCGGTGGATCCGCCAGACCGACAGGTCGATGTCAAGCTTGGCCAGCGCGTTCCGCCAAGCGATGACGTTCTGGTAGACGCTGTCGATCAGCGTGCCGTCCAGGTCGAACAAGAATGCGGGAACGGGCGGTTCCGGGTACGCCGCCGTAGCGCTCACGTGATCACATTAGCGTGCCTGGAGTTGGCGGCCCGTGGCGCCTGTCAGGTCTCCGGCGTCTTACGATCCCGCCTCAGACAGTGCTGCCTTATACAGGGCCGAAAGGCTGCTGCTGAACCTAGCCGCGTAAGACACTGCTGCGGTGTCTCCGCCCTGCTCGTAGCCGCCGATCACGCCGATCACCGTGTCGTGCCCGCCAGGCGTGTCGGTGCTGGCAAGCAGCGGACTGCCGCTAGTACCGTCGGTGAACCCGCCGCAGTCGAACTGATACTGGGTCGGGCTGAAGGAAAGCGCGGTGTTCTGGCAGCTGATCATCCCGTCTTGATCGTCGGGGTAGCCAGCCACCTCGACCTTCGCGCCGGCCGGCACGTTGATGCCGATCGTTTCGCCGCCGGTCAGCTGCTGGATGCCGCCGTTGGCACCGGTCTGGTGCACGACGAGGAAGGCGAAGTCGTCATCGGGGTCGGCAGAGGAGATCCATGACTGATCTTCGATGATCTGGCTCACTGTCCAGATGCCGAACGGCTCCAGGCCACCCGAGTATCCGGGAACGAACGCCACCTCGCCCGCTGTACGCCCCTTCATGCAGTGGGCCGCCGTGACGATCAGATCGCCGGCGGGACTATCCACAACGCTCGCAGTGCAGAAGTGGGTCCCAAGCTGACCTGCCGAGGTCAGCGTGAATAGCGCGCCGACGGTGGCGGTCTTCGCCGGCTGGGCGCCTTCTGCCCGAACCGGACTGGCTGACGGGCCGACCGCAATGCAGATGCCGAGGAGCGCCAGGACAGCGCCAAGCACAAGGGCAGACCGCCGCAAGCGCAGCCGCATCCACCCTCCAGTGCCAAGCCAGGCCCTTTCCCGGGCTCACCTGCCGGGGCCCCGAAGCCCGGCTTTTGACCATCCTGAGACCAGGGTAAGAGCAGCACAATACCTTTTAGCCACATAGAGCCCGGCAAGTTCCTCAGAGTGACCCGAATCACGAAGCTGCAGGTGAGATGCCGAGATCGGGCACAGCGGTCAGGTAAGGGTAAGGGACACGGCAGGGTCACAGAGACGCGAGTCCGGTCGATATGTCGACATCTAACCCGCCCGAGGCGGCGATGCGCGCCAGCAGCGCGGCTACCGCGCCACCTCCGATGCGGGAATCGGTGCGCGCGTATCACCGGTCGCGCTGGGCCTCGGACACCCAGGGCACGTTGGCGGCCGCCCGGTGGCAGCCCGGATCACGAGGCGGAGGTATTGCGGCGCAGCAAATCGCGCATTTCCTCCGGGTCGAACCAGTACGGTTCGGTAGTGCTAACAAAATCCTCCAGGATCCCCGCGAACCGGGCGGGATCTTCCATGTGAGGGTTGTGGCCCGCGCCCTCCATGACCTCCAGCCGGCTGTTGGGGATGGCCTCGTGCGCCTGGAAAGCGTGAACGAGCGGGATGATCTTGTCCTGGCCTCCCCACACGATGAGCGTGGGCATCTGCGCGACCAGGCAAAGCCGGGTCACTGCGCTCACGGACTGCCCGCCCGGATCGATCACCGCCCGCGCGGTGCGGACGAAAGCCACCCGATTCCCGCGGTCGGTCAGTGACCGGTAGGAGCGCCACACCTCTGCCGCCCTGGCGTTACCGATGCCCCAGTCGCGGAGGAACCTCGCGACCGGGTCCCCCCAGCGGCGCACGAGAGCCGGAAACAGCACCGGCATCACGTACTCGGCCGCCGGCACGGTCGCGAGGCGAAGTATCCACGTCACCTCGCGTCCCAGACCGCCAGCGTCGACAAGAACCAGGCGCTCGCATTGGCCGGGGAACTGGTAGGCGAACTGCATGGCCACGCCGCCGCCGAAGGACTGCCCGACTACGGTGACCCGCTCGATGCTCAGCACGTGCAGCAGGTCCCGCATGCTGCTGGCGTGGCTGCCCAGGGAATAGTCGCCGAGGGAATTGGATGAGTTGCCGTGACCGGGCAGGTCCGGGGCCAGCACCGTGTAGCTGCGCTGTAGCAGCCGCATGGCCGGGATCCAAGCGCGGGAACTATCCCCGATCCCATGCAGCAGCAACAGCACCGGGCCCGCGCCGCCGCGCCGGTAGGACACTCGCTGACCGTAGATCGAGACCTGCTCGGCGGCGAACTGTTCCGGCGACGGGATGGCCGATGCGGTCACCGAACCACCTCCTGACTGGTCTGGCAACCTGCCAGCTGCTGGTCTGTTCCACCCCAACTGACGGGCCGGGCCCCGCATGAAGAGGCGAAAGTCCTGCCGAGCTCGACGACCGACACCCACATCATCCCCGGCTGGCCCGCGACAAGAACCGGCAGGCAGAGAACACGATATTGCTATTAAATCGCTCCGGCGTGTCTGGGGACGGGGCAGCGCGCTCCAGTCGATGAACACCTCGATTGTGAGCGAGTGACCTCTGTGGCCAGATGCCGCCAGGCAGGGGCCGAGCTAATCTGGCTGGCCCCGCGAGGTCAGGCTCAGGTTCCCGTCGCCGCCAGGGCCTGCACGCCCGCGATGAACAGGTCGACACCCAGCTTGTAGTGGAAGTCCGGATTGTCGCACGCGGTCATAGGGACGGCGCACTCGACCAGCCGGGGGAACTTGTCCGGCGGCAGCAAGGACAGGCGAACCCTGGCCAGCCGCTGGTGCTCGACCCGCTCGGCCTCGCTCAGGCCCGGCTCGAACCCAGGCTCGCTCATGACCAGCGTGATGCCGGTGAACAGCGCGTTCTTGGCAATCGCCGCCGCGTGCTCGGCATCGAAACCAGCGCGATGCAGCACCTCGAGCGCCACCTCGTTGGCGATCGACGCCGCCTCGCTGGTCCGCTTCTCACCCGACATGAGGAGCTGGGAAGCGGACGGATGGGCTCTCAGCACGCATATCAGTGATTCCAGCAGTGCCCGGAGCTGAGCAGACCAGTCGGCGTCCGGGTCGACGTCGACGTCGATCTCGCCCCAGACCCTGTCGGCCAGTCCGACGAGCAGCTCGTCCTTACTGCGGAAATGCCAGTAAAGCGCCATCGGGGTGACGCCCAGGTCGGCTGCCAGCCGCCGGATGGTGACAGCCTCCAGACCCTCGGCATCGGCCAGCGCGAGACCACGCTCGACCACGGCCGCCTTGCTGAGCCGGGGTCGTTCTGCCGCTGCCATCCGGGTCGGATTCACAGTTGACAACTATACGCCGTACGGGTGAGACTGGCCAAGTCATGTACGCCGTATAAGTACGTCGTACATGGACTCAGTACAGGAGAGCACAGACGCGAAAGGCCAATCCCATGCGCAGACGCTGGTGGATCCTGGTGGCGGTGAGCCTGGCCACCTTCATGACCTATCTAGACAACAATGTAACGAACGTCGCGATCCCGACAATCCAACGCAACTTGCACTTGTCGATCGCTGGCCTGGAGTGGGTAGTCAGCAGCTACATCCTGGTGTTCGCCAGCTTGCTGCTATTCGGCGGCCGGATGGCCGACATCTACGGGCGGCGCCGGCTGTTCCTGGCGGGCTTGTCGACTTTCACGCTTGCCTCGCTCTTCGCTGGCCTTTCGACTAGTGGCGGCGAACTGATCGGCGCCAGGCTGGTGCAGGGGCTAGGCGCTGCGCTCCTGGTCCCGACCACGCTGGCGATCATCATGACTACCTTTGACGATGCCAGGGAGCGCACGCGTGCTATCGGCACCTGGACAGCGATCGGCGCGATGGGTCTGGCCTTCGGCCCGCTGATCGGCGGTTTCATAAGCCAGCACTTCCACTGGGGCTGGATCTTCTTCATCAACGTGCCTATCGGCGCGGTGACTCTGGCTATCGCGGTCGCGGTGATGCGCGAGTCGCGCGACAACTCGGCGGCGCGCAGACTGGACGTTCCCGGCCTGGTCAGCTCAGCGCTGGCACTCTTCGCTCTGGTCTACGCGCTGATCGAGGGTCAGGACAAGGGCTGGACGTCCCCGCTGATCGTGGGCTGTTTCGCGGTCGCGGCCGTCGCGGCAGCGGTATTCATCGTCATCGAGTCACGGTCGCAGTACCCGATGGTGTCGATGCGGCTGTTCCGCTCGCGCATCTTCGGCGGCGGCACGACCGTGAACATGCTGTGGGCATTCGGCATCATCGGCATTTACTTCTTCACCTCCATCTACCTGCAGACGATCCTTGGCTTCTCGCCGACTAAGGCGGGCCTGGCCTTCGTGCCGATGGCTATCTGCATGGCGATCTTCGCCTCGCTGGCCCCGCAGGTGGCGCCGCGTCTCGGCGCGCACCGGACGGTAGCCCTGGGCATGGCAGCCATGACAGCCGGACTGTACCTGTTCGCAAGCCTGGGCGGGTCCGCGACGTTCGGCAGCCTGATGCCGGGCTTCCTGCTGTTCGGCGCTGGTGCCGGGCTGATGAACGTGCCGCTCACTAACGCGGTCCTGCACTCCATGCCGCCCGAGCGGTCCGGAGTGGCGTCCGCCCTGTTCAACGCTTCGCGGGAACTGGCCGGCCTGCTGGGCATCACGGTTATCGGCGCGGTACTGCGGAACCGCGAGGGCGCGGCGCTGCAGCACGGCGCGTCGGCGGGCGGTGCCTTCCTGACCGGCTACCACGACGGACTGCTGGTCACCGTGGCCCTGCTGGCCTGCGGCGCGCTGATCGGATACGTGGCGCTGCGTAAGGCCGGGAACGACCACGCCACACCTGATCTCGAGGCAACGCTCGCAGCCGAACTGGCCCCGCCGGACGACGCTGACGCTGTCAGCCTCGACACGGCGCCCGCTTAGCCCTCAGCCAGGCCAGGAGGCCGCGGCGACTGCCAGGATCTCGCCGCGGTCTTCGGCCAGCAGGAAGCCTGCCTTGATGGTGGCGTCCAGCGAGCGCTCGAACTGTGCCAGGTAATCGGCTGTGCCGCCTGGGTACAGCCGGTCCAGGTCCCCGGCCCGCAGCGGCGCCGTCGTGCCGAACAGGAAGGCGAACAGCTCGCCCTCCTGGCCCGTTCCCGACAAGATCGCGACGGGAACGTCGGTCCACGGCGTCCTGATGCCTCCCGTGGCGATGCCGAGGTCGTCTCGAACGTAGTCCCGGCCAGCAGCGTCCAGCCGGGCCGCGGCCGGCGGCGTACCGCGTCCCGCCACCCAGGAGTCCAGGTGCTCGACCGCTGCGCACTCAACATAGTGGTGCTGCGGGCCGCTGTTGATCGGCGAGGCGGTCCGGCCCATCAGGATGTCCGTGGTCGGCCGCAGCAGCTCGGCGAGCCGGGCGGCCGGCAGGTTGCCGTCGTCCTGTCCGCTGGCGAACAGCAGGTAGGTGTCGGCGTGCGCCGCGCCCGCCAGTTCCCAGTTGCGCAGCAAGTCAGTGTCGGGCTGGCTGGCCAGCCCGCTGCCGAGCAGGACCACATCGGTCTCGGTCTGCAGCACGATGACAGGCACGCGCAGGTCCGCGCGGATCCGCTCGCCAGTCGAGCCGCCGGGCTGGAATCCCGTGTCGAGCGCCGCTCCAGCCCCGGTCCGGCCGTGGACGAGGAAGCCGTCGTAGACCGCGGCGAGCGGGTCGACCGCGTTGACGTAGGTGACCAGGAACGCGCCCGACTGGGAGTGACCGCTAGCGAGCAGGCGCAGCGGCCTCGTGCTCACCGGCGGCGGCAGCACGCCGCGCACCGCGTGCCCGGCCTGGCTGAAGATGTCGAATGACCATGCGTCGCCGGGATGCGACAGCCCTGAATACCGGTCCGGATGCGCCTTCTTCAAGTGCATGCTCTCGACCAGGCCGCCGCCCTCGATCCCGGCCCGCTGCGCCGACACGCCCGCCCAGGCATGCCCGCGGCGAAGGAGGTGGGTATGGGTCAGCATCCAGTCTGGCGCCGCGTCGAGCCCGCCCGACACGTTCAGCCACTCGACGACGACAGTGCCGCTGAAGTCGGCCTGGTTGGCTGGCTGGCGCACAAGCACGCGGGTGGTGAACGGCGCAGGGTCGGCCGGCAAGGCGGTCCACTGGCCGTCCGGCCCTCGCTCGCCTGCCAGCCGGTACGACTCAGCGTTGCCGCTGAGCACGAACTCGTGCTCGGTGTAACCAAGCGCGTGCAGATCGTAAGCGCCAGCAGGATCGGGTGCGCGGCCGGGCAGCGGCCGTAGCGATGCGGTCATCGGTCAGGCGGCCGACTTCTCCAGGATGTGCACGGCGCACGCGCTGCCGAGGCCGATCACGTGGGTCAGCCCGACCTTCGCGCCGTCGATCTGCCGGTCGCCTGCCTCACCGCGCAAGTGCGTCGAGACCTCGTAGATGTTGGCGATGCCGGTCGCACCGAGCGGATGTCCCTTGGACAGCAGCCCGCCGGAGACGTTGACCGGGGTCTCGCCGTCGCGCCACGGCCCGCGCCTGTCGATCCACTCGCCAGCCCCGCCCTCGGGGCACAGGCGCAGGTTGTCGTAGTGCCGCAGCTCTGCCGTGGCAAAACAATCGTGCAGTTCCACCAGGTCGAGGTCCTCCGGTCCGACGCCCGCCTCCTCGTAGGCCTTGTCGGCAGCCTGGCGGGTCAGTGTGTTCACGTCGAACTGAACCGAGCCGCCATCCACGTAGGGGTCGCTGGTCATGACCGATGCCGACACCTTGACGGCGCGCCGGCGGATCACACCGGGCATAGACTTGAGCCGCTCACCGCTGCACAGCACGGCAGCGGCAGCACCGTCACCAGTCGGGCAGCACATCAGCAATGTGTTGGGATAGGCGATCATCTCGGCGGACATGACTTCCTCGAGCGAGAACGCCTTCTGGTACTGGGCAAGCGGATTCAGCGTCGAGTGCGCGTGGTTCTTCTCGGCCACCTTGGCGAACTGCTCGAAGCCCACACCATCGTGCTCATAGGCGTACTCCATGCCGGACTGCGCGAACGTGCCCGGCATCAGGCTCGTGCCGAGGATGCCCTCGACCGGCCCGACCGCGCCGTACCGGCCGGACGGCTGATACGGCTTGTCCTTACTGGCCTGCTGCGCACCGAGCAGGCCGAGCTTGCCCATCTGCTCCAGGCCGACCGCCAGGCCGATGCTCGCCTCGCCCGCCTTGATAGCCATCGCCGCCACCCGGAACGCGGTCGCGCCGGTGGCGCAGGCGTTGGTGACGTTGTACACCGGGATGCCGGTCTGCCCGATCTGCTTCTGCAGCCGCTGCCCGATCCCGTTCGTGTCGTAGAGGCACCCCGCCGCGAGGATGTCTGCATCAAAGATCGTCAGGCCGGCGTCGGCGAGCGCCGCGGTCGCAGCCTCGCTGCCGAGGTCGATGAGGTCCTTGTCCTTGTAGCGCATGAACTTTGTCATCGCCACGCCGATGATCCACAGCGAGTCGGCCATGCCAGCGGCCCTCCTGCTTTGCGACGCCAGACCAGGCGGTCAGTTTGCCGGATTCCCCAATCTAGCGTCCGCGTGGCCGCCGTCACCAGAGCCGGGGGCGCCTCAGCGGGAAACCGGCCCGCGCAGCTTTGCAACCCGGCAGCAGCCGCACGCATCTATCCAGGCGACAGCGCCCGCCCCCGGCGGGTCAGAAGGCAGGAGGAGCGGTGGTCAGATGACGGCGACTGAGGATGAGTTCGTCCAGTTCGCCGAGGCGGCATCGGCACGCCTGCGACGGACCGCCTTTCTGCTGTGCGGCGACTGGCATACCGCTGAGGACCTGACCCAGACCACGCTGGCCAAGGTGTTCGCCGCCTGGCGGCGGATCAGCCGGCGAGATGCGGTCAACGCCTACGCGATGCGGACACTGATGAACACCTACCTCGCGGAGAACCGGAAGAAGCGGCCGGGGGAGGTCCTCACCGAGCAACTCCCGGAACTGCGCGTCGATAGCCCGTCCCCTGAGTTGCGGATGGCTGTGCTGGAGGCGCTGGCCATGCTGCCGCCGAAGGCCCGCGCTGTCGTAGTGCTGCGGTACTGGGAGGACCAGAGCGTCGACCAGACCGCTGCCCTGCTGGGCTGCTCGCCTGGCAACGTCAAGAGCCAGAGCGCTCGCGCCCTGGACAAGCTGCGCCTGCTGCTCGATGACGTGGCAACCGAGCCGGGCCCCGGCTCGCTGACTGAACTCCCGAACCGAACAAGGAAGGGCGACCATGGACGAGACGTCGCTTCGCACTCAGCTTGAGGTAGCCGTATCCGACGAGCCGCCGCTCGGGCACCTTGTTGGCAACTCCGTGCGCGCGGGCCGCAGGATCAGGCGCCGGCGCCGGGCAGCCGGGGCTGCCAGCCTCTCGGCGGCGGCCATCGTGGTTGTCAGTATCGTCCCGGCACTCACCGCCGGTACAGGCCACCGGGCCAGTTCGCCAGGGCCGGCGGCGGCCGAGCACCCTACTCCCGCCCGGACCGCCTACGTCTACCTGGGCTCGGGCACTGTGGTGCCGATCAGCCTGGCCACCAACGTGGCGGGCACGCCGATCAAGGTACCTGGTGGAGGGGGTGAAGGGGGACTGGACGTGACCTCGGCTGCCGCTACACCGAACGGCCGCACGATCTATGAGATCGGAACTGGCCGGGCCGGCGGAGCCGTCGTGACAGCGATCGACACCGCCACCAATACCGCCGGTCCGACAATCACGCTGCCCCGCCTGGTTCAACACGTAGCCGGCAAACGCATGCTTGCTTCCGCCGAACCGACCAACATCGCGGTCGCGCCGAACGGGAAGACTGCATATGTCGCTGCCGAGGAGGACATTTTCCCGATCAATCTCGCCACCAACACAGCTGACAAGCCGATCAGGATTCCGACCCGATCCTGGGCCATGGCCTTCACGCCGGACGGGAGTACCCTGTACGTGGTCAACCCAGAAGCCGGGATCGTGACGCCGATCAGGACGGCCACCAACACCGCGCTCGCGCCCATCAAGCTCACGGTGCCCAAGACAGCGTTTGGCTACCTGTTCGACATCGCCATCACGCCCAACGGCAAGACCGCTTACGTCCTGTACGGAGTGCAGGGAGGCAGGCCATACGCCAACTGGGTGATCCCGATCAACCTTGCGACCAACACCGCGCTTGGGCCAATCGCAATCCAGACGCCCGGCTTGGCCTCCGGTCTCGTAATCGCGCACGGCGGCCGGACCGCTTACGTGCTTAGCACCCGGGCGGTCACGCCCATCGACACCGCAACGAACCAAGCCGAGCCTGCCATCAGCCTTCCGGCGAACGCTGGCAACGCCTACAGCATCGCACTCGCCCCCAACGGAAAGATGATGTACGCGCTCAGTCCCCGCGGCGTCGTCCCGATCAGGACGGCCAGCAGGACCGCCCTGCCAATGATCAAGGTCCCCCAGATCGAACCGGTCACCGAGCTCGCCATCGCGCCTAACGGCAAGACGATCTACGTCGGGGCTTCAACCCGCCGCTCGCGGCAGGGCGGGCTCACTATGGACTCGGGTGGCGGCGTTGTCCCGATCAGCACCGCGACCAACACCGCGGGCCAGGTCATCAACCTCGGCTCCCCACCCGCCGCCGTCACCTTCGGCCGGTAGGTGGCCGAGTAGACCAGTTGGCGCCGGCAGGTTACTGGGCGAGCGGGCCGGTGCGCGCGACGGCTGGGCGGAACAACGTCTCCTGGGCGATGCCCGCCGCGAGCACCCCGTCGCGGCTGAAGATGCGGCCGGTGTACATGCCGCGGCCGCCGGAGGTGGACTCCGGCTGCAGGTCCATCAGCACCCAGTCGTCGACCGCAGCCTTGCGGAAGAACCAGACAGAGTGATCGATGCTGGTCAGCGGGCCGGAGATGGAAATGCCTGGCGCTGCTGCCAGGCCGGTGAACATGTCCGAGATGTAAGCGAGCCCGCACGTGTTCAGCATGTCGCCGGCCAGCTTGTGGCGGGACCTGATCCACATCCTGGACGGCCACTGCTGAGCCGGGTTCGGTTGCGCCGGCAGCCGGATCTCGACGCCGTGCATCCGGTGCCAGCGCTCATCGTCGGGCAGGTCCTCCGGCTGAGCGACCTCCGGCATGGCGTGGGCCTGGTAGTCCGAGCCCTCCTCTGCGATGTGGAAGGAGGCAGCCATGTTGAAGATGACTTTGCCGTTCTGCACCGCGATGACCCGGCGGTTCGAGTACGAGCCGCCATCACGGTCCCTGTTTACGGTTAGCAGCACCCGCCGTGACGCGTCGCCGCGGCTGAGGAAGTAGCCGTGCAGCGAGTGCGCGTGCCGGCCGTCAGGCACGGTTTCGGCCGCGGCGCGCAGCGCCTGTGCGGCGACCTGCCCGCCGAACAGGCCGGCCGGCTCCAGGGTCACCACAACAGAGCGGAACATGTCGTCCTCGATCCGCTCCAGCGTGAGCAGCTCGGGCAGACCGGTCGAAGGAGTGCCGATGACCGGCTCCGCCAGACTCGCCATGCGGCCATTGATATCACAGGGGCCGGTCGCTCCCGAGAATCATTACCTGCCGGGATGCGGCAGGCATAATCACGACATGGGCGCACTCGATGGTCGTGTAGCTGTCATCACCGGAGCCGGCCGCGGCCTGGGCCGCGAGCACGCGCTGCTATTCGCGGCAGAGGGCGCCAGAGTCCTCGTCAACGACCTGGGCGGCGGGCCGGACGGCTCGGGCAGCGATGCGTCGCCTGCCCAGCAGGTTGCCGCCGAGATTCGCGCCGCCGGCGGCCAGGCGGTGGCCAGCACTGCCGACATCACCACGGCCGAGGGCGCCGACAGCCTGGTCTCACAGGCCATCGACGAGTTCGGCGCCCTGCATGTGCTCGTCAACAACGCCGGGATCCTGCGCGACCGCACGATCGTCAACATGACCGACGCCGAGTGGGACGACGTCATCAGGGTGCACCTGCGCGGCCACTTCATGCCCACCAGAGCCGCCGCGCGCTACTGGCGCGAGCAGTCCAAGGCGGGCGCCACCCTGCAGCCGTCGCTGATCAACACCACCTCGACCTCAGGCCTGTTCAACAACCCCGGCCAGGCCAACTACGGTGCGGCCAAGACCGGCATCGCGACGCTGACCATGATCGCGCAGCGCGAGCTCGGCCGGTACGGGGTAAAGGCCAACGCGATCGCACCGGCCGCCCGGACGCGGCTGACGCTGGCAACGCCCGGCATTTCCGATGCGATCCTGTCGGTGCCGGAGGAGGGCTTCGACCCGATGGACCCGGCGAACGTCTCGCCGTTCGTCGCCTACCTGGCGACCGCGGATTGCCCGATCCAGGGCCGGGTCTTCTTCGTGGCGGGTGGCGGCGTGCACTTGTTCCAGCCGTTCGCGATCGTCGACAGCATCAGTAAGGACGGCACCTGGACCGTTGCTGAACTGCAGGAGAAGGCGGCCCGGCTGGCGGACGTGCCGTTCGATCTCGGCCGCATCCCGCTCTGACAGTTCCGCTTAGACAGCGGCGCCGTCAGGCCGGCTCGTATCCGAAGCCGACTGCCTGCGTGCCCGCTGAGTCAGTACCTACACCGAACGTGGTCAGCTTCAGCTTCATGCCAAGCGTCACGCTGGCCGGGTCTGGGTCGATGCCGACGACGTTAGCCTTCACCACGCCGCCGCCGTCCAGGTCGACGATGCCCGAGACGTACGGCACTGTCACGCCCGGACTGGCCCGGTGGACGATGGTGAACGCCCGCAGCACGCCGGAGTTAGCCAGCCGCCGGGGCCGGAACTCGCGCCGCCCGCAGTTCGCGCATGCGTTGCGCCGGTCGAAGAACAACGCGCCGCACGACTCGCATTCGTTCGCGACCAGGTGCGGGTCATCGCCGAGGCTGAGGTAGCCGACGTAGGGCACTTGTCCGGGCATAGGCACAGGCTAGCTTCCCGCAGGCCCGCCCGCACTGCCTGCGAAGGTCGTCGCAGGCTCGGTCGCATAGCGCGCCATGACCTGCCCGATCACCTGCGGCCCCGGCGGCGGGCCGGACGCAGCCAGGTCCCGCAAGTCGCGGAAGTACTGCACGTAGAAGTCGGGCGTGAAAGTGTTCAGCAGCACGGCGGGCCTGTCGCTGGCGTTGGCGAACGTGTGCGGCGCACCCGGCGGGATCATCACCAGCGTGCCCTGCTCCGCCTGGTAGGTCTGCTCGCCGACGGTGAACTGGGCGGTGCCGGAGACGACGTAAAAGCCCTCGTCGTGCCGCGCATGCCGGTGCTGCGGCGGTCCCGCGGTGTGCGGGGCGATCGTGATCTCAACGATGCCGAGGCGATGCGACGTGGTGCTGCCGTCTTCGAGTATGCGCAGCTGAACCGGGCCGGCCAGGACGCGTTCGCCCTCGCCGGATTGCACTATCGAGATGCCCCTCACTACGGCGCCCTCCTGGCTCCGGCTTGTTGCGTGTTGCTGCGACTGCTCGGCGGCGAACTCAGTGACGGCCGCGAGCAGCTCGTCGGGCGTCTCCAGCTGGGGGAGATGGCCCGCTTTGGCGATCAGCCGGAACTGCCCGCCGGGAATCGCTTCTGCGTAGGCCCTGCCGTGCTCGGGCGGGATCATGCGGTCGGCGGCGCCCCAGACAACTAGCGCCGGCATGCGGACGCCCGGCAGCCGGCGCAGCAGGCTGGGGTCTGTCATCTTGGTGCCCGCGTATGCCTGCAGCGCTGACCGGTTGGCCGCTTGCGTCGCCACGCGCTCGGGGGTCAGTGTCGCCGGGTCGATCCGGAACGCGTCCGGATCGAAATAGCTGAGGTCGAAGACCTGGTCAAGCGTCAGCGAGAAGAAGTCCGGGATCGGAGCATCGTCGATCTGCAGGCCGGCCGCGTCCACCAGGACGACCGAGGAGACCCGGCGGTCCGGCGCCGCGCTCTCAGCGAGCGCGAGTTCGGCCGCGATCCAGCCGCCGATCGAGTTTCCGATCACGCATACGTCGCTCAGGCGAAGATCCCGCAGCAGCTGTCCGTAGAGGCCGGCGAGTGAGGCGATGCTGGCCAGTTCCGCTGGCCGCGGCGTGCCGTCGAAGCCCGGCTGCACCGGAGTGATGACCTGCGACGACCCGGACGAAGCCAGGAGGTCGGCGAAGCCAGCCACGGAGAACGCGCCAGCCCCGCCATGCAGGAGCAGCACCGGCTGACCGCTGCCGCGCTCGGTATAGGTGACCTGGACATCGCCTAGGCCGGTCAGGCTGACGGTTGTCGTGTTTGTCCTGGTGACAATTCTGGTCTCGGTAGGCATGCGCACTCCTCAGGCTGTACCGCTTCGTGAGAGTCAACTCTCACGAACTCACGCTAGCCGAGCGGGAGCACTTATACAAGTCAGCTCTCATAATGCAGTCAGACTTGACTTATGCGGTAGCACTGTCGAGACTTGCGAGATGACCATCCAGGCCCGGGCCGGCCGGGTGAACCAGAAGCAGCGCACTCGGACCGCTATCGTCGACGCGGCCCGCGAGCTGATCCGGGGCAGCGCTGAAGTCACCATGCCCGCCGTGGCGAAGGCGGCCCTGGTTTCCGAGGCGACTGCGTATCGTTATTTCCCGGATCTTTTCTCCCTTCTCCGCGAGGCCCTCGACGGGACCTGGCCTTCTCCGGCCGAAGCGCTCGCGCCGGTCGAGCACAGCGGCGATCCGGTGGAGCGGATCGCCTTTGCCACCGAGCGTCTGCTCCAGCACGTGCAGGCGCACCAAGGCGCCGTCCGGACGATGATCTCCGGCTCGATCGTGAGGCGCGACGGCGCGGCCGTCCGGCCGGGGTACCGGTTCGGCCTCATCGATCATGCGCTAGCTCCGCTCGACGCCACCATGGGGCGCCGGGACCCGGCAGCGCTGCG
>Ga0335075_10009620_pt1 | contig 14712 bp, 10 predicted proteins | sample Lox_Sample_24_FD_206723 | JGI IMG/M metagenome (GOLD analysis project Ga0335075, IMG submission 206723) | Soil microbial communities from Loxahatchee National Wildlife Refuge, Florida, United States - Lox_Sample_2.4 | ecosystem: Environmental > Terrestrial > Soil > Wetlands | place: USA...
GATCTCGTCAAGCAGTTCCCCGACGACGCGCGCAAGATGCTGGCGATCTTCTGTCCCGTCGAAACCAGCAAGGACGGAACGACCGGGCCCAACTGCAGCTCCGCCGACATCGCACCGGATAAACGCGAGATTGCGGCGCTCGCCGGCAACTTCAGCACCAGCGCCAGCGGCTACGACTTTCAAGCGCTTTCCGCGGTGAGCTTGCTGCAATCCGGGAAACGCAAAGAAGCGCTCGACCAAATCGACGGCCCTTCGTCGGCGGCTTACGAGAAGCAGAACTCCGACGGGCAGACGATGCTCGGTGCCCTCAACGGTCTCGCCGACCGCAGTTTTGCCGCGCTGCAAACGACGCGCAACGTCGCCTACGGCGTCGTGGCCGTGTGCGTTCTGCTGGCGATCGCGATCGTGATCGTCGCCATGAGCTGGTTTCGCACGACGATGCTCAAGAGCGTCGGACGCGCGGTCGAGGTCTTCGAAGCGATGGGCAACGGAAATCTTTCGCAACGCATTTCGTGGAGCGGCCGCGATCTCTTGGGCCGCCTCGGGCTCGCGATCGACGAGCTCGGCGATCGGCTCGCGGCATTGATCTCGCAAATTCAAAAGGCCTCGATCACGGTGCGCGGTGCGAGCGAACAGAGCAACCACATCGCTCTCGAGGTCGACGGCCGCGTCAAAGAAGAGCTCTCGACGCTGGGGGAGGCGCTCGCGTATTCCGAAGAACTCGGCGGCGCGGCCGGAACCGTGGCCGACAACGCCGAGGCGGTCGCGCGCCGCGTTTCGGACATCTCCAGCGCGGTCGCCCAGATGACCGCGTCGATTCAAGAGATGGATCAGAACCTGCTCAACTTGGCTACGGTCGTGGAGCAAGCCGTCGCCAACACGCAAGAAATGTCGGCGTCGATCGTTCAGGTCGCCGGCAACGCCGAGCGGGTGCGCTCCGAGTCGAGCGTCACCGACCAGCAAGTGCGCGAAGGCCGCAACGAGGTGCTCGCGCTTTCCAAAGGCATGGGCAGCATCAGCGACACGGTGGCCGACGTGGTTACCGAGATGCAAAGCCTGGATCACGCTTCGCGGCAAATCGGCGAGATTTTAGGGCTTATCGAGGAGATCGCCGATCAAACCAACCTGCTCGCGCTCAACGCCGCGATCGAGGCTGCGCGGGCCGGCGAGCACGGCCGCGGCTTCGCAGTCGTGGCCGACGAAGTTCGAAAGCTGGCGGAAAATTCGGCCAGCTCGACCAAGCAAATCGGCTCGCTCGTGGCCGACATCCAGCGGCGCACGTCGGCCGTCCTCGAGCGCACGGCACGGGCCAACAATCTGGTCCAGAACAACGCCGAATCCGCGCGCAACGTGACCCAGATGATCGAAACGATCAGCACCCGCGTGACCCAGGTGGCGCAACTGGTGAGCGAGATAAGCATCGCGACCACCGAGCAGGCCCGCGCGTCCGAAGAACTTGCCAAGGCAAGCGAACAGATGGGTGCGATGACCCACGAAGCGGCCGCTACGATGCGCGAGCAAGCCATCACGTCCAATCAAATCCTGGAGAACGTCTCGGAGATCGAGGCCCGGACCGCGCAGGTCGCGCGGGCTTCGACGGAGCAACAAGCGGCGATCGAAGCGCTGGGTTCGCGGGTGCAGCGGTCGTCCGATCTCGGCGTCAAAAACTCCGAAGCGATCGGCGGAATGGCTGCGGCCGCGGACGAGGTTTACAGCCAGGCAGCGTCGCTCAGCGACATGGTCGGTCAGTTCCAGACCGGCCATCAGCAGGCGGTCGGATCGAAGCCGGACGGAAAATCTAAGCCGCAGGCTCTAGAAGAACCCGGCGCCCTTGCGCTATCATCGTAAGCTAGTTCCAAGATTGGAGTAACGTTGGAGTGAACCGAACGATCCCGGGGGCTGCTCTCTTTCTGGCCATGCTCGCTGCGCCGCTCGCGACGGTCGCGGCGACGATCGACGCATCGCTGATTCCCGACGGCACGTACACGGTCAAAGTCGAACGCGTCGTCGACGCGAAGCACATGGTCGTGACGATGGACAACGGAGCCGAAACGACGCTGTCGGCCGGGCGCGACACCGTCGATTTCTCGAAAGTCCATCCGAACGACCAGGTCAAGCTTTCGTTGATCAAAGGCACGGTCATGGTTTACGCCGACATCACGAGCCACTAGGCTCGTCTGCGCGTCGTACGTTAGGAAGGGCGCTCCGGCGCCCTTCCTCTCAATTCCTTAGCGGTAGTCGACGACCGGCGTGTTCGGCGCCCGCAAATCGATCGCTGCAATCCGCCGTCCGCTGCGCGCTACTTGCGCGAGAATCGGATCCACCAGCGCGAGCTTGCGGGTCATGTCGTCGTCGTCTCCGAGCAGCACTCGCACGCCGCCGGGCATCGTCACGACGACGCCGCCGTAACGATCCAGCGCGAGCTGACTCGGAACGACGTGCGCCGCCAGCATCGCCGCGTACGCGTCGCGCAACTGTTCGGCCCCGGAATCCTCGATGAACGCTCCCGGAGTCAATTGCAATCCGGGACGAACGACCAGCACGGCAACGTCGCTCGCGTCGCCGCCGTCAGCGAGGACCCGCAACGAACGGTCGACCAGCGCGGCGGCCAAGCCGCTTCGAACGACCGCGAACGGGGCGCGCTCGACGATCTGAATCTCGACCGTCGCGGGCGGGACGCGCAGGACGCGCGCGCGGTCGACGTACGGAATGTCCTCGATACGGCGAGCGATTGCGTGCGGGTTTTGCATCCACATGTTGACGTGGGGAGCTACCGCGGCGGCTGCGACGATCTCGGCCGTCGGAACGATGCGATTACCGGTCACGACGACGCTGCGCGGCGAGAATCCCGGCCAGGTGACCAGTGCCGCCGTGCCGCCCCCGGCCAGCACCACGAACAAAAACAGCGGCAGCCAAAACCGCCGCAGCCGGGCTGCCGGCGACGGCTTACGCCGTCGCGGCAGCGCCCCGCGACTCTTCACGCGAGCACGTACCGGTAGATCGCCTCCGCCACGCCGTCCGCGGCGACGTCGCCGACGACCGCGTGGGCGAGCTCGCGCAACTCCGGGGGCGAAGATCCCATCGCAATCCGCAGCTTGGCGGCCTGCAGCAGCGGCCGGTCGTTCCAAGAATCGCCGATTGCCGCGACGTTCTCCATTGCCACGTTCATCCGTGCGGCGACGAAACGCAGCGCGTCGCCCTTATCGGTTTTGGGATCGAGCACCTCGACGAACTCCGGCAGGCTGCGCGTTACGTACGCTCGATCGCCCAACAAGGACGCCAGCTCGCCGGCCCGCGCCTCGGCTTCGGGGGGATCGGCGATGGCGACCGCTTTCGTCGCGCCGCTGTAGGCGAAGGTCTCGCGCAGCGACGGAACGACGACCGGCTCGGTCTTCGCCAGCGACGCGTACAGATCAGAAAAGCGGTTACGCGCCTCGCAATAATATTCGTCGTTGCGATAGAGCTGCAAGTGCACGCCGCGCGCCTCGCAAAACCCGATCAGTTCGTGAACGACTGCCGGGCCGAGCGCGGTGTGTGCCAGCACCTCGTCGGTCGCCGGATCGATGACGGCGGCGCCCTGGTAGCAGATCAGCGGCGCGTCGAAACGCAGCTCGCGTGCGAACGGAACGCTCGCGCGATACATGCGCCCGGTCACGATGCAGCCGGCAACGCCGGCTTGCTGCATGCGCGCGACGGCGTCGCAGACGCGTTTCGACAGCACCAGGTCGCGCCCGATCAGCGTCCCGTCGAGGTCGAAGGCAACGAGCCGGATCAACCGCCGAACCGCATTCTTGCCGTCTGCGCGTGCTGCGGCAGGCCTTCCAGTTCGGCCAACGCCGCGATCGCGATCGCGTCGGTCAACATCCGCTCCAAGCTGTTCTCCACGACGCAGATCGTCCGCGTAAAATCGCTCAACGAGAGGGTCGAGGCGAAGCGCGCGGTTCCGGCTGCCGGAACGACGCTGTTCGTCCCGGCCAGGTAATCTCCGCACGCCAACGGCGTCATGTCGCCGACGAAGACGACGCCCGCGCGGCGAATGTGCGGCAGGTAGGCGGACGGGTCGCGCACCTGGAGGCAGAGGTAGCCCGGTGCGAATCGCTCGATGACGTCGAAGACGTCGTCGCGTGCGGGAACGTGGATCAGGCGACAGCCGTTTTCGATCGCGTCGCTGATCGCCTCGCCGCGCTCGAGCGTCTTGACGTCGAGCGAGTCGAGAAGCTGCGCGACCGCTTCCAGCAGCGCGCGCGATTCCGAGACGACCGCGAGCCGCGAAGCCACCGGACGCTCGGCCTGGGCCAACAGCTCTCCGGCGACGAACTCGCTGTTCGCACCGTCGTCGGCGACGACCAAAACCTCGCACGGCCCCGTGATCCCGTCGATTCCGCACGTCCCGAAGACTTGCCGTTTGGCTTCGCCGACCCAGAGATCGCCCCAACCGACGATTTTCTCGACCGGGGCGACCGTTTGCGTTCCGAAGGCGGCGGCCGCCACCGCCGCAGCACCGCCGACCGCGTAGAGCTCGTCGACGCCGCAGGTCGCACAGGCGTACGTCATGGCCGGATGCATCGTGCCGTCGGATCGCGGCGGCGTCAACGCGACGACTCGCCGCACGCCGGCCAGCTTGGCCGGAATCGCGCTCATCATGAGGTTGACCGGCGCGGCGCCGGTCGCGCCCGGAGCGTATACCGCCACCGCGTCGAGCGCGCGGCGGTACATGGCGTAGCGGGAGCCGTCCTCTTCACCGTACGTCAGGTCGGGAACGCGCTGACGCTCGTGAAAGCGGGCGATCCGATCGCGTGCCAGTCGCAGCGCGTCGGCGGTTTCCGCCGAGACGAGCCCGCGCGCCGCGGACGCGTCGGGAATCGGCACGCGCAGGCCGGCGCGATCGAACAGCTCGGCGTCGTTACGCCGCACGCAATCCAGCAGTGCCTCGTCTCCGCGCGCGCGCACGTCGGCCAGAATGGCGGCGACGCCGCTGACGACGTTCTCCGGAACGTTCCAACCGGCGCCGAAGGCGCCCGCTAACCCGCCGGCATCGCTCGCGGAGATGACTTTCACGCCCCGACATCCTCGACCGCGCCCTCGCGGACGTTGCCGGTTCCGAAAATGCGCTCGAGCTCGGCGCGCACGCGGACGTCATCCGAGATCGCGCGCGCCAGCCGCTTCTGGCGGCCGCCCGCGTGCATGACGACCGGAACCCGGCCGGGCCACTCGTCGACGAGCGCCGCCAAACGGTCGATCTGCTCGCGGCGCGAGGCTTCCACGTGCCACCCGCCGTGCGGCGCGTACGCCGTGCGGCTCGGCGCAACGAACTGGGCTACCTCGTTGACGCTGATCGAGAGCTCCACCGGCGGCTCTTCGCCGGGCGCGGCTCCGGGCCGTTCTCGCAGCCGCAATCGCCCCTTCACGACCAAGATCGTATCCGCAACGAACAGCTGCTGATATTGCGGATACAGCTTGGCGAAGAGAATCACGTCGCACGTACCGGTCGTGTCTTCGAGCTGCGCGATCAGAATCTGCTGGCCGTTCTTCGTCAGGGTACGGCGCACGCCGCTCACCATTCCGGCGACCGTCACGGCCGCGTCCTCGGGAAGCCGCGGGAGGTCTTTTGCGAGCGTCGCTCCCAGCCGCGCGAGCAGCGCCTGCACGTCGGCCAACGGATGTCCCGAGACGAAGATTCCGAGCGTCTCTTTCTCCCACGCCAGCATTTCGCGGGTGCTCGGCGCGGCCAGCGGCGGCAGCTTCGGAACCAGTGCCGGCGCTTGCGCTACCGCGTCCCCGAAGAGCGATACTTGCCCGAGCTCGGCGTCGCGCGTCGCGCGAGCGGCCAGCTCCACGGCGGCGTCGAGCGCGGCCAGCTTTTGGGCGCGATTGCCCGGCAACGCGTCGGTCGCGCCGCACTTGATGAGGGCTTCGAAGACGCGGCGATTGACTTGTTTGGCGTCGACCCGGCGAGCGAGGTCGAACAAGTCGGCGAAGCGGCCGTCTTCGTCGCGGGCCGCGATGATGCTGCGCACCGCGCCTTCGCCCACGCCCTTGACCGCAGCCAGGCCGAAGCGAATGCTGTCGCCGACGACCGCAAAATCGGTCAACGACTCGTTGACGTCCGGCGGCAGCACCGGGATCCCGACCTTCTTGGCCTCGTCGATGTACTCGGCGAGCTTGTCGGTCTTGTCCTTTACCGACGTCATCAGCGCCGTCAAGTACGGCAGCGGATGGTTGGCCTTCAGGTATGCGGTTTGGTAGGCGATCCAGGCGTACGCCGCGGCGTGCGACTTGTTGAAACCGTATCCCGCAAACGGCTCGACGAACTTGAAGATCTTCTCGGCGAGCGCCCGGCTCATGCCGGACGTCGCCATCGCGCCCTCTACGAACTTCGCTTGGTAGACGGGAATCTTCTCCTTCTGCTTCTTTCCCATGACCTTGCGCAGCTCGTCGGCCTCACCCATCGTGAAGCCCGCGACGTCGCGCGCGATCTGCATGACCTGCTCCTGATAGCACGCGATCGAGTACGTTTCGGCAAGAATCGGCTCGAGCTTGGGGTGCAGGTACTGCGGCTTCTTGCGTCCGTGCTTGATGGCGATATAATCGGGAATCCAGTCCATCGGCCCGGGCCGGTACAGCGCTACCAGGGCGATGATATCCTCGAAGCGCGACGGCTGGAGCTCGGCCGAAACGCGCTTCATTCCCTCCGATTCGAGCTGGAAGACCCCCATCGTGTCGCCCCGGCCGAGCATTTCGTACGTCTTCGCGTCCTCGAGCGGGATCTTTGCGAGATCGAACGACGGATCGGTCGTACGGCGTATCTCCTTGACCGCGCTGTCCATGACGGTCAGGTTGCGCAGCCCCAGAAAGTCCATTTTGAGCAGGCCGATCTTTTCGACCCACTCCATGTCGTATTGGGTATTGATCCCGCCCTCGTTGAAGCGCACCAGCGGCGCGTACTCGATCAGCGGACCGGCCGAGATCACGACGCCGGCGGCGTGCGTTCCGGCGTTGCGCGCCAGCCCTTCGATCTCCATCGCCGTATCGAGCAGCTTGCGAACGTCGGGACGCGTCGAGTACATGGCTTTCAGCTCCGGAATCTGCTCGACGGCTTTCTTGATCTCGAGTCCCCCGGGACCCGAAGGAATCAGCTTTGCGACCCGATCGACGTCGAGCAGCGGAACGCCCAGCGCGCGCCCGGCGTCGCGAACCGCGGCGCGCGCCGCCATCGTGCCGAAGGTCACGATTTGAGCGACGCGCTCTTTACCGTACTTTTCGGTAACGTACGCGATGACTTCGTCGCGCCGCTCGACGCAGAAGTCCGTGTCGATGTCGGGCATCGAGATTCGATCCGGATTGAGAAAGCGTTCGAAGAACAGATTGAACTGCAGCGGGTCGAGATCGGTGATCTTCAGCGTGTACGCGACCACCGATCCGACCGCCGAACCGCGCCCCGGTCCGACCGGGATGTCGTGATCGCGCGCGTACTTGACGAAGTCCCAGACGATCAGAAAGTACGACGCGAATCCCATCTTGGTGATGACGCCCAGTTCGTACTCGAGCCGCTCGCGCAGCGCGCGTTCGTTGCCCACCCGCTCGGCGCCGTAGCGCTCGACCAATCCCGCCTCGCACAACTCGCGCAGGTAGTCGTTGTCGGTTTTCTCCTCGGCGGCGGCTTCCGGCTGGGGCACGGGATACTGCGGCAGGTGAAAGATCTTCTCGGGGATGCGAATGTCGATGCGCTCGGCGATCCGCACCGTGTTCTCGCACGCCTCGGGCAGATCGCTCCAGAGCTCGTACATCTCGTCGGCGGATTTGACGTAGAACTGATCGGAGTAGAACTTCATGCGGCTGGTGTCGGACACGGTCTTTCCCGTGCCGATGCAGAGCAAGACGTCGTGCGCGGCCGCGTCCTTTTGATCGAGATAATGGGAGTCGTTGGTCGCAACGATCGGAATCTCGAGTTCCCGCGCCACCCGCACGAGACCCTCGTTGATCACGCGCTCCTCGGGCATGCCGTGCCGCATGACTTCGACGTAGAAGCGGTCGCCGAAGATGTCGCGGTAGGCGCGGGCGTTCTTGAGCGCGGTCTCGTAGTCGTTCTTGAGCAGCGGCGCGGCGACCAGCCCCGACATGCAGCCCGAAAGCGCGATCAGCCCGTCGTTATGGCGTTCGAGCAAGTCGAGGTCGATGCGAGGCTTGTAATAGTAGCCTTCGAGGAAGCCCTTGGACACCAGGGCGGTCAGGTTCCGGTAGCCCACCAAGTCGGCGGCCAGCAGCGTGACGTGCGCCTCGTCTCGGATCGTCCGGTCCAGACGGCCGCGCGGGGCCACGTAGGCCTCGCATCCGATGATCGGCGTGAGCCGGGCGCCGCGGGCCGCGTAATAGAACTCCATCGCGCCGTACATGACGCCGTGGTCGGTCAGCGCGACCGCCGGAGCCCCGCCCTCGGCGGCTCGCCGGCACAGGCCCTCTACCCGGCAAGCCCCGTCGAGCAGCGAGTATTCGGAATGGACGTGAAGGTGGACGAACTCTCTCAAGCGGGCTTCCTAAAGAATTAATAAAACCTGACGTTACCTTAAGCGATGGAGCCGAACCTGTCCGTCGAGGCCTTGGACCGTACGGACGTCCGGGAACTGCAAGCCGAGCTCGCCGAGCTTCGCGCGCGTTTGCAGCACGTCGAGGCGGAACGCGACGAGTACGCCCAGCAGAACGCCGAACTCTTCGTGCTGCAGCAGGTCTTCTCCACCATCAATTCCACGCTCGAGATCAACGACATCCTTTCGATGGTCTTGCGCGGTGTCGTCGAAGCGCTCAAGTTCAAGCGCGTCGTACTCTTCGACGTGATCGAGAACGGCGTCGTGATCCGCCGTCTCGAAGGGGACTTCAACGGGCAGGTCCTCCACGCGTTAGACCCGCGCGAATACCGTTCGGATTCGACGCTGATGGACGTCGCGCACGGCGACCTTCAGCTCGCCTACGGGAGCGCCGCCGATCCGGACAAACCGCTGGACGACACGCGCGTCGCCTACTGCGTCGCTCCGCTGGTCGCGCGGGACGTCGTCCGCGGACTCCTTTACGCCGACGACCCGCCCGAGGGCGAAATCACCGAAAACCAGCTGCGCGTGATTCTTGACTTCGCCTCGCAGGCGGCGATCGCCGTCGAAAACGCCCGCCTCTACGAAGAGACTCGCCGGCTCCTGGAAGAGACGCAGCGGCTGGCGCATACCGACAGCCTGACCGGCATCCCGAACCGGCGAGCGCTGCACGAGATGCTGGAGCGCGAGCTCCACACCTCCGAGCGCTACGACACGCCGTTCGCTTTCGTGATCCTGGACCTCGACGACCTCAAGAAGATCAACGACGCCGGCGGGCACAGCCTGGGCGACCTGGCGCTCAAACGCTTCGCTCAAGTGCTCAAGAAAAACGCTCGCAAGGGCGACATCATCGCCCGCTACGCCGGCGACGAATTCGTGGTCGTCATGGCCCAAAGCGACCGCGATCAAGCGGCTCACGGCGTCGAACGCATCATGACGGCGCTGCGCCGTAACGGCCTGACCAGCTCGATCGGCGTCTCGATGTTCCCGACCGACGGAATCGACGGCCAGACGCTGTTCTTTGCCGCCGACGAAGCCCTGTATCAGGCCAAACAAGCCGGCAAGAACGCCTTCCGCTTCTACGATCGCTCGCTGGCCGGCAAGCCGGTCGCCGCCTCCGACGCCGGCGCCTGAGGCGCCTTTAGTCTTTGGGGACCGCCGGGGGCGGGACTACTATAAGGAGGACGTTCTAGCGAGAAAGGACCCAACGGGTTGATCAACCACGACGTGGTCGTCATCGGCGGCGGCCTCGCCGGCATGCGCGCTGCGGTGGAAGCCGCAGAGGGCGGCGCCGACGTCGCCATCGTCTCGAAGCTCCACCCGGTCCGCAGCCATTCCGGCGCGGCCCAAGGCGGCATCAATGCGGCGCTGGGCAATCGCGAGGATGACTCACCCGAAGCCCACACCTTCGACACGGTCAAGGGCTCCGATTACCTGGGCGACCAAGACGCTATCGAGGCGATGTGCGAGGACGCTCCCAAGCAGATCATTTGGCTCGAGCATCGCGGCTGCATCTTCTCGCGCATGCCCGACGGCCGGATCGCGCAGCGTCCGTTCGGCGGCGCCGGCTCCATGCGAACCTGCTACTCCGCCGACGTCACCGGCCTGGTGATCCTGCACACGCTATGGGAGCAGCTCGAGCGGTTCGGCGTCAAAGTCTACGAGGAATACTTCTGCACCGCGCTGGCCGTCGAGGACGGCGTCGGTTCGGGCGTCGTCGCGTACAACATGCGCAACGGCGATCTCGACCTGATCGGCGCCAAGGCCGTCATCTTCGCGACCGGCGGCGCCGGCCGCATGTATCTCAAGACGACCAACGGATACGCGTCCACCGCCGACGGAGCCGCAATCGCCTACAAAGCCGGCATCCCGTTGATGGACATGGAGTTCATGCAGTTCCATCCGACCACGCTCAAGGAAAACGGCGTTTTGATGACCGAGGGCGCGCGCGGCGAAGGCGCGTACCTGCTCAACGCGCTCGGCGAGCGTTTCATGTTCAAGTACGCGCCGAGTAAGGGGGAGCTGGCGTCGCGCGACGTCGTCTCGCGCGCGGAATGGACCGAGATTCTCGAGGGACGCGGCGTCGACGGCTGCGTGCTGCTCGACATGCGCCATTTGGGGCGCGAAAAGATCCTCGAGCGCCTGCCCCAAATTCGCGAGCTGGCGCTGGACGCCACCGGCAAGGACGCGGTCAACGAGCCGATTCCGATCCTCCCCGGCGCGCATTACACGATGGGCGGCATCGAGACCGACAAGTGGGGCGCCACCCGCGTACCCGGCGTCTACGCCGCCGGCGAGTGCGCGTGCGTCAGCGTACACGGCGCCAATCGCCTGGGAGGCAACTCGCTGCTCGAGACGATCGTTTTCGGTGCGCGCTCCGCCAAACACGCGTTGGGATACGTCAAGGGCGTGAGCGGAGTGAAACCGTCGCAAGCGACCCTGAATCGCGAGCGCGAGCGCATCGCCACGCTGCTGGGCCGCAGCTCCGGCAATCGCGCACCGGTCCTTCGCCGCGCGATGAACGTCACGATGAGCGACAACACCTTCATCTTCCGCAACGAGAGCGAGCTCGGCAAGGCGGTCGACGAGCTCACGCGCATCCGCAAAGAGTTCGACGAAACCGCCTACGTGATGGACAAGTCCAAGACGTTCAACACCGATCTCGTGTCGACGATGGAGACGGACTTTCTCATCGATGCGTCGCTGGCGCTGGCCGCCGGCGCCAAGGCGCGCAAGGAGTCGCGCGGCGCGCAGGCGCGTACCGACTATCCCGAGCGCGACGACGCGAACTGGCTCAAACACACGCTGGCGTGGCGTCAGCCCGACGGTACGCCGCGCCTGGACTACTCCCGCGGGGTCACGATCACCAAGTTCTCTCCGGAAGTGAGAACGTACTGATGGCACAGGTCAAACTCGACATCTTCCGTTTCGACGAAGCGGTCGATGCGGTTCCGCACCGCGACGTCGTGACCGTCGACGTTCCCGAGACGACGACCGTCCTCGACGCGCTCGAAACCGCCAAGGCCGACGTCGACGGCTCGATCAGCTTCCGCCGTTCGTGCCGTTCGGCGATTTGCGGATCGTGCTCGATGAACATCAACGGCGTCACCGGCTTGGCGTGCAAGACGCCCTGCAACACCGTCATGGACGACGTCGGTACGATCAAGATCGATCCGATGCCGAACTTCCAGCCCATGAAGGATCTGGTCGTGCACATGGATCCGTTCTGGGACAAGTACGCGCGCCTCAAGCCCTACCTTCAGCCGGCCGACGCGGATTCGGCGCACGAGCGCGAGCGGCGCGTGTCGCCCGACGACATGCGCAAACTGGTCGACGTCGCCAACTGCATCATGTGCGCGACCTGCTACGCACTCTGCCCGGTCGTGAGCGTCGATCCGGCGTTCGCCGGCCCGGCGGCGATCGCGTACGCCTACCGCTTCATCGAGGACGTGCGCGACGACAAGCGCAAAGAGCGCCTCGCCCAAATCAACGAAGACTATTTGTGGCTTTGCGCGCACTGCTACGCCTGTTCGTATTGTCCGAAGCACGTCGACCCCAACGACCGGATCATCGACGTCAAGCGCGCCACCGTCAAAGACCGCGTCATGATGAACGAGCGGGGTCCTCGGCACGCCCTGGTCGTCAGTAAAACGATCAAGCAGACCGGAATGCTGGCCGAAACCGAGGTGATTCAGGGCACGATCGGACGGTTCAACGTTCGCGGATTGCTGAAGGTCGCGCCGCTCGGGTTGCGGATGGCGGCCAAGGGGAAGATGCCGCCCCCGTTCTTGCGGCCCATTCCGAAGGTCGACGAAGTCCGGACGATCTTCGACGCCCTGGAGGTTCCGGTAAGCTGATGGCTGCGACCTTACTGCCCGAAGACCTGCCGCTCGACGCGCACAAGCGCACGCACTCGGCCGAAACCAAACGCTACGGCTTCTTCCCCGGATGCGTCGCCAAAGAGTCGTGCAAGGAGCTTTTCAACTCTACCATGCTGTTGGCCGACCGGCTCGGGATCGAGCTCATCGAGCTGACCGCCGCATCCTGCTGCGGGGCGTCGGTCGTCAACGACGTCAACCGCGACGTGGCTCGCGTCCTCAACGCCCGCACCTACGCGCAAGCCGAGGCGCTCGGACTCGACGACGTGATCACCATCTGTTCGACCTGTACGGGTCACATGCGGGCCGCCAACAAGGAGTTGCTCGAGAGCGAAGAGAGGATGGATCACGCCAACGCGATTCTCTCGAAGTTCGGCGCAAAGTACCAAGGAAACGTGACGGTGCGCCATTTGCTGTGGCTGCTGATCGACGACATCGGTCTGGACAACCTGCGCTCGATGGTCGTGCGGCCGCTCAACGGCCTGCGCGTGGCGCCGTTCTACGGCTGCCACATCATCCGTCCCGAATCGGTCAACGGATGGGAGTCGGCCCGCAATCCGCACTCGCTCGAAGACCTGGTGGAAGCGATCGGCGGCGAGCCGGTCGACTACGCCGGCAAGACGCGCTGCTGCGGATTCCACATCCAGCTCGAAAAAGACAACACCGCCGCCAACATGGTCGGCCAGAACATGCGGATGGCCAAAGACCGCGGCGCCGAAGCGGTCATCACGCCCTGCCCGCTCTGCCACCTAGCGCTCGATGGATACCAAGCCGACTCGGCCGCGCGCTGGGGACGCACCGACCTGCCGACGTTCCATTTGCCGCAGCTGGTGGCGTTTGCACTCGGGGTAGCGCCCGAGAAGCTCGGCCTCAACAAGCACCTGATCGACCCGCGAACGATTCTGGTCGAGCGCGAGCTCATCGCGTAGCACGCGCCCGCACACAACGAAGCCGCCCTCGTCTTCTTCTCGGCGAAGGGCGGCTTTGTGCCGCTTACGGTTGTAGCGTTTGATCGATTCGTGAACCCCGCCTGGCCGTACGTTCTTGGGAGGCCCCAGGCGGGGGACGATCGCCGGCGGCTTGCGCCGCTTCTTTCGTGCCATCGCGCACCTCCGGCAGCCATCATACCACCCACGCTCGGGCCGGCCGGGAACCGGGCCCCGAAGTCGAAGCGCTCGGGCGTGACCTCCACGCTCTCGCACCCGGAGACGCCATACCCGGAAATCGACGCCGAGCTTGCCGCGCTGCGCGAGGGTGCGGCCGTCTGGGCGGCAATGCCGGTCGGAGCGAAAATCGAGCTCCTGCAAGCCTGCCGCCAGGGCGTCCATGCGGTCAGCCGCCGCTGGACGAAGGCCGCCGCTGGAGCTAAGGGCATTGCCGGCACGCCGCTGGCCGGCGAGGAGGCGGTCAGTGGTCCGTGGGCCGTGCTGCTCGCCCTCAACCGCTACCTCGACACGTTGCAGCAAATCGACGCGGCCGGGGCGCCGGCGATCGCACCGTCGCGGGTGCGCACCCGCGCCGGCGGGCAGGTCGTCGTCGACGTCTTTCCGGTCGACCTCTACGACCGCGTGCTTCTGAACGGCATGCGCGCCGAGGTCTGGATGCAGCCCGAGGTGACGCCGCAGACGCTCGCTGCCACGATGGGCGTCTGGTACCGCCGGTCCGAACGCCGGCCGCGCGTCGCGCTGGTCCTGGGTGCCGGCAACATCGCCTCGATTCCGGCACTCGACGTGCTCTACAAGCTGATCGCCGAGGGTGCCGTCTGCGCGCTCAAGATGAACCCCGTCAACGACTATCTCGGACCGATCTTCGAGGAGGCGTTCGAACCGCTGGTGCGCGGGGGGTTCCTGCGCTTGGCGTACGGCGGAGCCGCCGCCGGAAAGTACTTGTGCGCGCATCCCGCGATCGACGAGGTTCACGTCACCGGCAGCGCCGCGACCCACGACGCCATCGTCTGGGGCGACGGTCCTGAGGCGGCAGCCAGAAAGCTGCGCCGCGACCCGGTGCTCCGAAAGCCGATCACCAGCGAACTCGGAAACGTCAGCCCGACGATCGTGCTGCCCGGCGCGTGGACGCACGCCGACTTCCGCTTTCAAGCCGAGAACGTGCTGACCCAGAAGCTGCACAACGACGGGTTCAACTGCATCGCGGCGCAAGTTTTGATTCTTCCGTCGGAGTGGGACGGCACCCCAAAACTTTTGGCGGCGATCGAAGAACTCGCCGCGGCGGCTGCGGATCGTCCGGCCTACTAT
>Ga0335075_10009621_pt1 | contig 14708 bp, 11 predicted proteins | sample Lox_Sample_24_FD_206723 | JGI IMG/M metagenome (GOLD analysis project Ga0335075, IMG submission 206723) | Soil microbial communities from Loxahatchee National Wildlife Refuge, Florida, United States - Lox_Sample_2.4 | ecosystem: Environmental > Terrestrial > Soil > Wetlands | place: USA...
TGGCTCACGACGTCCTTCCCGAATGCCTCCAGAGCGACGGCTGACGCGCCGAACAGCGTCGCGGCCTCGTCCAGCGTGCCGGGTAGCCGTTCGGCAGCATCTCGGCCGGTCTCATACGCATTGCCGGAGTACGGCTCCGGTAACGGCAAGCCGCGCTCGATACCGTGCAGCCCGCCGGCGATCAGCGCCGCCACGGCCAGATACTGGTTGACGTCGCCTCCGGGCACCCGGCATTCGACCCGCATATTGTCGCCGTGACCCACGATACGCAGCGCGCAGGTCCGATTGTCCAGCCCCCACGCCACCACGGTCGGCGCGAAACTGCGGTCAGCAAACCGCTTGTAGGAGTTGATGTTCGGCGCGTAAAACATCGTCAGCTCGCGCAGCGTGGCCAACTGCCCTGCGACGAAGCTGCGGAACGTTTGCGACATGCCGAGCGGCTGGTCCTTGTCGGCGAACACCGCCGAGCCGTCCGCCATCCGAAGCGAGATGTGGATGTGGCAGCTGTTACCTTCGCGCTCATCGTATTTCGCCATGAATGTCAGGGACTTGCCGTGCTGGTCGGCGATTTCTTTAGCCCCATGCTTGTAAATACCATGGTTGTCGCAAGTGACCAGCGCCTCGTCGTAGCGGAACCCGATCTCCTGCTGCCCCAGGTTGCACTCGCCCTTGGACGCTTCCCAGCGCAGACCCGCGCCCTGCATGTGCTGCCGGATGTCACGCAGCAGGGGCTCCATCCGGCCGGAGGCCAGCAGGGCGTAGTCCATGTTGTAGTCGCTGGCCGGAGTCAGCCCACGATAACCGTTCGCCCAGGCTTGCCGATACGTGTCGTCAAACACCATGAATTCCAGCTCGGTGCCGACAAAGGCCCGCAGCCCATGCTGACTGAGCCGGTCAAGCTGGTGGCGCAGGACGCGACGCGGCGCCGGCTCGATCGGTGTGCCGTCGTGCCACGCCACATCGGCCAGCACCAGCGCCGTGCCGGGCAGCCAGGGAATCAGCCGAAGCGTCGCCAGATCCGGCAGCATCGCCATATCGCCGTAGCCGGTGTCCCAACCCGACATCGCATAGCCGTCGACGGTGGACATGTCGACGTCGACGGCGAACAGGTAGTTGCAGCATTCGGCGCCGTGCTCGGCCACCTCGTCAATGAAAAACCGCGGTGCCACCCGCTTGCCCATGAGCCGGCCCTGCATGTCGGTGAACGCGACGATGACGGTATCGACATCACCGGCGGCTACCAGCTGCCCCAGGTCGTCCCGCGACAAATGCGCACGGCCGCCAGGGCGGTGGTGTTCCGTCACCAGGTGCTGGTGCGCAGGACGATCTCGGCCGCCAGTTGGGCGGTCGACTCGTGCGCATTTCGCCGCGCCAGCAACTCCACGACCCGGTAATCCCCGTAAACGAACCGTTGGCTGGCGCGGGCTACCGCCTGCGCGGCCGGCGTGCTGACCAGCGCAGTTGTGTTGATCTCGACCGGCGGACAATGGTCGTCGCGGATCACCCCGGTGGCGTCGGCGACCCGCGGATGCCCGCGGTCGATGGCCACCAGACCGGTGAAACGGTCCAGCCTGGTCGCGGCCAGTTCCCAGGCCAGCTCTCCGCCGACACGATCGCCGACCAGGACGCCCCAGTTGATGTCGAGCGAGTCGAGAATGCCCACCACCGACTTGGGTGTCAGGCGGGCGTCCGGGCCGACGACGATCGTCCGCAGCGACGCGGTATGCAGGCGGTCGCACACTGCGTCGTAGGCGGCGGGCGCGCGCTGCGCGGCGCCCAACAACACCACGACGGAGCCCTTCTCCGGACCGGTGTCGCTGACCTGGATGGGAAACCCGTCGACGGTTGTCATCATCGTCGAGAGCACTAATGCAAGGTAGCGTCAATTGACCCGCGCGCGGGCCGTTTTCGCTTAGTTCGTTAACACAGTTTCAGTTGGAAACGTTCTCGCAACATAGAACTGACAATCGTGTTGCGACGACGACAGCGACAATAAGGAACGGCTTTCGCCAAAACTCTTGACTGGTAGTTATTTTCGAGCGACTGCCGATGTTGTCATTGTAAGGCGGCGACGACCGTGGGACGCGGTGGAGGGCCACCGTCTAATAGGCCGACGACGGCATCGACGTCGAGGTGGGCGTCCAACAGGCCGGCCATCACATCCAGCTGGTCATCCCTTCGCGCCGAAACATCAATCTCATCAGCTACCACAAAACCGTCCCGGCCGGCTGCCGCCGCGGCGTCGGTCAACCATCGCCGCCGGACGTCGTCGTTGTCGAACAGGCCGTGCCAGTGCGTCCCGAAGACTTCGCCGCGCCGATACCCCTGCGGGCATCCGTCCGCCTCGAACCACCGGGCCTCCGTGCAGCGGGTCACCCGCCCGTGGTGGATCTCGTAGCCGCGCAGCGAACCCTCCCACCGGCGCAGCACCTTCTCGGGGGCGAACACGATGTCGGCGTCCAGCATGCCCATCGCATCGACCCGGCCCGACCGGCTTTCAACCGGGTCGTCGATCGTCCGGCACAGCATCTGGAAGCCACCGCAGATGCCCAGCACCGTCCGGCCCGACGCGGCATGCGCGACGATAGCCTGGTCCAGCCCGCGCTCACGCAGCCAGCCCAAATCGGCGACGGTGGCCTTGGTACCCGGCAGCACGACGGCGTCGGCATCGACCAGTTCGGCGGGTTGGCTGACCCACCGCACCAGCACGCCGGGTTCGCAGGCCAGCGCTTCGATATCGGTGGAGTTGGAGATCCGCGGCAGCCGCGGCACCGCGACCCGCAGCCACTGCGAGCCGTGCGGCGGTTCCGGTCTGCCGATGACGCGGTGCGCCAGCACCGAGACGGAGTCCTCGGCGTCGAGCCAGAGGTCGTCGCAGTACGGCAGCACCCCGTAGGTGGGTCGGCCGGTGAGCTGGGCGAGTTGCTGCAATCCCGGCTCCAGCAGCGCTGCGTCACCGCGGAACTTGTTCACGATGAAGCCGGCGATCAGCGCCTGGTCGTCGGGTTCGAGCACCGCGACCGTCCCGAACAGATGCGCCAGCAACCCACCGCGGTCGATGTCACCGACCAGGATCACCGGCATGTTCGCCGGGCGGGCTAGGCCCATATTGACCAAGTCTGTTGTCCGCAAGTTGATTTCGGCTGGCGATCCGGCACCCTCGCAAATCACCGCATCGAATTCTGCTCGCAGCTGCGACAATTCGTCAAGAACGACGCTGAGCAGCCGGTTGCGATGCGACCAGTATTCGGCCGCGGTGACCGAGTCGGTGGCCTGTCCCCGGATCACCAGCTGCGAGGTCATATCGCTGCCGGGTTTGAGCAGAATCGGGTTGAACCGCACGCTGGGCGCCAAACCGGCCGCCCGAGCCTGCATCGCCTGGGCCCGGCCGATCTCACCGCCTTCGACGGTGACCGCGGAGTTGTTCGACATGTTCTGCGCCTTGAACGGCGCGACCCGGATACCCTTGCGCGCCAACAGCCGGCAGAGTCCGGCGACCACCACCGACTTGCCGGCATCGGAGCTGGTGCCGGCGACCAGCAGTGCACCACTCACCTCGCTGCGGCGAGCAGACACAAAAGCCCCGCACGCCTCGGCGTGTCGGGGGCTTTTGTGTCTGCTCGCGCTAGGAGCGTCACGCCCACGTGAGGATGTCCGCGCCGGACTCGGTGACCAGCAAGGTGTGCTCGAACTGCGCTGTCCACTTGCGGTCTTTGGTGACCACGGTCCAGCCGTCGTCCCAGATCTCGTAGTCCAGCGCGCCGAGGTTGATCATCGGCTCGATGGTGAACGTCATCCCCGGCTCGAGGATGGTGGTGACTGACGGCTGGTCGTAGTGCAGCACGACCAGCCCGTTGTGAAAGGTGGTGCCGATGCCGTGACCGGTGAAGTCGCGAACGACGTTGTAGCCGAACCGGTTTGCGTAGGACTCGATGACGCGGCCGACCACCGACAGCGCACGGCCCGGTTTGACGGCCTTGATCGCCCGCATCGTCGCCTCGCGGGTGCGCTCGACCAGCAGCCGGTGCTCCTCGGAGACGTCGCCGGCCAGGAACGTGGCGTTGGTGTCACCGTGCACGCCGTCGATGTAGGCGGTGACGTCGATGTTGACGATGTCGCCGTCCTCGACCACCGTGGAATCCGGGATGCCGTGGCAGATGACCTCGTTCAGCGACGTGCAGCACGACTTGGGAAAACCCTTGTAGCCCAGCGTCGACGGGTAGGCGCCGTGGTCGACCATATAGTCGTGTGCGATGCGGTCCAGCGCGTCGGTCGACACCCCGGGCGCCACCGCCTTGCCCGCCTCGGCCAGCGCGCCGGCCGCGATCCGGCCGGCAACCCGCATCTTCTCGATCACCTCGGGTGTTTGCACCCACGGCTCGGTGCCCTCGCGCGCGGTCGACTTGCCGACATACTCCGGGCGCGGGATCGACTTGGGCACCGGCAGTGTCGGCGAGAGCACACCGGCGGACAGGGCGGAACGAACAGGCATGCTGCCAGGGTATCTGGCACAGCTCAGTCAGACACGCCCACGCCGACGCAGCAACGACCGCCGCGGCCCGCGGATGACCACCGAACCGCCGACGACCCGACCGGTCAGCACCACGTGCGGTCTGCCTTCGGCGGGTGCATTCTTTCGGCGATCGCGGGCGCTGCCGACGTAGACCTCGACGTCGTCGATCGAGGCGCTGGCACCCTCAGGCAACCGGATCTTTACCGACCCGCCCTTCATGTCGAGTTCGATGACGACGACCGGTCCCGCGAAATGGGCCTTGACCAGGTCCAGCTCGACCGACCCCAGCCGGCGAACCAGGGCAAGCCGGGTCGGCACGGTCCATTCCCCGTGCCGTTTGAGCGATCCGACCCAGCCGCGCAATTCGACGCGGTCGGCCGCCGATGTGACGATGGCCCCCGGCCCGGGCAGGTCACCGACCAGGCTGTTCAGCTCGGCGTGCGTCCGCGCATAGGAGACCCGTGACGAGCGGTCCTCGAACTCTTCGATGTCGATCAGCCCGAGTGCAACCGCATTGTGCAGTCGGCGCAGCGTGCCGTTGCGGTCGGCATCTGATACCCGCAATTCGGTCAGCTGGTCAGGGCGCGTCATGGCGTTACCAATCTACCGCCACCGGCTCGTTGCACGACTGTTAAGCCAGGTAGTCGCCTGGCAATGACTCGAACATGAACTTCGTCATCCGCACCGCGTACTCCGAACTGCCGCCCCCGACGATCAGCGAGGCGAACGCCATATCACCGCGGTAGCCGGCGAACCAGGAATGCGAGCCGCCCGGGAACTCCGCCTCGCCGGTCTTCCCGAACACCTCGCCGCAGCCCGCGATCTCCTTGCCGGTGCCGTTGGTCACCACCAACCGCATCATCGGGCGCAGGCCCTCGATCACCTTCTCGCTGATCGGTGTGGTGTCACCGGTGATCGCCGTCGTCCGCCCCTCGATCAGCTTGGGCACCGGGGTCTTTCCGGCGGCCACCGTCGCCGCGACCATCGCCATGCCGAACGGGGAAGCCAGCACCTTGCCCTGGCCGAAGCCGTCCTCGGTGCGCTCGGCCAGATCGACCGTCGGCGGCACCGAACCGGTGACCGTGCTGATGCCGTCCACCTGGTAGTCCAGTCCGATGCCGTACTGGCTGGCCTCCTGGTTCAAACCCCGCGGCGGCATCCGGCTGGCCAACTCGGCGAACGTGGTGTTGCACGAACTGGCGAACGCCCGTGACATCGGCACCACGCCCAAATCGAACCCGCCGTAATTCGGGATGGTGCGATGCCCGATGTCGATCGTTCCCGGACATCCCAAAAGCGTATTGGGGCTGGCCAAGTCGCGCTCGAGCGCCGCGCCCGCGGTGACCATCTTGAACGTCGACCCAGGCGGGTAAAGGCCGGTGGTGGCGAGCGGACCGACGGCGTCGGCGGCCGCATTCTGCGCGACGGCGAGAATCTCGCCGGTCGAGGGTTTGATCACCACGATCATCGCCTGACGACTCTGGTTGTCCACCGCATGCTGCGCGGCGTTCTGCACGGCCCGGTCCAGGCTGATCGAAACCGACGGCGCCGGCGACGGCTCCACCTCGTGCAGCACCGCGACGTCGACGTCGTTCTGATTGACGCTGACCACCCGCCAGCCCGCCTGGCCGTCGAGTTGGTCGATCACCGCCTTCTTCACCTGGCCCATCAACGTCGAGGCGAAGTGGTAGTCGGTCGGCAGCAGCTCGGCCTGCGGAGTGATCACCACGCCAGGCAGGTTGCCGATCGCGGGCGCGATGTTGTTGTTGTCGTCGGTGCGCAGCGTGATCAAGTCCATCGGCTTGCCCAACGAGCTGGCCTGCTCGGCCAGCCGCTGCGGGTCGTTAAGGGTGTCGTCGAACGGGTGCAGTGCATCGATCACCGCACGAGCTGTCGTGATCAGGTAGGCGCCGGCCTTCGAGGCGTCCAGCGTGTAGTGGTAGAGGTAACCGGGAGCCAGCACGTCGGTGCCGCCGACTTCGTTGACCGCCGCACGTCGCGGCGGGTCGGCCCGCAGCGCGAACGTCTGATGCTCACCGAGGCGTGGATGCAAGTCGGTGGTGCTCCAGCGGACCTGCCAATGACCTTCGTAGCGAGCCATTTTCAGCTGGCCGTCGTAGACCCACGTGCGGTTCTTCGGCAGATGCCAGGTGTAGCGGTAGCTCACCGTCCCGATGTCATTGGTGTACTTCGAGCCGAGTACCTGGGTGTCCACGTGGCTGGCTTGCAGGCCGGCCCACGCTGCATTGAGCGCTTCGCGCGCGTCGCTTGGCGCATCGCTGAGTTCGGCCGCCGCCGCCGTGTCGCCGGTGGACAGCGCCGCGAAGAACCGCTCGGCCGCCGGCGCGGGACCGTCCGGGCGTGGGGTGCAGCCCGACAGGGCGCCCGCGGCGAGAAGCATCAGGGCTGTTACTTGTGATGCCAGTGAGGTTTTAGTTGTCATTGTGGCTGATGTTAAATCTCAGAATCTGCGACGAGTGGCGACACACCGAGACCCGATCGTTATGTGACCGTCGGCTCGCGAATGGGGTCGCCCGGAGTGCGTTGGTGGTCGGACGCGCGCAGCTGCCAGAAAGGAACGATGTTTTCGATGATTTTGGCGAACAAAAGCTGAGAGCAACCTAATATTGACGGATGTAATGCCAAATTGACGCTCTTTGGGGGGCTTCGCATGGCCGGACGACGTAGGGGTAACCGGCACAACCGATCTCGACGCGGCAAGAATGATCGCCGTCCGGCAGCAACGTGGATGTTCGCCGGCGCCCTGCTGGGGACCGCGGCGACGGCTCCGCTCATCGGTGCGCCGCCTGCCAACGCCGATTGGCTAGACCTGCTCATCGATCCGGTCATCGCCCCATTGACCGGCGCAACCGACGCGGCCGGCGCCGCCGCCGATGCCGGCTCGGCATTCACCGGGCTCGAGACCACCCTCGATAACGCGCTCTCGTCGTTTGACGCCCAGGTCGAGGCGGCCACCCAGGCGTGGATCACCAGCCCGTTCGGCAGCGAGGTCGACTCAATCATCAACCAGCCGTTCGTCGAGTTGTTCGGGCGCGACCTGATCGGCAACGGTGTCAGCGACTTCACCGGGGTCAACGACTCGGTGCTGGGCGCCTCCGGAGATTACGGCAACCTCGGCGACGGCGGATTCCTGTTCGGCGACGGCGGCACCGGCGCCGACGGGGTCACTGGCGTCGACGGCGGCATCGGGGCTGACGGCGGCAACGCCGGACTCATCGGCGACGGCGGCACCGGCGGTGTGGGCGCCGACGGGGACGCCGGCGGCACCGGCGGCACCGGCGGGCAACTCCTCGGCGACGGCGGGACCGGCGGGCAAGGTGGCGCCGACGGCGGCACCGGCGGCACCGGCGGCAACGCAGTGTTCATTGGTAACGGTGGCACCGGCGGCCAGGGCGGTACCGGGGCCACCGGCGTCGCCGATGTCGACAACGGCCTGGGCAGCACCGGCGGCACCGGCGGGGCCGGCGGAAACGCCGGACTCATCGGCAACGGCGGCGCCGGCGGTCAAGGCGGAACCGGCGGCACCGGCGCCGACGGCACCAGCGCGCCCCCCGGGCAGGCGGCCACCGGCCCCGGACTTGTCGCGAGCCGCTCCGAAGTCACCTGTGATTACGCAGCGATGGTCTGTACTGGGTTCGCATCGGGTGGAGGCGGTAGCAACGGTGCCGACGGCACCGCGGAGAACCCGACCGGGGGCACCGGTTTCAACGGTGGTAACGCACAGCTCCAAGCCGGCTATTACCCCACCACCGGCAACGCTACGGCTGGTGCCGGCGGCGCTGGCGGCACGGCCGCCTTCGGCGGCGCCGGCGGGAACGGCGGGGACGGCGGCTCCGCGACGCTCAACGGCATCGTGTCCGGCTCTGCCAGCGGCGGTCATGGCGGTGCGGGCGGCACCGGAGCCGCTGCCGTCGTCGCTGTGTCTCCTGGCACCGGCGGTGACGGTGGTGCCGGCGGCGTGGGCGGTGCCGGTGGTCAGCTGTTCGGCAACGGCGGTGCCGGGGGCACCGGCGGTGTAGGCGGCACCGGTGGTACCGGCGCCCCTGGCAACGTGGGCGGAGACGGCGGTACAGGCGGTTCCGCGACGGTCACGGGCAGCGCCTCGCCCAACCTCTCGGCTACCGGCGGCGACGGCGGAACCGGCGGCACCGGCGGTGAAGGCTCCAGTGTCGGCGGCAATGGCGGCAATGGCGGCACCGGCGGTCCCGGTGGTAACGGCGGCGACGCCTCCTCAGTCTTCGGCAACGGCGGGGACGGGGGTAACGCCGGAACCGGCGGAACCGGCGGAACCGGTGGGACCGGCGGTGCCGGCGGAAGCGGCGGTGCGGGGGGCGATGTCAGTGCCCCGGCCGGTGTGACGGCCACCAACGGCAGCGGCGGCGATGGGGGTACTGGCGGTAGCGGTGCTGACGGCGGCACTGGCGGCACCGGCGGGGCTGTCGGCGGAACCGGTGGGGCCGCAGGATCACTCGGTACCACGGGCAGCGATGGCACGGCCGGCGGCGGTGGGGCGGCCGGCGCGGGCGGCGCAGGAGGTGCCGGTGGTGCCGGCGGCGCACCCGGCACCGGCGGTTCCGGCGGAACTACCGGCTCGACGGGCCAGTCGGGCCCGGTCGGCGACCTGGGTAACCCCGGCGTAGCCGGCTGAGCCCGTTGCGGCGCCGCGGCTCGTGTCGAGAAGTAAATGTTTGCGTCAGCAACCGGGTCGTCGCAACGATTGAGGCGTCGTTCGACCCCGGTTAGTCCAGCAGGACCGTCGCGAAGGTGCCGACTTCGGTGAATCCGATGCGGTCGTAGGTCGCCCGCGCGACCACGTTGAAGCCGTTCACGTACAAGCTGGCGATGCGTCCGGTGCCGACGATCACCGCGGCCAGCGTCGCGGTGCCGGCCGTCCCCAGCCCTCGGCCGCGCCACTCGGGATGCACCCAGACGCCCTGGATCTGGCTGACCGCCGGCGACTGCGACCCGACTTCGGCCTTGAAGACCACCTCGCCGTTCTCGAAGCGGGCCCACGCTCGACCGGCGGCGATCAGGCTGGCGACCCGACGCCGGTAGCCGCGGCCGCCGTCGCCGAGTCGCGGGTCGACGCCGACCTCGCCGATGAACATGTCGATCGCGGCCACCAGGTAGGTGTCGATCTCGTCGGGCCGGACTTGGCGCACTTGCGCGTCGATCGCACAGGTCGGCATCGAACTCAGCGACATCAACGGCTGGTGCTCACGCACATCGCGGGCCGGTCCCCAGGCCGGCTCCAGCCGCTGCCACATCGGCATCACCAACTCGGTGCGGCCGACCAGTGACGAACACCGCCGCGACGCGGTCATCGCCGCGTCGGCGAACGCATAAAGATCGGGCAGTCGACCGCGAAGCGGAATCAGGTTCGCGCCCGCGTAACACAGCGACTCGTCGGGGCCGCGGCGCGTCCACAACTCGCCACCGATCGCATTGGAGTCGATGCCGTGATCAGCCACCCGGGCGGCGACCATGCACGACCCGATCGGATCGTCGTCAAAGACACGGCGCACCGCGGCGCCGTCGCGCACTACCGACACCCGTCGCTCGCTCACCAAGCGGCGGATGGGCGGAGCCGACATACTGACTCTTTCTGCGACAAACACTTTGGCTCGAGTGAGCCACGTCTCAGCTTACGGTGACGACCGGCGAACCGCTCGTTGTTGTGCCTGTGGTGCCGCTCTCCGCGGCGAGTCGCATGGCTTCCTCGATCAGCGTTTCGACGATCTGCGCCTCGGGCACGGTCTTGATCACTTCACCGCGGACGAAGATCTGGCCCTTGCCGTTGCCCGACGCGACGCCCAGGTCGGCCTCCCGGGCCTCCCCCGGGCCGTTGACGACGCAGCCCATCACGGCCACCCGCAGCGGCACGTCGAGACCGTCGAGCCCGGCGGTGACCTCGTTGGCCAGCGTGTAGACGTCGACCTGCGCGCGACCGCACGACGGGCAGGACACGATCTCCAGCGAGCGCGGCCGCAGGTTCAGCGACTCCAAGATCTGGGTGCCGACCTTGACCTCTTCGACCGGCGGCGCCGACAGCGATACCCGGATGGTGTCGCCGATGCCCCGCGACAGCAGCGCGCCGAAACCGACCGCGGACTTGATGGTGCCCTGAAAAGCCGGACCGGCCTCGGTTACGCCCAGGTGCAACGGGTAGTCGCACCGCGCGGCCAGCTGCTCGTAGGCGGCGACCATCACCACCGGGTCGTTGTGCTTGACGCTGATCTTGATATTGCCGAAGCCATGCTCTTCGAACAGCGAGGCTTCCCACAGCGCCGACTCGACCAGCGCCTCGGGCGTGGCCTTGCCGTACTTCGCCATGAACCGCTTGTCCAGCGAACCGGCGTTCACGCCGATGCGGATCGGGATTCCGGCCGCGGCCGCGGCCTTGGCCACCTCGCCGACGCGACCGTCGAATTCCTTGATGTTGCCGGGGTTTACCCGCACCGCCGCGCAGCCGGCGTCGATCGCGGCGAAGATGTACTTCGGCTGGAAGTGGATGTCGGCGATCACCGGGATCTTGCTCTTCTTGGCGATCGCCGGTAACGCGTCGGCGTCTTCCTGGCGTGGGCAGGCGACGCGGACGATGTCGCAGCCGGCGGCGGTCAGCTCGGCGATCTGCTGCAGGGTCGAGTTGATGTCGTGCGTCTTGGTGGTGCACATCGACTGCACCGAAATCGGATAGTCGCTGCCCACCCCGACGTCGCGGACCATCAGCTGCCGCGTCTCGCGTCGTGGCGCCAGCGTGGGCGCCGGGGCCGCCGGCATACCCAGGCCTGTGGTCACGGTTTGCCTTCTCTCGCTTTACTGGAACAGTCGGATCGGGTTGACGACGTCAGCGGTGACCGTCAACAGCATGTAACCGACTACCAGCACCAAGACTACGTAGGTTGCGGGCATCAGTTTGAGGTAGTTGACCGGCGCCGCCGCGACCTTGCCACGGGCCGACCGGATCATATTGCGCAGCTTCTCATACACCGCGATCGCGATGTGCCCGCCGTCGAACGGCAGCAACGGCAGCAGGTTGATGACGGCCAGGATGAAGTTCAGCTGTGCCAGGAACAACCAAAACGCCATCCAGACGCCGTGGTCGACGGTGTCGCCGCCGATGATGCTGGCGCCGACCACGCTGATCGGCGTATCGAGCGAACGCGCCCCACCGCCGATCGCGTGTACCAGCGCGCCGATTTTGGTCGGGATGGCGACCAGCGACTTGCCCAGCATCACCGACAGGTTGCCGGTGAAGGCAAAGGTGGCCGGCACCGCGGTGGCCACGTTGTAGTGCGTGGGTCCGGGCGCGGAGCCCATCACCCCCATCACCCCGATCGTCGCTTCTTTCGCGCCGCCGTTGGGCTCGGTGACCCAGCGCTGCCGCTGGGCGATGTCGACGTACTTGGTCATCGTCTGGCCGTCGCGCTTGATCACGATCGGCACGGTGCCGTGCAGTTTTTGCACCGCGGCGGCCATGTCGGTGAAGTCGGTGACCGGGGTGTCGCCGACCTTGACCACCACATCGCCGGCCCGGATCCCGGCGGCCGCCGCCGGCCCGTCGCCGGTGCACTTCTCGAACTGACCCTGCTTGAGTTCTGAAGCCGCACAGGCGGTTTGACCGATAACGGCGGTGGGATGCAGGTTCGGCAGTCCCCAGAACACCGCGATGGCGTAGATCAGCACGAAGCCGATGACGACGTTCATGCCCGGGCCGGCGAACAACACCGCGACGCGTTTCCAAGTCTTCTGCTTGTACATGGCGCGGTCATGCTCGTCGGGTGCAAGTTCTTCGACCGACGTCATGCCGGCGATGTCGCAGAACCCGCCGGCCGGAACGGCCTTGAGGCCGTACTGCGTTTCGCCGCGCCGGGTCGACCACAGCGTGGGCCCGAAGCCCACGAAGTAGCGGCGCACCTTCATTCCGGTGGCCAGCGCGACCCACATGTGACCGCACTCGTGCAACGCCACCGATATCAAGATGGCGAGCGCGAACAGCACGATGCCGATAACAAACATCATCGGGTTGGTAGGACCTCCTGTGTGGCTCGCTCAATCGCATGCCTGGCCCTACTACGGGCCCAGCGCTGCGCGTCGAGGACGTCTTCCACGGTAGCGGGTTCGGTGGCCCACTGGTCGGCGGCGCTCAGGACCTCGGCAATTGTCCGCACGATCGCCGGGAAGCCGATCCGGCCCGCCAGGAAGGCCTCGGCCGATTCTTCGTTGGCGGCGTTGTAGACGGCGGTCATGCAGCCGCCGGTCTCGCCGGCCCGGCGGGCCAGCTCGACGGCCGGGAAGAGCCGGTTGTCCAGCGGCTCGAACTCCCAGCTCGACGCGGTGGAGAAATCGCATGCGGGGGCCACACTGGGCACGCGGGCCGGCCAGCCGAGCGCCAGCGCGATCGGCAGTTTCATGTCCGGCGGGCTGGCCTGCGCGATCGTCGAGCCGTCGGTGAACGTGACCATCGAATGCACGATCGACTGCGGGTGCACGACGACGTCGATGCGCCGGTACGGGATGCTGAACAGCAGGTGGGCCTCGATGAGCTCGAGCCCCTTGTTGACCAGCGACGCCGAGTTCAGGGTGTTCATCGGCCCCATCGACCAGGTCGGATGGGCGCCGGCCTGCTCGGGCGTGACGTGCTCGAGGTCGGCGGCCGACCAGCCGCGGAACGGCCCGCCGGATGCGGTGAGCACCAGCTTGGCGACCTCGTCCGGTGCGCCGCCGCGTAGGCATTGCGCCAGCGCGGAGTGCTCGGAGTCCACCGGGACGATCTGGCCGGGCTGCGCGGCCGCGAGCACCAGCGGTCCGCCGGCTATCAGAGATTCTTTGTTCGCCAGGGCCAGCCGGGCGCCGGATGCCAGCACCGTCAAGGTGGGCTGCAGCCCCAACGCCCCGACCAGCGCATTGAGCACGACGTCGGCCTCGGTGTTCTCGATCAGCCGGGTGACCGCGTCCGGGCCTCGGTAGGTGACGTCGCCGACGGCCTGCGCGGCACGCTCGTCGGCGACGGCGATATTGGTGACGCCGGTCTTGGCGCGCTGCCGGGCGAGCAGGTCCGGGTGGGCGCCGCCGGCGGCCAAGCCGACCAGTTCGAAGCGATCGGGATTGGCGGCGATGACGTCCAGCGCCTGGGTGCCGATGGAGCCGGTACTGCCCAGCACCAGGGTCTTGCGGCGGTGGTTGGTCACCCACTTATTGTGCCGCGCCGCCGCAACCCGGTGTGTGCCAGAATGGCCGCACGCGTTTGACCATCACCCAGCCCGAACCGGAGGAGTCGCCGTGGCCAGTACCGAGGTGGAGCGCAGCAGCGGTGTCGACGGTGTCGACCTTGCCGACGTGCCGTCCGCGAACTGGGGCTGGAGCAAGATCAACCACCGCCACTGGCGCATTGTCGGGCTGTGCCTCGCCGGCCTTCTGCTGGCCATGCTGGACGGCAACCACGTCGGCCACATCGAGAACCTGTACTTGATCGGCTTCGCGGCCGTGGTGCTGTTCTTCGTCGTGCGCGACTGGTGGGGCCGCCGACGCGGCTGGCTCAGGTAGTCAGACCCGCGTTTCGGCCGACCGGTGGATGTCGATGTCCCCGGAACCGGTCCGCACCTGAATCAACAGGGTGTCGTCGCCCTCGGCCGGTCCGTCGGCAGACTCCAGCTGGTTGGTGACCGCGCCCGAACCGGTGGCCAAGTCCAACCGCGCGGCGGTGCCTTCCACGACGCCCACCCCGACCTCGCCGCTGGCGGTCGACACCTGGATCCCGCCGCGTACCGCGGTCGCGACGGTGACCGATCCCGACGCCGTCTGCGCGCGCAGGGCGCCGGACAGCCGCGCCACGCCGAGGTCGCCGCTGGCGGCCTTGAACGCCAAGATTCCGTCGAGCTCACCGATCGTCGCACCGCCGGACGCCGTCGTCACCGACGCGTTGCCGCTGACCCCCTTCACGGTGACCGAGCCAGAAGCTGTGGCGGCCTTGAGGTTTCCGTCGACCACGTCGAGATCGACGTCGCCGCTGGCCGATGCGATTTTGGAGTCGGCGAATACGCCCTCGGCACGCACGTCGGCCGAAGCGACTGACGCTTTCACCCGGGACTGTGACGGCAGCGCGATGTCGATGTCGACCGCGCCGCCGCGGAACAGCGCGAAGCCGCGCCGAGTCGCAGACACCGTCAGCTTG
>Ga0335075_10009623_pt1 | contig 14707 bp, 13 predicted proteins | sample Lox_Sample_24_FD_206723 | JGI IMG/M metagenome (GOLD analysis project Ga0335075, IMG submission 206723) | Soil microbial communities from Loxahatchee National Wildlife Refuge, Florida, United States - Lox_Sample_2.4 | ecosystem: Environmental > Terrestrial > Soil > Wetlands | place: USA...
AGCAGTTCGAGTTGAGGAGAGTGCAGCCGATGCACTCTGAGTTGATGTGGGCTGCATGGTTGTAGCTGGTGGAGGTTGAACAGAGGTACTTTGGGCGGCGCTGGTTTGGCTTGAAATGTTGCGTGGCGGAGACAGTGCAACGGATGGTGAAGGCAGTTGACTGAGGAAGCGGAAACCCTCTCCTAGTCGAACGGCGAACGGAGAACTGGGTGGAGCGGTGGGGGGAGAAGAGGGCGGATCTCGAGACTGAAGCGGTGATGCAGGGGAGATGGGGCTGGGTCTTATCACAGGTCTAGACGCGCCAGGGGGGTCCGATTCATTATCATCCAATATTGTCGGACAATCCCACAGAGCATGTCCAAGCATTCCGCAATTCACACATCTCGTCGTAGGAAGCTGCCTCTCCAGTTGAATGTCCTGCATCTGCATTTGCACATCTTGCATCGGTTCTGCTATTGGCGGCAATGGTTCACCATGTTGTAGCTTGCATCCAGGACAATAATCTGACCATCGTTTCGCCTCAGCTACCATTCCTCTTCCATCGACATATTTGTAGTATCGAGTGAGGTGGGGCCGAGTATCGATACAGGAACAGCAGCGAGGCTGGGTAAGGTCACAGTACTGATGGCCGCAGTCCTTATTGACCCTAGTCGTCACACCCCAGCGCAGCCTCTCTCGTGCCAGAGCATGCCACTCGACCCTGTCGAACGGGAGATGTGATTCTGGACGGATGGACATAGGGAGTTGTGAATGGCGATGGCGATAGTGTGGCCGGCAGTCCACTAAATCCGTCCCGAAGTGTGATTCCCTACGGTTGCTGGGCCGATCAATCACAGGGGCACAGTTATGAGATCGGACATCTCACGTAGTTCTTTAGGTAGCCACAAGTTATCAAATACTTTGCTTGGAGCGTTATGTACCTGTTCTACAGATCCATAGAGAAAGTGTCGTCTATTACAAAATTACCACATTTTTTGGCATCTAGTTACAAAACTCAACTAATGAGTGAGTTGTTCAGCAAACGTCTCATCCTGAGGCGTTTCTGGAACATGAAATTCAGTTATCATTCCCTCGTTATACTCCAGCTCGCCAAGTCCCAAAGTCTCCGTAGCTTTCTCAAGAGGAAGAACAACATTCGCAAGTACAGCCACCGGATCGATGTGGTTGTGAATGCTGTCCTCTCTGCTTGCTGTCGTGATCTCCATATCTTCATCTTTATCCTCTTCTCGTTCCCTTTTAGCGGGATGATTATTACTGCTTACAGCACTCGTGCTCGTTTCCCTAGTCTGGTTAACCTCATCCATCAACCTACATATTAGATAACATAAAGAAGAGAGTTACATAGAGTCCAGAGCTCTCCACACATCACCAGGAGGGATCAGAAGAGCCACATGTTTGACTTCATCCAAGGAAGTTCCCTTCTCCTTGCTCAAAGCCATCAATCTCTCGACCATTCGGAAGAGGGGCCCACAAACTATCTGAACTGCTCTTTCAATGAGTTCGCCCACTTTTTCCGGGGTATTCAATTCCGAAATGAGAAGCTGTTTTGTTTCTGCCGTGCCAACGATCGACTTGTCTTTCCATGATTCGATCATCTCATCAAAGGTCGACGGTAGCACAATATGTGGCACATGTTCCATAGGCAATTCAACAGATTCGGTATCCACTGGTTCGTTATCGACAGTCTCAGCATCCACAATGTGAAGAATATTCTGAAATAAACTCGATGAATCAATGTGATCTTTGACGTTTCCTCGTGCCCACTTTGGAACGGTGAGAGGATGAGCATTATTCAACCAAATCTCCATAACTTTACATTGTTCCCATTGTCCGTTGGTAGGATCATTGACAGAAGGTCTAAACTTGGGTGACGCATGTCCGTTTTTGTCCCTATCATCACTTTCCCCTGGTACGGATTCTTCAAACTAAAAATTCAGTTGTAATCACTGAAAGAGAAAATACTGCTGCCCAACCATCACCTTCAACTTTTACATATCCTTCGGGTCGGTTAAAGTATATGCTGCTTAAATGTGCTGCTGGAAGTAGGATCCTATGTGTTCCCTTATGCAGCGATACAGACAATCGATCGGGATACTGTGTTGCTATATCCGGTTCAATGGGTGGCAGATGATTCGACGTCTTTTGCAACGGCGTAGGCGGACGGCGAAAATAAAACCTCAATTTCGAATCTCGAGTATCTGGTTCAGATCTCGTTTCCTCTATCAATTAACCTCATCCACATTCTTAAACGAAGGGAACATTACCCACTTCAAAATTGCCAACTTTGATTTTCAGTATACGAAAATCGGAAAAGGGATTCTTTTCCTTGGTGATTGATCGAGAGCGTTTATGAGCATGTGATCCATTTGTCTGGATCTGTTTAGGGTCCAACCTTTGACGTTTCTGAGGAGGTGTCTTTTCTTTACCATAATTGCGTTGAGGTACTGTTTGATGATAAGTATAGTTGGGATATCCGTTCGTTTGATATCCGTAATTCGAATAGGGTGGATATTGTGGAGGGGGGTTTGATTGTGGAGTCGGATAAACGGAACCGGCATATGTCGATTGATAGGGAGGATATCCTGTTGGGTATCCTGTGGGGGGAGCATAGTAGCTATAACCAGGCATTGGTGGTGCGTATCCATATGTAGACGGAGGGTATCCTTGATATCCCTGTGTAGGAGGAGCAGGAGCCGAGGTAGGAGGTGCGGGTGGTTGAGGGTATGGATATCCTTGATATTGCCCTTGTGGTGCATGTTGCGGCTGTTGCGGTTGCTGCGTGGGGTAACTAGCTGGACCAGCGGGGGCTGACGGTTGAGCAGCTGTAGAAGGCTGTTGTTGGCTATTTTGGTGTTGAGGAGCTGCTGCGGGATACTGATACTGCTGTTGGTTCGGATACATGTTCGGATATTGCATAGAATAACCTGGGTCCGAAGTCATGCGTTGCACTGTAACTCTTATCTGTCCGATTCTTTAGCGACAACGATTCTTGATATCAATGTCCACAAGTATGAGACTGCAAAATTGTCAAGAGACTGATGACATTGGCGATATATTTTAAAACAACTTTGCGCTTTTAGCCTCGACCACGCAACTTTAGCAGGAGACTTGTGAGTATTGTGGTTGGGAGCGGCCGACGGCTCTCAGGGCTGGGGGCTCCAGCAGCTATAGAGCACTTGACCAGGCAGCGCTCTGCAGGATTATGTATGACGCCTATAGTTTCTCTTCAGTGCGACACAAACCTTATTTGGGAAATGCTTCATATCATTCACCTGATTTTAATCTCACAGCCAAGGATTTACACTGTCTTACGCAAGCCTTACGAATAAAAGATGTAAAATTACAGTTACTTCAAGAATTGCGATGGAAATCGGAAGCCACCGAATACCGACAAATCGCGACCCGAAATTACTACACATAGCCTATAAAAGACCAAAGATACGAAACGATCTTTCGCTTCCCACCAATTGTCAAGTACTGATTGTCCCAATCGAGGAGTTCTAACCCTCGGCAAAACGATGTTTGTTCTGGATCTCACACTCGGTGTAGAATAAAGTTGAAACAATGGCGTAAAATGCCAATAAGGGGTAGGTAGTGCCCAAATTGGAAGGCGTTTGCGGCTCCCATGCAAAGCCAGGTCACTGAGTGCAATTTAGTTCTGGTAGTTCTATTTTTGCCGATCCTCACATGGCCATAAGTCGATGCATAGCTGATGTTGGAAGTCAGTCGCTGTCTTCTTGAGCAAAGTAAATTTACAGCAGATGCAAAGCGGGGTTGAAGATTTTACCAATTGAAAGCTTGCTTCAGCAAGAGTCGACCGCTCTCTCTAATCCCGTCTACCTGCCTGCTCAGCCTTAACGTTTCTCTATGCTCGCTCCCTAGCGTGCTGCATGGTCGCAAGCTTTAAGGCAGCTCTGGCGTAAACCAATCTCTGTTGCGGTAAGGTCACGTGAGCTCGATGGATCGTCGGCAAGGTGATAGTTGTATTCCGAACTCAACTGGGCTTGAACGTTGCTCGTTTCGTGCTTTTCTTCTCACATCAACGAGATATCGACGAAGAAGTGACCAAATAAACAATTCAATAGGCATCAGAAGTGTTCGTTCCACGTTTTATTGTGTGGATTTTACTACAAAATGTCATCACATTCCATTCAATACTCTATAGAGGATCTACTGTTCCTCCGAGACTCACCTCTCGTCACAAAACCAGAGTTACCTTCACAGATGGAACAGTGGATAACTCAACCTGCAATTGAACGACGAAATCTACAGAATGCTCAATCACAGTAGTTTACATCCTCACTACATTTTTGCTTATACTAGCCACAGTTCCAACGGAGACACTGATCCAAAATACCGTTCTTCCGAAGCGCGACGGTCAAGTAATTTTCCGCTCTTCTCTTGGTATCAGGGCTTATGCTTAGCAGGAGGCGACTCAATCGTTCTAGGGCCTCCACAAATGTCATTCGCGTCGTCGTTACATTCCCCTCCTTTACGGAAACCTGGTAGCAAGGAGACTACCTCGTCATCAGTTCGAACTCGTTCATCTCCCCCTGATGAGGAGACTCCACTATCAACCTCACCACCTGATGAAGACGAAGAAGCAGGATGGAGTAAGGTTCGTTCTGGTCCACGTGGAAATGCGTTGAAGTCGTTTGAAAGGAGGGGAGTCCGTGGTGAACGCACTGAACGTGCTGAACGGAGTGACAGAAGTGATCGAAGAGCACCAAGGGAGTCGTATGAAGGTGCTAATGTTAAGAGCACGGCTTTCAGAAATCATAAAGAAGGAGATTCACAGAACTGGAGGAGTGACAGAGTGGATCCAGTAGGTGATACGAGAAACGGAGGACAGGAAGAAAGAGCAGACTTTCTGGAGGAAGAAGATGAATTCTCCCGAGGTAGAAGTGGAGGAAAACAACACAGTGCAGAAGAGTTTCAGGAATGGATTGCGAAGATGCGAGGAGGCAATTCGAAGACTGAAGACACTAGTGCCAAACACGATAACCCTGCTGACTCTGAGATTGGCGCTTCAGTTGGTAGAAGATCTCTTTATGTGTGCTAACTTTAAGAACCGCCAAAAACCGGAAAATCGAAGATGTTGGATGTGGATAGCTTATTTGCGGATAGCATAGCCATAGATGAGGTTATGACTGCCCCGCCTACTTCATCAGTCTTCTTCGACAGTGCTCCAACGGGTCGAGCATCTCGTTTCAGACAACTCTTTACTCAAGATGCACCCTCAGTACAACCTTCTCCCCATGATACGGATACCCGTCCCGGAGTGGATAGGACTCAAAGTAACCCTGGCTTTACTGGTGGAGTAAAATCGTCCTCTTCTTCAGAAGATCGTGAAGGATTCCAAAGAATTATGGCCATGTTGGGTGGAGGTGGGAATAAACCCACAATGCCTAATGTAAATCACCCCAGAGACATTTCTAACGATAGTTTATGGAAAAGCCACCACCGATGCAATCACCTCCATTACCGCCGCCTAACCAGTTTCAAGAGTCTCAGGGACAGAATGAGTCTAAGAACGAATTCTTCCAACGTCTGCTGCGGCAAGGTCACGTACCAGGGAGCAACGCTCCACCTCAATTTTCTGGTCCCGCAATGCCAATGAATCGGCCTCCAATATCTGATCAACCGCGCCCTCTACCTGCTGATCTCGATGTCAACATGCAAGCCAGAATGAATAGGCACCCTCCGCAACAAGGTCGCTCTCTTCCAGACCCTCGATCTCCACCTGATCCTCGTTTTGCACCCTATGATCTCCCCCCTCCACCGCAGAATGCTCCATGGATGCACCCGCCTCCAGGATTTTCACCTCCGACTCCGAATGGCAGGTTCCCATTCCCAGGACCTCCACCATTATCTCCAGGGATTCCTCCTCCAGGCGCATACGGTCCACCTCCGCCAGGCATGATACCATATGGAGGGCCACCTCCGGGCTTTGGACGTGGTGGATTCAGTCCTCCCCTACCTCCACCAGGACCCGAAGGATGGCATGGACCGCCAGGATTCGGTGGTGGATTTTATCAAGAAGGTGATGGAAGGGAGAGATAATGTCAGAGTAAAGGAGAGATGTTGGCTCTTGTGTTGTTTGTGCTTGCAATTGTATCTATAGGATCTTGGATTCCTCAGATGGCTTATATCACAAGGGGTAGTGTTATATCCAAAGGTATGGAGATCAATATAATTCGATAATTTGTGCCTTTTTCGCAGAAGATCACATTCTGGATTTGCCACCATATGTCGCCCGAAGCGAAGGTTCGGATATAGAATTGCCTTCGTGACAAGTGTACTCAAAGGTCCTAACTGGTCATGCTTGACTCAGGAACTGACTGGAAATGTACGCACATTTTGTCATAAGTTCGAAAGCTTCAGGCAGATTAGTTCCGATTATTCGAAATCACGATGAATGCTAAACCAAAACTCACTTAACCGCCTTCTAATATCTTCTTACTATCAGCACCGCAGGTAGTCGTCATGCAATTATCGAACTATAAACTCTATCCCTTCGACTTCCCCTTCAATGTTACCTCCCCGACTCTCTGGAAAAACCTTCGGAGCGCTCCCCGAACCTCATTTGATGAACGTCGATCGATCAGCTCGACACATACAGGATACATTTGTTCAATCTGCTTGACAAACTATTATTAGAACGGTCTTTTGAAATAGATCTTACATCGGCATCCGAAAAGCTTACGAAGCCGTCTAGGATTTCTACAAGAGTTGGTCTCCATGCAGTGATATTCCGCTGTTGTTGATCCTCGTCAAGAGTGACGTAACTTTCAACAATCTCTAGACATAGCCTTTTGATCAGTCATCTTCGTTTAGTAGCCTTACGGAATCAATGCTTCTTCAACACTGTCCTTGTTTTGTACGCGTTCTTCTCTCGGATCATTGTACATTCGTAATAGAATACTGATGTATGTTGCCGCTGCACTCGACTCTTGTTTCAGGAGATTTGGAAGGTGTTTCATGAATCCTGACAAGATTAGACATAACCAATCCAAGGACAATACCAATTCTGAGTAACTGCATTCGCAGTTCTTTGTTGTTGTTGAACTTCCTCGCAAATCTATAACTCTTGCGCAATACTTGCATCAATACCAGGAGCTCTTGACTCGGCATAGCCTCATAGACGTCATCACTTGCGAGCAACTCCGAAACAGTCTCGATCATGAGCAACTGTAGAACACATTTCACTATGATTTGCTTGAACTCCCTTCTTCGCGCAGCTGTCACCGAGCTAGGTTGCATTTCTTGTTGCAATCTGAAATTTTCGAGCTCTTTGCTATTCTCCTCCATTGAAAGCTTGTCTGTGGCAACATGATCGATTACTTCTACATCTGGGCTTCCGATACCGTTAATCTTCAAAGCGTTCACCGCATTTTCAGGCGAGTTGTCGATAGCCTCAGGATTGAACAGGACGTAAGCAGTAGTGGTTTCGAAAAGCTGAACAAAGGTCTTCGAGATCTTCTTCCAATGTTGAGATTCGAGACTTTGAACGTTCTCCAAGACCAGTTGCTGAAGGCATGAGCTCCCTATCTTTGCAAGAGTGTCATTTTCTTGGCAAATGCAAGAGACAAGCAGGTCTAAAAGGAGATCCAGCATTCTCTCCAGTGTCTGGAAGTAATGGGTAAAGAGCTCGATGAGGTTCCGCAGTGCTTTGATCATAGTTGTTGATAACCACACAGTCAGATCCTCGTCGCTGAAGCGCGTGTCATCGGAACGTGCTCTCAAGATCCCAAAGATTGGGAACAGAATCTTCCTGCAGACAATATCCCAGAAATCAACTGTGTAACTCCCTCCATATGTATCTAAGGTTCCAAACAACATGTCAAGGGCGCGTTGACGGACTTCCAGGTCCTCTCCAGTCATGATTACATCGTGAAAGGCGAACAGAATAGGATACCAGAATTTGATCATCGGGTCCTCCTTGAATTGACTGACGACGGCACTCTGCTTTGGTGGAACATATTTTGAACTCAGAGGGCATTCGGTACAGGCTAGCATATTGGGGATAGTTGCCTTTAGTGCGTCGAGAGCTTGGAAACTGATTCGTTGGAAATTATTGTTCTTGGCCGTTTCAGTGAGACATACTATTAAATCCGCAAAGCTGCCCTGAGCGATAACAACGGAGAATTTCGTCTTGTATATCATCTTAACATTCTCAAATCCAAAACTCACGATCGATTCTACACCAGTTAGAAGATTTTGACCTAAATTCATACCATATTTCTCTTTCGCCGCATAAGTGAATACGCCAAACATTGTTCGCCATCCCGACCGGATCTTGTTTGCTCGTCCTTTGATCATTTGATTTAGACATTGCAAGATCATATCTTTGACGGTTATGTTTGAAGTATTCTGAATAACATGCTCATATGGCCGCAGAAAGTCCTTTTGGAATTGAAAGTGAGGTAGCTCATCGATCTCAAGGAACCGCATGGAGAGTTGCCTGAGAGAGTCCAGCGCGAAAAACACAACACTAATATTCGAATGACATCCCACTTGATTGAAATGTTCTCCAAGAATAGCCCATATGTTCGACCACTCCATTCGAATACGGCCCATGTTGTAATATGAGATTTCGACAATTTTCTGGAGACTGTACATGCGAGGTTGTTGACTCTGTCCTGCAGATTGGATTTCTTCCCAAGACACTTGGCTCAGTGCTCTAACGAAATGTACGATTGCGTCACCAGATAGGACCGCAGAATTCGTAAATATCCGATCCACAGCGTGGACGACTTCCTTCGATCGACTCTCTTCGGCAACGTCCGGAGCAAACGACATTGTAGATCGATCAGATGCACTACGTAACGTTTGCGTTGACTTTCGTGCAGACTGACTGGAGCGATTTCCGTCCGTGGAATTTCGAGTCTGAACTCTTGCCGCGGCAACATCAGGAACAGATGTGGCATCAACTCCGGAACTAATTAATTGTAGTCGTTCCAGTTGACTGACGCATGTTAAGACATCTTTCCAAGAAGATTTGAGCTGATTTCCCTCTGTAAGTGCAATCTCCAGTAGTGTTTTAACAGCTTCGAAATGCTTAGATTTCATCTCGTGCAAATTGCCAAGTAACGTGAACTTCGCCAGTGCCGACACGAACGCATTCCGGGGGAGTTCCAGATCGAATAGACAAGAGATTCTAATCGATAGTTTGAACCCTTCTAAACACAGACTGACAACCTCAACATCATCGCTGGATTGCATAAGCCCGGAGAATGAAGCAAGGATAGGCATCCAGGCTACTGAAAACATCCCACCGACGTGCTGAAAATGCGAAGCACTATAGTATACTGAATCTACTGAGCGTACACGTCGTTGCGCGCGTAAGAGGTTCTTGAGTAGCATTTCCGTTTTAGCAGTCATTCCTTCTGAGGCAGCCATATAAGCCTCCCGTTGCATATCTCTTCCAACAGTTGCCAGAACATTGCCAATCCCAGATCTGGCATTTGGAAGGTTGGCAGACAGCAAAGCTGCATCTTGTTCATCCTTAAGCACAATTTCATTATTGTAAATCTCATCATAAATTTCCAGCAGATAGTCCTCCGGCAAATCACTTCCATCATTGATGCCTCTGTTGTTCTTAATGAAGTCCTGTTTTGTCATCCGCTCTTTGACTTGAGGACTATGTGCGTCGGTATTTAGCATGATAACACTGTATGCCAGGATATAAGCGGTGTCGGCATTGGCAAATGAATTCGGATTGCATTGGAGATATCGTCCGGCAAACTTGAGCATAAGACGGTCAATCTTCTGTGCTTCGCCAGGTAATCGAAATGCCTGTAAAAACTGGCGTAACGCCTCGATAAACTTTAGACGTGTGAAATTCATTTGATCAACGAAAGCATGCATAACAGCCACGGTATGTTCATCCCCGTCTCCCAAGTACTCTCCTATCATGGCTTTACTGAGACCTTCTGTTGAGACGAGGAATTTTGCTATTTCAGTAGGTTCTTTTGACTCTATGAAGCCACCTTGGACGAATGCTTCAATCCCCCTCTTAGGTTTGAAATTGAATTTCTGGATTGCATCCTGGAGAGCTGTCTTTCGGTATTTGAGAGCCTCAAACTGCCCGGGGTCGTCAATCAGTTGTGATTTATTGGTTGCTTCACCGAGACTCGTTGAGCGACTTGGAATATTTGGAGTAGCTGCTCTGGGGGACTCGTCAGTGGGAGTCGGCGTCGATCCATCTTCATTCGATGTGGTTGATTCCAGAGTTGCAGCAATTCCCTGCTGTGACCACACAACTAGACTCCGTAGGACTACAACTAAAGTCTGTAGTGACTGAATCCTGAGATTGTACTCGCTCGAGGGAGACTGTACATGAGCAGGGACATTGCTTATACTTCCTGTAGAATCCGAAAATGATGGAGACAAAGGCGCAGTTGGAGATAGGGGTTGCGGAATTGAAGTATGTGAGGGAGTCGGTGAAAGAGTCGGTGAAGTAGCTGTCAAGGCATTCTGATGCATAACAGCTTGATGTTCAGCAGCCTGTGCCCCCGTAAGACGAACTGGAGTCAACGTTATCTTCGACAGCACATTCAAAATCCTTTCGTAGATATTGCTCATCAGACTTCCGCTGCAGTCGTAATTCAGATACATCTCGACCAAAGTTCGTGCATCCCTAGCCATAGGACCCAACACGGTGCCCATAACACGAGCCTTTCGATCAACCGAAGAAACCTTCATTTCCAAGATTGGAAGATAAATTTCTCTGAAAAATACCTCGATTTCGGCTTTTAGCGGACCCCTCATATATGTAACCATAAGTGAAAAGATCTCACAACTCAGTTCGAATACTTGTGGCATCGGCTTAGGTGCATTCATTGCAAGTGCTAAGCAAATGGAGTTCTTGCTGGCTTGCATGAAATTGACGGTTTCGCGGGAAAATGTTACCGTGACGGAAGTAGATGTGAAGATTGGCATGAAGTCGCGGAGGACGGTGTATATGATTGTCAAGCACAGCACTTTTGAATGCATTGGCACCGACTTCAGGTCAGCGGCACTACATCTGTCAGTAGGACAAACATAGGTTTCTACCTTTCGGCTGATATATCTTTTGAGGCGAGTTTGCAAAAGGCGCGGAAGACAAGGAAGGCGTCCATTACGAAAACTGCTTGTTCATCGTACTCGTCATCTCCAGCATCCCGATCCGTGTCAGTTCCTCGCATATCTTCTGCGGTAACGCGTTTTTCAAACGAATCTCTATTTTGTCAATAAAGGTCAAATATTTTATCTTACAGTGTAATTTGCTGTGGTGTCCCCTCTGGTTTCGGTTCAGAATCGTTGGTTGCAGCAACATCCTTATCAAGCGAGAAAGAACTAGATCCTCTAGGTCGCGTATTAACCCGTTTGAAAATAGTCGTAACCATCTGCATTAACATTCCTTGAGCCATCGACTGTATTCCTCCTTCTGCACGCCCCAAAAGGGCAATATTGTACACTCCACGAACACATTTGAGTAGAGCAGGACCATGGACCATCGTCTGCTCATCTCCCTCATTAAGTACGGTAGTGAGGAGAGCCTTGATAATCTGTAGCTGCACTTTGACATCGGTGATATCTCCTTCGAAAGCTTTTGTAATGGAATCTACCACACGATGCATTAAGGGTTGAGTAGGAGCATCGGCACGGACAGCTGGAACTATCGAGCCTGGAGGTTGTTGTGGCTTTGGTGAATCTATGAAGTATTGATAGGAGATCAACTTTCCCATGCAGTCCAAAGCTGTTGATATCACCTGCACTGATGCTTTATGAGGTTGGCACGCATTCTGGAGTGCGTCAAAGATAACTTCCGGAGGAGGGAATGCCGGTGAATGTTGTCTTATTGAATCTGAACATTTAGTCGGGGTGTATTAGGCATTGTACCTAGCGCTTTGGTTGTGGAATCCTTTAATGGGCCTTTCTTCTTTCCATCTTTGCTATTTTGAATTGTCTCCAGAGTTTGCACTACAAAGTACATGCTAGACATCTTTTGTTGACCTTGAGGTCCGGGAATTGAACTTATAGTGCTCAATATAGTATCACTTCGCTCTCTTGTGGTGGTAGTCGCGGTACTGCTGTGCAAAGTCGAAGCAACTGAATGTTCCTGGCCACCATTTTGGGCAACCCCGTTTGTTCCTGAATGCGTAGCATTATCACCTTCAATCAGTGAAGCTCTAGACGTGAAATCAAATTCAAAAGACGCACCTTCTGCTTCCTTGGAAGATTCATCATTCAGCGGGACGACGACAAAGTCCTCGGCGGTCTCTTCAGACGTGTCTGGTTTTTCGGACAGTTCATTGTCCTTCTCTACTTCATTTACATCCGATTTCTGCATATGGTTCTCTTCTTGTTCCTCCCCACTATCCGTTGTGGCAGCCTGTTCGTCGACTACCGGCTCAGACGCATCGTGTTGAACATCCTGTGACGTGTCAAGGTTATTAGTCTGTGAAGCGAGATTGGTCTCCTGAGTCTCAGACTTTGACTGGGCTACTGTCGGATTCTCAGGATCGGCTGATGGCTCACTACCATGATCCATTGAGTTCGGGGCGTGTTTGAAGCCGAGCAAAGATTGAAGAGTAGCTCAAGGAGGAATTTCGGCTGATGCACTGAGGATTGCTGCGCTCAGCCGCTGTACTCCGAAGCCCTCAGCCTGGAAACCGGCATCACGCGTGAGATCAGTCTGGATCGGAATGTAGATCTATGAGTTGGGACCGCTAGCTGACCGAGTGCAAGTTGTGACTGCTTTTTGTAAATCTCCAACTGCTAACTTCGCAATCCCCATCCTCTTTCCTCCATCACAATGGTAAGTCTGCCTATTCCCCTATCTTTGTTATTCCCTTCTCCGAGAACATAGAAGACTGCCTCCAGTTGCCTTCTGTTGACATGCCATGGGACAACAATTGGTGCCTTTTTACTGTCAAGTTTCAGCGCAAAGACTAATTCTTCTAGTCTTCGAAAACATTGAAAACGAATGACCTACGTGGCATGTCAAAGGCCGACCTCACAAAACAACTCGAGGACCTGAAACAAGAACTCGCCTCTCTCCGAGTCCAGAAAGTCGCTGGTGGAAGTGCCTCCAAGCTCACTAGAATGTAGAAAACCTTCATCTCCGGCTTTCGTGTCACAAGACTAATGGGGTGCAGTTCTGTTGTCAGAAAAACGATTGCAAGAGTGTTGACTGTTCTTACTGCTCAACAACGTAATGCTCTACGTGAATTCTACAAGGATAAGAAGTATTTACCACTTGATTTACGTACAAAGAAGACGCGAGCGCAGGTACCACGTTCTCTGGAGAAGTGTACTAATTCCTTTAGAGGCGAGCACTTTCGAAGGAGGATAAGAATAGGCTTACATTGAGGGCTAAGAAGCAGATTAGAGCATATCCTAAGGTTAAGTATGCTCTTCGTCATAGATGAAATGTTTCAATGACAATGGCGATTCTGCATACACGAGTCGGACCACGTCCTCGAATGCAGAGAAAAGGCCATGTATTTCGATCTGACATGATGACGAGGAGGAGAACGAAGAAGACAAATGAAAGTTTGCTGAAGAAGGGCAGCGGCAAGGACCCAAGGGCTCCGCCGTCGTCGCTATTAGGCTATACGCTAGCATAGATATATTTACGGTAAATTTCATAAAGCCGCAAATTCTGTGATGCCCACACTGTAATGTTGACAAGTAGCAGCATCATCAACCCCTGGCTCATCAATCCTTGTTTCTCACCGTTGCTTTGATGGGGCTTTGTCTCCTGCTCTAGCTTAGTGGCTTCAACTGTCCTCGATTATCTCTCACATCCTCATCTACACTCCGCCTAATCGCCTCCCTAACCGTAATCCAACCCACGGAGATATTCAGTGCTATTTCGGCCCGTCCTTTGACCCTGACTTCGGCCATAACACACCTCATTCGGACGCAGCTTCATAAAACAAAACAAAACAAAGATTAATTAAAGACCATCGCGTCCTAGTGTCTCACATCACCATTTCCCGTAGTCCTCCAACTCTGATCATCAGCGAAGCGAACCCAAGTCGACGTCCGTCACGTCGCAAGACGCGCATATTTCGCAAAGCAAGGAAATCATGTCTAAGAACAAAGCCCCTCCTGAGACGGCACCTGCGCAAATTTTATGGGGGGAACTCATTCCCGACCTTCAGAAGCTCAAGGAACGGTCGCAAGATCTCCTCGAGTTCATCCTTCATGATGTTCGAGTCCAACAAGACGGAGAGCCCGTATTACCGAAGAGTCCACAGCAATGGTTAAAAGGCTTCTATTCCGGCAAATCCAAGAAGGAGCTTGAGGACAAGATTGAACTGTTATCAGGTATTGTCGCATCCAATTGATCCTTCGTTCTTGTGGTTTAATCTCACTGAATAGTTCGGACAGCCAAGTTCACAAAGCATAGGTACATCGATATCCCAAGTCATGATGCCATCGTCGATATCTTCGAAAAATCGCAAGATTTCACCCTGCAATCCGTATATAATTCCATCTACCTCGCCAACTTAACTTTGCTCCTTCTCCATCTAACTGAACTCTCCGCGTCCTGGACTGGCTTGACGCCGGAACGGAAAACCCTTGCGATCGACTCCATTCTAATGGTCTTTCCATCTCGCTTCTTATCGGAAGAAGCACATAAGGGAACAGATGAAGCGAATGTAATCATGGAACTACGTTCACAAGTGTTAGTTCAGGAATTCCTCAATTG
>Ga0335075_10009624_pt1 | contig 14706 bp, 9 predicted proteins | sample Lox_Sample_24_FD_206723 | JGI IMG/M metagenome (GOLD analysis project Ga0335075, IMG submission 206723) | Soil microbial communities from Loxahatchee National Wildlife Refuge, Florida, United States - Lox_Sample_2.4 | ecosystem: Environmental > Terrestrial > Soil > Wetlands | place: USA: Florida...
CGGCCGTTACCTGCTGTGGAGCGACATCCCCAACGACCGCATCCTGAAATGGGAAGAAGAGACCGGCGCGGTCAGCATCTTCCGCAAGACCTCGTGGAACTCGAACGGAAATACCCGCGACCGGCAAGGCCGCCTGGTGACCTGCGAGCATCGCGGCCGGCGAGTCACCCGGACGGAATACGACGGCGCCATCACTGTCCTCGCCGACCGTTACAATGGTAAGAAGCTGAACTCCCCGAACGACGTCGTGGTGAAGTCGGACGGATCGATCTGGTTCACCGACCCGATTTTCGGAGTTCTTGGCTACTACGAAGGCGAGAAGCACGAACCCGAACTGACCACGGCGGTCTATCGTCTCGACGGCAGGACCGGCGCGCTGGCGGTCGTGTGCGACGACATCCCCGGCCCTAATGGGCTGGCCTTCTCCCCGGATGAATCCAAGCTTTACGTGGTAGAGTCCCGTGCCGAACCGAACCGCCTCCTGCGCGTGTTCGACGTGGTTGCCGACGGAACCAAGCTCGCCAACGGGCGCACCTTCCTGGATGCCGGCACTGGCGGTACGCCAGACGGGTTCCGCGTCGATATCCACGGCAATCTGTGGTGCGGTTGGGGCATGAGCGAAGAACTGGATGGTGTGCGCATCTTCAACCCGCACGGCGAGCCGATCGGCCACATCAGCCTGCCGGAGCGCTGCGCCAATGTCTGCTTTGGCGGGCGCTGGCGCAACCGGCTGTTCATGGCGGCGAGTCACGGGCTCTACGCGGTCTATGTGAACACACAGGGCGCGGCCGGCGGCTGATTGCGTGTTCAACCTTCGCGACAACGGCACGTCTGTCCGCACCGAACTGCTGGCCGGCCTCACCACCTGGCTGACCATGGCGTACATCATCGTGGTCAACCCGGGCATTCTGGCGGTCGGCGGGATCGACCATGGCGCGGCGTTCGTCGCCACCTGCGTGGCGGCGGCGATCGGCTCGGCGGCGATGGGGCTGCTGGCGAACCTGCCGCTGGCGCTGGCGCCGGGCATGGGGCTGAATGCGTATTTCACCTTCACCGTCGTGAAGGGCATGGGTGTGCCGTGGCAGACGGCGCTGGGTGCGGTGTTCCTGTCCGGCGTGCTGTTCCTGCTGATCAGCATCTTCCGCATCCGGGAATGGCTGATCAACGCTATCCCGTTGTCGTTGAAACTGGGTATCGGAGCGGGGATCGGCCTGTTCCTGGGCCTGATCGGGCTGCACGACATGGGCGTGGTCGCCGGCAATAATGAAACGCTGGTGACGCTGGGCAACCTGCACGCCGCGGCGCCGCTGTTGTCGTGCGTCGGCTTCCTCCTGATCGCCGGACTGTCGGCGCGGCGCGTGCCGGGGGCCATCCTGATCGGCATCCTGCTGACCGCGGCGCTTGGCGTGCCGTTCGGGTTGACGGTGTTCCACGGCATCGTTGCTGCCCCGCCTTCGTTGGCGCCGAGCTTCCTGAAGCTCGACATCGCCGGGGCGCTGTCGCTTGGCATTCCGGCGGTGGTGCTGACGTTCTTTCTGGTCGATGTGCTGGACAATTCGGGCACGCTGATCGCGACCACGCATCGCGCCGGGCTGATGCGGCCGGATGGCACGGTGCCTCGGCTGCGCGAGGCGTTGCTGGCCGACAGCGGCGGCGCGATCATGGGCGCGCTGTTGGGGACCAGCACGACGACCAGCTATATCGAGAGCGTGGCCGGCATCGAGGCCGGCGGCCGCACCGGGCTGACCGCGCTGACAGTCGCGGTGCTGTTCCTGCTGGCGCTGTTCTTCGCGCCGTTGGCAACCGCGATCCCGGGCTTCGCGACCGCGCCGGCGCTGGTGTTCGTTGCCTGCCTGATGACGCGGGCGCTGGCCGAGATCGATTGGAACGATGCGACGGAATATGTGCCGGCGGTGGTGCTGGCGATCGGCACGGTGTTCAGCTTCTCGATCGCCACGGGGATCGGGCTGGGGTTCGTTGTGCATGTGGTGGTGAAGCTGATCGCCGGGGGCGGGGGCGCGAGGTCGCCGGGGCGGTGTGGCTGATCGCGGTGGTCTCGGTGCTGCGGTTTGCGGTGACGTGACGTCAGGCACAGGCACGGTGGCCTTGCGGCGGTGTTGATCCAGGAGGGGCTGTTGTCGAGAAGCCGTACCGCAGAGGCGCAGAGGGCGCAGAGGGGTGGGATTTTCGGTCACCCTTGTTCTCACGATCGTCTCATTTCGCTGGACACGGGATGATTGATCATGACGTGAGACAATCCTTGGCGGCTCCGCTCGGTGGAGACAACGCAGGTGGGCTTGGTTTTCTGATCGCTGCCATTTTCGATCAGCATCGGTGCTCGCGGGGGACAAGGATTTGAAACGATTCGAGGCTGCCTGCGACGGAGGCTGGCAGTAATGCTGCGGGCGGTACGGTCCGGCGGGGCTGGCACGAATCGGGATGGCGGGACCCCCGTGCGGTGGCCCCGTTCATTGCCTCGGAGATGCGCCGGATTCGGCACGCGATCGTTCAGGGCGGCCCGGTACAGGCGGCGTACCTGTAGGGAATTACACTCTGCCGGCGGTACTGGCGTGCCGAAACTGGGGGGAGATGGCCGGCACACGTTGGTCCGATGGGCCGGCCGTGACGGCTGGGGCAGCGGACGTGGCGTCGGCGATGCCGAGCAAAAGATTGCGTGTCGCATCGGAACGATCGGCTTCGTGCGGACAGGGCAGCGATGTCTGGCGGGGTCTCCCGTGCGGCGGCGGTGATTGTGGCGTCGTTCGGCGGGTCGGACAGCGGTAGCGGCGGGAGACGCGGCGCGTCCTTTGCCGACGGCCTTGTGGGCCCGGCCGGCGGTGCCGGCGGATGCGGCGATACAGCCGGCGCATCGGGCACTGCGTCCCCGGGGGTGACCGATACTGCCCCGGGCGTTGCGGGTAACGAGGTATCGGCCTTGGCGTCACCGAGCGCGGTGTTCAGCCGGTGCAGGAGGGCGGGAAGTGTCGCTGCGGGATCCGTGATGCCCGCTTCGGGCGACATGAGTTCGCTGATGTGCTGGGAGAACGCGGAGAACAGCAGCTCCAGGGTCTTGGGATCGCAGTCCTTGAGTGGGGTGTTGAGAACCGCACAAGCCTTGGGGCTGAGCTGGGGGTACGCTTCCGGGGTGAAGGGCGTGTCGCCGTGGTTGGGAAATGCGCGGCGGTTTTCGGAGGCGGGGCGGCGGCGATAGTGGGCGAGCAGAGGCGCGAGCCAGTGCGGCAGGAGGAACGGGAGAGGGCGAGCGCGGGGCGGCCGGCGCGGCAGAGGCACCCGGCTGGGCACGGGGGCTTGCGGATGCTGGGCGGCGGCGTGGTCTGGGCTGGCTTGCGACGCGGGCGGGCGCCGCAGGGCTGCGGCGAGGTTGATGCTGCTGCCAATGGCGCTGCGCACCGCGCCGCCAAGGCGGCGGACGAGGCGCGCACCAACCCCTTGGTGGGATTGGGAGGTTGGGGCGGCGGTGTGGAGCGCGGTTGGCATTGGGGGGAGAGTGTAATGGGTATGTCGTCCTTTTACAAGGGGGAATTCGCTGGGACGGGGACTTTTTTCTTTGGATGGATCGAGGAGCCCTCCTTTGGGGTGCGCGCCTGCCGGGACAGGTTCGACCGGCTGCGGGCGTGGTTGCCCTGCTCCCGCCAGCGCAAGCCGCCCCGATCTTGCGCCGTGGTTCGGACCTAGCGCGAGAACGTCGATCACGTCGTTGATGGTTGTGATGGTAAAATGCCGAAGGCCACGCTCTTTCCAGAGCCCTTGATTGTTGGTGAAACCAAGCCAGGTAATCGGAATTCTCTACTTCGTACAACGCCTTTCCGGAGGCCGCGAGTTGTTCCAGCATCGTGAGCGCGTCGCCTTCGTCGGAGGCGCCGATATCCAGGGGCGAGCGAGTAGAGCGCGTAGAGTGCCAGGCGGGCCTCATCGGTTAGCGCCAGTCGCAACTCGCCGGCTGTGGCGATCAAGCCGGTCCAGTTCAAGCCGATGGCCGGCACCAGATTCTGCCATTCGGCCGGACAGTGGCTAACGATCCGTACCTTACTTTGTCACGTTTATTACTATCTTGAGCTTAAAGCGTGGATGCCACCGGTGCGGTGGGTGCACAATGATCTTGTGGCCGTCCAGTAGATTGCCAACGCTGGCCGTCCGGAAGAGGTGGCCGCCAAGTTCGGAGGATTCGTTGTTGGCATTGGCGCGCAATCGCCCGAGAGGAGGACCTTTTCTCGTCACTTCGCCCGGTGGTTCGGCGATGCGGCCCGTCCAGCAGGCGCGGCGGACCGGACGCAGGATCCATAGACTGCCCGGCTTCCGCTATCTCTGTCTGCGCAATCCGGCCAATGTGCCACGAATGACCGCCTCGATGGAGTTCTGGGAAGGTTGACATTACGGTCGCGGGGTCTATGTTATGTAACAGGCATCACATACCATGGTCTGCTCATGCCAAAGGGGGAGTCTGGACGCGTGGTGATTGAGGTCGATCCCGACCTCAAGCGAAGGCTTTACACGGCCTTAGCCAGCGACAATTCGACGCTCAAGGATTGGTTTGTGAGCGCAGCTGCAAGCTACCTTTTGGAACGCGAACAGCCGAGCCTGCCCGGTTTGAGCCGCAGGGGCCGAACCAGGGCCAAGAAGCCATGAATTTTATCGCAAACGAATCCGCGAAGAAGCTGCGCGGTGGCTACTACACCCCGCCCGACCTTGCGGTATTCCTCGCCCGATGGGTCAAGGCGATCAATCCGAGAAGGCTTCTTGAGCCGAGTTGCGGAGACGGGGCTTTCTTTGCCGCATTCCGCGAAGTCGGAGGCCTTTCGGCAGCGACAATAACGGGGTTCGAGCTTGACAAGAAAGAGGCGGCGAAGGCCGTCGACCGAGCGCGCGAAGCTGGGTTGAAGGACGTTTCCATTGCGGCAGCGGATTTTCTTCAATGGGCAATCAAGCATCTCAATGATGAGATGACGCGCTTTGACGGCGTGATCGGGAACCCACCATTTGTGCGCTACCAATATCTTCCGGCACCGTTTCAGGCGCGCGCTGAGCATATCTTTGGTCAGTTGAGGCTCTACTTCACCAAGCATACCAATGCGTGGGTTCCGTTCATTCTAGCCTCGCTAGCGTTGCTGCGTCCTGGTGGGCGGCTGGCTATGGTTGTTCCTGCGGAAATCATTCACGTCATGCATGCGCAATCGCTGCGGTCCTATCTTGGCAGGGAGTGCCGCCGCATCGTCATTATCGACCCGGAGGAAATCTGGTTCAGCGACACTCTTCAGGGGGCCGTGCTACTGCTCGCGGAAAAGCGAGTGCGGGCCGGTGACAAGGCAGAAGGTTTAGCGATCTATCCGGTGAAGGGACGAGAATTTCTCAACCGCGACCCGTCGGACGTGTTCGAGGAGCCGCGTACGATCAACGGCACGACCGTCGAGGGCAAGTGGACACGTGCGATTCTCGACCCCGAAACTCGCACTCTTATTGACCAACTCACCGAGCATCCAGAGGTGCACCGCTTCAAGGAAGTTGCCAATGTGGATGTCGGCATCGTCACCGGTGCGAACGACTATTTCCTTGTGACTGACGAGGTCGTGCGTCGCCACCATCTTCAGCAGTGGGCGCATCCAATGTTCGGGCGCAGCGAGCATTGCCCCGGCATCATCTATGACCCGCGGCAGCACGAGGCGAATGCTCGCGCCGGCAATCCCACCAATTTTCTTTGGTTCCGCGAAGAGGCCATCGGCAACAACGGCGCGCGCGCGTACATCAGGCGTGGTGAGGCGCTATCGCTTCATACTCGCTACAAGTGCCGAGTCCGCTCACCCTGGTATACTGTACCTTCGGTCTACGCGACCGAAATTGGCATGCTTAAGCGGGCACACGATACGCCCCGCCTTATCCTTAACACGCTCCGAGCCTACACGACGGACACTGCCTATCGCATCCGCACACTGCAGTCGGATGCCGGAAGGCTGGTTGCTTGCTTCGTCAACCCGCTGACCGCCCTAAGCGCCGAGTTGGAAGGTCGGCATTACGGCGGAGGGGTTCTTGAGCTTGTGCCATCGGAGATAGAGCGTTTGATGGTTCCGCTGCCCACGAAGGTCAACATCGATCTTGCAGACCTGGACAAGGCTATTCGCACTCTGCCAGCCCATCAGGTCCTCGCGGGACAAGGGCGCATAGTGTTGGGCGCGATGGGGCTGTCTGCTGCAAAGCAAGAGCGACTGCTTGAAGGCTGGCGGCGGCTTCGCGATCGGCGACAACGCACACCCAGCAATGCGGTCGAACATGTGGCTTAGTCGATTTCGATCACGTATGGGGAGTCAGTACCGGATGGAGCATACAATCTCAGGGTGCGTCCCACGAGGGCTTGGTGTCGTATGTGCTGGGTAGCGGCTGCCCAGTGCACGGCTGTTGTGTAATTGCCCTGGCCAGATTCCCATGCACTATCATGACTCAAGGACAGACTATAGGTTCCGATGAGAACACCGGCTATCACAAGCGCTACATTTAGGACGGCGGTCTCCCTGCCATCCGTAGTAGATTGCCAATTTAGCTTACCGAATACGTCGTTCCGAAAATAAGTGGTCTGGTCAATCACCGAACCATCGACTACAAACCTAGCCTGGGTCAACCGAAGAACTCCCGTCGCGTTTCCTGTCGCCCCAGAAAATTGAAGATCGCTTCGAGGGAGCTTCGGCTTTACCCAAACCAGGGGACCATATATTACGGGCTGGGTCATTCCCGATGAAGGCGCCGCCGCCTCACCAATTGCGGAAACGGCCTCCACTAGCGGCTTCGCCTTTTTTGGCAGTCCCTTGGATTTTGGTAGCCCCATCAACGGGACTTGTCCGGGTTTTGCGCCGTTACGTGCAATTCCTATCGGAGCCGAGATTTTCGGGTTATCTTCATCCTCCACAACGCCATCGGTGAGGAGCTGCTTGGCCTGAGCGACATCAACAAGCTGATAACAATTTTCAGGATACGTCTTAATCAGATATTTGAGTGGGTCCACAAGACCCGCCAGGAATTCGGCGTCGGGCGGATCTGACAGATCTAGGGAAAGATGAGCGCTGGCCTCTATATTGTTATACAGCCCGGCAAAAGTGGCGTTGGCGCTCCCGACTATCACGGACGCGTTGTTCTCTCCTATGACTGCATAGATCTTCGGGTGGAATATTCTATAAGGTGTCCCGGTGTCTACGACATAGAGCGTGCTGCCAGTACCCAGCAGGCCGGTCAGTCCTTGGACCGAGCTTGCTCCATTGCGCACGCCCACAACGCATGTCGTAACCGGTGCGTGGGCGCTTAAAGCCGCGTGCAGGGCGGAGATACCAGCGCTGTTAACGAAGGCTGACGAGAGCCACACTTCCTTGACGCCGGACTGCGGGAAGAGATCAATGATATTCTTGTGGTGCGTAACGAGTCCGGGGACGGGCTGAAAGATCGCTCTTGCGTTAGCCATTGGCTCTCCTCCCGAACTGGCAGCCGTGAGGCTGTTAGGCGTGGAGCCTCGGAGAATGGCCCTACCACGACAGTGCGGGTTGACAGTCCGGCCCGAATCGGGGCGGGTTCACGAAAGATACCGACAACGACTGAGGTGCGATAGCCGAATTAAAAGGGCGACGCGCCACCTCATTCCCGGATGGTCATTGCCTCCCACATTATGCGATATTCCAACGGGACGAGACAAAGCGGCTCAAAAACCAGACAAGGTGTGGCCTCAATTATCTGAACGCCAGCTTGTTAACTCGATGGTCGCCGTCAATCGCGGCCCCGTCGTTTATCAACAACGAGGACCGCTTTATCTGGGCGTGGATATGGCGCGGAAAGAACCAATGCCGAAGAAAGGGCGTATCGCAAGGCACACCGCTGAGGAACTGATGGCGCAGCAGGCGCGCGGGGAAACCCGGTCCGACTGGGCGCGCGCGAGGGCGATGACCCCCGCCGAGATCGAGCAGGACATCGCCTCAGACCCCGACGAGGCAGGCATGGTGGTCGATTGGGAAAAGGTGTCGATCGAACTGCCGAAGCCCGAGGCCGATTTGCACATGCGGGTTGATCGCGACGTGCTCGACTGGTTCAAGCGGCACGGCAAGGGTTATCAGACGCGCATCAGCGCGGTGCTGCGTTCCTATGTTGCCCGCATGCGGCACCGATGACCGCCGGCCGGAACGATTCTAATACCAGGCGCCCGAGAGAATGACACTCTGCCGGCCGCGCCGGCGTGCCTGAGCTGGCGGGGGATGGCCGGCACAAGGCCACGGCTGTCCGGTTTAATTTCAGGCAGCGCCGGGGTGGTCATGGCCCCCACCTGCCGCAAAGGAAAAAGATTCAACCGCAGATGCACGCGGATTCACGCAGATGTTCCGGTGCGGCTTATAGGCCGTTGGCCACGCGTTCAGCGGTGGTTTCGCGAAATTCAAGCCGCGGGCAGGTGGCTTTGCCCAGGTGGTGGGCGCCGCGCGGCGCCGGTTTCCTTTTCGTGTCCCGCTTCGTTGGCAGACGGTCGGAGCCAGGCAGAATCGGTATCGCGCGCTTCGTCCAGTGAAAATAGACCGGACAGCCGTGGCACAAGGCCGGCCATGACGATGTGGAGGCGGGCCATGACGGCTGGGGCCGCGAGTGCCCGAGTGTCGATCGCTCGGGTACAGGTATAAATCGCCGCGCCCTACTGCACGAGCGCCTGGCTGCGCACTAGGCGCGCATACAGCCCGTCGCGCGCCAGCAGTTCGGCGTGCGTGCCGTGCTCGACCGCGCGGCCGTCCGCCATCGCGATGACAAGGTCCGCATCGCGCACGGTCGAAAGCCGGTGGGCGACGACGATCGTGGTCCGGCCCCGGCGCAGGTGCGCCAGCGCGACCTGCACCGCGGCCTCGCTTTCGGTGTCGAGCGCGCTGGTGGCCTCGTCGAGCAGCAGGATGCGCGGGTTGCGCAACAGCGCGCGCGCCAGGACGACGCGCTGGCGCTGGCCGCCGGAGAGCCGCTGGCCGCCGGGCCCGACGCGGGTGCGATATCCCTCGGGCAGGGCGGCGATGAACTCGGCCGCCGCGGCTGCCTGGGCGGCGGCTTCGACCTCGGGCTCGCCGGCGTCGGCGCGACCCATGCGGATGTTCGCCGCGATGGTGTCGTCGAACAGCAGGGCGTCCTGGCCGACATAGGCGATGGCGTCGCGCAGGCTGGCCAGCGTGACTCGCCGGACATCGGCCCCATCGATCCGGACGCTGCCGGCGACCGCGTCGTGCAGGCGCGGGATCAGGGCGAGCGCCGTGGACTTGCCTCCGCCGGACGGGCCCACCAGGGCCACGGTGGTCCCGGACGCCGCCTCGAAGCTCAGCCCGTCGAGGCCAATCCGCCCGTCCGGATAGACGAAGCGGACCGAGGCAAAGACGACATGGCCGCGGCCGGGCGGGAGGGGTGTGGCGTCGGGGGTGTCGACAATGGTCGGGCGCTCATCGATCACGGCGAAGACGCGCACCAGGCCGGCCAAGCCCTCCTGCAGGGCAGCGTTCAGCGAGCCGAGGGCGCGCAGCGGGCGCGAGGCGATCAGCAGCGCGGCGACGAAGCCGGTGAAATTGCCGAGCGAGTGGCCCCCCGCTGCGGCGCGCCAGCCGGCAAAGCCGATCACCAAGGCGACCGCGGCGCCGCCCAGCACTTCCAGCACCGGATCGACCGCGGCGCGGCCCTTGGTCATACGCAACAGCGCCCGAAAGAGCTGGGTGAAGGCGGTCTCGGCGCGCTCGGTCTCCGGCTGTTCCAGCCGGTAGGCGCGCACGGTGCGGGCCTGGGCGAAGCTCTCGTTGAGCAGCGCGGCGGTCTCGCCCATGCGCTCCTGCATGCCGCCGGAGGCGCGGCGGACACGGCGGCCGATGCGCTGGATCGGCAGCGCGGCGAGCGGGTAGAGCGCCGCGCCGATCAGGCTCAGCAGCCAGTCGAGATAGAGCATCGACGCCACCAGGCCGACGACGGTGACGGCATCGGCCACGCCTTGCACCGCGCGGGTGAGCGCGTCGCGGATGATGGTGGCGTCGGTGGTGAAGCGGGCGGCGAGCCGGGCGGGGGGCTCGCGCTCCAGCCGGGCGAGGTCGGCGTGCACCAGGTGGGTGAACATGCGGCCCTGCAGCTCGCGGATCACCACCAGCACGAGGCGCTGCACCTGGACGGTCTGGAAATACTGCGCCGCCGCCTTGACCGACGTGACCGCCACCACCAGCGCCGGGACCTGGTAGAGGATCCGCTGATCCCTGGCAGTGAACATCGCGAAGGCATGGTCGATCACCACCGGATAGATCGCGGTGGTGCCGGCCATGACCGCGGTCAGCACCAGCACCAGCAGGAGCCGCGGCCTGTGGTGGCGGATGTGCTCGCGCCAGAGCCGGGCCAGCAACGCCCGCGTGGTCTCGGACGCCGGCGCAAGCGAGGCGGAGGTGGCAACGGCGTCCACGATGCTCAGCGCCGGAAGGTCGTGCCGGCGCCCCGACCGGGCCGGGAGATGCAGAGGTCGATGACCACGATCGGTCGCTCCGGGCTCAGTTTGGCTGCGTCGCGCCTCCCTCGCACGGGGCGGCGTGTGCGAGCAAGGCGGGGCGGGGAGTCGGGGAAGCGGGCCGTCCCGGGGCTCCCTGTCGGGAGGACCGGGGCGGTTCGGTGTTACCGCAGGACGGAAAAGCGCGGCGCGTTCCGCCATGCACGCGGGCGGTGGCGGAATGCGCTTCGCTTTTCCGCCCTGCGATCAACCCCAATCCAAGTGGACCCTGTGGTCAGTCGGCGGCTTCGATGTCCGGCTCGTCGATCGCCTGGACGTGGGCACCGAGCCGGAACAGCGCCTTCTGCAGCGCCGCCCATTCGGTTCGGCTGAGGCCGTCGGCAAGTTCTTCTTCCAGCGCCTGGGCGAGCGGGATCGCGCCGTGGAAGACTTTGGCCCCCTTGCTGGTGAGACGGAGCAGCCGTCCGCGCCCGTCGGCCGGGTCTTGCGACTGCTTGACCATGCCTCGGGCGACGAGGCTGGCCGCGGCGCGGCTGACCTTCACCTTGTCCATCGCCGTCCGCTCGCCGACGAGGCTGGGCGACAGCGTGCCGTAGCGGCCCACCATGGTCAGCACACGCCATTCTGCGATCGAAATGCCGTAGGCTTCCGTCAGCCGCCGCGCCATCAGGCGCGACACGCTCGACGCCGCCACCGACAGACGAAAAGGCAGGAAGTCCTCCAGCTTGAAGTCGTCGTTCGCGACCTCCACGAAGGAGTCGCGGCTGGCAGGTTTGGTGCTCATCGAAGGATCGTTACCCTCCCGTCAAAGGCCCCCGCGCCCCCCGATTCGGCTCGCGCGCATTCGGACCAGGAACATCTATAACAGTTTTTCTTTGCCGTGAAACCTCCCTGCCAAAAACTTAACCGTTATCGCCATGCAGTCGGATGGACCCGCGGCGGCCTGCCGGGCGCTTCCCACTGTCGCCGCAGGCGCCCGCCCGGGTGTTGTTGCCATCCGCGATGGTGCGAGGGACCGTTTCTATTGATATAAGACAAGCCCGTGTTGCAGCGACAAGTGGTTCAACATTACGGGAGCCGCGGCAGTGGAGCAAGAACCTCGGACCTGGAGGCGCCGCGCCGCGCCGCGTATCCTCTCATGGGAGCCTGAGCCGGCGGCCAAGTCGGGCCGCAGCGGGCGTCATCCAGGGAACAAACAGACGGAGCGGGAGCGCCATGCACCTCTTCACGTATTTCCGGTCCTCGGCGGCGTGGCGCGTGCGGATCGCCCTGGCGCTCAAGGGCGTTCCCTGGACGCCCGAATTCGTTCATCTGCTTCGGGACGGCGGTGAGCAGTTGCGTCCTGCATATCGTGCGATCAACCCCACCGCTCTGGTGCCGACGCTGGAAACCGACGGCGGCGCGATCCTGATCCAGTCGCTGGCTATCATCGAGTGGCTGGAAGAGATGTATCCGACGCCGCCACTGCTGCCCGCCGAACCGCTCGCGCGGGCGGACGTGCGCGGTTTCGCGCTGACGATCGCCTGCGAGATCCATCCGCTGAACAATCTGCGCGTGCTGCGTTACCTCAAGCGCGAGATGGATCAGCCGGATGCGGCACGGGACCGTTGGTATGCGCATTGGATCGGCGAAGGGTTGACTGCGCTGGAGGCGATGCTGGGCGGCCGGCGCGGACCGTTCTGTTTCGGCGAAGCTCCGGGACTCGCGGACGTCTGCCTGGTGCCGCAACTTGCCAATGCGCGGCGATTCAATTGCCCGCTCGATGCGTATCCCACCCTGCTGCGCGCCGAGTCGGCCGCGTTCGCGCGCCCGGAATTCCGTGACACCGCGCCCGAGAAACAGCCGGACGTCGGCTGATCCGCCACTCGGCGCTTTGGCACGAAGGCATGTCTCGGTTTGGACACACCGCAACCAGAATCAGTAAGCTTGCGCATATTTAATGGTTAGGCAACGAACTCGTGCGGGCGCACCGAGATGGACCAGCATCGGCCGGGACGGCATGGCGAGCCTATCAATGCCGGGGCGAATACCTGTACAAGGTGGTCGCGACTCGCGGTGTCGAGGCGCCGGACACCCGGGCGGCATTCATGCGGGGACGCCGGACGCAGCGGAACGAGGACATGCTCGCCTTCAGGTTGGAGACCAGTGGCATGCTGTACCCCGGACCGGGCGCGCGCGGGCAGTCCGGGGCGCCGCGTCGCCGGCCGGTCGTCGCGAGCGGGGCGATGCCGGCGTCGCCTGGGGCCCGCGCATGACCGTGATCCTGACCGGCGCGGCCGGTTTCATCGGCTATCACGTCGCCGCTGCACTGCTCGCCAGGGGCGAACGGGTGGTCGGCCTGGACAGTCTCGACGGCTATTATGATCCGCGGCTGAAGCAGGCGCGGCTGGACCGGCTGATCGGACATGCGGGCTTCGAGTTCCACCGAGCCGACGTGGCCGATCGCAACGCGGTGCACGCGTTGTTTCGATGCAACGAGGATGCGCGGGCAGTCGTGCATCTCGCGGCGCAGGCGGGCGTGCGGCATTCGCTGGTCGATCCCTACGCCTACATCCAGTCGAACGTGATGGGCCACCTGGTGATCCTGGAGGCGGCGCGCCGGCTGCCGACGCTGCGCCACCTGGTCTATGCCAGCTCATCGTCGGTGTATGGCGCCAACCAAAGGCTGCCGTTCGCCGAGACTGACCGCGTCGATGCGCCGATCTCGATCTACGCGGCGAGCAAGCGGGCGGACGAGCTGATGAGCCACGCCTATGCTCATCTATACGGTGTGCCGCAGACGGGGCTGCGGTTCTTCACCGTGTACGGCCCCTGGGGCCGGCCGGATATGGCGTATTACAGCTTTGCCCGGGCGATCGTCGAAGGCGAGCCGATCACGCTGTATGATGGCGGCCGGCTGAAGCGGGACTTCACCTATATCGACGATATCGTGGCCGGCGTGCTGGGCTGCCTGGATCGGCCGCCGCCCGGTCCGGTGCCGGCGCGGCTGCTGAACATCGGCAACCACCGGAGCGAGACGGTGGGGACGCTGATCACACTGCTGGAGCAGGCGCTCGGGCGCCGGGCCGTGATCCGCGACGTGCCGCGTCTGGCGACCGAGGTGGAGGAGACCTTCGCCGCGACCGAGGCAATCGCCGAACTGACCGGATTTGCGCCGAATACCCCGCTTGAGGTCGGCATTGCCCGCTTCGCGGCATGGTTCGCCGCCTGGCATGGCGGGGCTGCTCGCGAAAAATTCGTTGACGGCGGCGGCCAGGGGGCCTAGAGAACGCGTCCCTGCGGCGTCGGCCCTACTTGCCGGCCGCTGGCGGGTGGCATATCCTCTTCGGTCTGCATCGAGGCGGGTGCATATCAGGGCAAAGCGGACCGGTGATCCTGCCGAGAGGCAGGGGTCGGGGCGTTGGGCTCCGTTCTTTGACAATTGTATCTTGATGGAAGGGGTACGTTGGCGGCGTCCTATGTGGGGCGGGCTTGCGCGGTGAGTTTGCGTGGGTTTTGTTCCTGGTAGATGGCTGGCTGGTTTGGTTTCCGGGTTTGGAGATCTGGACTTGGTTGGTCAGTCTTTGGGGCGCTGTTTTGACGTATCGTACGCGTAAGACAGTGTTTTGAAGGTTCTTTTTTCCATGGTTTGGGCGGGCGACCGTCCGGGCGTGGGAGATGGACCGACGAGTTTGGGTCCTGTTCGTTGTGCGGCGCACTCATAGTTGGGTGGGTCGTATGATGAACCTGAGAGTTTGATCCTGGCTCAGAGCGAACGCTGGCGGCATGCCTAACACATGCAAGTCGCACGGTTCGGGGGTTTCGGCTCTCGGGCAGTGGCGGACGGGTGAGGAACGCGTAGGGATCTATCCATGGGTGGGGGACAACCGCGGGAAACTGCGGCTAATACCGCATGACGAGCGTGTCCGAGAGGGCATGTTCCAAAGGCCGAAAGGTCGCCTGTGGCGGAGCCTGCGTCCGATTAGCTAGTTGGTGGGGTAACGGCTTACCAAGGCTTCGATCGGTAGCTGGTCTGAGAGGATGATCAGCCACACTGGGACTGAGACACGGCCCAGACTCCTACGGGAGGCAGCAGTGGGGAATATTGGACAATGGGCGCAAGCCTGATCCAGCAATGCCGCGTGGGTGAAGAAGGTCTTCGGATTGTAAAGCCCTTTCGGCGGGGACGATGATGACGGTACCCGCAGAAGAAGCCCCGGCTAACTTCGTGCCAGCAGCCGCGGTAA
>Ga0335075_10009625_pt1 | contig 14705 bp, 15 predicted proteins | sample Lox_Sample_24_FD_206723 | JGI IMG/M metagenome (GOLD analysis project Ga0335075, IMG submission 206723) | Soil microbial communities from Loxahatchee National Wildlife Refuge, Florida, United States - Lox_Sample_2.4 | ecosystem: Environmental > Terrestrial > Soil > Wetlands | place: USA...
CCCTCGAGCATCAGCGCGGCGACCTGCTGCGCGCCGCCCTCGAAGGGGTCGCGTTCCTGCTCAGGCGGCGGCTCGACGACCTGCGGGCCGCCGGCCACCACCCGGACGCGGCGCTCCTCGGGGGCGGCGGCGCGACCCATCCCGCGTGGCGGCAGCTGCTCGCCGACGTCCTCGGGCTGCCGCTGCACCCGGCGGACACGAGCTGGCTCAGCGCTTCGGGCGCCGCCGGGGTCGCCGCCGCCGCGGCAGGAATGCGACGGGCCGGAGACAGCCGGGTACGTTCTGGATATAAAGAAACGGCAGCCGTCGCACCCAGAGAGCTAAACGCGGCGAGCGCCGGCTACGAGCGCTTTACTCACAAATTGACGATGGCGTAAATTGGCGTGATCACGTCATGACTAACGGAAAAAGCGACGGGATAATCTCCGCCATGGACGTCGATAACTTGGTCGCGATTGACGTGCACACGCATGTGCACCGGTCGGTGAACGCCCCACCGGCCAGCGATGATGACAACAAGCACCTCGCCGCGATGGCTAAGTACTTCAAGACCAACGCGGCGGCCTTCACCGTCGACGACCTGGCCGCCTACTACCGCGAGCGGAACATGGCGGCCGTCACGTTCACCATCGACACCAAAGACGCGCCGGAAGACCCGTCGCGCGCGACCCCGGAAGAGATCGCCGAGCGGGCCCGCGACCACACCGACGTGCTGATCCCGTTCGGCAGCGTGGACCCGGCCCGCGGCGCCGAGGGCGTCGCACGCGCCAAGCGGCAGATCGAGGAATTCGGCGTCAAGGGATTCAAGTTCCACCCGAGTTCGCAGGCGTTCTTCCCGAACGACCGGGCCGCGTACCCGCTGTACGAGGTGATCGAGGCGGCGGGGCTGCCCGCGCTGTTCCACACCGGGCAGACCGGGGCGGGGGCCGGCACCCGGGGCGGCGGCGGGATCAGGCTCGCCTACTCCAACCCCATGTACCTGGACGACGTGGCGGTCGACTTCCCCGACATGCCGATCATCCTGGCGCACCCGTCGTTCCCGTGGCAGGAGGAGGCGCTGTCGGTCGCCACCCACAAGCCGCAGGTCTACATCGATCTGTCCGGGTGGTCGCCGAAGTACTTCCCGCCCATCCTCATCCAGTACGCGAACACGCTGCTGAAGGACAAGATGCTGTTCGGCACGGACTTCCCCGTGCTCACTCCCGAACGGTGGATGTCGGACCTGGAGAAGATCGCGATCAGGGACGAGGTCAAGCCCGGCATCTTCAAGGACAACGCGGTCCGGCTGCTCGGCCTCGGCAAGACCGACAGCTAGAAGGTCAAGACCGGCTTGATCGTCGCTCCCGACAGGGAGTCCGCGATCGCCGTGTTCACCTCCGCGAACGGGTAATTCCGCACCAGCCGGTCGACCGGGAAGCGGCCCTGGGCGTGCAGGTCGAGCAGCCGCGGGATGAACACGATCGGGTTGATGTGGCCCCCCATCGAGCCGCGCAGCGTCCGGCCCGTCAGCAGCAGCGCGCCCGGCGGCAGGGTGACCGGCGGGCCGCTGCTCGTGATGACGGAGATCGTGCCGTGGATCGCCGCCGCGTTGATGGCCGCCATGATCACGTCGGGATTGCCGGTCGTGTCGAGGATGACGTCGGCGCCCTTGCCCGTCGCCGTGACGACGTCCGCGGTCACCCGGGTCAGGTCCTCGCCGGTCGTGTCGACCACCCACGTCGCGCCCAGTTCGAGCGCCAGTTGCAGGCGGTGCCGCACCCGGTCGACCGCCACGATCTCGCGGGCGCCGGACGCGTGAGCGGCCATCACCGCGGCCAGGCCGACCGCGCCGGTGCCGAAGACGGCCACGGTCTGGTGCGGCGCGACCCCGATCGCGTTGAGCATCACGCCCGCGCCGGTCTGGACGCCGCAGGTGAGGCCCGCCAGCGTCGGCAGCGGGGCGTCGGGGGGAACCGGGATGATGTTCCGCTCGGTGACCAGGCTGTAGGTGCTGAACGACGACTGGCCGAAGAACGAGGCGCGGACCGGCCTGCCGTCCGCCGTGTGGGCCCGGGGCGAGCCGTCGGGGCGGGTGCCGGTGAACGTCACCGCGGTCTGCTGCTCGCAGTAGGGCGTGTAGCCGAGGACGCACTGCTCGCACGTGCCGCAGTAGTCGGGGGTGAACAGCACCTTGTCCCCCGGCCTGACCCGGGTGACGTCCTTGCCGGTCGCCTCGACCGTGCCCGACCCCTCGTGGCCGAGGATGATCGGGTAGACCACCGGGAGCTTGCCGAGCCGGGACGACTCGTCGGTGTGGCAGACACCGGTGGCTTCCACCCGCACGAGGATCTCGTCGTCGCGCGGGTCATCGAGGTCGAACTCCTCGATCGACAGCTTCGCGCCCGCTTCCCAGGCGACAGCGGCCTGGATCCGCACGCTCACATGAGCGACCCGGTCGGAGCGCTGATCCTCGCGCGGTCCTCGCCGACCCACGGCACGCCGTCGCCCATCCACTTGACGATCCGCACCGACTTGAACAGCCACTCGCCGCTGGCCTTGGTGCAGACGTTGTCCCAGCTCGCGAGCCCGAACACGAAGCTGCTGCGGTAGTCGAGGTTGTGCTGCAGGATCGAGGAGTAGGCCTTGACGTGCATCTCCTGCTCACCAAGCGGCGTCATCACGAAGTGCGTGGCCAGGTGCTGGCGGCCGATGAACCAGCCGGGCTTGTCGTACCACAGGTGGTTGAGCAGGATGCGGAGCTGGTCGTGGCCGCGGAAGATGCCCTGCGGCAGGTGCTCGAACTCGCAGTCCTCGGTGAAGCAGGCGAGGACTTCGCCGGCGTCGCCGGTGTTCAGGCCCCACGCGTAGTAGGCGAACAGCTCCTGGATCTCCAGGCGGTCTTCGACGGGGATCTTGGGACGGGGCATTTTCTGTTACTCGCCTCCCTTGGGCAGGCCGAAGACGTCCTCGGCGACGGTCTGGTAGAACCGCTTCTTCTCCGCGACGGTCAGCGGCAGGTCGTCCTGCCAGCGGACCTCGTCCACCGAGTACTCGTACGGGTAGTCCATCGCGTACATCACCCGGTCGGCGCCGAGCACCTCGCGGCAGAACATGATCGCGGGCGCCCACGCCATCCCGCTGGTGGTGACCCAGATGTTCCGCTTGAGGTAGTCGCTCGGCTGCAGCTCGAGCGGTTTCATCGCTTCATATCGTCCCGAACGTACGGTGGCTCCGTGCATATAGTCCAGCCGGTACATCCAGAAGGGGAGGGCCTCGCCGAGGTGCCCGACGACCATCTTCAGGTCCGGGAACCGGTCGAAGACGCCCTTGGTGATGAGCCGCAGCAGGTGGGTGCCGGTCTCGACGGCGAACCCCCAGATCGCGCCGTCAAGACCGGCGTCGAGCATGGGCTGGATGAAGTTCTTGGGGGCGGTGTTCGGGTGCAGGTAGATGGGGGTGTCGTTCGCCTGGGCGGCCTCGAAGATCGGGGAGAACTTGGGGTCGTCGAGGTACTCGCCCTGGGTGTGGCTGTTGATGATCACGCCGTTGAAGCCGAGGGTTTTGCCGCGCTCGATCTCGCCGGCGGAGTACTCCGGGTCCTGCGGCGCGATCGCGGTGAGGCCGGAGAACCTGTCCGGGTGGTTCTTGATCGCCTCGGCGAGGCGGTCGTTCGCCAGCGTGGCCTGTTCTCTGGCGATTTCTTTTTTCAGGGGCTGGGCGCCCGGGGAGGTCAGCGACAGGATCGCCCGGTCGATGCCGGCGTCGTCCATCGCCTTGAGGCGCTTGTCGCCCAGGTCCTGGAGGTGCTCGAGGACGAAGCGCGGGCGCTCCGCGGTCGCGGTGCCGTAGAAAGACCAGAGGCTGCGGAACCCGGGGTCGTCGAAACCGGGGTCGTCGAGCAGGCCGAGCCAGATCTTGAGGATCTCGGGGGTGGCGAACGCCTCCTCGGTGGCGATGCGCAGGTAACCCTGCGCGCCGCCGGTCCGCGGGGCGGGGGTGCCGGTGGGCGGGAAGGTGGGCAGCGGCTCGGTCGGCTGGGTCGGCTCGGTCACTACGCGGTCTCCTTGTCCGTGGTGTGACGTTCGATGAAGCGGGCCAACGGGACGCCGAGCGCCGCTTCGTCGACGGTGAGGCTGCCAATTGTCGACATGTGGTTATGGCCCTCGACCCAGACCAGGTCCGGCACGGTGCCGTGCCGGCCGAGCCAGGCGCTGACGACGCCGGCCGCGGCTTCCTGGAAGAATCGCGGGTCCCGCTCGGCGACGCTGAACAGCAGCGGGACGGGGGTCTCGAGCAGGCCGGGCAGCGACGAGACCTCGGGGCCCGGGGCCGGGCCGTAATACACGTGCTCGGGCGCGCCTGGCTCCGGCGTGCCTATCTCGTAGATGCCGGACAGCAGCGCCGCGCCCGCGATCGCGGTTGGCGTGCCCCCGCCCTGGCCGGCCACGAATGAGGCGACGTGCACCGCGCCCGCCGAGTTGCCCGCGACCACGATCTTGTCCGGGTCGCCGCCGTAGCCGGCGATGTTCGCCCGGATCCAGGCGACCGCGGCGGCCACGTCCTCGGCGCCCGACGGCCACATGAAGCCGGGCGCCAGCCGGTAGGTCATCGTGACGCCGACCCAGCCGTGCCGCACGGCCCAGTTCCCGGCCAGGTCGTATTGCGGGGACCCCGGGATGCGCTTGTCGCCGCGGACGAAGCCGCCGCCGTGCACGAACACGAACACCGGCCGGCCTTCGCCGCCGTCGGTGTCGCCGTTGGTGTGCACGTCGAGGCGCTGCCGCGGGTTGTCGCCGTAGGCCTGGTCGCGGGTGATCGCCGGCGCGGTGTAGCCGGCCTTCTCGTGGAACGGCGTCAGCAGCGCCCACGAGGCCTGGATGAGCTCCGGCCCGATGGCCGGGTCCAGCGCTCTGAGTTGCGCGATCACGTCTGGCGGGAGTTGCTCCGGGAGTTGCCCGGTCACGAGCCAAGGATCTTTCGCTGCTGCTGGAGTTCGGAATCCGGAATCCAGTTGCCGTGGAAGCCGATCGGCACCCGGTGCGGAATGTGGATCGTCGCGACCGGGCCCGCGCTGAGGTCTTGCGCGTGCAGGATGACCACATCGGCGGTGCGCGTGGTCATATCGGTGACGTAGGTCATCAGCCAGCCGTCGTCCTCCGCGGCGTCGGGGGTGCGCGGCACGAACACCGCCTCCATGCCGAACCGTCCGGGGCCGTAGGCGTAACTCTCCTTGACCTTCGCGTCGAGGTCCTGCTTGATCAGCGTGGACACGCCCTGGTCGCGGCTGGAGAAGTAGCCGTAGCGGAACTTGCCGCCGGTCAGCCGGTCATCGAGCCGCGGCATCTCCTGCGGCTGGTCGTCGAGGATCCTGACCTCTGTCTTCCCGGTGGCGGGATCGATCAGGTAGAGGTTCAGGCTGCCCGGCACTTCGCCGGGGCCGGTGCGGTCGGTGACGAACATCCGGGAGTTGCTCGGGCCGATCAGCGCCACCCGCCCGTCTGGCATGTCGTACGCGCCGAGGATGTGGAATACCGCCCAGCGCTCGACCTCCGCCGAGACGACGTCGCCGGGCACGCCGTCGCGCGGGATCAGCACCCAGCGGGTCGGGTACTCGAAGCCCCACATGAACGGGAAGTCGTAGCCCTGCTTGAGGAGTTCGTCGGAGTAGGCGACCGGCCCGTCGAGGAAGATCGCGTACCGCTCGGTGAGCGCGCAGTCGTGCACGACGGGGCGGCCTGCTACCGGGACGTCGACCGTCCTTCGTACCTGCCCCGTCGTGTCGAGCACCTGGTAGCTGACGTGCTGCCAGCCGTGGTAGTAGCTCATCCCGTGCAGTTCGCCGGTGCCCGGGTCGCGGTGCGGGTGGCCGGTCCACGAGCCGTTGAGCGTGCCGCCGAAGTCGGATTTGGCCAGGCACTCCAGCTCGTAGGACAGCTCGACGGGCAGCACTCCGGCCTCGGCGAAGGCCCACGTCTTGCCGGCCTGCGGGAAGATGTGCGTGTTGACGATGTTGTCGGCGACGTACTGGGCGCCGCCGCCGAGCTGCGCCGGGCCTGGCAGCGGGTCGATGCCCTTGCTCCGGGCGACCTCGTCGTCGCGGACGAAGCGGTTCCGGTACCACTCGGCCTTGCCGTCGCGGAGGCGGACCCCGTGCACCATCCCGTTGCCGGTGAACCAGTTGTAGGTCACCGGGTTCTCCGGGTCGATCGGGTTCGGCCCCACGCGCAGCAGGCGGCCGTCCAGGTCCTTCGGGATGGACCCGGTCACCGTCAGGTCGTGCACGGTGACTTCCTGGTCAACGGGCGCGAACGGGCCCTCGAGCCAGCTGTTGCGGAACGCCGCGTCCGGCTCGGGCCTGGCGTGGGTCTCGGTCATGGGTCCCTCCCGGGGGGCTTCTAGTAGAAGAACGCGACCGTGCGGAACTCGACGCTCTCGCGGGGGTGGGCGCCGGACGCGCCCGCGTCGTTGAACGCGGTGTGCGGGGCGCGCCAGGCGACCGAGTGATCGGTGTCGTGCAGCTTGAGTAGCAGCGCTTCCCCTCGGTGCATGTCGGGGAAGTACCACCAGCGGTGCTCAGGACGGTAGGTGAAGATGGACCCCGCCGGCTGGGCGTCGGCGTCGGGGATGTCGGGCACGTCGTCGGGGTCGGGCAGCGTGTCGACGAACAGCAGCAGGTTCGGCTGGCCCTCGCTGTCCGCGACGCTGCGGTAGTCGAGGATCGCCAGCGGCCAGTCCTGCGGCGGCGGGCTGAACGCGCGCCACAGGCTCGTCATGATCGCCCGCCGGAACGGCCGTCCGCCCGGCGAGGCCGCGGCGAACCGGGCATCGGCCCGGCCGGGGTGCACGTCGACGTGCACGTCGGGGGCGGGCGGCTGCGCGCCGCGCTTGTCCTCCCCCGCCCGCCGGATCACCCAGCCGATGGAGACGACCTCGTCGGCCCCGGTCACCCGCCGGACCAGGTCGGTCGCCTCGCCGATGTAGACCCGGTCGAGTTCGGCGGCGTCGCCGAAGTCGGTCACCGAGCTGCGGTGGTCGAGCAGCGTGAACCCGCTGGTGTCCAGTCCGAAGTCCGCGCGGTGCGGCCGCCCGTCGACGATCCGCACGGTCCGCGGCGCGTACCGCGTGGTGGTCATGTGCCCGCCGGGCGCGACGTACAGCCGGTTGCGCGCGGACCAGGGCGCGACGTAGTTGAGCGTCCCCAGGACGCCTGAGCTGGCGTCGCCCGTGTCGGCGTCAGCGGTGACACCTTCCATACAACTCACTATGCTCCGGCGTGAGCCGCATTGCACTGTGCGGGGCGACAACTCCGCCGGTCCGCGGGTGCGCGTTACTCCTTGTTCCGCGCCCGGGTCACGTTCGGCTCGCAGTCCTTATCGATGAACCAGGCGCCCCGTGTGTTGCCGGTGAGGTCGTTGTCCTCCACGACGCCCTTGCCGCCGTCGTGGACCCACACCCCCTGGTAGGCGTTCCTGTTTATCCGGTTGCCCCGGACGGTGGGGTTGCCGCCGTTCCTGATCTCCAGGCCGACCGTGGCGTTGAGGGTGATGTCGTTGTCCTCGAGCGTGCCGAGCCCGCTGTCGTGCACGTAGACGCCGCTGTGCTTGTTGTCGTGGATCTGGTTGCGGCGCAGCACCGGGTTGCCGCCTTCCTTGACCGCGATGCCCGCGTTGCCGTTGTCGCTGATCTCGTTGTCCTCCAGCGTGCCGAGCCCGCTGTCGTGCACGTAGACGCCGCTGTGCTTGTTGTCATGGATCTGGTTGCGGCGCAGCACCGGGTTGCCGCCCTTCTTGATCTCCACGCCCGTGTAGCCGTTGCCGGTGATCTCGTTGTCCTCCAGCGTGCCGAGCCCGTTCTCGTAGACCTGGACGCCGACGTACTTGCCGTGGTGGATCTTGTTGCGGCGCAGCCGCGGGTCGGCGCCGTCGAGCACCCAGACGCAGGTCCCGCCCTTGCTGCTGATGTCGCATCCCTCCAGGTCGAGGCGGCCCTGGTAGACGACGACACCTCGCGGCTGGTCGGCTTCCGCCTGGCGCAGCGTCAGGTTCGCCACCCGGCCGATGCTCGCCCGGAACTCGAGCACGTGCGAGTCACGGCCGCGGATCTCGATGTCCTCGACCGGACCGTCCCCGATGATCTCCAGCGGCTTGTCCACCAGCAGGGATTCCTCGTACAGCCCGGGCCGCACCAGGATCCGGTCGCCGGGCCTGGCCGCCTCGATGGCCGCGCGCACCGACTCGAAGTCGCCGCGCTGGTAGAGGTCCACCACGTGGGTCGGCGGCTCGGTTCTGGACGTGTCGCGCTGCTGTCCGGCCTCGGCCGCCGGGACATCCCTGGCCGCGGCGCCCTCTGCCCGCGGCGCCGGGCGGGGGGCGCGCACCGGAGCCGACGTGCTCACGGTCAGCCCGTAGTACGTGTCCCGCATCCGGGACGCCAGCACGGCGATCGCCTTCCTGACGACCGGTGAGGTCATCGGCTCGAACCGCAGTTCCCGCCAGTCCGCGTACTGCCTCGACCACAGCAGGCTCGCGAGGTCGTCCGCCCTGCGCAGCTCCGGCAGGTCGATCGCGGGGGCGCCTACGTAGTACACCGGCAAGATCAGGTCGGTGCGCCCCAGTTTCCGCTCCCGCTCGCGGAACCGGGCCACCTCCTCCCGGCACGCCGGGCTCTGGAACAGCCCCGGCGTGATGATGACAAGCAGCATCGTCACCTCGTCGAGGGTCTCGTCGATCCGCTGCCGCCAGTTCTGGCCCCAGGCGATGTCGTTGCGGTCCTGGAAGATCGGGAAATCGAGGCCGGTCTGCATCCGGACCTCGGCGGCGAGCCGCTCCCGGAAGGAGGACAGCTGACCGTCGTCGTGCGCGTCGTCGAAGCGCACGTAGCTCATGAACGCCGCAGGCCCCGCCACCGCCGGCCTCCTTTCATCACTCCGCGTTGCGCGATCGGGTCACGTCCGGCTCGCAGCCGGCCTCGATGTCCCACGCGCCTCGCCCGTTGCCGGTCAGGTCGTTGTCCTCCACTACGCCTTTGCCTCCGTCATGTATCCACACACCAGCGTGTGCGTTCCCGGTGATGCGATTGCCGCGTAGTGTCGGCTGGCTCGCGCCCGTGATCTCCACGCCTGCGCCGGCATTGCCGGTGATGTGGTTGTTCTCCAGAGTCCCCAGCGCGGCGCCATAGACGTGGCAGCCACCCCGCTGGTTACCGCAGATGTGGTTGCGGCGAAGCACCGGGTTGCCGCCGGTATGGACGGTCACGCCCACGTGAGCGTTACCGGCGATCTCATTGTCTTCGAGAGTTCCCAGTCCCCGCTCAGAGATAGCGACGCCGCTCTCCTTACCGTGGTGAATCTTGTTGCGGCGAAGCGACGGGTCGCCGCCGGTTTCGATCGCCACGGCAGCGAGGGCATTACCGGTGATCTCGTTATCCTCCAGCGTTCCCAGCCCGCCGTTCCGTACCACGACGCCATTCTCCTTGCCAGCGTGAATCGTGTTGTGGCGGATCCGCGGGTCGGCGCCGTCCTCAATGTAGACGCATGACCCGCCCCGGCTGCTGATGTCACATCCCTCGAGGTTCAGCCGCCCTTGCTGGATCATCACCCCGTAAGAGCCCTCGCCGTCGGCTTGGCTGAGTTTAAGGTTCGTCACGAGGCCGATGTTCGTCCGGAACTCGAGCACGGGACCGTTCTTACCGCGGATCTCGATATCCTCTTTCGCGCCGTCGCCGACGATATCCAGCGGCTTGTCCACCAGCAGGGACTCCTCGTAGAGACCGGGGCGAACCAGGATTAGGTCGCCAGCCTCCGCCGCCGCTATCGCCTGGCCGACCGAAGTGAAATCGCCGCGGTGCGGGTATGGGTCAACCACGTGCTTTGGCGGCTCAGTTTTCGCGCTGTTCTTAGGCTGCGCAGCGCTGGGGTCGGGTTCATCCCCTTGCGCGGTTGACTGGCTACCTGGTCCCTGGACACTCGTATCCAGGGCTGGCAGCGGCGGAAGGTCCCCCCAGACGATGTCCCGCACCTGGGACGCGAGCTGAGCGATCGTCTTGCGGACTACCAGGGAGGTCTCCACTTCGAACCGCAGGTCACGCCAGTCCGCGTATTCCCTCGACCACAGCAGGCTCGCCAGTTCGTCCTTCTTACGCAGATCCAGGTTGTCGATTTCCCTGGCGCTGACGTAGTACACCGGCAGGATCAGGTCCGCGCGTCCCAGCTTATGTTCGCGCTGCCGGAACCGCGTCACTTCGTCCCGGCACTGCGGTGACTGGAAAAGGCCCGGCGTGACGATTACCAGCAGCAGCGTTACGGCGTCGAGGGCCTCGATGATGCGCGCCTTCCAGTTCTGGCCCCACTTCACGTCGTTGCGGTCCTGGAAGATCGGGAACTCACGCCCGGTCTGCATCCTGACCTCGCCGGCCAGCTGTTCCCGGAATTTGGACAATTGGCCGCCATCGTGCGTGTCGTCCGAGCGCACATAGCTCATGAACGCCGCGGGCTCCCCTGCCACCGCCGTCCTCCTCCCCGGAATGCCATAAAGATAGTGGCAAAGGCTTGCTTTCGGAAAGAAGTGGCCGCAGTTCGGGTGAGGCGAAGAAACGGGTCCGTCCGGGATAAAGATCCCACGGCATCGCGGACGGCCGGCATCACCAGACCAGCGAACGCCGCTTGGTTGGCCAGGGACTCCTCGAGGGTCAGGTCGCCGAAGGCGAGCGTGGCCTCGAAGTAGTTCACCGGGACCGCCTGGACCTGTTCGATCAGCCGGTCGCGGACGGTGGGCGCGGAACCGACGAGGGCGTTGCCGCGGGCGAGCATGGTGTCGGTCTGGAACAAGGCGTCGTTGCTGTAGTCGTCGTGGTCGTGCCAGAGCTTGGTGAGGTGGCGGCCCAGCACGTCGTTGGCCTTGCGGAACCGTTCGAGGGCGGCGTCGTCGGTCTCCCCGATGTAGACGCGGGCGGCGACGCCGAGCCGCGGCCGTGACGTGGCGCCGTCGCGTGGCTGCTCCGCGCGTGCGTCATAGCTCCGCCAGTAGGCCTCGGCGGCCTCGGTGAACCCGCCGGAGTTCCAGCGGCCGACGAAGCTGACGTTGTTCGCGCCTGCCCATTCGGCCGTGGCGGTGTTGCTCGAGGCGTACCACAGCGGCGGGTGCGGCTGCTGGACCGGGCGGACGGACAGCTCAGCGTCGATGTCCGGGAGCAGCGTGCCCTGGTGAGTCATGCGCCCGGTCGCCAGCGCTGTCGTCAGGACCCCGAGCGTCTCGCGGTAGATGTCCTTCGCCTTGGCGGCGTCGACGCCGAAGTAGGCGAGCTCGTACGGGCTCACGCCGCTGCCGACGCCCACGTCGAGGCGGCCATGGGTCATCTGGTCGAGGATGGCGATCTCCTCGGCCAGCCGCAGCGGGTGGTACGCCGGAAGGACGTGCACGAGCGCACCGATCCGCATCCTCGTCGTTCGCTGCGCCAGCGCGGCGAGGAACAGGTTCGGTGACGGACAGACGGACAACGGCGTGCCGTGGTGCTCGGTAACGTGGTAGTGGCCGAAGCCGTGGGCCTCGGCCAGCTGAGCGAACGTCAGCCGGTCATCGATCACCTCCCCCGGCGTGGAATCGCCTAGGTCGAAGGAGTCGAAGATGCCGAACTCGAACGTGTCGTCGTCGTCGGTCACGGGACCTCGCTGGTGCCGGCAGTCATGGTCGGAGAGGGTCCCCATCTTAGAGGTGAACTGAAACCCGGTGGCGGGTAGCGGATGCTTCGTGGTCAGATAGCCGGGCCACGAGGACGACGACGAAGGGACACGAGGCGATGGCGACGGTCGCGGGGATACTCCCGCTGCTCGGGCTCCGGATCACGGCAGGACCTATCGAGCTCCGGGGCATCACCGACGACCTGATCGCACCGCTCGCCGAGGTCGCCGGCGCGGGCATCCACGACCCGGACTTCATGCCGTTTACCGTGGCCTGGTCGCTTACTCCGCCAGAAGAGATGCCCCTGGTCGTGGCCCAGTACCACTGGGGCCAGCGCGCCCGGTTCTCACCCGCCCGCTGGTCAGCCGACTTCGCCGTCTTCTACGACGGGGAACTCGTCGGGTCGCAGGGCATCTCCACGGAGGACTACCTGATCACCCGCACCGGCGAGACCGGGTCCTGGCTGGCCCGCCGCTACCAGGGCAAGGGGATCGGCACCGCGATGCGGCAGGTCATCTGCGCGTTCGCCATCGACCACCTGGACGCCGAGCAGATCACCTCCGGCGCCTTCACCGACAACGCGGCTTCGCTCGCGGTCAGCAGGAAGTGCGGCTACACCGACAACGGCCAGGCGTCGAAGGTCCGCATGGGCAAGCGCGCCACCCTGCAGCGCATCGTCCTCGAGCCCGCCAACCTGGTTCGCTACTCCCATGAGCTGACCGTCGAGGGGCTCCCGGAGTTCCGCCGCTCGATCGGCCTCGACCAAGGGGCCCCGGCCCGCGTGAGCGAGTGATTGAATTCACCCATGGCCGAACCACGGTGGCCTGACGACTGGCCCGACCGGATGGCCGGCCAGGGCTGCCCGATGTGCGCCACGCTCGGGAAGGGCGACAACGATTTCTCCGTCGAGGTGTTCGCGGGCGAGGTTGCCGAGGTCTACCTGGAGCGGCGCAGCCGCCTGCCGGGATACTGCGTCGTGATATGGAGACACGGGCACGTCGCCGAGCCGACCGACCTCGACCCCGGGCAGGCCAGCCGCTACTGGAACGAGGTCCTGGCGACCGGACGGGCGGTGCGGGCGCGGTTCAGCCCGGTCAAGATGAACTACCTGACGCTCGGCAACACGGTCCCCCACCTGCACACCCACGTCCTGCCCCGGTATCCCGGCGATCCCGCGCCCGGCGGGCCGATCGTATGGCAGGACATCTTCGCACCGGACCCGGTGCCCGACGCGGAGTTGCACGCGCAGGCAGCGGACCTGCGCGCGCTGCTGACCCGCCGTTAGGCGGGCTCCGGGACCCCGCATGGAACAGGCAGGCGAGACGCCCGGACGCCCAGGACGGCGGTTCGCACGAGGACCATGGTGATAGCCATGAAGATCAGCCCGTCCACGATGGCCGCCTCGGTTACGCGGTTCGCGACCGCCCAGGCGACGATCTGGGCAGTGAACCAGTGCGCGGCGCCGTAGGAGAAGGCGGCCCGGGCGGCGATGCCGGCGAGTTCGACCGCCAGGCTGGAGGTGTTGGCGGCGGGCCGGTCGACGAACAGCGGGATGATAATGGCGGCGGCGATGACGGGGCGCAGCAGCCGCGCCGGGCCGATCTTGCGGGCAGGGCCAAGGTCGCTGGCGAGCACGGTGGCCAGCACTACGCCGTTGACGATCATCGCCTCGGTCAGCTGGGACAGCATGACATGCTCCCGGGATCAGGGCCGGTTGCTTTCGACGCGCTGTTTGAGGGCTTGGTTCAGGTTCCCGAAGTCCGTTTCCGTGCGCGTGATCGTTCGGCCGGTGAAGGGGATCAGGATGCCGCTGAACGCCTCGGATTGGGTGAGATGGGTGCTCTCGCCACGGTCCTCGAGCGCGAACTGGTGGGCACCGTCGAACATCCCCGGGATGATCAGCCGGCCGATCCAGCGCAGCATGACGCCTGGCTTGGCGACCAGCACCCGGGGCCGGAACGTCACCGGCCTGCCCTCGGCCGGGACCATCCGCAGGGTGAGGGTCGCCCCCTCGGTGAGTTGACCGGAAGCCGACTGGATGAACGGGTTCCACTCGCGGTAGGAGTCCAGGCCGGCCAGGACCGCCCAGACGTCGTCCGGCGGAGCCGCTATGTCGATGCTTGCTGAGATCGTTCGCATATGGCCCGGCTCCTAAATAGGACTATGGTTGCCTTAGTGCCGACCGTAACACCCGGCGTGACGTAAACGCAACTGGAGTTTCCTTTGACAAACGAGCCGCGGGGCGGCGTGGGAGCCCCGGGCAGCCTGCGGCCAGGCGGCCGCACCGCCCGGACGAGAGCAGCCGCCATGCAAGCGGTTATCGAGGAGCTGAACGACCGCGGGTACGCGGACGCCACCGTGGAGCGGGTCGCCGAGCGCGCCGGAGTCGCGAAGACGACCATCTACCGGCGCTGGGGCAGTCTCGACGGGCTGCTGGCCGACCTGATGGCCGAGTACGCGGCGCGGGAGATCCCCGTGCCCGACGAGGGAAGCCTCGACGGCGACCTGCACGCGCTGGCGGACCGCGTGGTGGCGAGCCTGCGCGTCCCGGCCCTCAGCGCAGCCTTCGGCGTCATGGTCAAGGAGGCCGCGGCGAACCCCGCCGCCCGCGAGCTCCTGAGCCGCTTCCTCGCCGGCCGCTTCGCCACGATGGCGGTCATCATCGACCGTGCCGTGGCGCGCGGCGAGCTCCCCCCGCACACCGATGCGGCCGGCGTGCTCGGGACCGTGACCAGCGTCATCTACTACCGTCTCTATGTCCTGGGCGAACCGGCCGGGCAGGGCGTAGCCGACAGCGCCGCCGCGACCGCCCTCGCGGCCGCCCTCGCGGGCGTCCACTCCGGACCTCCGGAAAAGTAGCCCGTACCGGGCCTTCCCCGGCCAGCGCGGAAAAGTTCGGCCCCGACCCGTCGGAGTCCCGGCCGCCCGGACGACGATGAGGGTGTGACGGACCCGCAGGCGCGGCCCGACCCGGCGTTCGGGCTGCTGGAGCTGTACGACGACGCGCTGCCGCACGTCTACGGCTACCTGCTGGCCCGCTGCGGCGACACC
>Ga0335075_10009626_pt1 | contig 14705 bp, 14 predicted proteins | sample Lox_Sample_24_FD_206723 | JGI IMG/M metagenome (GOLD analysis project Ga0335075, IMG submission 206723) | Soil microbial communities from Loxahatchee National Wildlife Refuge, Florida, United States - Lox_Sample_2.4 | ecosystem: Environmental > Terrestrial > Soil > Wetlands | place: USA...
CCTCAGCACTGCGGCGCGAACCCCTCTACGAGTTGCTTTCCACCGCCGGTGTCGTCATTGATCGGATGCAGCATGAAATCACGGCGGAGATCGCGGGTCCGCGCAACGCGCGTCTGCTCAACACTGCGATCGGTTCGGCGCTGCTTCGGGTCAATCGTCTTGTATTCGTGGCGGGTTCGCCGCATCACTACGTGTCGATCCTGTTGTCACCCAACCGCAGTCGTGTGCTGATGAGCCAGGCCGCAGCCGAACTCCAAACCGGTGGCGGCCTGGCAATCGCCCACGATGTGCGGCGGGGTTCGGGCTAACGGGTCAGCCCGACGCCGGGGATGAAGCGCCCGACGCGCGCCGTGTAGCCGCGATAGGCCTCGCCGTGTTTGCCCAGCAAGTACGGTTCCTCGACTCGGCGCACCTGCAGCTCGAGAGCGGCGATGGCGAGGACTGCCCCGGCGATCGTCACGAAATTCGGTGTCAGCAAAGCGATCCCGAGGTCGAATGCGAGCATCGCGGTGTAGATCGGGTTACGCACGCGGCCGAACATGCCGGTGTGCACCAGCGCCGTCGTCTCGCTCTCGTCCACACCGACGCGCCAGGAGTCGCCCATGTCGAGCTGCGCCCAGACCGTTAACACGATCCCGAGCACCGCCAATGCGACACCCGCGATTTGAATCCACTCGGCGCGCAGCACCAGCAGAGGGCTGATGACCCCGAACAGCTGCAGCGACGGACCGACCACCGCTACGATCAACGCGATCACGAAGCCCAGCCCGGCGACCCACTCTACCGAGCCGATCCTGCCGCTGAGGCCGCGAAACCCGGTCGATCCCGTTCGCCGATGTTGAAGCCAAGCGCGCCAGACAAATCCGAGCAGACCGAACACCGCGAGCAGCGCCAGCGCGACCTCCGCCGCATGACCGGGCGACATCGTCACAGCCGTCCATCGACGCGCAAGTCGGGATGCACCCAGTTCGGTGAGCGGCGCTCCCGGAATGCGACGAAACCCTCGACGGCCTCCGCACTCTCGATGCTGGCTTCCATCCCGATGCGGTCGTAGAGGCCCAGGTAGTTATCCAGGCTGGACTTCACCACCCGCCTGGCTCCCGGTGCGGTACGGCAGCATTGCGCCAGCACCTCCGTGGCGGCGGCCATCAGCTCGTCGTGCGGCACGACCCGCGCGACCATGCCCCACTCGACAGCCTCGGATGCCGTCAGCGTGCGCCCGGTCAGCATCAGATCGCGGGTGCGGATCGGGCCCACGATGCGCGCCAGCATTTGGCTGTAATAGGTATCGGCAATGCCGCGGTAGAGCTCTGGAACCCGGAAGGTCGCCCGCTCGCTGACCACCGCGACGTCGCTGCACATCGCGATCTGCAGCCCGCCGCCCTGGCACAGGCCGTTGACCGCGGAGACCACCGGCTTGGCCGACTTTCTAAGCGTGTCGAACGGCGTCACATCCATCGACAGCGCCGAACCCCACTGCATCCAGTTGTCGGCCCCGCCGCCGCCCAGGTCGCCGCCCGGAGCGAACACATCACCGGTGCCGGTGATGAGCAGCCCCGCCAGATCCGCGTCGGCGTTGACCCGCGAGACCGCGTAGCGGATGCCGAAGTACATCGCCGGTGTCATGGCGTTACGGGCTTCCGGGCGGTCCAGCGTCACGATGGCGAACGGGCCCTCGCGCCGAAACGTCAAGTAGGGCGTTCCCAGCCAGTCACCCTCGGGCGGGCGCGGACCGCCGCTGGCTACTGGGTCTTGGGGGTCTGCGGGTGTCGGTGGCATTACGTCTCTCCTTTGCGGCGCGATCCATCGAATTCGGATATTCCATCAGTCCGTCTGAGTCGCTTCGTCGATCGCCTCGGCATATGGTGCGCAGTCCCCGGCGCCGGGCATCAGAGTCGCCAGCGCGGCCGCGGCACAGGCCCGACGCAACGCGTGCTCGCGGCCGTTGGCCCAGCCGGCGGCCAGCACCCCGGCGAACACGTCGCCGGCGCCGGACGTGTCGACCACTTCCACGGCCGGCGGCGCGACGGTGAACTCCTCACCACCGCCGGCATAGCTGGCGCCTTGGGCGCCGCGGGTGATCACCCGATGCGGGACTGGCCAAACCCAGTGCGCGGCTTCGGCTTCGTTGACGACCACCACATCGGTCACCTCGGCCAGCTCCGCGAGCTCGCCCGGGTCGCCGCCGGATGGTGAGGCGTTGATGATCACGGTCGCGCCGGCCGAATGAGCCTCGCGGGCAGCCGCTGTCGCCGTCGTGACCGGAATCTCCAACTGCAGCAACAGCACATCGCAATCGGCGACGAGCCCGCGCAGCCGGGCCGAATCCAGCGTCAGGCGACCATTGGCCCCCGGCGCGACGACGATCATGTTCTCGCCGGAGGCGTCGACCACGACGACCGCGCTGCCACTGGGACCGGGAACGGTGAACAGTCCGTCGGTGCCCACTTCGTTCGCTGTCAGGTGTGCGCGCAGCGGCGCGGCGGCCGAGTCGTCACCCACGGCGCCAACGAACTGCACGTGCGCGCCGGCACGCGCTGCCGCCACCGCCTGGTTGGCGCCTTTACCGCCGGGTGTCGACCGAAACGACGTCGCCAGCACCGTCTCGCCCGGGTGGGGCAACGTGTCGACGTCGAGCCCGATGTCCATATTCACACTGCCAACCACGCATACGCCTGTCATTCCGCCGACGGTATGGAGTCGCGCCTGGTTGCACAACGGCTCGTTGATAACGGTTTTCGGCAAATCCGATTTCAGTTGACCTTTCGCGTTACGCTGCTGCGTGATCTGGGCTTTTAACGCCAGTCCGCCAGGGCTATCAGACAGCGAAAGGAAACCGATTGACGCCGCGGCGCTCACCTGATCCGGTACCGCAAGACCAAACGGTCCCGGCCGGAGTGGTTAGGCGACACCGACGGGCGCTGCCCCGGTTCAGCATTCAGTCCAAGATCATGGTGATGCTGTTGGTTTCCAGCCTGGCGTCGCTGGCGGTGATCTGCGCCGTCGAGTACCTCTCCGGACGTCGCGCCCTGTTGCCTGCCGCGTCCGAAAGAATGATCGAGCTGCGCGAGGCACAGAAGCGGGCAATGGAGATGTTGTTCGCGGACCTGACGAATTCGCTGGTTGTGTACAGCAGCGGGTCGACCGCCATCGAGGCGGTGCAGGCGTTCACTGCCGGCTTCGATCAATTGGCCGACGCGCCGATCGACCCGGCTCAACGGCAGTCGCTGCTGACCTTCTACAAAGACAAACTGATCAAACCGATCCAGCAGGCGACTGGCGATAGGCTGAGTATCGATGCGGTGCTGCCCGACAGTAACCCGCAGACCTATCTTCAAGTCCACTACACCGTGCCGTCGTTCGGGGTGTCGACTCCGCCCGACGATGCGGGTGACGGCAGCGCCTGGTCGGCCGCGAATGCGCGTTTCAACAACTATTTTCACGAGATCGCGACCCGCTTCGAATACCGGGATGCCATGCTGCTCGACACTCGGGGCAACCTGGTCTACAGCGTGAACAAAGGTCCAGCGCTCGGCACCAATATCCTGACCGGTCCATATCGCGAGTCCAATTTGCGCAGCGCCTACGAAAAGGCAATGGCCGCCGACTCGGTGGACTTCGTGTGGATCACCGACTTCCAGCCGTTTCAGGCCGCACTCGGGGCGCCCATCGCATGGCTGGTGTCGCCGATCGTTTCGGCGGGCAAGACAGCGGGGGTGTTGGCGCTGCCGCTCCCGATCTCGAAAGTCAACCGGATCATGACCGCCGACAGGCGATGGAAAGCCGCCGGCATGGGTGAGACCGCGGAGACGTATCTGGCCGGTCCGGATAAGTTAATGCGTTCTGATTCGCGGTTGTTTCTAGAGGACCCAGAGAAATACCAGCGCGACGCCGAAGCGGCAGGTACCCCGCCCGACATCGTCGACCAAGCGATCAGGTGGCACGGCACGACGCTGGTACAGCCCGTCGAGACCGCAGCCGTTCGCGCCGCCCAGCGCGGGCAGACCGGAACGGTGATCGATACCGGCTACCTGGGAGACCGGGAACTGGCGGCTTACGCCCCGCTGCACGTGCCGAATTCGGACCTGCGCTGGTCGATCTTGGCGACCAGGGACAGCGCCGAAGCCTACGCCCGGATCGAGTCATTTACCCGGACGCTGATATTGACCACCGCGGCACTGGTTTTCGTCATCTGTGTGGTGGCAATGCTGATTGCCCGGTTGTTCGTGGGGCCGGTCCGGCGGCTGCAGGCCGGCGCGCGGGAGATCAGCGCAGGGAATTACGACGTCGCAATACCGGTGACCACGCGTGACGAGGTCGGCGATCTCACTGTCGCCTTCAACGAGATGAGCCGGAATCTGCAGATTAAAGAAGAGCTGCTCACCGAACAGCGCAACGAAAACGACCGTCTGCTGCTGTCGTTGATGCCCGAGCCGGTGGTGCGGCGCTACCGCGAAGGCGAACAGACCATCGCGCAGGAGCACCAGAACGTCGCTGTCATCTTCGCCGACATCGTCGGCCTCGACGAGATCTCCAACGAGCTGTCCGGTAACGAACTGGTGGGGATTGTCGACGAGCTGGTCCGGGAAGTCGATTCGGCAGCGGAAACCCTTGGCGTTGAGTCGATTCGCACCGTGCATAACGGCTTCCTCGCCAGCTGCGGCTTGAATGTTCCACGGCTGGACAGCGTGCCCCGCACCATCGACTTCGCGGTGGAGATGCAACGTATCATCGAGCGATTCAATAGCCGGACGGGTCACCACCTGAGCATTCGGGCGGGCGTTAACACCGGCAACGTGATCAGTGGACTTGTCGGCCGGAGCAGCGTCATCTACGACATGTGGGGCGCTGCGGTCAATCTGGCCCACCAGATGCGTAGCGGTGCAACGGAGTCGGGCATCTACGTAACCTCGGAGGTGTATGAGGCGATGCGTGACATCCGGCAGTTCGCGCCCGCAGGCAGCATTACGGTTGGCGGCGCGGAGCAGCCGATCTGGCGATTGACGGAGCGAAAGTGAAAATCATTGACGAAAGCTGGTTTTACTGGGCCATCGGGCTGACCGTCGGCCTGCCGTTCACGCTGATCAGTCTTACCGAATTGCATCACGCGCTGGAGCGTAGGCAGAGCCTTATGGCCCGACCGGTCAACCTGCTGCGCAGCTATCTGGTGCCGCTGACAGCGCTATTGGTGCTGTTGATCAAGGTGGCACAGGTACCGGCCCAGGTGACTTCCGTTCGGATGCTCGCGACAGTGTTCGGCTTCCTAGTACTGGTGCTGGTGTTGTCCGGGCTGAACGCCACGCTATTTGAAGGCGCTCCGCAGGGCTCTTGGCGCGCGCGGGTACCGACGATATTTCGCGACGTAACACGGCTTTTGCTGATCGCCGTGGGACTGGCGATCATCTTCTCCTACGTCTGGGGAGTGCGTGTCGGTGGTCTGTTCACCGCGTTGGGCGTCACGTCGGTGGTCATCGGCCTGATGCTGCAGAATTCGGTCGGCCAGATCGTGTCGGGTTTGTTCATGTTGTTCGAGCAACCCTTCCGGATCGGCGACTGGCTGGACACCCCGGCGGCGCGGGGACGCATCGTGGAAGCGAACTGGCGCGCCGTCCACATCCAAACCGATCGCGGATTGCAGATCACACCGAATTCGGTGCTGGCGACTACCTCGTTCACGAATCTCAGCCGTCCACCCGGTGCACACCGGTTGGCGATAACAACCGCCTTTTCTCCTGTCGACCCGCCGGACCGGGTGCGACGTCTGCTATCGCGGGTCGCCGGCGCGCTGCCGCAATGCAAGGCCGACATCACACCGACCGCGGCGTCCGCCGGTAGCGGCGAATACCGCGTCACCATCGGGCTCAAGTCGCCTGCCGATGACGGCGCGGCGCGCGCGACGTTCCTGCGGTGGATCTGGTATGCGGCGCGGCGTGAGGGCCTGCACCTCGACGGCGCTGACGACAACTTCTCCACGCCGGCCCGCGTGCAGATGGCGATGCGAACTGTCGTGGCACCGGCATTGCGGTTGAGCCTTTCCGATCAGCAGACCCTGACCGCACATGCGAAAATCGTTCGATACGGCACCGACGAGGCCGTGCAACTCGCCGGTGAAGTGCCCACTGCGATGACATTTTTGATCACCGGCAGCGTCCGGGTGACCACCACTACTGACGACGGTTCGGTGCTGTCATTGAGGGTGCTGGAAGAAGGTTCATTCCTCGGGCTGACCACACTGACCCGTCAGCCAAGTCTTTCTACGGCGTATGCGCTGGAGGAGGTCACTGCGCTGGAGATCGATCGCGGGCACATCGAAGATCTCGTCATGCGATCACCATTACTGCTCCAGGAGCTGGGCCGCATCATCGAAGACCGGCGAAAAGAATCATCCCGGGCCAGATAACCCTGAGCGCAGTGCCTATCCGGGCAGGCCTTTCTTTATTGCATTGTCTTGTTGCTGGCCGAACTCAGTGATTATGTCGGCGGGTGCGGCATCGCTTGGCGCGCTATCGAATTCGACTGTAGTAGCTGTCTTGCCTTCGGTGAAGAGCAGCACGCTGACAGCTTTGGATCCATCCGGCGAGGCGCCCGAAGACAATGTTCCACCGGTTCCCACCGGTGCCGGCTGTGCCTTTGCATTAGCCACGCGGCTGCCGAGACCTGCTTCCGATTGTCTCAACGAGGCCGCCGCTGCCGAAGGGTCGGAGAAGACCAGGATGGTATCGGTGATCTGCCGGGTTTTGTCGCGGTGGGTAAACACGTCCTGGATACCGTTCTGCCCGTTCGGGTTCTGTACCGGCGGAGCGGCGGTGTAAGCATTCGTATCCCAGACGTCATTGGGGTTGACCGGCAGGTTGTTGTAGTTCGCGGATGCTGGCGCCGGAGAAGTAGCTGACGAACTCTTGGACGCACGAACCTTCATAGCCATGAGCTCCAATCCGACGAATGGTAGGCATGCGGGGCACCGGGTCGGCCCGGCGTCGCTCGGTTTTCAGCACGGATAGCACGCCCACCCACGCCAGCCGTCGTGCCAGATCCACCCCGGGCCACAGCCATGGTCGCCGGTGGTGCCGTGACAATCGAGCGATTGTATGACGGGTACGGGAGGTTGGGTGTACGTGGTCGTGTCGTACGTGTTTTGTGCGGCACCTGCGATCGGGGCTGTCCCTAACGCGCCTGCTAGCAACGCAGCACCCGCAAGAAACTTGGCGATTCGAAATGATGCGCGCGGCGAGGGCCGCCGGTCGTCAAACTCGCGCTGATACGGCGATTTCAGGATGTACCGTTACCGGTCACCGCAACGAGCGCGGGTTCGATGCGCGACTTGGGCCCCACGCTATCTAGGGCCGTCTCAACCGGGTCGTAGGAAGCTCGATACCCTGGGTTAATGAGTGTGCATGCTCCCTCCGCTCCCGACCTGCGCCAGCAGGTGCACCGCGCCGCGCGCCGTGCCCGGGTCGCCGCCCGCGCACTGGCCTCGTTGCCGACCGTCGCCAAGGACCAGGCGCTGTACGTTGCCGCGGACGCAATCGTGGCCAACACCGACCGGATTCTGGCGGCGAACGCCGAAGATCTGAACGCGGCGCGGGCCGCTGAGACACCGGTCGCCATGATCGACCGGCTGGCGCTGGACCCGAAGCGCATCGACGGAATCGCCGCCGGCCTGCGCCAGGTCGCCGGACTGCCAGACCCGGTCGGGGAGGTATTGCGCGGCTATACCCTGCCCAACGGCCTGGCGCTGCGCCAGCAGCGGGTTCCGCTCGGTGTGGTCGGGATCGTCTATGAGGGCCGCCCCAACGTGACCGTCGACGCGTTCGGTCTGGCGCTCAAATCCGGTAACGCCGCGCTACTGCGCGGTAGCTCGTCGGCGGCGAAGTCCAACGAGTCGCTGGTCTCCGTTTTACGAGCTGCGCTGCTGACCGAGGACCTGCCCGCCGACGCCGTCCAACTGCTCTCGGCCGCCGACCGCTCTACCGTCACCCACCTGATCCAGGCCCGCGGCCTGGTCGACGTGGTGATCCCGCGCGGGGGAGCGGGCCTGATCGACGCGGTGGTCCGCGACGCGCAAGTGCCGACCATCGAGACGGGTGTCGGCAACTGCCATGTCTACGTGCACGATGCCGCCGACCTCGAGATGGCTGAACGGATCCTGCTGAACTCCAAGACCCGTCGGCCCAGCGTCTGCAACGCGGCCGAGACGCTGCTGGTCGACGCCACTATTTCCGGTCAGGCCCTGCCACGGCTGACCGCGGCACTGCAGGACGCCGGCGTGACCGTGCATCTCGACCCCGATGAGGCGCACCTGCGCCGCGAATATTTGGCGATGGAGATTGCGGTCGCGGTTGTCGACGGTGTCGACGCGGCGATCGCGCACATCAACGAATACGGCACCGGACACACCGAGGCCATCGTAACGACCAATATGGCTGCCGCCCAACGGTTTACCGAAGGGGTGGACGCGGCCGCGGTGATGGTCAACGCGTCGACGAGCTTCACCGATGGTGAGCAGTTCGGGTTCGGCGCCGAGATCGGCATCTCCACCCAGAAGCTGCACGCTCGCGGGCCGATGGGACTGCCGGAACTGACCTCAACCAAGTGGATCGTCTGGGGAGACGGCCAGACTCGCCCGGCCTGAAATGCTTAGGAGAAACACGACGTGAGTGTGCCCGCGCGGCCCGTGCCGCTGTTCGCCGATATCGAGGACGTCGGCCGGCGGCTGGCCGAAACCGGCTACCTGCCCGACACCGCCACCGCGACCGCCGTGTTTCTGGCCGATCGACTCGGCAAGCCGCTGCTGGTGGAAGGCCCCGCCGGGGTCGGCAAGACCGAACTGGCCCGCGCCGTCGCCCAGGCCACCGGATCGGGTCTGGTTCGGCTGCAGTGTTACGAAGGCGTCGACGAGGCTCGCGCGCTCTACGAGTGGAACCACGCCAAGCAGATACTGCGCATTCAGGCCGGATCCGGGGATTGGGATCAGACCAAGACCGACGTGTTCACCGAGGAGTTCCTGCTGTCGCGGCCGCTGCTGACCGCGATCCGGCGCACCGAGCCCACGGTGCTGCTGGTCGACGAAACCGACAAGGCCGACATCGAAATCGAGGGTCTGCTGCTGGAAGTGCTGTCCGACTTCGCGGTGACCGTCCCCGAGTTGGGCACCATCACCGCCGAGCGGGCACCGTTCGTGGTGTTGACCTCCAACGCCACCCGTGAGCTGTCCGAGGCGCTCAAACGCCGTTGTCTGTTCCTGCACATCGACTTCCCCAGCCCCGAGTTGGAGCGCCGGATCCTGCTGTCCCGTGTCCCCGAACTGCCTGGGCACATCGCCGATGAGTTGGTGCGCATCATTGGGGTGCTACGCGAAATGCAGCTCAAGAAGCTGCCGTCGGTGGCCGAGACCATCGACTGGGGCCGTACGGTGCTGGCGCTGGGCATGGACACCATCGACGACGCAACCATCGCGGCCACGCTGGGTGTGGTGCTCAAACATCAGTCCGATCAGCAGCGCGCCACTGGCGAGCTTCGGCTGAATTAGGGGAGCTGATGGCCGTCCGACGGGTTCGCCCCAGTCATCCGCTTGCCCCGCACGGGCTGCCGGGTCACCTGGTGGGGTTCATCGAAGCGCTTCGCGGGCAAGGTATTTCGGTCGGCCCATCGGAGACGGTGGATGCCGGCAAGGTGATAGCGGTGCTTGGTCTCAGTGACCGAGAGGTGCTGCGCGAGGGCCTCGCTTGTGCGGTGTTGCGCCGGCCCGAGCACCGCGAGACCTACGATGCGATGTTCGACCTGTGGTGGCCCGCCGCGTTGGGTACACGTGCGGTTGTGACTGAAGAGGCCGAGGCCGATCCGGAGATTCAGTTGCCGTCCGACGACGTTGAGGCGATGCGGCAGATGCTGCTGGATCTGCTCACCGCCAATGCCGACCTCGCCGACATGGATGAGCGGCTGGTGGCGATGATCGCGCAAATCGTCGATGCTTACGGCAAATACAACTCCAGCCGCGGGCCGTCGTACTCGTCGTATCAAGCGCTGAAGGCGATGGCGCTCGACGAGCTGGAAGGCAAGCTGCTGGCCGGTCTGCTCACCCGGTACGGCGACGACCCGACACCGACGCAGGAGCAGCTCGCCAAAGCGCTTGCCGCGCAGCGGATCACCCAGCTGAGAAAAATGGTCGACGCGGAGACCAAGCGGCGCACCGCCGAGCAGCTCGGCCGCGACCACGTCCAGATGTACGGAATCCCGCAGCTGGCCGAGAACGTCGAATTCCTCCGTGCCTCGGGCGAGCAGCTGCGCGCGATGCGCAGGGTGGTTCAGCCGCTGGCCCGCACCCTGGCCACTCGGCTGGCCGCCCGTCGGCGCCGGTCTCGCGCGGGGGCGATCGACCTGCGCAAGACGTTGCGCAAGTCGATGTCCACCGGCGGGGTGCCGATCGACCTCGTACTTCGCAAACCGCGCCCGGCGCGCCCCGAACTGGTGGTGTTGTGCGATGTGTCCGGGTCGGTCGCCGGCTTCAGCCACTTCACCCTGTTGTTGGTACACGCACTGCGCCAACAGTTTTCCCGCGTCCGGGTCTTTGCCTTCATCGACACGGCCGACGAGGTTACTCACCTGTTCGGCCCGGACGCCGACCTGGCCGTAGCGATCCAGCGGATCACCCGGGAAGCCGGTGTCTACACTCGCGACGGTCACAGCGATTACGGCAACGCGTTCATCTCGTTCATTCAGGCGCATCCGAACGTGCTGTCACCGCGCAGCTCGTTGCTGGTGCTCGGCGACGGGCGAACCAACTACCGCGACCCGGCCACCGGCGTGCTGGCCCACATGGTGACCGCCAGCCGGCACGCGCACTGGCTCAACCCGGAGCCCAAACACTTGTGGAACAGTGGCGACTCGGCGGTGGTGCGCTACCAAGAGGTGATCACCATGCACGAATGCCGCTCCGCCAAGCAGCTGGCGGCGGTGATCGACCAGCTGCTGCCGGTTTGAGTTTGCGCGTGAGCCGGGGCACGCTCGCGCCTGAATGGCCTTAGGGCTGGGCCCCCACTTCGAGAAGCTGTTCCAGGTCTGCCGCTGAATACCCGCGTGGCTCGATTCCGTTCCGGACCGCATCACGCGCCGCACGTGCCAACGCGGCGTTCAGTGGCGCCGTGCTGCCATGTCGGTGAGCCAGCCGGACGATCTCACCGTTGAAGAAGTCGGTCTCAACGTTGCCAGTGTTGCGACTCAACGACTGCCAGGTGGAGTTGCTCGCCCCGGCATTCCATCCGGGTATCGGGCGTATGGTCGGCCCGTCCGCGCGCGCGGCCGCGGATGTCTCGAACGAAATGAATTCGATGCCTGCGTGCCGCAACACGTTTTCACCTTCACTGCGCACCGCGGTTACCAATTCGCCTATGTCGGCTCCCTCGGCGGCCAGGGCGCCGGCGGCGTTGCCCAGGTTGCTCAGTAGCTTGTTGTACTTCCAGGGGGCGACGTCGTGGGGAATTCGCACCTTGATCCCTGCGGCGCTCAACGTCTCGGCAACCTCCGATAACAGGTCGGCGTCGTCCTGCGTGCTGATATCGGCGGGCCACCGTGCGATGTGAAACTGCCCGGCCATTGGCCACGACCGCACGATCACCTCGCCGGGCTCGAGGTGCACCGCGGGCAACCAGACACAGATACCAAACACCCGACGGAAATAGCGCAGCGCTTTCTCCTCGGCGGCAACACCGTTGAGAGCGGTCATTGCCGGCAATCGCTCGCCTGCGGTTCCGACAACGCCGTCCGGGCCATGAACCGGCTGGTCCACCCATTCCTGCAGTACCGCGTCGAGTTGCTGGGTCTTGGTCGTGAAGACCAGCACATCGCGATCGGTCAACCGCACGCGCTCGGTCCCGGCCGCCGCGGTGACTGGGGTGTGGAAGGTGCCGTCGGGCGTTCTCAGCGTTATGCCCGCGGTCGCCAAGACCTCGGCGTGCCGACCGCGTGCCACCAAAACCGTCGGAGTGCCGGCGCGCGCCAGCACTGCCCCCACGGTGCCGCCGATCGCACCAGCGCCAATGATCACGTATCGGTGCTCGTTTCGTGGCGTCAATTGCCCCACCTTCCATCGGTTCTGGTCCATCCCGCCGATTGGCTTGTTCACCCCGCTCGAAAAGGCTCACCGTCAAACCGCTCCCGCGTGGCGATTTCGGCGACGCTGTTGCGCTTCAGTTTCGTCAGCTGCCGGCGCGGTTTGCCCAGCGTTAACACCGCGGCGATCGCGTAGGACTCCGGCACTCCCAGCAATTCGCGGACCCTCGGCTCCGCGGCGACCACGTTCGTGGTGATAGTGCCCCCGTAGCCCTCATTGCGGGCGGCCAGCAAGATGTTCCACACCAACGGGTAAATCGATGCGCCGCTGATCACGCCGATCCGGTCGAGGTCTTGATCGATTGCCGCGACTACTTCGAGGTCGACGCAGACGACAAGCACCGCCGCGGCGTCGCGCAGCGGCGCCCCGAAATCGGGAGGCAACTCGGTGGCCGCAATCTCTGCCGCCGTCACCCCCGGCGGGTGCAGAGGGTTCCACGGACCCTCGCCGTTGCGCAGCTGTGCCAGATAGCGACGGGTCCCCGGAATCGACAGCTCGACCAGCGATTCGCGGGTGGCCCGGTCGCGGACCACGATCACGTGGGCACCTTGGCGGTTGCCGCCGCTCGGGGCGAAGCGCGCGTTGTCGAGGATGCGCTCCAGCACGTTGTCGGGCAGTGCTTCACCGCTGAACTCCCGCACCGCGGCCGTGGTGCGCATGACGTCATAAAGCTCCATGAGGCCATACTGCACTGTGACGATGCCCCGGGCTGCGCCGCTCACCACGCGTCTCAACGGGTCGTTGTGCCCCTCGCAATGATCGCGCACCTGGCTAAACGCTGCCCACGAGCTGCGCGAGACAGCTCCAGTAAGCTGGCAAACCATGCGAAAGCGGCGGCTGGGAGTGATGGGTGGGACGTTCGACCCCATCCACAACGGCCACCTGGTTGCGGCCAGCGAGGTCGCTTATCTGTTCGATCTCGACGAAGTGGTGTTCGTGCCCAGCGGTCAGCCCTGGCAGAAGCAACGCCGGGTCAGCGCCGGCGAAGACCGGTATCTGATGACGGTGATCGCGACGGCAGCCAACCCCCGCTTTTCGGTGAGCCGGGTCGACATCGACCGCGGCGGGCCCACCTACACCAAGGACACCCTGCGGGATCTGCACGCCATCAACCCCGAATGTGAGTTGTACTTCATCACCGGCGCCGACGCACTCGCCGCCATCCTGTCGTGGCAGGACTTGGAGCAACTGTTCGCGATGGCGCGGTTTGTCGGGGTCAGCCGGCCCGGCTACGAACTGGGCCGCGAACATCTCAACGATGTCCTCGACGGCTTGCCCGACGACGCGTTGACGTTGGTCGAAATTCCGGCGCTGGCGATCTCGTCCACCGACTGTCGTCGACGCGCGCAAGAATCACGCCCACTGTGGTACCTGATGCCCGACGGCGTCGTGCAGTACATCTCCAAGCGGGAGCTCTACCGCAAACCCGAGGACGACGCGTGACGGCCGCCCCCGAGGCGATCGAGATGGCCACGGTCGCAGCCCGCGCTGCCGCGTCGAAGCTTGCCGAGGACGTCGTCGTCATCGACGTCTCCGGTCAGCTGGTCATCACCGACTGCTTCGTGATCGCCTCCGCGTCCAACGAACGGCAGGTCAACGCCATTGTCGACGAGGTCGAAGAAAAGATGCGCCGGGCCGGCTACAAGCCCGCGCGCCGCGAGGGCGCCCGCGAAGGCCGCTGGACGTTGCTGGATTACATCGACATCGTCGTGCACATCCAGCACCAAGACGAACGCAATTTCTACGCGCTGGACCGGCTCTGGGGTGACTGCCCCGTGGTGGCGCTGGACTTGTCTGCGGACTCTGCGAGCCGGTCATGACGACGCGCCGCCTGGTGATGCTTCGGCATGGGCAAACCGACTTCAATCTCGGTAGTCGGATGCAGGGGCAGCTGGACACCGAGCTGACTGAGCTGGGCCGCGCGCAGGCGGTTGGCGCCGCCGAGGCGCTCGCCAAACGCCAGCCGCTGCTCATCGTGTCGTCGGATCTGCGACGCGCCTACGACACCGCGGTCGTGCTGGGCGAGCGCACCGGCTTGCCAGTGCAGGTCGACGACCGGTTGCGTGAGACCCACCTAGGCGACTGGCAAGGCATGACGCACGCCGAGATCGACGCCGTTGCTCCAGGCGCCCGATTGGCCTGGCGCGAGGACGCCACCTGGGCGCCGCACGGCGGCGAGAGCAGGGTCGACGTGGCCGCGCGCAGCCTGCCGTTGATCGCCGAGCTGGTCGCCGGCGAGCCGGAATGGGGTGCTGATGCCGAACCGGCGCGGCCGGTGGTGCTGGTCGCCCATGGCGGGCTGATCGCGGCCCTGACCGCGTCGCTGCTGGCGCTGCCGATTGGCAACTGGCCCGCGCTGGGCGGTATGGGCAACGCCAGCTGGACGCAGCTGGCCGGGCATTTCGCCGATGCGGAGACCGGCGCCGAGGACGTCGGCGACATTCGGTGGCGTCTCGATGTGTGGAACGCTTCGGCACAGGTCACGGGCGATGTCCTCTGAGCAACCCGCGCGTCCGGCGCTGCTGGTCTTCGCCGATTCGCTGGCCTACTACGGACCGACCGGTGGCGTACCCGCAGACGACCCACGTATCTGGCC
>Ga0335075_10009628_pt1 | contig 14704 bp, 14 predicted proteins | sample Lox_Sample_24_FD_206723 | JGI IMG/M metagenome (GOLD analysis project Ga0335075, IMG submission 206723) | Soil microbial communities from Loxahatchee National Wildlife Refuge, Florida, United States - Lox_Sample_2.4 | ecosystem: Environmental > Terrestrial > Soil > Wetlands | place: USA...
CCGCAATTTCATGTGCAATCTCCGAAAGACATGGTACTCGAAACTCCGCACTGGACCGTTCCCGTTTGGGAGAGTTTCTTCGCCTCTTATGAGACCGCTTCGGCTCAATCCGGGAACTTACTCAGGCTCGGCAATCTGATGATAGCCGTGCGATTTGGCGTATCTTCGCAAATGCTTGCTTCTATGGGCGGGCGTGAAGTCGAGTCACGTTATCGCGACATTCCTGTGACCGCGAAACCCACTTCGAAACGTCCAAGACGACTTTACGGCCGCTGCGAGGTGGCTACTGGACCCTCAGAGTCCAGTGCGGTTCCGGCGAGCTCTCATGGATCTGCGTAGAGTCGATGCATTCAAACGCTCTTGCTCCAACCATGTTCCGAAATCCCCAAGCCGAAGTCCGGACGGGGATATTCATGGCCGGACAATTGAAACTGCAAGTTTTCGGTGCTGCCAAGGAATGCAGACGATCTTTGACGATCCCATCGTACGCTTGAATATCGATTTACTCGGACGATGGCAGTAAGCGGGTATTCTTAGTAGTAGCGATGCTGGGTTGCGATGCAGAGATCGGGGCGGCGGATATTGGGTGCAAGTGGTTAGGATGTTGCTTCGAAGTTTGTTGACGCCTAACTAGGATCGTTCCGCCCAGCCGCCCTTGCATCCCGCAAACACCCCCACAACCCCTCCCTGGAATGGCATTGGTGTTCGCCAACTAGGGCTTGCAGCCACTTTACCGGTAAGCTTATACGGCGACGACATACACTCTCAAGTCATTGTGACGGCGTTTTTCTCTGTCCGATTCAACCCTGATCGCTTCTTGGTGATCTCTTGTTATTGCCCTTGTCCAATGGTTAACCCACCACATGTTGCTATCCCGTCGGTGAGGAAAATCGGACCATTTGGTTCACCGGCGCGGGGAGCCGCCAATTCTCCTGGAGCTACTGTAAGGGGAAAAACGGATGCATGATGGATAGTAGTTGCCATAGTGGTCTCGAAGTGAAAAGGCATCTGAGCCCAACCTCTGGTGGTGGATATATAGACCAAGAGGGTTGCAAGCTCACCGATCCCCTTTTCAATTAGCCAAATCCTAAATCCTAAATCCTCCCATCGATCAGCCAAGCCTTCATTCCAACCTTTTAACTTTTTAGCTTTCCAAACGTCTCACCTCACATTTCGCACTCATACGCAATGTCCAAGAAGATGTCAAGCTGGAGTCTTGAGGGCAAAGTCGCCCTTGTCACCGGCTCAGGTGAGTGTACCCTTCCGTAGCTTTCCGCCTCGATATGTCATTCTGACTGCAGCGGTCCAGGCCGTGGCATTGGCAAGGAGATGGCTCTTGAGCTTGCCCGCCGTGGGGCCAAGGTTGTCGTCAACTACGCAAACAGCCCCGATGCCGCCCAAGCGGTGGTGAAGGAGATCAAGGCGATGGGCAGCGATGCCGTGGCGATCAAGGCAAACGTCGCCAACGTGTCCGAGACCATTAGCCTGTTTGACCAGGCTGTCAAGCACTTTGGCAAGCTGGACATTTGCTGCTCGAACTCGGGCGTTGTCTCCTTTGGCCATCTCAAGGATGTTACCGAGGAGGAGTTCGACCGCGTCTTCAACATCAACACCCGCGGCCAATTTTTCGTCGCCCGCGAGGCCTACAAGCACCTTGAGGTTGGCGGCCGCATCATCTTGATGGGCTCCATCACTGGCCAGGCCAAGGGTGTCCCAAAGCACACCGTCTACTCCGGCAGCAAGGGTGCCATCGAGACCTTCACCCGCTGCATGGCCATCGATTGTGGTGACAAGAAAATCACCGTCAACTGCGTTGCTCCCGGTGGGATCAAGACCGACATGTACCACGCCGTGTGCAAGGAGTACATCCCAGGCGGAGACAAGATGAACAACGATCAGGTGGACGAGTACGCAGCCACATGGTCGCCGCACAACCGCGTCGGCCAGCCCATCGATGTTGCTCGCGTGGTCGCTTTCCTCGCATCTGAGGACGGCGAGTGGGTCAATGGCAAGGTGATTGGCATTGGTGAGCTCCGGTTGCACCACTATTTTCAGTTCGACTTGCTAATCTTCATTCAGATGGCGCTGCTTGCATGTAAACATTTTGCCAAGTACAAAAACCCCTTCATCTTTCCTGGAATCTGCACTACCCATCATTTCTTTTTCCCACTAGACGACCCATCCAGCGTGCATCTCTCTTATTGGGCACGGACTGGGGCGAAGAAGCGTTGGCGGCGTTGTTGGTATTATCTAGATGAAGTTGCTGCTATGACACATACAATCAAGTAATTTGAATATTAATCATCTCTTCCATCACTGGCATTTGCTCCCCAAACAACATTGAAACGCAATATATAGCAGGCAGTTTCCCGTGCATTGATGAGATAGCTGATGACGGTATGTTGATTTTCGGGGCAAGCTGTTGCTGAATCTGTTTAGGATGAAAACGATGGCCAATTCCGCAATTACAGTTGCCTTCGGGCTTTAGCTCCAAATTCAGCATCATATTGGCATGATTTCTTAATACAACACCTGCGGTATGATGGGTTGTTTCCCCATGGCTTGGCCAGTGTGCGTCACGCGATTTAATTGGCAAAGTGCAGACAGGGCGGATTCTCCCCGCAGCGCTTGCCGCGAACCATCACACATTCCTCCACTGCTTAGTGCGAGACTTTGCATGCAGTTTCGAGCTCGCTCCAGGGTGGTTTGGCGCTCTCATTGGTGTAGGGTATGGCAAGGCCCGTGGTATCGATTGGACTGGAGGCTATGCAGCCTGCAATCGTCGAGCACGCTTTTGCTCTAGTTGGACTACAGTCTTCGCGAGGCTGCCAGGGCGCAATCAAATACATACAGACATACATTAGTACAGACATACATAGGCGCGTTGGGCGCCCTCCTCGACACAGCCAGACCCGCGACATGTCCTAGACAACAATGCAGAGGACGGATTCCTGCGTCGTCTCGCTCGTTGCCGCCTTCACCAGCGCCCTCGACGTCTTCAAGAAGCTGCGCGAGCGGCGGCGCGAGAAAAAGACGAAGAGCAGGCATACCAAGGCCCAAAAAGCCCTGCAGGAGAAGAGTGGCGAGGAGCTCAGGCTGAGCAAGTCGTTGAGAAGAGGGCCGGTTGATATCCAGAACGAATATGAAAGGCATTACCAAGCTAAGGGGGAGCGATTCGCTGTTGGAGACTGTAACATCCTTCTTCCTCTTCAGCCGCGGCCGGCCTTAACTGACTTGGAAACAGCAATTGCTCAGGCTTCGCTCGCTGAGACGTTGCTAAAGCTCAATTCGGGCCTTGTTGGCATTATTTCGTCCTTCCTCCGCCGCGGCCGCAAAGATGCCCAGCTCGACTACCGGTCTCTCATCTTGCTCTCCGAAACGTCTAGACAAGAAGCGGTAGACACGCTGAACAGGCTCTCACAGAGACTCTCGCAGTCCAGCCTCATTCCGCTACAAGCTAGGCATGCTGTCTCGACCGAGCAGCTCTCGAACAAGAGGAGACCCGTAAAGGGCAGCCGAAAAGGCCAAGGTCAAGCAACGACCGTCCGTAAAGTCCACCTCTTCAACGCCTCCGCACCACAGCTCGCCATCGTGAGGCCACGGCCGCACAATCGCCATGCACCATCGTCGTCCCCGTCATCCTCAAGCTTTCAGCCCAGTCCGCCGCCCTCCTACCACTCGTCACCACCAAACTCGCCTACAATGTCAACGGGTCAACATCCGGGACCAACATACCCATTCCCACCGCAATACCAAACCCCTTCCTCCGATCCCCGCACAACCCACAACTCCCTCCGGGCAGCCGCAGGCCGCATACCCCCTCCAATCCCCCGTAAACCGACACAGTACCGCCAACAAGCCGCCAACCTCGCCGCCTCCTCTCCCAACCTCCCCACCCACCTCCCACCTCCCCCTCCCCCTTTTCTTTCGCCGGAACACCTCCCGCTCGTCGGACGCAGAACGGACCGCACAACGCCATCCATGTACACCTTTGCCTCGGACAGCACGAAACTGGGCGAGATCCCGATGGAGCATTGGAATGTGCCGTTTGATTTCGAGGCGATGGAGAGGGCAAATAGGGAGGCTGCGCTGAGGCCCGTGCCTGGTGTGCCTGTGGGGTTACAGGGTGCTGCTGGAGAGAGGGGCGGGAAGAGGGGTTTTTGGGGGTTGTTCAAGAAGAAGAATGGGGGTGGCTGAGGGGCTTGGGTTCGTTATGCATAGCTAGAGTTATATGCGTTTTGTGTAATGACCTGCATGTTATAATATCCATACAATATATTTATGATGCTGATGAATTGTATTGAAGAGACATTCATTGCCTTTAATTCCCAGCGTTGTCCAAAGTGTTTTACAGTGTAAGAGATACAATTTCCTGCCGCTTTCGTGTTCAAGTGAAATTCATCCCCATTCACTGCTGATTTTCACTGACATTCGGCAACAGCGATATCAACCTATGAACGATGATGAGGATAGAAACTTTGAACATATTTGACATCAAGCAACATTGATTGTTTTATGCGCTTACAGTCTAATTTCCATCAGCCTTTCGAACATATTGTGCTTCCATCCACTCCGGTATACGGGTAACGGGAGGGACCGTCGGAGGCCGCGCCCGAATTTGAAATAATGTCAGACACAGTCCCAAAGACACCTTGGTCCTTCCCTTGCCTTGGTGGACCAACGGCGGAGTGTGGTGGGAGTTTTCTTGGCAATGGCGGCTTCCCAGGTTTATCTATAGAGTCCATCTCGATAGTGGTCGAGGTTATAGGATGACCATCAGCTCCGCCAAAAATTTGTGTTGTTTCGGGTCTGCCGGAGTCATTAGCCGGTATTTTTCAACAAAATAATCTAGCTACAAATGACCAGATACTCCAAAATAACCTAGCTACAAATGACCAGATACTCCATCTTCTAACAGTTCTAATCGCGGCCCAAAAAATTGGGGTACAAACATGCCATAGCTTAATTGCTAAATCGTACAAGACCTCCCAAAACAGCTTTTCGTCGTCCCCGGCAGGTATCGCAACAACAATAACCACACAACACACGACCGAAATGCCTACCCAACCGGCCCAATTGACATTCGTCCACCCCTCCGAATTGAACATATACGTCTGGTTGCAGAACTCATTCTCTCGCACCTGTTTCTGATATCCCGGGTAGGCCTTCGCCACGCCTCTCGCAATGTTTCTAGCATTCACTTGTATCCGGGCCAACGAAATTGCAAACAACTGCTCCGCTTCAACCTTCCACTGCTCGCGAGCAAGCGGCAACGATTCGAAGCCCGCGACACGCGACTGTGCGTTGAGAGCACTAGCCAACAGATTGCTGAAGGCGCCGAAAGTGTGAGACCCTATCAGCGCCGCCTGGAGGAACCACATGCCGCCACGGGTTTGCGAGTTCGCAGGCAAGGGAGAGGGCACGCGGGTGATGGGCGCCCAGGGCATTTCAATATCAGGGTCACGCCAGAGCGTGGTATCTAGGCACGCAAATACCGTCCCTGGTCCTGAGAGATTGATCCAGAACTGCTTGTCGATACCTGGGAGTTTGATGGGGTCTCGCGCGGGAAATATGGGATCGTCTTGTCGGTTCGGGTAGAAGATCCTCTGAGATAGGATGAAAATTATCGTGGTAGAGGAGCCAGGTGGAGGACGAAGGCCTGGAATTGGTGTCCATTCTGATGTCTGCGAGTGATCTGACCAGAGAGTGCTTTACAGCGCGCTTGTTAGCTTGAAGAAAACGAAGGTGATAAATTATTACACACCTGACAAGATAGGTCGGGTCTTGGCCTATGTCTTCGTAGCGAACAGATTGCCATGACGCCCCGCCCCAAGTTCCAGTGGAACCATAATAGTACTCAAAGGTGTATTTAATTCCTTTCTTCTCCACGATACTGACAAACGTCTCGTTCATGTTTAGTGGTGAACAGACAGTAGTTCTATTGAAATCAAATGTTTTTGGTGCGTTTATTCCGATTATTCGACCGCTGATCTGCCCGGTGGAAAACCGCACTGGGCTTGTCGTGCCCCCCAAACATAGTTCAGGGGCGAAAGGACAGCTCGAATTCTCTACTGTATATGAAATCGATTGATTCAGGAAGAATGAGCATCCATCAGGAGTTCCTTGGACATTATAGCAATCGCGAGCCCAGCTCGCACTAGCAGATTGCACAGCGAATTCGTAGGGTGCGGTAATGTTGCGTATTTCCTCCGGGGTATTGCTGTCCGCAATATAAGTACCACAGTCGGGATGAGCAGAGATGGCTGAGCTAGTTGTTGCAAGGAGGGCAGTAACCACACCACAAACTTGGAAAGCCACGAAGAGAACCATGTAACCGATTCCGACGAATAATTGTGGCAGGAGTCGCAGAATCTTGTTACGGTAATATCCATGCTGCCGTCTTATCTGTATAAAGCCGGTGAAGAACGCGTCGTGAAAGGCTTCCAGTACCATCTGCCAACCTTTTCCCTCAACCGCTGTTCTTTCCATTCCAGTTCCTGGTTGCATCTCTGGTACAGTAGACGTGTGCCAAAGCTGATAAAGACGGACTGCGATCCGGAAAAGTCTGCTCAGAGTCACAGTAACCAGAATTCCTAGAACGTTTGTCAAGATATTCGCTGTTGAGCTATAAACTAGCCTCTGATTTCCTATATTATTAATTAGTTGCTGTCATTGAATCTCGAATGTGTTACAATTTACGGACTCGCGAATGCATTTCGACCGTAGTCCTTATACACTCCATCATATACAAACGGAGTTCGCGGATTTCCTGGCATTTTCAGGTTACGACATGCTTCAAAGACGCAAATAGCGTTTGGGTAGAACAACAGCAAAGCCAGTCCATAAAGTCCACCAGACTTGACGCGTACTCTTCCATGACAATTAGGGAGGAATACGCGATATGCCGCATAGTTTTGGGATGTTGGCACAGAAAAGAAGAATCAAGGCATGTTAATTGGTTCTTGCATGTCAATGAGAGGGGGAATCCGTCGTAATGCGCCACAATTGTCGAGACGAGTATGAAAAGTGTGACGCAATTGGTGGACGTGATGTAGGAGGCAGCTGCATTTTGCTGCAGCCACGAAAGGAGCATGTGATCCGTTTTGTGTCGTACGGTTGGCTCGTCTTTTGTTGCAACGTTCCAGCTCGCTTGCCGACTACGTTAACTTATTTAAAAGTGTCTGACTAATACAAATCAAGATACGGGGGCCTATTGCCAAGGAAGCCCAATTAATTCTAATATCCTACTTTTACCCGTCCCTCGTTCCAGGGCAATCCCCGTTCATGTGTAGTCGGAAACCCCGCAATGATAATATTGGGACCTCGAGACGAATGCTTGTTGGTTCGAGAAGACGCATTTGAACAGATTGTCCGGAATCTGAGAATCTTTCTTCCTTGCTTTCTGTACAACTGAGTGTTTCCATCTCCCGAGAATTATCATCATGTCGATGTCGTTAATTCCATCTCAAGATGCGCCAGTACACAACCCTTCACCTGCAATGAGCCTAGCAAGGGATCGATGTGTTCATGAAGATTACATTGCCATTATAGGAGTTACTGGTGTCGGTAAAAGTACCTTCATCGAACTAGCTACAGGACAACATGTGCCAGTTTCACATGGACTTAATTCCTGTGAGTGTTCCGGCCCTTGGAAGCAGCACTTCCTAGATTTCCAAGTCAACTGATTCATACAAAGGTACCAAAGAAATTCACACCTACCGGTTCGTCCGCCGCAATTTTTGGATCAATCTCATCGACACTCCCGGCTTTGACGATGTAGAAAGAACGGAAACGGAAGTGCTTGGAGATCTCGCGAAATACTTGAGCGAGAACATCGCACGGTTGAGTGGGATCATCTTCCTACACAACATCCTCGACACCAGAATGAGATACTTGTCGGGAATGGTTACATTTCGTCGCCTTTTGAAGCGTCTCTGTGACGAAGATCAGGTCTTCCTGGTTTCAACGATGTGGGACAAGGTTGATCGTCAAGAAGGCGACAGACGCGAAGCGGCGATCAAGAGTTTGGAATTTTGGCAGTCCATGATACGGATGGGAAGCCAAGTCCACCGGCATTACAACAATAGAGGTTCAGCATTGGCCATTATTGACCTGCTCTTGTCCAGAAGGGGTAGCATAGCTCTGGGAACTAGTGTGCTCCGCGCTGCCCGCGGTGGTGATATTGATAATTTGAAAGCGTGCGCTCGCGAAGGTGCCAATTTTGCCGCAACGAAGGATGCCTATGGGAGGACAGCGATACATTTCGCAGCTCAAGCCGGTCATCTTGAAGCAGTCAAATACCTTCTCGAAAACAGTGCAGAGCTGAACGCTAAGGATAATCTTGGAATGACTGCGCTACATTTTGAAGCTCAAGCCGGTCGTCTCGAGGGAGTCAAATACCTTGTCGACAAGGGTGCAGAGGTGAACGCTAAGGATAATGATGAAATGACAGCGTTACATTTTGCAGCTGGAGGCGGTTATCTCGAAACAGTCGAATATCTCATTGAAAAAGGCGCAGACACTACAGCAACGGATACGTTGGGCAGACAGGCTCGCGATTTGGTGTTACTGGATGAGCTCAAGAAGATTTTTGACAAACCTCCGCCTGTCACTCGTGTGGAATTACCAGCCCTGAAGAACCTTCAAAAACCCCCTATTTCTCCCTGGGAAGAAAACGAAAAACAACTGCTTGGCGCGTATAAGGCGCTTTTGTACCACTATGATACCGACACAAATACGACCCAGGACGCCAGGACATCTATACATGACCTGATTTACTTGGATAACGATACCAAAGCTGAATCAGAAAAGGAGGAGAATCTTCTCGAAAAGGCGGGAAATCGTTGGATCCATCTCCCTGCCAATAATGTGGGTTCTCAAACCCCGCGATCAGTTCTGGCTAACCCGTATCAATAGAAAAAATGGGTGATGGTATGTCTTGTTTTCCTGTGCAAGGAACTGACTAAGTTTTTCCCAGGATCTCATTGAGAGGCTATTCTCTACGGAGAAGAAAACTGAGAGTGATTGTAAAATCGTCAAAGAATTCATTAGCAGCTGCTTTTACGAGCATCGGTCGGTCAACCGTGATGCGTGCTACAGACAACCTCATGTAAGTTACCCTTATTTGGGAAGGAAGAGACGCTAACAAGCTTCGAACAGTTTGAGCCGCAATCCGACAAATTATCACTTGTTGTATGTCCTATGCAAAAGTAGGTTTACCTATTACGCTAATTTATTGTAGATTCCTTATTTTGATTCAGAATCGGTGAATTCTTACAATGAACGGCTACAAATCTGTCCGGACTTGGAGAGTGTCTATGGGAAATCATTTGATCTGCACGTTGCTCAAACGTTGGCTCGGTCTTACTATATTAATCAAAGCACTACAGAGAGAGACTTGGATCAAGTAGTATTGAAGCAGTGTAAGGAATTGAATAGGCAGAAGAGCAACGAAAAGAACAATGCAGAATCACAACAGCATCGGTCGGGGCATCCAGAAAAGCCCAGGCCAATAAGCGGCACAATTACAGGTGCAGCCCAACCAGCGAATCCGGACGTGGATGGCCAACCGGTCTCATTCAGTCATCCTCAAGTACTACAACCCAAATCTGAAGCAGACCCCAAGCGACAAGAAGGAATTCCTCACTGGGAGCCCATTGTTTCGCTGCTCATGGTGCACCATCTCTGGCTGTGGAAGATTGACAATCGTAAGCATAAGGAACCTTCCTTTGTGCAGTAACTAAGCCCTTTACAGGAACAATAATCACGGCGTTCCCGGAGAGGTACCGTGGAAAGGACGAGCCAATTCGTCACAACAATCTTTACACCAGCATTAGGAAGCATTTGAACGAGAATGTGCCTAAATCGCCAGGGGAGTTGGTTGCAGCAGTCGTTCTTCACTGCATTCACTTTTTTGACCTACCCTTTAAAGCAGGCCTCCCAGAGACGACTTTTACCATGTTTGCGGCTGAAATCGCCGGAGTAGTTAGTAGACCTTGAGAGTATTTTCAATTCCGCTTCTGATATTTCCTTAGTCGCACAAAGTTACAAATTGTCATAAGAAGTTTCGCGACTCGCTCGATAAGGAGAGAAAGCGAACTGATCGATTCAACATAAAGGAAGAGACAGAACTTCTTAGGGAAATACTGAATATACGAGACGAGATAAACATGATTCAGTATATGCTGCATGCCCAGAAACGCGTGTTTGAGCGCATCAAATCCTTCGCGAAAGAGTACGAGGAGGGGAGGTTCTGGGATATCCTTATTCGCGACAAAACTATCCTCGACCTTGGCGAGCATATCGAGCAGTTGGGCCATGATGCTGAAAGGGTCGAGAGAACGGTAAATTTAGTGTAGTGGTCTGACTGGTTCGAACACTGACCATTCCTTGTAGCTTAACCATCACTTAGACTTGAAGCAGAAACACGCTAACCTTGTCGAAGCCGCCGTGGCGTCAAAACAAGCACAAGACGCGGCGAAGCAAGGACTCGCCATTTTGGTATTCACCGTTGTGACCGTTACATTCGTAAGTCTCTTTCCAGTTTGCGACGTCTTCCCGATGCGGAGTTAATTTCCTTAGGCCCCCTTGACATTTACGGCGGCACTCTTTGCTCTTCCAATCGTGGACCAATTTCCTCAAGCACAAAAGGGAACCGGTAACGAATTCACCAAAGATTATATAGGCAGATGGATGGGTAAGCCAAGCACGTACGCACCTCAAAGTTCAGAGACACTAATGCATTATTTGGCAGTGGTGGGAGAGCTCGCAACCGTAGCAGTAGTTGTTATTGGTCTTGGGATTATTCCACTTTGGCGTGTTTGGCAGGACAATGCTCCTGCGTGCAAAACCACACCTTCGGAAGGGAAGAAGCAAACCTCTAATGAATCAAGATCGAGTCGTGGCGATGAAATAAAACCTCAACAGCCGGCGGACGCTGCTAAGACTTCAGCGGCAGACTGCCCTGTTTGAGTAGAAAAGTAATGAATATCCAGCTGAATTCACTTAACGTAATCCCTCTATATTGTGAGCAGGTATTTAGTGTCAATCTTACACCGCTCCCAAGATTGCCTCAAGACAATTAAGAAGTTCTCCATGGTCTAGGCGGAATCGACAAGACTCAGCTTGCAATTGCGTATGCTAAGCACCACAAGGCCGACTACTCTGCCATATTCTGGCTAAATATCAAGGATGAGGATTCTCTGATGCTAAGCTTCGTCAATGTTGTGAGGCGAATCCTGCGGGAACATTCGCCAGCCAACCGGTTAAGCAGTGTGGATTTGAAAGGAAACGTCGATGATGTGGTTGGCGCTGTCAAGGCCTGGCTGACTCTTCCCAAAAACACACGATGGCTGATTATTTACGACAACTACAACAATCCTAAGTTGCCAGGTAATACGGATCCCAGAGAATTCGATATCCAGAAATTCCTTCCTGAAGTATACCGAGGTGCTATCATGATCACGACAAGGTCACCAGAAGTGAAACTCGGTCATCGCGTACGGGTGGAGAAACTGAAAGATGTGAGGGAGAGCCTTTAAATTCTCTCCCACGCATCTGGACGAGAGTGTGTGATCGATGGTAAGTTCTGTTTGGATTCGTGGATGCAGAGTTGACCTCTTCCTAGATTCTGATGCTGCGACGTTTGCTCGAAAGTTGGACGGACTTCCTCTCGCCTTAGCTACCGCTGGCGCATATCTCGACTAAGTGGCGACAAGTTTCTCCGACTATCTTCGTAACAAGCCCTGAAGTAAGCTCGTATAAAGACCGAGCCCTCTACTTAACAGGGTAGCTCTCGTTCGACAACGTCAAGTAACAGAACCAGCTCTCCGCTAAACTTTTTCAGTTATGGGCATACTTTGATAATTAGGACATCTGTTTCGAGCTTCTGCGCCACGGCGATCTAAGCGATCCTGAATGCTTGTCGACGATCCAAGTTTTGAATAAACGGTGGGATTATGGAATGGCTGGCCTAGCATTGAGGTGTGTAGGGTCTCACGTGCTAAACGACAGTTCCCCTCAATTCTAGTTTACGCAACGTCGTCTTCTTCAACATGTGGCTCGAAGTTGGTATTTCGTGTCGCACGGTCTGATCAGAGAGGACGGTATGGAATGGGCTGTCGGCTCCCTCAGCAACCTCCACGCAAAGCAGGGCAGGCTAGATGAGGCGGAGAAGATATACCAACGCGCACTACAAGAAACGAGAAGCCATGGGGACCACAGCATACATCAACGCTAGACACGGTCAACAACTTGGGCAAGCTCTACTCCGACCAGGGCAAGCTGGACGAGGCGGAGAAGATGTACCAGCGCGCACTACAAGGATATATATGTGAAGGCATGGGGACCACAGCACTCATTAACACTCCGAACGGTCAACAACTTCGGCAACCTCTACTTCGACCAGGACAAGCTGGACGAGGCGGAGAAGATGTACTAGCGTGCAATGCAAGGATACGAGAAGGCTCTTGGTCCCAGCCTCGTCCAAAACCTGCGTTCTAGCATTGAATACAGTTCAAAACCTTGCCACTCTATATGCCGCCTTGGGAATGACGGACGAAGCTAAAGATATGTATTCTCGCGTATTAGGTGGCCTTGAATTGGTTTTTGGAAATTCGAGTAGGCGGTGCAAGGACATTGTCGCCCCCTATCCAAGAAGAGTGCTTTGGAAAAGCTGCTGCCAAAGCTTGAATTTCTGGCGAACGCTGATTCTCTTCCGTGAACGATAGTTGTTTAGAATCCATGTAAGAAAGATTATCACATCGTTTCTCTCGGCGATTTTGAGGTGTTGAAGAACATCCCTTTCAATATTCTTACAGTACCCTGACAAGCAGTAAGATATGTAGATATGCGAGCATAATAGGCTGTGGGCTTCTTACTTGTTCCACCTAATCGATATTTCGTTCACAGTATTATTCTTGGTAGAAGGGATGTGGTTTTTTCAGACCACGCCGATCTTAGCTGCCGACGTCGCTTCTCGTAGTGGGTGCTTCCGCCGCGATGGAAATGGAATTGAGAAGTTGGAACTTGTACTTCGCTCTCAACATCGCAAATGGGCCAAATACGCCCCAGGACAGAGTTTACTGCCGATGGGTTCATAACGGAAGAATACTACGAAAAGGACATGGTTTTAGCCACTACGGTGCTGAGTGCTATGGAGGTTATAATTTCCAACTCGAGGGCTCCGGAAGTCGGCCTCTACACCTCCACGCGGTGGAGCCCGGGAACCTACTAGTTATTCTAGTAGAGCAAACGTAGAGACGCCGTGTAGAAGAGCCGCCGAGCTGTTCTCACTCGCACCCGGCTGGCCTCCTACACGCGGTTTGTATCGACCACGAGCGACCACCTTAACTCAGCGTCCCCCCTTCAAATGAACAGCCGACCAACTACGCACAGCACACGAAGCGCACACGTACTCGCTCACAGGGCGGCTGTGATGAGCCTCTCATCCCCGCCTGTGCCTCTCCGCTCCGACACCCGGCAGCCTGGACAGTTTTGTCTTCCTCTCTCCCTCTCGCCTCCGGGGAACATAGAGGACCTAGGTTGGGGCCCTAGGACAAGACACCTAGAGCGGTTTTCCACGTCCCGCTAGCTTGTGGAGAAGAGATGGAGGGGTGTTCACGACGGGACATCATGCTGCAAGCAGTCGAAATGTGGGTAGTACGCGGGCAAATGGACCACCTGGATTAAGAGATGGGACACACGTCATTGTACATCAAGGAAGTGTTCACTATCTGCGTGTGGAAGCACTGATTGAGAGGAACCGGCGACAAGCATGAGCTTTCGGCATTCTCTTCATGGTGTTTGTGGGTCACGTGATAGAGTGTAAGCGAACAGTTTGGGTGAGCAGGCTGGGAGCGAACGTCTCGCACATTACCCCAACCTTGAAGGGGTGCCAGCATAGCAGATCGTTAAAAAGGTTTTTTTCCCTGGTTCGCCATGGGTTTTTTGTCACCTAGGGCAATACTGTCTTCATGGACCCGCAAGGGGACCGCATAAGACGTTAAACAAGAAGTAATAATAATAATTGAACTCGCTCTCTTCTCACCCACCATCCATGATATCCTCAAGAAAATCCGCACTTTAAGGTGGAGCACCCACCACAAAGACGTGATCTCGCTACCCCTGTAGATAATGGCGAGAACAGTCGAAATTAATAGAGGCGCTGAGGTGTGCAGCTCCATTGCTTACCCTCAGTTACCCACCGACGCGCGATCAAGTGTCCTTATCGATACATCGTTGATTTGGCATTTCCGCAACCAGAACGCACTTCCGTGAGACTCTGTCGGAATTCAGCAATCCTTTCTTCACGAGCCCGTCGTGTCGCCGGTGACCTCGACCCCACTTGCACCGTGAGAATTGCCCCACGCACTTGTCGTCTCCGGACGACAGATATCCGCAGTCAAGAGACTTGTGTCGAAAACCCTGTTCGTTCAACGGACCCAGGCTCTTAAATGGCCAGTTCTGTGGGTAGCCGCGGCGATGGATTTATTCGATGTTCGCCAGCTCCTTTTCCTAGCTGCAGCTGCGATTCTCGCCTACCTGTGGCTCCGATCGCAGTCAGCGTTACGACTCAAGGCGGCACATGTCTCGCATCTAGAAGATAGGCCCGCCAAGAGGTCGCTGCTAGACAAGAAGCTGGTTAGTAAAGGCTTGACGACCGAATGAAGTGGCATGTTGACGTTATCCTAGGTTACTCTAAATC
>Ga0335075_10009629_pt1 | contig 14701 bp, 14 predicted proteins | sample Lox_Sample_24_FD_206723 | JGI IMG/M metagenome (GOLD analysis project Ga0335075, IMG submission 206723) | Soil microbial communities from Loxahatchee National Wildlife Refuge, Florida, United States - Lox_Sample_2.4 | ecosystem: Environmental > Terrestrial > Soil > Wetlands | place: USA...
CGCGACAAGTCTTTTTATCGTCCGCGGTCAACGCTCGCATTTGCCCTCTCGTGGCTACGGACCGGCTGGTTTCGGCTTTCCGCGGCCCCGTCGCTTGCCTTTGGCTGGGGAGCTGTAACCGCGGGTACCGCTGATTGCGTTGGACTCACCGGCGAAGCAGAATCTCGGCAGCCCTGAATTTCCATGCCGCCGAACATGCCCACGAGTAGTGAAGCCCCGGCGATCATGGGAATCCAGATGCGCAGTAGATCGCTCTTCCACTCGTGGAGAAGAGCATCCATCGTCTTTGTTCGGCAGTCTAGCGAATACTCCACCCTTTGATTGGCACGTTCCACCTGGGCCGCAACACCTCTATGCGAGTCCGTCAGTTTGTGCAGCGCGCCTGCAAGATCATCTTGTGCGCTCGTCATCGTTGCACTGACGGTTTGCAGTGCCTTCACTGTGTCCTGCACACCGCATTGGAGAAAATGCTGACGCAGGCTCTCGTCGAGCATCTTGGCAATCTGCTTCGGGTCAAGGCCAGCTTCAATCTCCCTTGGCAAATCGGCGATCCGCGACTCCAGCTCGTGGACATAGCCAAGCATTTTCTGCTGGGCTTCGTCTGAGAATTGCCGATGAGTTTCCAATAACTCTTGGAAGCGTTCGCGCTCATCAGCAATATCCTTCGGAGTATGGCGCGTGAGCAAGGCTAGAACGCCCATTGCTTCGAGGATGCGCAGCATTTCATCATCGGGGCTAAGCCCTCGGGTATGAGCGAGGACTCGATAATAAGCGGCATGCAATTCGTCCGGCACGAGACGGGCGAGAGAGTCGAACGTCGTCGGCTCTCCCCCTGGTATGACTGCGAGGTTTGACGGAGCTGGAGTTGTATTCACGGGAGAAACACCTCCCGCGCACGGTCGAATTCCGAGAAGAGCCGCCGTCGATAGCTTTGCGCACGCATGATCAGGGACGCGCGTTTCAATTCATCGACTGTGGCCTTGCGGTCTGCGACCTGACCGAGCTGAATCCCATGCTGGCGAAGTGGGTTTTCAAGTTCGGCAAGGCGGAATTCCATCTGCAAGACTGTTGGTGCGAAGGCTTCGCGAAATTTGCTGGCCTGTTTTGTCGAGTGCCAATAAGTGAAATCCGACAATGCACTGGTCGCATTCTCGACGATCACGTATTCAACCTTGTCCTGGAGACGGTTCGCCCAGGCCAGGATGCTTTCCACGCTTGCCGGGTCTGGTGTGACGACTCCTACTGCGGTAAAACGAACGCCCGTGGCCGCAACATCTTCATACATGGAGTCGAACCAGTCCGCGGCAACTTGGCCCGCGCCAGCTCCCATGTCAGCAAGAATGATCGGACTACCACCGTCAAGGTGATCGACAAAAGCATCCAGGCCTGCCGGAGTGTGCACGTCAACTTTCGTCACCGCGCCATCGAAAAAGTGTTTCAAAGATCCACGTGCCTTGTTCTCGGTGTCGAGATCAAGAAGGGTCACGGGAATCTCGTTGGCTTGAAACCATTCGGCCAAGACGACCACGACGCCGGTTTTGCCGACGCCACCCTTTCCGCCCATCGTAAAGACGACGCGCTTGGAGGACTCTGTCATTGCTCACCCCCAGTAGCCAGTGTCAACGGCTCATTTTCGCGGAAGACAAAGCGGGCAGGCTTTCGTGTCGGGGTAAGCGATTTTGCTCTCAGAGCCACGATGCCGCTCAACTCCGGTCCTTGTATGGAACTTGCTTCGATCGGGGGTAGCTCGAATTGAGTCTGTTTCCGGTGTTTGGCTCGGACCTTCACAAAGGAATGTAGGGTGCTCGGGGCAACGTAGAGTCCCAGCCGCTCATGAAAGAGCAAAGCGACTTCACGATATGTCCGCCCCTTGCGCCGCAGTTCACGGATCAGTTCGCGGTGGGGTTCCAGTTTGGAGCGGGGTGACTTTGGAGGAAGAGATTCGAGGATATTCAGATGCGTCGGTTCCATCATTCATGGCTCCCGAGCACCGCGAAATATTGTTCCAATAGACGTCGAATAAGCGGCTCCGACCGTGCCTGAAAGTACCTTAAAGCGCTATCCATGCCGCCTGGTTTCAATAACTTACCAGACGTTCAGCTACTTTCACGGCGATAACACGGGTTCAAATCCCGTCGGGGACGCCAAATCAAATCTTCAACTTAGCGTGATTTTCGCCGCGCATTCGTGGGTGCAAAATGGACACATTCCAGTGCCCCTTTTGCACCCTAAATCTTTCACCCGCTCGCGTTTATGTTGACGCCTTCCCGTAGTCGGAATCGGGTGCGCAGTCCGCTGCAACCGGCTGGGCCGGTTCGGCCGAAAAGAGAAGCGTTATTACCGCTGCCTGTGCTGCCTGCTTGGCCGGCGTAACGGCTTGAGTGTAGATGTTCATGGTGGATCGCAAGGAAGAGTGACGCAGCAATTCCTGCATGGCCTTGAACTCCGTCCCTACGCTCCTTAGAAGCGTTGAGTAGGTATGGCGAAACGTGTGCCACCCGATTTGTTTCTTGATTCCGACCTCATTTGCGATGGGGCGCAGAGCTCTTGGAGGGACGCCCGTTTCACGGGATTTAACGCCAACAGATTGCTCCGGCAGCGCCTTTTGTCTTGAAGTCAGCCCCCGCTTGGAAAATGGCTTGCCCTGGCAGGGTACAGCGCGGGGCGTTAGCCGCGCTCTGTATTCTGCAGTACTTCCCGCATGGTCGTCGGCCGCCGCCCGATCAGCCTTTCGAGCAATGGATCGACGGCGGAGAACTCGCCGCGGCGGCTGGCCTCATAAAACCCTAAGGTCATCTCGATCAGCATGGGGGGAAGACCCTGGGTTTCGAGTGCCATTCGATATTGCTCGTCGTCGACAACCTGCCGATCGATCGGTTTGCCAATGATTTCGCTTCCGATTGCCGCCAGTTCACTGAGGCTGAGGGCTTCCGCGGCCGTTAGGGGAGGCGTTGGTCCATCGAACGTGTGCTCTCCAGCAAGGAGCTCGACCGTCGCTTCGGCTAAGTCCCGATGTGCAGTCCATGCGACCTTGCCATCTATGGGCGATTTCACTGTGCCTATACGCCAGTCGCCGAGAAAGCGCGTCGCCGCATTGGCGTAGAACCCGTTACGCAGGGCTGTCCACGCGAGGCCGCTCTCAGACAGTATCGCTTCCGTTCGGGCATGTGTCTTCATCGGAGCGAGTGCTGAAGACTCGCTCGCCCCTCCGTGGCTGGTGTAGAACAGCCGCCTGACTCCAACCTGCTTCGCGGCATCAATCGCTGCTCGATGTTGAGCGATGGGATCGCCTCCGTACGCTGAGGCGTTGGAGGAGATGATCAGCAGCCTTGTTGCCCCTGCGAAAGCTTCCCTGAGACTTTGAGGGTCCGCGAAGTCGCCGTGGCGCACACGAACGCCGCGCGCGCTCAAAGCCGATGCCGCTTCTGGGTGTCGCACGCTCACGCCAATCTGTACGGCGGGAAGGCGCGTGAGAAGGCCCCGGACGACCAGGCCTCCGAGTTTCCCTGTAGCTCCTGTGACCACAATCATGTCGCATCCCCCTGCCCTGTCATACGACCGGCTGAACTCTTCTGTCTCGTCGTCTGCCGGGTGGGCGCTGCGTCGCACGCCAGGCCGAATTATTGGGGAACACCCGCTGTGCCGTACAACACGCGCCATTGCGGTTCATAAGCGGGATTCATGATCGTGGAAGGATGGTACGGGTTTTTCGCCTCCGGACCGGGTGCCTTCTCGAGCCCCTGATCGAACAGCAGGATGTGATCCTTCGGAATCCTCAGTGCACTGTAGGCGTTGGCGATCAGCTCGGTTGTATTTTCCCGAACGTGGCGCTCGGCCCACCATAGCTCGGGAGGTGTTGCCGAAGGTCGGTAGAGCCAGGGCGCAGGGCGACGATCGCGCCCTGTAGTGTCCCACGGGCTCGAAAACAGCACAACCCGATAGACGACATGGAACTTTGCAATATATGCGGCCATGCCTGCCCCCTGCGATAAACCCGAGACGGCAATTCGTGACCACTGTGGTTGACCATCCTGTGCCAGATATTGAGACCAACCATCCTCAGGATGTTCTCGATTGAGGAACTGCAGCAGTGCGGCCAGCCTCGCCTCGATCGCTTCGTCAGGAGGATTGCTTACCGGTGCAGGTCCCTGACCAAAGATGCGCATTTCGCGGAACCGCGCGGAACATTGCGGGTTCGGATCCTTCGGACATACCTGCGCCACCGCCGGATCATTGTTATAGCTAAGGCCGATCACCCGATAACCTTGCCCGGCTACTACGTTCATCAGCCGCAGAGCATTCATAGGTCTGCCGTGCGTGCCCGGAAGGAACAGTACCAGTGGAGCATCGCGGGCAACGCCGGGCGGCGTGAGGACAACGTTGTACTCATCGAACTCACGGATGGCCGGGTCTACCTGCGAAGGACGCACCAGTTCCTGGTTGGGGATGGCCTGTGCGTGGCCGCTGCTGGCTGCCATGAGAAATGGCGACAACCAGCAGGCACATCGTAGAAGCGATCGAATCTGCACTGCGGGAGATCCTCAGGTTCAATTTTGCGAACTGGATGCGGTAGCGGAGGAAAATGCTCGCCACCTCTGCCTGCAGCCGCAAGCTCATACTAGGGTCGAACAATAGCTCTGCAATACAACAATGCGATGAGCGCGAAAAAGCGGACGATGAGCGCGGAAGCCTGCCGGGGCGTCAACCGGGCAGTCGGTCCGCGCTATTGCCGGGATTACTGATCGTAGCTTTCTCCGCGCCGGGAAGTGCTGTCCCCGCGTTCGTCACTTTGTTGGATACAAATCAGCATCCTGCTTCGTAATCTCCGACTGTCGCTGACGCGGAGTCCGCGCATTTGTGTGCAGCATTGAATGATCCTGCTTCCGGACCGGGCTTTCCTACGGACCGGACTTCAATATCGGGCGTGAAAGGAAACTCCTCGATTCAGATCGAGAAACGCGCCTACCTTCTTATTAGGCAGCAGTCTGATCGTGGGGAGAAGCAGGAGAGGTATTCAATTAACTGCGATAAACCCCTCATGCCCGCTCAAGTGCATCATGATCGCCGTCGCCTTGCGCAAAGCAGACCATGCGAAATGTTGATCTCAGTTCCATCCTCAATGACTACATCGATTGGTTCTATCGCGCCGGCCCTCAAATGCGACGTGGCAGTCCAAAGCTTGAAACTGTTAGTCCGTCCCAACTGGCGCAGGATCCACCAGACATCACTCAGTTGACGGACGTCGCTCGGCAATTCCTCAGGAACAGGCTGCCAGCGGACTTTCCGGCTCATTTTGCGCTTTCCATCATTGAGTCAGTCGCGTACACGGCCGCGAGATTTGTCTCGGCAGATTATGCCAATGCCCACTTGTATCGGGCCGCGGCACGTCGAATTCTCGAAGCTGGCCTGCCGCTCCAATCAGAATCCCAGCGCGAGTAGCCCCACCCGCCTCGCAATGTTCCGCGAATGTGCAGAGCTACAAACCCGGGATCTTCTCGCGAAGAAGCTTGGCCTGTCGCTCGCTGACCTGAATTTGCGAACGAGAGGCATCGCCCATTGTTAAGATATAGCTGCTTCGAAAGTACGGTTCGATCTCTCTCACGTGGGTGAGGTTTACCAGCGTGGCACGGTGGGCCCGAAAGAACTTGTAGGCCGAAAGAGATTCCTCCAGATCATTAAGCGTTATTTCGATATGAAAGGAATCGGTTGCGGTGTGTGCCTTAACGATCCCCGAATCTGCGGAAAAGTACAGGACTTCTGCTGGCCGCAGGAGCACGAAACGCCCCTGCCGGCGACCCACCACATGATCGACCCGAGTTGGAGCGCGCCGAACCATTTCGACTATCCGCTCTTTCTCTTCGGCGACTTGGTTTGGATCGTGCACTAACTGCCGGGCTCTGCTGAGCACTGAATTCAGTCGCGGCATTTCTACCGGCTTCAGCAGATAAGCCAGGGCGTCAGCCTCAAACGCCGCCAACGCATGTTCATCGAAGCCGGTAACAAACACGATCAATGGGAGGACCTCCTTCGGCGAAAAGGCTCGCAGCACCTGGAATCCGTTGAGGCGCGGCATTTCGATGTCGAGAAAGATCAGATCAGGCTTTAGCTCGCACATGCGCTCCAGTCCTTCGACACCATCTTCCGCCTCTCCGGCGACTTCAATATCCGAATAGGTCGCCAGCATGCGTTTGAGACGCGAACGGGCCGAAAACTCATCGTCGATGATCATGCATCTCACGACTGCTCTCTCCTCCAGGGTATGGAGACGGATACCCGGCAACCATTCATCGGAGTCGAGTCGATCTCCAGAGTCCCGTCGTTGCCGTACACGGAATGAAGCCGGGCACGCGTGTTTGCGAGCCCTACGCCGGCCCCTATCATGCCGGCTCTGTTGGGCTGCCTGCCCATCGCAAAACCAACGCCATCGTCTGCAACCTCCAGCAGTATCCTTCCTTCGGAAACAGAAGCTGTAACGAAGAGATTCCTTCGCCCGCCCTTCGGCGCTAATCCATGCTTGAGCGCATTTTCAACCAGCGGCTGCAGTAACAAAGTAGGAACTCGGACTTCACCAAGCTTCGGATTGATGCTGAGACGCACCTGCAGATTGTCGCCAAACCGTTCCTGCTCGATGTCAAGGTAGTTATGGAGGAATTCGAACTCTTCATGAAGAGTGATGAACTGACGGTCGGACTGAGTTAGCACGTGGCGGAAGACACTGCTGAGCCGAAGCGTCATGCGTTCCGCCTTCACCGGATCACGAATGATCAGATCGGCGATCGTATTCAGGGAGTTGAACAGGAAATGAGGGTTCACCTGAGCTCTCAGGGCGCGCAGCTCGGCTTCGGTGAGTTGTTGCCGCAGCAGTGTTTCCCTCATCGCCAGTCTTCTCTGAGCAGCTTCGACATCCAGATGGTGCAACCGAAGGCCCAGATCATGCCCCAGACCCTTCAGGAAACCAATCTCCCCGCTATTCAGTGACTGGCGCCCCCTGCCCGTGGAAACGCCAATCATCTCTTCCGTGGAGGGTATTGGAATCAGAACGTCGACATCCGCAAGAGGCCCTACCTGCAGGGGCATCCTGCTTGAATTAATCTCCAGAGGGCAGCTGTTGGCGCCTTCTTGAGCCAGCAGCTTCTGCGGCACGCTGGAGCGCGGCACGACACGAACCTCGCGTACTTCCAGACGCCGGGCCAACTCGGTCTCGATAAACGAAAACAATTCTTCTCTTTGTTCGATAGTGAAGAGTTCATTCTCCAGCTGCACAGCCTCCGCTCTAAGATCGATCCGCTGCAGGACGTGAGATGTCACCCAGCGCTCGCATCGCTCCGCAAGTGTCATCCCAAAAATCATCAGCATAACCAGCTCTACGCTGCCTGCTGCGAGACCCATGGATCGACGCGGCGCATCCGCGGAACTGGCAGCAAAAATGAAGGACAGTGACCCCATGAGCGCGAGCGCGCCCAGGATCGCGATGCGCGTGCTCCATCGCACAAAAACATCTACCTCGCGGAAGCGGGCCGCCACGACAAACGACCCGAGAAGGCCCCACAATCCACAGGTCTGTGCGATCAACAGCAGAACATTTGCAGGGAAAGACTTGTGATTCATGCCGGGAGCGCGTATTGCATTGATCGAACTTGAGGCCAGATAGGCGAAGCTGGTTGTCATCATGAATCGCTTCAGTCGCGTATCAAGAGGCCGCCTTAATATGCTCACGATCGCGGGAGTCAGGCAAAGGGCTCTGTGCAGAGCCAGAACACGTAGAAAGTTCAGGTTTAGCTCGGGCACCGGCCCAAACCTGTGAGAGCTCGAAATCATGGCCACGCCGGCCGCCATGGCGGCACCCACCAGCCACGAGCCAAACTTTGATTCCCAGCGCAAGACAGGGGACTTCAGCCAGCTCCATACGATCAGGACAGGCAGAACCGCGAGTATCCACAGGAGAATCTGGCGGACGAGCGAGACTGAAACTGGTATTGCGTAATACCTGCGAATCGTGAAGTCCAGTACGGTTGCGTACATCAGGAAAACACATAATCCGAGCACGATTCCTATCCTGGCGCCAGCGTCCTTATTTCTCTGCCGCAGCAGGAGCGCGACCAGCAGAAGGCTCACGGCAATGCCAATCGCCGAGCAATGGACCAGGACCACAAGCCACGCAAGTTCCATAGACCCCTGCCGAACGTTCCTCAGGAATGGGAGCTGGGAACGCGCGCCTTCTCGCTTTATGGCTCGGCACAGCTCTTCCACCTATGGTACGCGCGTGGAAACGCGACTCCGTATGAGTCCTGCCTGAACGCGGAATGTGGGACGACGAGCGCGTATGTACTCGGTCTGACCGCATGACTGCACAATCTCATCGAGTGATTGCCGAGGGCGCGACCACTATCCAGTCCACAAACGTGAAAATCCGCGCTCGCGAGGGTTACTCACGCGCCTGGTTCATTTACCTTACCAAATCCAAAACCCCACTCTAACTTAGACCATACATCGGCGGCCTCCACCTGCAGCATGCGTCAGCGCGCAGCCTGCGAGACTCTGCAGCGAACGGGGTGCACAGAGAGGCCTCAGCACACCGAAGGAGAAGTTGTATGTTGTTTTTAGGTCTTCGTGAACGACCAACCGATACCGCCTCCCAGCAGGTGTCGCCGCGCATTCCACCTCCAGCGCGTGTCTGGAAGATTCTGGGAACGGCTGTTTTATTCGTCTTGCTCCCAGCGATGTCGTTCGGGCAGGCACCGACAGAATCGTACCCGCCCACCAGCACTGCAAACGAGTTCTATTCCGGCGGTGTCTACGCGCGGGCGAAGACTGGACCAGGCCTCAATGACACAAATTTCGGCGGCTGGAATATCAGCTCAGCCCACTATTTCAAGTCATTCCTGGGAGCGGCCGTTGATGTCCAAGGAATGTACGGGCATGCCCCGGTGGCGACTTCAACTATTACCACGTCAGATCCGCTTGTCACTAAATATGTGTACATGGCCGGACCTGAGTTTCGCTGGCATCAGGGAAGGCGAATCAGCGGGGGCATACGGCTGCTCGCAGGAGTTGCGGATACCAACACCAGCACTCCCGAGGAAGGCTTCTCTCCCGGCGCACTGGGTCTCTTTCCGAATGCAACCAAGCTGGCGCTGAAGCCCGGAGGGACATTTGATATCAACCTTTCGTCTCGATGGGCAATTCGTTACTCGGCCGGCGTGCTGCTCGAGCGCGAGAATGCGGACTTTCAGCGCGAACTCGACCTTTCCGGTGGGCTTGTTTTTCGCTTCGGTAAGCCAATATGGGCAGAAGGCAACATATGAGCGGCTTCACCCTCGGACTTCATCCGTGAACTGCTCGCACAGGAAGATGCCCATGGATGGACACAACCGATTGTCATTCACTCAAACCACAAAGGATTTTCGAAAATGCTGACGATAATCGACCCATCGCAGTGTGCCACGGACATGGAGGTACGAGACCCGCAGGCGGTCGGAGTGATGCCGAACACCGTCGGAGAAGTCATGAACGACAGTAGTGTTATCGCGGCCAGACTCAGGTCGGGCGATCCCTCTATCATTGACGAGCTAATCTCCGCGTACCAACTGAAGCTACGGATTTATCTTCTCCGGCTCACCGGAAACGCAGAGCTAACGGAAGACCTGCTGCAGGAAACATGGTTTCGCTTATTCACTCGAGGGGCCCAATATCGCGGTGACGCGAGATTCGGGACATGGCTGTTCGCGATTGCACGTAACCTTGCAGTCGATCGACGTTTTCGGTCTGTCTGGAGCCATAGCCTTGAGGAGATGTCTGAACGCGGAGACGGCTGGCAGATGGAACTTCGTTGCCAGAAGCCGACTCCCTTCGAAAAAAGCGCCGACAGCCAACATTTCAGATTGATCCTGAAGGCGCTGCAAACGCTTCGGCCGGAACAGCAGCGCGTGCTCGAGCTCCGCTTCTTCAAGGAGATGTCGCTTCTCGAGATGGCGAGCGAGATCAGGGAGCCTCTGTCCACGGTTAAAGCTCGGTTCTATCGCGCACTCGCAATATTGCGGCGAAGATTAGAGGCTCCGCGGTCTGAGCTGTCACCCACGTTGCAGTCGGTTTCCTGAAAGATCCTTCGACCCTCGCGCGTTCGTGTCACCCGTTCAGAAAGGAGTGCGTCCATGGGGATACTTCTGGGGTTCACCCCTTTTATTGCTTTTGCCGTCGCGGATCGCCTCGCTAGCCTTGCACTCTCTCTCGGGATAGCTGCCGTAGTCTCGTTTGCCCTCATTCTTCGTACCCGAACTCGCGGGGAGAGTCCCAAGGTTCTGGAGATTGGAACCTTTGTGTTATTCGCATTGATGGGCCTTTGCGCCACCGTGCTCCACACGCGCTGGAACATCTCACTGGTCCGCTGTGTTGTCGACGGGGGACTCCTGGGCATTATGCTGCTGTCGATTGTGGTTGGACGTCCGTTCACGCTGGAATATGCACGGGAGCGGGTCCCATCCACCATATACGACTCACCACCCTTCATCCGGCAGAACTACATCATCACGGCAGTGTGGGCGGTTTCGATGGCCATCATCGTTCTCGCAGACCTGGCGTTGCATTTCCTGCCTCGGTTTCCCGTGTGGGCCGGAGGCGCTGCGATCGGCGTAGCTTTTACCGCCGCCCTTGTCTTCAGCAGATGGTATCCGCGACGACATAAGCCCGGTCAAGCAAGACAGGAATGACCGCGAACGAACGCCGCCCCGCACCACATACTCTCCAACCCAAGTCATTCGCCAACAAAGACACTGGACAGGTCGCTAGCCCACCATCACCAAACAATCGGCTCGTGCAAAGGACACAAATGAAAATGAAACAAACACATCACAGTTCCACCATAGCCAGTCTGCTGGCACTTATGGCATGCGTAGCCGGCGTCACATCGGCCTTCGCTTTCGACAGCAGCGCCACAACAGCATCCTCCGTTCCGCTGCGCGGTGAGATTGCCATGCAGTACAACCAGCCCAACGGCACCGCTGTCAATGTCGGTGGCAGCACAGAAATGTGCGTGCCATCGGGCAGTGTTGACGGCATGCAGACCGGTAATCAGGCAAACGGCTCATTGCATTGCCACAGCCTGCTGAAGCAGCCGGTCCAGCTGAGCGTACAACTGAATGAGGAAAAGCTGGACCTTCCAATCACCACCGTCGGTAACAAGCCCCTTAATCTCAAAGGCATTGTCGATACGGGTTCGGGCGGTTTGACTCTCAACGCCTTTCAGATCTTTCCCGCAAGCATGGTGACGCGGAAGGGATTCAAGTTCAACGGTTCAAATCAGATCGTCTACAACGGCATTACGGTAACCAGGCTGGTCGCAACGAGAGATTACGGCGGTGAAACTGCGGATAAAACCTCCAGGACGGGGAATCTGGGTTTCGCACACGTAACCTTTGGTGAAAGAGGAGAAGTAAAAACAGCCCTCATCCCTATCCTCTTTGTTTATACGAGCACCAAAGAACCGAGCGCCACATCTAGCGATCTTGATAACACCATCGGTATCAATGGCGAAATGGACCCGATTGGACAGCAGGTTAGCTTGGACGGAGACCCGATCGACGATGGCAGCGATGCTTCCGCCACTGTCTATCCTGAGTGCACAACGCAGTCGACGACCAAATGCAGCCTGATAAGTCCGCTGCGGGCACTGAGTTACAGTAATGATCTTCAGGCGGGCTACATCCTGAATAGTTTTCCGTTGGTTGAAGGCCAAAAGGGTCGCTACCTGACCGTCGGTCTCGATCAGCACGACACTGAAGGCTTCGCATCGGCGCAGCTTCGATGCATCACATCGTCGTTCGACGTGCAGGCCTGCAATCAGGAAGTCCCAAACGTCAACGTTGTAACGTCCGCTGGGCTTAATTCTACGTGGTACGCAATTTTCGACAGTGGCCGCCCAACCGTCGGCATTACCGTTCCCGTCGACAATTCAAATCCCCCTGCCCCTGCGCCTCTTCCGGCGGGTCAAGCCGTCACGGTAACGCCGCCCAACCAGGGCGGCTACACCTACACCTTCACGACTGGAACAGGTTTGACCGCGACGACGCTCACCTCTGTCAATCCAGACGCTGATGGTGCGGATGAAACTTATTCGAATATGGGTCTCGAATTCTTCGGCACCAACTCGTTGATGCTTGACTACGACAAGGGCATTGAAGGCTGGAAGCGGGCTGATTCGTCGAATTAATAAGACCAGGGCCGGGCCGGATCCAGAGGATACCGCCGGGGCTGCTTTTCGAAATTGTCCTCGGGACATCATTCAATTGCGAAAAACAATTCCCTGGCTCCTGCTGATACGGATATCACTCGGCATGGCTGGAAGAATCCGGTCCTGGTGAGCCGTCTCCGCTCTGCTGGTCTAACGCACTCCCGTCTCAATTCCCGTGTGCTCAGGCAGCACGGAATCTAATAGGTGGACTGAGCAAAGATGATACAAACGGTTGCCTTCCCCGCACGTGGCCGCGACTTAGTTCTGGCCATGATAGCGGTCTTCATTGCATGCCTGTTTGTGCCGCGGCAGGTCAAGGCTCAATCCCTTAGCTGGGCGGCATACGACCTGCCTCAGATACAACAAACAACGCTTAAGTCGGCGGCTGGCGCGCCTTATCGGATCATTCTGGCAAACCCGTCCGGACCGGCACCGGCTGCCGGTTATCCGGTCATCTACGTTGTCGACGGCAACGCCTGGACTGCGCTCGTTTCCGAGATCATCCGCGGCAACATGGGGGTCGGAGTGCAGAGCCGAGTTGAGCCCGCCGTCGTCGTCGGCATCGGCTATCCGACGGATCAGGCTTTTGACCTGACCAGGCGCACGTTGGATTTCACCTCACCGCTACCCCCCGGACATTTCGACAGCAATATCCGTGATCCAACCGGCGGCGACATCGCTCTGATGGACTTCATTGACAACGTGGTCAAGCCAGTAGTCGAGGCTCGTTTCAAAGTTGACCAGACCCGCCAAACGCTTCTCGGGCATTCTCTCGGCGGTCTGTTTACCTTGCTCACTATGTGCAACTGGCCTCAGTCGTTTCAAACCTACGTGGCGCTGAGCCCATCAATCTGGTGGAATCATGATGCGCTCCTGCAAGAGGCGCGGCAATTTGTCGATAAGGCGGATCGCCCCCAGAAGCTGCGGGTATTCCTTTCCGTTGGGGACCTCGAACAATACATGACTCCCGCTTACTTTAACCGCACCCGCGAAGTGCTGCGAAGCTCTTTTGACACCGAGGCAAAGGCGGACGCGGAAGGGGATAAAGAGATGCGCGCAATGAAATCCAGAACAATGGTCGATAACGTTCGGCGAATGGCGAAGCTACTCACAGCTGGGCATGTTCAAACCAAGTTCGTCGAATTCCCCGATGAAGACCACTTCTCTGTGATCCCAGCCGCCCTCGGCAGAGCCGTCCCTTTTGCTCTTGGCGATGATCTGCCTCCCAATTAGGTACCAACAACGCGCGTCAGCCCAGCAGTCAGTTGCGGACGAGCGCGCTTCCGGCGATTCAGTTACTGTACAAGCACCATCCCCTGGAGGATGACCGATGCCCAATCTGCTTCAGGAACTCCGCTTCAGCCTGCGTGCCCTCCGCAAGTCGCCGGGCTTTGCCCTCACAGCGATCGTCATCCTGGCCATCGGCATCGGTGCGGTAACGGCCATCTTCAGCGTCGTCAACTCCGTGCTTTTGCACCCGCTTGACTTTCCAGACTCGGGGCAGCTCGTGATGCTGCGCGAACGCACGGCTCCCGTTGACGGTCTGGACAACCCGATGCATGTGCGCAATTGGGAAGCGAATCAGCAGACCCTCTCGGGCGTCGCCCTGTTCCACATCCGTTCCGTCAGCATCGCGACCGACGCCAGTCACCCGCAGATGGTCGCCGGCCTCGCCGTCGCGCCTAATTTCTTCAGCGTCCTCGGCATCAAGCCGGCCATCGGTCGTACCTTCCTTCCCGGTGAAGATACAGAGGGCCACGACCAGGTCGTCATCCTTTCCCCGAGCGCCTGGCAGAAGTACTTCCATCGCGATCCTAATGTGATCGGACGGACCATGCGCGATTCCGGCCGGCCGGTCACTGTTATAGGCGTCCTCGCGCAGGACCTTCCCCGCTTCAGCACGATGCCGTCAGGCCCGGCGCCCAGCTCTGACGCGTACGAAATCTACTCTCCCCTTGTCATCCGCACTGATCAGCTCACGACCGATGGCGGCTACGATTTCCTCGCGCTTGCGCGCCTTAGGCCCGGCGTTTCTCCTCGTCAGGCGCAGGGCGACCTCAGCCGCATCCAGCAGGCCTTCAATCGCGCCAACCGCGTCGATACCAATCCCAGCGTCATCGTTCTCCCGCTGCTCAAAGACGTCACCAGCGGCGTCACCAGCGGCCTCTGGCTGCTTCTCGCCGCCGTTGCGGCCGTTCTGCTGATCGGCTGCGTCAACCTTGCCAATCTCCAGCTCGCTCGCGCCGTAACCCGCGATCGCGAGCTGGCCGTGCGCGCCGCTCTCGGGGCGAGCCGCGACCGGCTGCTCTGGTCCTCCCTCTCTGAGAGCATCGTCCTCGCAGCCATCGGAGGAGTCCTCGGCATTCTGCTCGCCTATGCCGGCATTTCTCTCTTCATGGCAGTCGCTCCCGCTGACCTCCCGCGCCTGCATGAAACGCATGTCAGCCTGCCGGTCCTGCTGGTGGCGGCATCGCT
>Ga0335075_10009631_pt1 | contig 14699 bp, 15 predicted proteins | sample Lox_Sample_24_FD_206723 | JGI IMG/M metagenome (GOLD analysis project Ga0335075, IMG submission 206723) | Soil microbial communities from Loxahatchee National Wildlife Refuge, Florida, United States - Lox_Sample_2.4 | ecosystem: Environmental > Terrestrial > Soil > Wetlands | place: USA...
TACGTAGAAATTCACCGTGCCGCTCACGCCCCATTTCTCTCTCACCTCCCGGAGCTCGGCGCCCTGGTCTCCGATTTCCTGCTTCGGCCATGACCAGATCATCCGGAACCATTTTGGACGGCGGCGGCGGCGATTTCTTTCAACTCGACAAAGCCGGCGTCCGCGCCGCCTTCGATCGCGCGGGCGCAACCTACGAAGCCGCCGCCGTACTTCAGTCCCGCGTGGGCGACGAGCTGCTCACACGCCTCGAGCCCTTCGACTTCCGGCCCCAGGTCATCCTCGACCTGGGCGCCGGCACCGGCCGCGCCGCCGCGCTGCTCAAGCGCCGCTACCGCGGCTCGCGCGTCATCGCGCTGGATCTCGCGTCCGGCATGTTGCGCGAAGCCGCACGGCACCAGCGCCTCTTCCGCCGGTTCGAGCGCGTCTGCGGCGATGCCATGCGCCTCCCCCTCCAGTCCGCGAGTATCGACATCGTGTTCAGCAACCTGATGCTGCAATGGTGCGATCCGCTCGACGACGCCCTCGCGGAAGTGCGCCGGGTGTTGAAGCCGCAGGGCCACTTCGTCTTCAGCACCTTCGGCCCCGACACCCTGATGGAGCTGCGCAGCGCGTGGGCGGAAGCCGACAGCCACAGCCACGTCAACCGCTTCCTCGACGTGCACGACGTCGGTGACGCACTGGTGCGCGCCGGGCTCCTCGAGCCGGTGTTGGATATCGATCGTCACCAGTTGACCTACGACGACGTCGTCACGCTGATGCGCGACCTGAAGTCGATCGGCGCCCGCAACGAAACCGCCGGGCGCCCCCGCACGCTCTTGGGACGCGGCCATCTGCAGCGCGTCTTCAAAGCCTACGAGGCCTTCCGCACGGACGGCAGACTGCCCGCGACCTACGAGGTCGTCTACGGCGCCGCCTGGGGCAGCGCCGGCCGTCACGGCGCCTCCGCGCCCTCTCGGCCCGGAGAGATCACCATCTCCCCCGCCAATATCCGACGACCGAAATGAAGCATCCCGACACCATGAAGCGCAAAGGTTTCTTCGTCACCGGCACTGATACCGGAGTCGGCAAGACCGTCGTGTCGGCCGCCCTGACCCGTGCACTGGTCGCCCGCGGCCTGCGCGTCGCGGTGATGAAGCCGGTTGCCTCCGGCTCCGACCCAACACCCGACGGCCCAAGAAACGCCGACGCCCTCACCCTGATCGCAGCCGCGAACGCGCAAGCCCCCTACGAGGTGGTGAACCCCTACTGCTTCCTCCCGCCCGTCTCCCCCCACATCGCCGCCCATGAAGCCGGAACAGCCATCGACCTCTCCCTGCTGCGCTCCCGCTTCGACTCCCTCGCCGCCGCCTCCGACGGCGTCATCGTCGAAGGTGCCGGCGGCTGGCTGGCCCCCTTGAGCGACACCGCCACCATGGCCGACCTCGCCGCCGCGCTCTGCCTGCCGGTCCTCCTGGTGGTCGGCCTGCGCCTCGGCTGTCTCAATCATGCGCTCCTCACCCGCGAGTCCCTGACCACCCGCGGCATCCCTTTCGCCGGCTGGATCGCCAATGCCATCGACCCCAATTTCGATCGCGCCGCCGCGAATCTCGCCACGCTCGAGACGCGACTCGGGGCAGCGCCGCTCGCCTGTGTTCCGTTTCTCGACCGCGAAGACCGCGCCCCCGACCTGCGCGAGGCCGCCGCCCGGCTGTGCGCTTGAACAGGCCCTCCGGCCGCTCTACCATCGATCGAAGTGCGCATCATCATCTGCCCCAATTGCTCGCTCAGCGTACGGGGCGCGGCGCTGTTCTTCGCCGCCCTGTGCGTCTTCTGCTTCACGCTGGCGGGCGTCCTCGCCTTCAAGGGAATGTGGCTCATCCTGCCCTTCTCGGGCCTGGAAATGCTGCTGGTCGGCTGGGCTTTGCATGCCAGCCTGGCGCGGCGCTTCCGCTCCGAGATCATCACCCTGACCGACTCCGCCGTCAGCGTGGAGTCGCGTGATCGCACCGCCTGTAGACGAACCGTGTTCCAGCGGCACTGGGCTCAGGTTAAACTGCGCCGTCCTGCCTCGCGGCTGCATCCGAGCCGGCTCGTCATAGAGTCGCACGGCCGGCAGTGCGAGCTGGGGAGCTTCCTCACGGACGAGGAGCGGTTCGGCCTGGCGCTGAGGTTGCAGCGCCTGATAGGCCGCATCAACGAGTCGCCTCCCTGCGCGGAGACGCTTCGGCCTGCCAGCCGAAGCCCGCAGGCGTAGGGCGGGAGGCGGGGCCTCCCTAGGCGCAGGCGGGTTGAGGTTCGATTAGCGTAAATCGCGCGGGGGGGCCTTCAAGAAAAGGGACCGCGCGAGAAAGGCACGACAACGATGTATCGCGCAAGACTGGGAATACGGCCCGGGACATGGCTCAGCATCGCGGCGCTGCTCGCCGCCGCCGGGGCGGCCTCGCCGGCCTGGGCCGAGGATCCTCCCGCCTCGGCCGGCTGGGGGCTCCTCAATCTCCCCGTGGGGGTCACCAGCATCAGCCGCGAGGTCTACGGCCTCCACATGATGGCCTTCTGGGTCTGCGTGGTGATCGGCATTCTCGTCTTCGGAGTGATGATCTGGTCGATCATCTTCCACACCCAGAAGCGCGGCGCCGTGGCGGATGTGACCCTGGTCCACAACACCAGGGTCGAGATCATCTGGACCGCGATTCCGGTGATCATCCTGATCGCCATGGCGATCCCGTCGGCGCGCGGCATCGTGCTCATCGGCGATGACGCCAACTCGCAGCTCGACATCAAGGTCACCGGCTTCCAGTGGGGCTGGCAGTACACCTATCCCGGCAAGGACGTCAGCTTCATCTCCAAGCTCGACGCCAAGAGCATGGCCGCGGCCGAGCTCGACTCCGGCATCAGCCCGTACGCCGTGCCACACTACCTGCGAAACGTCGATCATCCGATGGTCGTGCCGGTCGGCACCAAGGTCCGCCTGCTCATCACCGCGGTGGACGTGATCCACTCCTGGTGGGTGCCGGACTTCGGCATCAAGAAGGACGCCATTCCCGGCTACATCAACCAGTCCTGGTTCGAGGTCGACGCCGACAAGCCCGGGATCTACCGCGGCCAGTGCGCGGAGCTCTGCGGGCGCGGCCACGGCTACATGCCGATCGTGGTCGACGCCGTCTCCAAGGCGGATTTCCAGGCCTGGGTGAAACGTGAGGCCGCCGCGGAGAAAGCTGCCGCCGCCGCCAATGCTTCCTGATAGCTTTCGAAAAAAGGTAGATCCCATGGCCGAGAAGCCGCACGCCGAAGTCCACGCGCACGCCGACGCCGCCCACGATCACGACGATCACGATCACAAGCCGCACGGCTGGCGCCGCTGGGTGTTCGCGACGAATCACAAGGACATCGGCACGATGTACCTGGTGTTCTCGTGCATCATGTTCTTCACCGGCGGCCTCTTCGCCATGGTGATCCGCGCGGAGCTCTTCAAGCCGGGACTGCAGGTCGTCGATGCCGGGGTGTTCAACTCCCTGACCACCATGCACGGCCTGGTGATGATCTTCGGCGCCATCATGCCGGCCTGGGTGGGCCTCGCCAACTGGATGATCCCGATCCAGATCGGGGCGCCCGACATGGCGCTGCCGCGCCTCAACAACCTGAGCTTCTGGATCCTGCCCTTCGCCTTCCTGCTGCTGTTGTCCTCCTGGCTCGTGCCCGGCAGCGCGCCGGCCGGCGGCTGGACCATGTACCCGCCGCTCACCCTGCAGTTCGGCGCCTCCTTCCCGATGCTGATCTTCGCGATTCACATGATGGGCATTTCCTCCATCCTGGGGGCCATCAATGTGATCGTCACCATCATGAACCTGCGGGCCCCGGGCATGACGCTGCTGCGCATGCCGCTCTTCGTCTGGACGTGGCTCATCACCTCGTTCCTGCTGGTGGCGGTGATGCCGGTGCTCGCCGGCGCGGTGACCATGATGCTCACCGACCACTTCTTCGGCACCAGCTTCTTCAATGCCGCCGGCGGCGGCGACCCGGTGATGTTCCAGCACATCTTCTGGTTCTTCGGCCATCCCGAGGTCTACATCATGATCCTGCCGGGCTTCGGCGTGATCTCGGAGGTGATCCCCGCCTTTTCCAGGAAGCCCCTCTTCGGCTACGAGGCCATGGTGTACGCCACCGCCTCGATCGCCTTCCTGTCGTTCATCGTCTGGGCGCACCACATGTTCACCGTGGGGCTGCCGACCTCGGCGCTGCTCTTCTTCATGTTCGCCACCATGCTGATCGCCGTGCCGACCGGGGTGAAGGTCTTCAACTGGACGGCGACACTGTGGCGCGGCTCGCTCTCCTTCGAGCCGCCGATGCTGTTCGCCCTGGCCTTCCTTTTCCTCTTCACCATCGGCGGCTTCTCCGGCCTCATGCTCGCCATCGTGCCGGCGGACTTCCAATACCAGGACACCTACTTCGTGGTGGCGCACTTCCACTACGTGCTGGTCTCGGGCGCCGCCTTCGCCATCATGGCGGGCGTCTACTACTGGCTGCCGAAGTGGGTGGGGCGCATGTACGACATGCGCCTCGGCAAGTGGCACTTCTGGCTGTCGGCGATCTTCTTCAACGTGCTCTTCTTCCCGCAGCACTTCCTCGGCCTCGCCGGCATGCCGCGCCGCATCCCGGACTACGCGGTGCAGTTCGCCGACTGGAACATGGTGTCCTCGATCGGCGGCTTCGCCTTCGGTCTGTCGCAGCTGCTCTTCCCGTATCTCATCTGGAAGTGCGTACGCTCCGGTAAGCCTGTGGAAGGCACCCGCGCATGGGAAGGCGCGCGCGGCCTGGAGTGGGAGCTGCCGTCGCCCGCGCCGTACCATTCGTGGACGACACCGCCCACCGAGGCGATGATCGCGCGCGGGGCGGAGCACTGAGCGCGCCGTCAGCGGAATGCGAGCAATGACGTCAACGGAGCCGACGCTCCCGAACCGCCAGACCGAGACGGAGCGGCGCAAGCGGGTCCGACGCACCACGATCGTGGTGACGCTCATCGTGCTCGCCTTCTACTTCGGCTTCATGGCGATGATGTTCTACCGCGCTACCCGATAGTAGCCACTCGATTGCTTTCACGAAGGTCACGACATGGCATCAGACGCACACGCCCCCGACAGCCAGCACTACTACGTTCCACACGGTAGTCCCTGGCCGATCGTCGCCGCGATCGCGCTCTTCACCCTGATGTGGGGCGCGGTCGCCTACCTCGACAACTGGAGCGGCGCCTGGGTGTTCCTGCCGGGGCCGCTGCTGCTGCTCTTCATGTTCGGCGGCTGGTTCCATACCGTCATCGGCGAGAATCAGCTCGGCATCTACAACACCCAGGTGGACCGCTCCTTCCGCATGGGGATGCTCTGGTTCATCTTCTCCGAGGTGATGTTCTTCGGCGCGTTCTTCGGCGCGCTCTTCTACGCACGCGTGCTCGCGGTGCCCTGGCTCGGCGGCGCCGGCTACCGGGCCATGACCAACCTCGTCCTCTGGCCGCGCTACGAGGCCGCATGGCCGACCAACGGACCCGGACACGTCGGCGGCGAGAGCTTCGAGGCGATGAGCGCTTACGGCATCGCGGCCATCAACACGCTGATCCTGCTGACCAGCGGCCTCACCGTGACCATCGCCCACCATGCGCTGCGCGCCGGCAACCGCGGGCGGCTCAAGCTCTTCCTGGCGCTGACTTTCATCCTCGGCTTCTGCTTCGTGGCCATGCAGGGCCACGAGTACTACGACGCCTACACGAAGATGAACCTGCGCCTGACGACGGGCATCTACGGTTCCACGTTCTTCATGCTCACCGGCTTCCACGGCCTGCACGTGACCATCGGCGCCATCATGCTGGTGGTGGTCTGGCTGCGGGTGCTGCGCGGGCATTTCACGCCGCGGCAGCACTTCGCATTCGAGGCCGTCTCCTGGTACTGGCACTTCGTCGATGTGGTGTGGCTGGGCCTATTCATTTTCGTTTACTGGCTGTAGTATGGCGCTGGCTCCGGGCTCCTGCCCGGCCCAGCGCGCCACCTGCGGCGGCGGGGCACATCCTTGTGCCTAACGGGAAGCCGCTTAACGAGAAGGAATGATGCCGTGGGGCGTGATCAGCCCCGCGTACCAGGCGATCATGATCAGCGCGAACAGCGCCAGTGACAGCACGATGCGCACCGTCAGCGCACGCGCCAGTTTGGCGGAATCCTGTTGAGTGCCGCGGGACAGGTGATATAACGCCGAGCCCAGGCTCACCACGATGGCGGCAAGCGCAATGAGCACGATGATTCGGAAAAGCTGTGGCATGGCACCGTCCAGTCTACCCGGAAAGCAACCCCCGTACCCATGCGCCTGAGCTTCGGCACCCGCCGCTTCTCGCCGTCGCCCGCTCTCACGCTCCTGATGCTGCTGTTGTGCGTCATGTTCGTCGCGCTCGGCCGCTGGCAGTGGCGGCGCGGGCAGCTGCATGCGGCGGAGCATGCGCAGTTCGAGCGCGGCGCCCGCGAGCTGCTCGCGCTCGGCTCGAGGCCGCTCACGCAGGTGCCGGACGACCAGCGCGTCAGCGTCTCGGGCACCTATGACCCGGCGCACCAGTTCCTCATCGACAACATGAGCTATCGCGACCTCGACGGTTATCAGGTGTTGACGCCGCTCGCGCGGCCGGGCGGCCGGATGGTGCTGGTCGACCGCGGCTGGGTACCTTTCCTCGGCAGCCGGGCCGACCTGCCGGACATCTCGATGAAGGCCGCCGGACCCGTGACGGTGAGCGGGCGCATTGGCAACCTGCCGGTGGCCGGATTGGCGAGCGGCCGCGCGCCGCCGCCCGCCAGCGGCCCGTGGCCCAGGGTGACGAGCTTCCCGACCATCGCGCAGCTGAGCGGCGTCCTCGGCCGCCCACTCGAGCCGCGCGTCATCCTGCTCGATCCCCGGGACCCCGCCGGCTACGTGCGCGACTGGCATCCGCCCGGCATTCCCGCCTTGCAGAATTTCGCTTATGCCTTCGAGTGGTGGTGCTTCGCCGCGGCGGCGATCGTGATGTGGCTGGTGCTCGGCACCCACAAGCCGAAGGAGGGCGAATGAGAGAGCCTCGCGCCACCGATGCGCGCGCGCTTCGCTCCCGCAACCTGCGCACCCTCGGCGCGCTGGCCACACTTTTCTTTTTGCCCCTGCTCGCCTCGGCCTGGCTCTATTACGGCATGAGCTGGATGCCCGGCGGGCACGTGAACCACGGCGAGCTGATCCGGCCGCCGCGGCCGCTGCCGCCCGTGAGCCTGGCACGCGTGCAGATCGCCGGGGAGGCGGGCGGCGAGCTTGCCGCCTCCGAGTCGACTCCGTTTCGCGGCAAGTGGACCCTGGTATACATCGGCGACGGCAGCTGCGATGCGTCCTGCCGCGGGACGCTCTATGTCATGCGGCAGACGCGCCTCGCGCTCGGTACGGACATGACGCGCCTCGACCGGGTCTTCCTGGTTACGGCAAACTGCTGCGCCAGGAGCTATCTGGCGCGCCAGCACGCCGGCATCACCGTCCTCGATGCGGCGGGCGCCGCGGGTGCGCCCCTGCTGCGCCTGTTCCCGCCGGGGGACCAGGCGCACACCCTCTTCGTCGTCGATCCCCTCGGTAATCTGATGATGCGCTACGATGTCCGGCGGGACCCGCGCGGCCTCCTGGTGGATCTGAAGAGACTGCTCGAGCTGTCGCAGATCGGCTGAGGCGGCTTCGGCCCCGCCGTTCCATTCAGGAGATCGCTTGTCCCAGATGCCCATCGACCGCTGGCTGCGCGGCCTCGCGCTCTTCGGAGTGCTGCTGTGCTTCGGCGTCATCGTGCTCGGCGCATACGTCCGGCTCACAGACGCCGGCCTCGGCTGTCCTGACTGGCCGGGATGCTACGGCCACGTCAGCCCGCTCGGCGCCGCGGACAACCCCGCGAGTCAGACCGAATTCCCGGGCCGGCCGCTGCAGGAAGGCAAAGCGTGGCACGAGATGATCCACCGCTATGCGGCAGGCACGCTGGCCAGCGTCATAACCGTGATTGCCGCGCTTGCGATCGCCGCACGCAAACCCAAGGTCGTGGGGACGGGCTTCGGGCTGCTGCTCTTTGCCACGGTCATCGTGCAGGCCATCCTCGGCATGCTGACCGTGACCTGGCTGCTGAAGCCGCTCATCGTGACCCTGCATCTCATCTTCGGCATGACCACGCTCGGCATGCTCTGGTGGCTGTGGCTCAGAGTGCAGCAGCGCCCGCGCGGAACAGTGCACCTGCAGACCGTGCCGGAGCACGGCTCCACGGGGTGGTCGGGCGCTGCGTCGGCGCGGACTGCCTACTGGCTCGCGGTCCTCTGCGTCGCGGTGTTGGCGGTGCAGTTCTTCCTCGGCGGCTGGACCAGCGCCAACTACGCCGCTCTCGCCTGCCCGGACTTTCCAACCTGTCAGGGCGCCTGGTGGCCGAAGGCCGATTTCGGTCATGCCTTCGTCCTGTGGCGGGGAGTGTGGACCGACTACCAGGGCGGCATTCTGGCGAACTCCGCGCGCGTCGCCATTCACTTGGTGCACCGCCTCGGCGCGCTGACGGTGACGCTGACGTTCCTGGCCGCATGCTCATTCGTTATCAGCCGGCCCTCGCTCGCCGCGGCGCGGCCGCGCGCGTACCTCGTACTGGCCGCGCTGGGCCTGCAGCTTGCGATTGGCATCTCCATGGTCCTGCGGACGTTTCCGCTGTGGCTGACCACGGCCCACACGGCCGGAGCGGCGCTGCTCCTCATGGCCATCCTCGCGCTGACAGCCAAATTGCACGCCGTCCGCGCGGTGCGCGCGGCCTGACGGACGAGAGCGCGCAGTGGCAACGACTTCAGAATACGCAGCGGCCGCTCCGGCAGGCTGGCGCCGCTATTACGAGCTGACGAAACCGCGGGTGGTGGCGCTCATCACCTTCACGGCGGTCGTCGGCACGCTGCTCGCGAGCCGCGGCTGGCCGCCGCTCCGGGCGCTCATCTGGGGGACCCTCGGTATCGCTCTAGCCTCCGGGTCCGCCGCCGCGATCAATCACGTCCTCGACAGACGTTACGATGAGCAAATGGCGCGCACCCAGTCGCGCCCGTTGCCGACGCGTCAACTGACGGAGCGCCGTGCGCTGATCTTCGCGGCGATCCTCGGCATTGTCGCGATGACGATTCTCGCCTTTCTCGTCAATCTGCTGACGGCGGCGCTGACGTTCGTATCGCTGATCGGTTACGCGGTCATCTATACCGTATGGTTGAAGCACGCCACGTCACAGAACATCGTGATTGGCGGGGCGGCAGGCGCGGCGCCGCCGGTTCTCGGCTGGGCCGCGGTCACCAACCACATCGATCCCAACGCACTGCTCCTGTTCCTGATCATCTTCGTCTGGACGCCGCCGCACTTCTGGGCGCTGGCGATCGCCCGCAAGGATGAGTACGCGCGCGCCGGCATCCCGATGCTGCCGGTCACGCACGGAGTGGAGCACACGCGACTGCAGGTCCTGCTGTACACGGTGCTGCTGACCGTCATAACGGTGATGCCGTTTCTGACCGGCATGAGCGGCATCATCTATCTGGCCGCCGCGCTGGCGCTCAACGCGCGCTTCCTCTATTTCTCGCTCGCCCTGAAGCTCACGGCACGGCAGGAGCTGCCGATGCGGGTGTTCCGCTATTCGGTGACCTATCTGATGTGGCTGTTCGCCGCGCTACTGGTCGACCATTACTTGCCGACGACCCAGCTCCTACGGCTGGGCTGAGCGCTTCAACAGCACCTGCCAGGAGGAGAGGCGCCGGTCCTCGAGCATGAGCATGCCCGTCGACTCGTAGTTGTCATCGTCGAGGCGGCGAAGATGGTCCGCGCCGTGGTAGCCCGCGGATTCCGAGCGGTAGACCGAGAGAATGGAGCTGCCGATGACCGAGAACGTGCCCTGGAGCTTGCCGAGGGTCGCGTTCTCCGAGCTCCACCTGATCGCCGCCCCGTCCCGTCCCGGCAGCTGGATCCAGTAGGCATTCACGAATTCCACGGGCGGGGAGCCCAGCACCTTCAGGCTGCCGGAAAGCAGCCAGCACTCCGTGCGGTGGGCGACTTCCGTGCGGCATTCCGCCGGCAGCGGCTGGCCGTCCGCGCACCAGAACGTCCCGCTGCCCGTCCAGATAGCCGGCTGGAAAAGATAGGTGTGGGACATCGATTGGACTTCCCGCGCCGTGGAGCTGACCCGCTCATTATCTCTCGGCTTGAGCCCGGCCGCATGTTGCGCCAAAGCAACGCCGACGGCTCAGTCTATCGGCAGGAATTCCTCATCGGCCCGCCGGCGTGCGGTGACTGGTACGCCGCTGGAGTCCCGGATGACCAGCCGCGGCGGCAGGGTCACGCATCCCGCCGGCTGGCCGTCGATCAGATGGATCAGGGTCTGCACCAGCAGCTCGCCGGCCCGCTTGGTGTCCTGTGCCACGGTGGTGAGAGCGGGCCGGGTGAAGGCTCCCATGGGGATTCCGTCGAAGCCCACCACCGCGATGTCGTCCGGTACGCGGCGTCCGGCCGAGGCCAGCGCCGTCATGGCTCCGATCGCGATCAGATCGCTGGCACCGAATACCGCATCGAACGGCACTCTGCGCTCGAGCAGCGCCTGCATCGCTTCATAGCCGGACACCTCGGTCGAAATGGCACTGACCTGCAGCCGTGGATCGGGCTCGGCGCCGGTATCCGCCAGCGCAGCGCGATATCCACGGTATCGGGCCATCATCTCCGGCGAAGAAGGGGCTATCTCACCCAAAAATGCGATCCGGCGCCGTCCGAGCGCCAGCAGATGCTCCGCGGCCAGGCGCCCGCCGAATACGTTGTCGCAGCCGATCGAGACTCCGGGCTGATCGGCAAGCACGGGACCCCAGCGGACGAGGTGGGCACCGCGTTCGATCAGCGGCTGCAGCCGGCTGCGGTGAACCACGTAGTCGCCATAGCCCAGCAGGATGATGCCGTCGGCCTTGTGGCTGTCTTCGTAGTCGGCGTGACAGTCGCGCAGCAGGTCCTGAAAGGAGACCAGAAGATCGTAGCCGCCCCGCGAGCAGGCCCGGATGATCGACCCCAGCATGGAGTGAAAGAACGGGTTGATCGCGGAGTCGTCCGCGGTCGGGTCCTCGAAGAAAAGCAGCGCCAGAGTGCCCGAATGGCGCCGGCGGAGGTTCGAGGCGTTCTTGTCGACGTGGTAGTTGAGCTGGCGCGCCACCTCGAGCACCCGCTCACGGGTGGACGCGCAGACCATCGGGTCGGCGCGCAGAGCACGCGACACGGTCGACTGGGATACACCCGCCAAATGCGCAATATCCCATGAATTGGGTTTGCGCCGCTTGTCACGCATGCCCTCAGCCACCCCCTCGATTTCTGTAGTCGTGTGGCGCTCCGTAGTCTAAGCCAAGGTCCCGGCCTTACCCAAGCCCCGGCCGTTGCCCGCATGCAACGTGCCCGAAGAAGACCCCGTGCGCAGGAAGCTCGAGCCCTCGGCCGGTCGGACGGCCGGCGGCGAGGCCGTGATCGTCGAGCGGCCTGATCGGCCCGAACCCGAGGTCCGGCAGGGCGGCCGTCTGCGGGCGGTCCGAGAGGTTGAAGACGGCCAGAATCGATTGCGAATCCAGGGTGCGGGTGAAGGCGAGCAGCGGCTCCGGCAGCTCGAGGAACCGGATGTCGCCCCGGCAAAGGGCCGGCAGCCGCTTGCGCCAGGGCAGAAATCGCCGAAACGCGTTGAGCGGGGAGTCCGGATCGGATTCCTGCCGGGAGACGGCGAGCGGGAGATGCTCCGGCGGGACCGGCAACCACGGCGAGCCGCTGGTGAAGCCGGCGTCCGGCTGATCGCGCCAGGGCATGGGGGTCCGGGCCCCGTCCCGTCCCTTGAAGTTGGGCCAGAAGGCGATGCCATACGGATCGCGGAGCGCTTCGAACGGCAGGCGCGCCTCCGGCAGACCGAGCTCCTCGCCCTGATAGACACAGACCGAGCCGCGCAGCGAGCAGGCCATGGCGCTCAGCATGGTTGCCATCCTGGGTGAGGCGCCGTCGCCGCCCCAGCGCGTCATCACGCGGACGACATCGTGGTTGGAGATCGTCCAGCAGGGCCAGCCGTGGGGCATCCGGCGCTCCAGGCACTCGGCCGTGCGGCGGATGTGAGCTGCGCCGTATTCCTCGGTCAGCAGCTCGAAGTTGTAGGCCATGTGCAGCCGCGTCTCGCCGATGTACTCCGCCATCGTCGCGAGCGAGTCCTCCGCGGAGATCTCCCCCAGGCCCACCGTGCCGGGGTAGCGCTCGAGCAGCCGGCGCAACTCCGTCAGGAAGCCGAGATTCTCCGGCTGCGTGTTGTTGTACCAGTGAAACTGGTACGCGTACGGATTGTCCGCGCTGAAGCCGCGGCCGTTGCGCTGCTCCGCCGGCTTCGGCGGATTGTTGCGCAGCTGACGGTCGTGGTAGCAGAAGTTGATGGCATCGAGCCTCAGGCCGTCGACGCCGCGCCGCAGCCAGAACTCGAGGTTCTGCAACATCGCCTCCGGCACCCGCGGGTTGTGGAAGTTGAGGTCCGGCTGCGATTCGAGGAAGTTGTGCAGGTAATACTGCCGGCGGCGCGGCTCCCAGCGCCAGGCGGGGCCGCCGAAGATCGACTGCCAGTTGTTCGGCGGGCTGCCGTCGACCGCCGGGTCCGCCCAGACGAACCAGTCGGCCTTGGGGTTGTCGCGGCTCGAGCGGCTCTCCAGGAACCACGGGTGTTGGGACGAGGTATGGCTCAGCACCTGGTCGATCATGACCTTGAGGCCGCGGGAGTGCGCCGCGGCAATCATCCGGTCGAAGTCCGCGAGATCGCCGAAGATCGGATCCACGGCGCGGAAGTCGGTGATGTCGTAGCCGAAGTCGGCCATCGGCGATTTGAAGAACGGCGACACCCAGACCGCGTCGACGCCGAGCCCGGCCACGTAATCGAGCCGCTCGGCGATCCCCTTCAGGTCGCCGATGCCGTCACCGTTGGTATCGAGGAAGCTGCGCGGGTAGATCTGATAGATCACCGCGCCGCGCCACCAGGGATATTCGCTCATTCTCTCGAGGTTCCGCCCCACCGCCGCAGCTACTCTGACACAGACGGCAGCCGCCTCGTTTGAAACCGCATACGTATGCGCGCCTGAATACGTATGCGCTTCCTTGCAATCGAGTCACCGCCCTCGAATGATTTGCTGGCCTTTTTTCAGACTACGAATCCAGGGGGAATTCTCCAGTGATCACACGCAAGCGCAACATCCTCGAGATGGCGGTCGCGACGGCGATCTTCGGCGCCTGGGCGGCCGCGGCGATACCCGCAGCCCATGCGGCGCAGGCCACGGGCGACGGCGGCAGCCAGCCGAGCTCGCAGAGTCAGGACGTGAAGAAAACCAAGAAGGTCGCCAATGAGGATCTGCTGCAGCCCGTGGTGATCAGCGGCTTCGTCAGCAGCCTGCAGAATTCCATCGCCATCATGAAGAACTCCGACTCCATCGTGGAGGCGGTGTCCGCCGAGGACATCGGCAAGCTGCCCGGCTCCAGCATCGCCGATGCCCTGGGACGCCTGCCGGGTGTCACCATGCAGGAGGTCAACGGCCGGCCGCAGGACATCTCCTGTCACGGCATGGGGCCGGATTTCGTCACCACCACGTTCGACGGCGCGCTGGAGACCAGCACCGGCAACAACCGCGGCGTCGAGTTCGACGTGTATCCGAGCAGCTGGTTCAAGCAGATCCAGGTGGCAATGACCCCGGAGGCCAGCCTTTTCAATCAGGGCATGGCGTGCACGGTCGACATGCAGACCATCGAGCCGCTCGACGAAAAAGGGCGCGAGTTCACCGTCAACGGCAACTACTCCTGGATGTCGCCGTCCACCCTGATGCCCGGTCCCGGCGTCAGCAACCAGGGGCACGACGTCAATTTCATCTATACCGACCAGTTCTTCGACCACACCTTCGGCGTGAACTTCGGTGTCGACCTGTACAGATTGCCCGCAAATATCGACTTCCAGGGACCCTGGGGCTATCCGACCGAGAACGGCAACATGATCGTCGGCGGCTCGAAGAACTACAATTTCTCGGACACGCTGAACCGCGACGCCTATCTCGCGACTTTCGAGTTTCGTCCCTCCAGTGCCTACACCAGCACCGTGGATCTGACCTATTCGGACAGCAAGGAGCCCGAGCAGGCCAAGGGCGCCGAGCTGCCGCTGTTCGTGTATGGCAGCGCGGACCTGACCTCGGTGAACACGGTCGACGGATTCGATCAGTCCGGCACGTTCAGCAACGTCTGGCCGGTCATTCGCAACGACTACAACAACTATTCCAATTACCAATACAACGCCCTGTGGCGCAACCATTTCAAGTTCTCGGACAGCTGGACCGGCGACCTGAACGCGAACTACAACCGCGCCGAGCGCACTGACGTCTTCCTCGAGAGCTATTCGGGATTCGGCTACGACGGACCGGCCAACAGCGGCACCGTGCCGCAGCTGACCGGCAGCTTCAACGAGGACCCCGACGGCCAGCTGAACGTCACCTCTCCGGTCAGCCTGACCAGCGCGGTATTGACCGATCCGCAGGGCTGGGGCTCGGGCGCCAACCTGGCCCAGGCCGGCTTCATCAACACGCCGCACACCGAGGACGAGCTGGCCAACGTAACGGCCGCGGCCACGCACTTTTTCAACGGCGGCCCGATCTCCAGCGTCGCCTTCGGCGCCG
>Ga0335075_10009633_pt1 | contig 14698 bp, 9 predicted proteins | sample Lox_Sample_24_FD_206723 | JGI IMG/M metagenome (GOLD analysis project Ga0335075, IMG submission 206723) | Soil microbial communities from Loxahatchee National Wildlife Refuge, Florida, United States - Lox_Sample_2.4 | ecosystem: Environmental > Terrestrial > Soil > Wetlands | place: USA: Florida...
GGCGTCCGCGACGCATTCGAGTTCGGGCCGGCCGCGCCGCAGGCGCCGATGGCGGCCGAAGGCGGCCAGCCCGGCCCGCCCGCCGACACCACCGGCGACTGGCTCACGGTCAACGTCTGGACCCCCGACCCGGGCGCCGCCCGGCTGCCGGTCCTGGTCTGGATCTACGGCGGCGCCTACATGTTCGGCGCCAGCAGCGAGCCCGGCTACGACGGGACCGCGTTCGCGCAGGGCGGCGCGGTCTTCGTCTCGCTCAACTACCGGCTCGGCATGGAGGGCTTCGCCCAGCTCCCCGGCGCCCCCGCCAACCGCGGCCTGCTCGACGCGGTGGCCGCCCTGACCTGGGTCAGGGACAACATCGAGCGCTTCGGCGGCGATCCCGCCAACGTCACCGTGTTCGGCGAGTCGGCCGGGGCCGGCGTGATCGCCGCCATGCTCGCCATGGGCCAGGCCAAGGGCCTGTTCAGGCGCGCGATCGCGCAGAGCTTGCCCGGCTCGTACTTCACCAGGGAGCTGGCCGAGGACATCGCCCGGGCCATCGCCGAGCAGGCCGGCCTGCCCAACACCTATCAGGCGCTGGCCGCCGCCGCCCCGATGGACCTGGCCGGCGCGCAGATGGCCCTCACCGGCCGGCTGAAGGAGTTCCCCCAGTGGGGCGGGGTCAGCCTCACCGTCACCCCGTTCTCGCCGGTCATCGACGGCGAGGTGCTGCCCCGCTCGCCGTGGCGGGCGCTGCTGGCCGGCGCCGCCAGCGAGGTGGAGCTGCTCACCGGCCACAACCGGGACGAGTACCGGCTGTTCGTGGCGATGGGGGGCCGGCTGGGCACCATCACCGAGGACGAGGCGGCGACGACGCTGGCCGCGCTCGCCCCCGCCCCCGACGGCCCGGCCGCCTACCGGAAGGCGTTCCCCGACGCCGATCCCAGCGCGATGTACGAGCTGATCTTCTCCGACTGGCTGTTCCGGATGCCGACCCTGCACCTGGCGCAGGCGCACGCGGCCTCGGGCGGGCGGACGTACCTCTACGAGCTGGCGGCGCAGGCCCCGGCCGGCCCGTTCGGCGCCTGCCACGGGCTCGACGTCCCGCTCGTCTTCGGCGCCGCCGGGCTCGGCCTGACCGCGATGCTGATCGGCGAGAACCCGCCCGCCGCGTTCGTCGCGCTGGGCGACACCATGCGCCGCGAGTGGCTCGAGTTCGCCGCCTCGGGCGAGCCCGGCTGGCCCCCCTACGGCACCGAGCACCGGACCACCCGCGTCTACGACCTGCAGCCGGACGTCGTCTCCTACCCCGAGGAGACGTCCATGCACCTCTGGGAACGCCACCAATTCGACGCCCTCGGCCTAACCGCCTAACCCACCGCCCGCGTCCCCCGCGCCCCCCGCGCCCCCACCGCACCAACGAGCCCAAATGCGCTTTTGGGCCGGCAAGAGTGAGCCCAAAAGCGCATTTGGCACAAATTCAAATCCCTTATATCGAACGGTCCCGAGCGACTCTCAGGCCCAGACGACTCCTCAGTCGCCCGCCAGCCGCGTCAGCGCGCCGCGCACCACGGCCGGGTCCGTCGTCTGCCAGAACGGCGGCAGCGTGGCCCGCAGGAACTCGCCGTACCGCTTGGTGACCAGCCTCGGGTCAAGCACGGCGACCACGCCGCGGTCGTCGACCGAGCGCAGCAGCCGCCCGGCCCCCTGGGCCAGCAGCAGCGCCGCGTGCGAGGCGGACACCTCCATGAAGCCGCTGCCGCCGCGGGCGTCCGCCGCCCGGGTCCTGGCCGACGCGAGGGGGTCGTCGGGCCGGGGGAACGGGATGCGGTCGATGATCACCAGCCGCAGCGACGGCCCGGGCACGTCCACCCCCTGCCAGAGCGAGAGCGTGCCGAACAGGCAGGTCGGCTCGTCCTCGGCGAACTCCTTGACCAGCTGCATGGTCGAGTCGTCGCCCTGGCAGAGCACCGGGTAGGGCAGCGACTCGCGCAGCGCGGCCGCCGCCGCCTTCGCCGCCCGCATGGAGGAGAAGAGCCCCAGCGTGCGACCGCCGGCCGCCTTGATCAGCTCCCACATCTCTTCCAGGTACTCCGGCGGCAGCCCGTCCCGTCCGGGAATCGGCAGGTGCTTGGCCACGTAGAGGATGCCGCTGCGCCCGTGCGCGAACGGCGACCCCACGTCCATCCCTTCCCACTCCGCGCCCATCGCCGACGCGTCGAGGCCCCACTGCCGCGCGAGCGGCGCGAATGACCCGCCCAGGGTGAGCGTGGCCGAGGTGAGGACCACCGTGCGATCGCTGAACAGGTTCTCCGCCAGCACCTCGCCGACCTCGAGCGGCGCCACGTGCAGTGACGCGGGCCGCGACGGCTCCGTCGCCCAGTCCTCCGGCCGCTCGAGCCAGACGACCTCCTCGCGCTCCTGGATCGGCTGCTCGAACGCGCTGAGCATCCGCTCGGCCACCTCGCCGATCTCCTCCAGGTTGACCAGCGCGGTCTGCGCGGCGGTGACCTCGGCCGGGTCGGCGTCCTCGTCCTTGGACACGGCGATCTTACGGACCGCGGCGGCGCAGTTGACGGCGGCCTCCCGCAGCGCGGTCAGGGTGGCGCCGAGCCCCTGGTCGAGGCTGTCCATCCGGCCGGCCGGCATCGCGACCAGCAGCGGTCCGAGGGCGTTGCCGGCCTCCGAGAGCCGCCCGATCTCCCCGTCGTCGGCGAGCTTGCCGGTCCGGCGGACCGCGAACTCGATCGCCTGCACCGACAGCTCGCCGCTGGCGACCGAGGTGACCCGGTCGACGAGCTCGTGCGCCTCGTCGATGATGACGACCCGGTGCTCGGGCAGGATGCCGCCCTCGCCGAGGGTGTCGATGGCGAGCAGCGCGTGGTTGGTGACGACGACGTCGACCTCGGCCGCCGTCCGCCGGGCGCGCTCGGAGAAGCACTGCACGCCGAACGGGCACCGGTTCACCCCCAGGCACTCGCGCGCGGTCACCGCGACCTGGCGCCAGGCCTGGTCGGGCACGCCAGGGACGAGCTCATCGCGGTCGCCCACGGTGGTCGACGCGGCCCACTGGTGCAGCCGCTTCACGTGCGCGCCGAGCGGGCTGGTGGGCCCGTCGAAGAGCGAGTCCTGCTCGTCCTCGGGGCCGTTGCGGAGCTTGTTAAGGCACAGGTAGTTGTTCCTGCCCTTGAGTATCGCGAACTCGGGCCTGCGCCCCAGCGGCCCGCGCAGCGCCTCGGCCAGCCGGGGCAGGTCGCGGTCGACCAGCTGGCGCTGCAGCGCGATGGTGGCGGTGGAGACCACGACCGGGCCGTGCTTCCTGGCGGTGGCGAGCCGGAGCGCCGGCACCAGGTAGGCGAGCGACTTGCCGGTCCCGGTGCCGGCCTGGACCGCCAGGTGCGCCCCGTCCGACATCGCGTCCCACACGGCCTTCGCCATCCGGCTCTGCCCGTCCCGCTCGGTGCCGCCGATCGCGGCGACGGCGGTGGTCAGCAGCGATAGAACGCCGTCGGCGGCGGTCTCGGGAGCGGGGTCGGCGGTGCTGTTCGATGATCCGGGGGGCACGAGCCGACGCTACCCTATACAGATGCCGATTTACGCCCTGGACGACGACGAGCCGCAGATCGACGAGCTCGCCTACGTCGCGCCTGATGCCGTTGTTATCGGGCGGGTCACGATAGGCCCGCAGGCCTCGGTCTGGCCCTGCGCCGTGCTCCGCGGCGATCACGGGACGATCACCATCGGCGCCCGCACCTCGATCCAGGACGGCACGGTCGTGCACACCACCGCGCGCTGGCCGACGGCGATCGGCGACGACTGCGTGGTCGGGCACAACGCGCACCTGGAGGGGTGCCTGATCGAGTCGGGCTGCCTGATCGGCTCCGGCTCGGTGACCCTCAACCGGGCGCTCGTGGGCGCGGGGTCGATCGTCGCCGCGGGAACCGTGGTGCCGGAGGGGTTCATGGTTCCGTCCGGGTCCCTGGTGGCAGGCGTGCCGGCCGCGATCAAGCGATCGGACGTGGACCCGACCTGGATCGAGTTCGCGGTTAAGAGCTACATCGAGACCGCACGCCATCACCGGAACGGGCTGCGCCGCCTGAGCTAGATACCGCGATCCGGCACGTATCGCAGGAAACCAGGGCGGCGGGATGGATCGTTATCGTTGTGAGCTGCATAAGGGCATCAACAGGGGTATCAGGTAGGGTGCCGTGGACATTGACATCAGCCTTGACTATGGGCTCACGCTGCTCGCCGCGCTTCTCGTCGGCACCGGCTTCGTGCTGCAGCAGAACGCGGCGCAGCCCGAGCCCGACTCGCGCTTCCTGTCGCTGCGGCTGATCCTGGACCTGTTCCACAAGCCCCGCTGGCTTCTCGGCATCGGCTGCATGGTCGCCGGCCAGATCCTGGCGGCATGGTCGATCGGTAACCTGCCGCTGGCGTTCGTCGAGCCGCTGCTCACCACCAACCTGGTTTTCGCGCTGCTGGTGGCGGTGCCGATCGCGAAGGCGAAGCTCAGATTCTGGGAGATCGCGGGCGCGGTGGTGCTCTGCGCGGGGGTCGCGCTGCTGTCGGTGTCGCGGTCGGCCAAGCCGATCGGCCTGTCGTTCGGGTCGTTCTCGCACTGGCCGGCCGCCGCCGCGATCGCGTTCATCGCGTTCATCTGCGTGCAGGCCGGGCGCCGGCACCCGGGCCGGGCGCGGGCGATACTGACCGGGACCGCGGCCGGGCTGATCTTCGGCATCCAGGACGCCCTGACCAGGCAGACGCTGCAGGCCGAGCGTCACTTCGGGGTCGGCGGCGTGTTCCTCCACTGGCCGCCGTACGCGCTCGTCGGCGCGGGTGCGCTGGGCATCGTGCTGATGCAGAGCGCGTTCAGCTCCGGCCCGCTGAACGAATCGCTGCCGGCCATCTCGGCCGGCGAGCCGGTGGTCGGCATACTGCTTGGCGTCGTCGTGTTCGGCGACCGGGTCCAGGACACCCCGGGCGAGCTGGCGATCTACACCGGCGGGCTGGCCGCGCTGGTGGTGGGCGTGATCATGGTCAGCCGCTCCCCGGCCCTCTCCCATCTCCGCGCGTGGACCGAGGAGGGCATCTCCTCGCTGCCGCCGCTGCCGCACGTGCCGACACTCCCGCTCACCCTGCCCGGACTGCACGGCGGCCGGTCCGCGGACGACGCCGGCCCGCCCGACGGCTCGGCCGCGGAGGACACAACCCAGCGCGAGATCCCCCCGCCTACACTGGAGAACGCCCACGGCCTCAAGCGCTGGCGGCTCCGCCGGCCGTCGCGCCCGGTATCGGACCTCCGCGGATTAGCGCCCGCCGAATAACCCTGCCCACACCCCAAACCCGGTCCGCCACCCGCTAACGACCAAGCGTGGCCCGCCCGCAAACCTTGCGGCCCACCGCCACCACCGAGCCAACGACCACCTTGCGTCCCCGTGCAACCACCGTCCCCGGCCCTCCGGGCGCCATTGTGTGCCATTTGAGTGGCCGGAGCGGCCCCGAGCTCATGATCGTGGCACCTTAGGGTCGCGGGGCGCCCCCAACTCCCCACGCTAATGGCGCATGTACGAGACGCTGTGACCAGCGTTGCGCCAGGGGCCGGCTGGGCGCTCGGACGGTGTCTGGTGAACCGAGTCGGCGGCCGACCGGCAAGGTCAGCCATGATCACGAAGGGTTTTTGCACCTATGCGATGCGCATCCTTCGCCATGAAAAATCCTTCGTGATCACGGAGACCGAGTGGGTAGCCAGATCTCGCCTGACGTCACACGAGCACCGGAGGCCTCGCCAGAATCGCTAACGTGGCAGCCGGGGCCCGGGGCGGGCCGACGAGGCCCAGCCGCGGGGGGCGGCTTCCCTGCTGCCCTGGCCGATGAACCGCTCCAGCGCGGTGCCGACGCCGCCCTCGTCCGCGATCAGCTTCCTGATCGTGATGATCATCGTCGGCATGGCCCAGAAGTCGCCGCAGACCCAGAGGATGGCCGCGCCGATCTGCTGGTCGGCGAACGGCGGCAGCGTCACCCCCGGCACGTGGTCGTAGGCGCTGTAGACCGAGTGGGTCGCGAAGATCGACAGCGCCATCGCGATGATGATCATCACGACGTTGGTGGCGAGCAGCGCGGCGGCCCGGCCGAGCACCGGCATCCGCGACCGGAACGGCGGCGACGGGATGAACTGGAGCCAGAACAGCACCCCGGCCAGGAAGAACGACGAGTGCATGAGCCAGATGTGCACCAGCTGGTTGTTCTCCGCCAGGTCGAACAGGACCGGGATGTGCCACAGCACCATGACCGCGTTGAAGATCACCACCGCGACGACCGGGCCGGTCAGGAAATGGAAGACGGCCCGGACCGGCCGCGACCAGCCGCCCGCCAGCACCGACCGCGTCATCGCCTGCCCGGATCGGCCGGGGAGCCCGTCGAGCAGCGGCTGCCCGGGCGCGCCCGCCACCACCAGCGACGGCGCGGCGAACATCAGCAGCAGGTGCTGCACCATGTGCACGATGAAGTAGGAGCTCGACCAGTAGTCGATTGGCGAATCGACCGCGATCAGCAGCACCCCGAGGCCGCTGTAGAACCACAGCGACCGGATCCGCCGCTCGCGCGTGCGCTCCGGCCTGGCCCGCCTGGCCAGCCGCCAGAGCCCGATCTCGTGCCAGCCGACGACGACCGCCACGATGATCAGGAACGGGTCGAACGACCAGTTGTCCAGGATGTAGTGCATGGGGGCGGCCTAACTGGACGAGGGGCTAGCTGGAGGAGCCGAGCTGAATCGGCACGCTGATGGTCTGCGCCTTTGCCCAGACGGTGGACCCGTGGTCGAGCTGCCACACGGTCAGCGTGGACCCGGAGACCGCGAGCGCGTCGATGGAGGTGCCAGGCCCCGAGGCCAGCACCGATGTGTGGGCGGGAGCCGGGGGGAGTAGCAGCCACTGCTGCCCGGGCCCGCTGATGGTGGCCGCCTGCCCGCCGGGCAGCAGCACCCAGGTCCCCCCCGACGACGCCGCCGTGGCCCCGGCCAGCCCACCGGACGCGGTGACCGCGCTGGTCACCGGGAGCGCCGCCGACGCGGTCCAGGCGGCGGATGACGGGGGCGTCGGCGTGGCCGAGGAGGACAGCGGAGCGTAGGCATACCAGTGGGGCGCGTCGCCCGCCCACAGCGCGGTCAGCCCGTCCGCGGCCTGCACCAGCGCCGTGCCCGCGCCCAGCCGCACCAGCGGCCCGGAGGCCGGCAGGTTGACCCGCTGCCAGCCATCGCCTGCCGAGTAGGCGAACAGGCCGGCGGCGCCGCTCGCCCCGCACGAGCCCGCCGCCAGCACCTGGGTCGGAACCGGCCCGAACGAGACCGAGCTGACGTGCACCGCCGCGCACTTCTGGCCGGCTGCGGAGGCCGCGATCGCGCCCGGCTTGGCCAGCGTCCGCCAGCTGCTGCCCGCATCGGAGCTGGCCTCCACCGTCCCGTTGTCGAGCACGGTCGCCAGCTGGCGGCCGGAGACGGCGAGCGCATCGGGCGAGGCGGCGACCCCTTGGCTGATCGGCCCGTCCGTCGACCAGTTGGCGCCGGCGTCGGCCGTGGTGCTGACCGGAGTGAATTCGAGATCCTGACTCGGCCGCACCGCCACCGTGAGCCCGCCCCCGCTCCCGGTCGCCGCGACCAGCCCGCCGTTGTCGGCGACGCCCGGCGGCGTGACCAGCTGCCACGTCGCGGACGCGGCGGGCCGGACGAACACCTCCCAGAACGTCGGGTTGGACGACATCGGCACGATCGCCCAACTGTCCTTGGGCGTGCTGAGCGAGGTGGCCAGCGAGGCGGCCCGCGCGCTCGAGGAGGCCGGGGGGCTGGCGGCGGCCGCGCCGGCCGACGCGGAAGGCGAGGAGGCGGATGAGCTGCACCCGGCCAGGGCGCCGGCCGCGACGGCGGCAACCGCGGCGGCGGCGACCGCGCCGCCGTGGACCCGGCCGCGCCGGCCGCGCCGCCCGGTGCTGGTCGTCACTGATTCTGTCCTATCGACTGGAGCACGGAGTCGGCGAGCATCGACGAGAACGAGGACTGGGTGGCGTCCGTTGCCGGTCCAGGATCGTCGCTAATCTCCTGTTGCATCTCACCCTTGCTGCTGATCACGAAGGCAATGTCGTTGTGCGCCACCATCGCGCCGGCCGGCAGGTCCTCGACCTCGATCCCGAAGTCGTGCCAGACGGTCGCGAGCTGGCTGACCGAGCCGGTCAGGTACAGCCAGTTCGGCACCGTGTTGAGCCCCTCCTGGAGGTCGAACGCCTGAGTGTACGCCAGCGAGGTGTACGTCGGGTTGGCCACCACCGCGACCAGTTCGGCGTCCCGAGCCTTGGACCCGAGCAGCACGTCGGCCACCCGCAACTCGGATGCCATGACCGGGCAATCGGTGGTGCAGACCGGATCGAGGAACGTCAGCAGCACGACCTTGCCGCGCAGGCTCGCAAGCGAGACCTGCTGCCCGTGCTGGCTAGTGAGCGCGAAGTTCGGGGCGGGTGTGTCGAGCTGCCCGTCGGTCCCGGCGATCGCCTCGGCGGTGATCGGGTCAGCGGTCTTGTTCACCGTGGCGAACGCCATCGGCGCCGCCCCCACGATGATCACACCGAGCGCCGCGAGCCCGGCGATCACCCTAAGCGGCGCCCCCGCGAACGCGCGTAGGGGACCGGATAGCCACCCGGGAAGCGGCGGGGTCCCGGGTGACGCCGATGCGACCGCCGCGGCCTCGGGCTCATCGGCAACGGCGACCGCCGCCGGCTCTGCTGCCGGCTCTGCGGCCAGCCCGAGGTAGCCGACGGCGAAGAGCAGGATCAGCGGGATCATGTTGTTGGGGTCGGTGCCGAGACCGCCGAGGAAGCCCAGATCTTCCACCAGCACCCAGTCGGCCAGGCAGAACACGGTCGCACCGATGACGGCGATGCGGGCCAGTCGCGCGTCCGAGCGCGCCGCGCTTACGCAGAACGCCACCCCCGCCGCCGCCAGCGCGATCACCGCGACCAGGTTGACCGTGAACCCGTGAGACTCGGTGAAGGTACCGAAGCGGGAGACGATGACCTCGAGCACGTGCGGCTGCGGGGTTCCCGCCATCGACTGGACCATCGCGGTCAGCGAGCCCGGCTGGCCGTCCACCGCCCCCTGCCAGAAGCCGCGCCCGGGCCAGGCCTGGAGCAGCGCCATCCCGAGGAAGAACACCCCGCTGCCGCCGAGGATGAGCCGGCCGATCGCCGCCCGTTCCCAGCTGCGCTCCGGCGCCATCAGGAGCGCCCCGGCCACGACGTACAGGAGAACGCCCCCCGGCGCGCCGAAGAGCACGGTGAGGCCGGGCGCGAAGATCGCCCCGAACGCCTCGCCGAACGACCAGACGACCAGCCCCCAGGCCACGCTCGACAGTGCCGCGAGCCGAAGCGACCAGCCGCGCACAGCGAAGATCAGCCAGAGCCCGATGCCGACCTGAATCCAGACCGACGACGCGGCGGCCGCGATGGGGTGGTAGTCCCAGACGTTCGCGCCGAAGTTCACCAGGCTGACCACCCAGGACGGCGACCCGCTGGCGGCCGGCTGCAGGACCTGGGACGGCAGTCCTCCGGCCATCTGCGGCTGCGCCTGCAAGATACCGTCAAACAGCCACAGGGCGCCAAAGCCAATCCGCAGCACCCGCCGCGCGCGCGGCTCGCGCCAGGGCGGGACGGCGCGCTGGCCGCCGACTGCGGCGCGAATCGCGCCCCACGCGATCAGCACCAGGAAAAAGATCAGCGCGATGATCAGCGCCTGGTGCAGCAGCGCCGAGCGGAATGCTGCGACGAGGACCGGGCTGGCAGGGTTCAGGCCCGAGTTCATGCCAGGCATGCGGCCACCTTATGGGCGGAATCGTCCGCACCCGGGCCGCGCGGGCGAACATGAACATAATGTAATTTTGCCCGATCGCCCCTGGTCAATGGCTGCGATCGGCGGGTGGTCAGGAGCGGGCGGCGGCGGGGTTGCGCTTGCCGAGTCCCCACACGGCGGCGCTGACCACGGTGATGCAGAACAGCAGGAACGTGACCAGGTGGACGCCGCTGCAGTACTCGCAGACCGATCCGATCTGGAATTCGGCGTAGATCAGGTACATCACGAAGCCCATGCCCACGATCGCGGAACCCAGCCGGACGATGTCGACGCCGCGGCTGGTGATGCGGAGCCCGCCAATCACCGCGCCCCGGAACTGCCACGCCCACGGCGTGAAGATCACCACCGCGAAGACGTAGAACGCCAGGCCGAGCACGGCGACCGGGAACACGTTGAACACCATCGACTGCGGGCTCGTGATGACCGCGGCGCAGTCGAACGTGGAGTGCGCGCCGGACGGGCAGCCGAGCAGGCGGTTGCCGTTGTAATGCGCGTACGTCTCGTAGGCCGAGATCGCGAGGCCAAGCACGGCCAGCACCAGCGAGGTGACCTGCAGCCAGAACGGCGGTCCGGTCGGCTCCGCGGCCGGCTTGAACGACTCCTCCGGCTTGGGCGCGACCTCGGTCCGCTTGGGCGAGCGGGCCGTGGTCACGTTGGCCGACTTCCGGGGGCTGTTTGGCGTGGCAGAGACAGCAGGGACCGTTCGGGAGCCAGGGTTTCTGCCGTTCGAGCTGGCGCCGGCGGCAGGCCGGCCGCCCTTGCCCGACGCGGACCGGTTCTTAGAGCGGGCCTTCGAACTTGCCATCGCGGGTCGTCTCCCGTTGCTGTCATCTGCCGTTGTCGTCCGGGCGGGCCGCCGGACGGCCCGCCCCGACGGCTACTTGGCGAGGGTGCCTTCGAGCTTCTGGATGGTCGGCGTGCACGCGGTCGCGGGCTGGTTGTTGGTGAGCGTGCAGATCGCCGCGGTCTCGTAGTTCGCGTTGGCGATGATGGCCTGGCCGACCGAGGACGACGGGTTGCTCATGTCGGTCGCCACCTGCTGCCAGGTCAGCCCGTCCAGCATCGTCGGCGCGAGCGGCGAGAGGTTGCCGACCTGAGCGTACTTGTTGCCGAAGTCGATATACGGGATGTACGTGCCCGGGTCGTAGTCCGACTGGAGCTTCTCCTCGGCCGCGGTCGGGGTCTGCAGCGGCGCGTAGGCGACGCTGGTGCTGCTGGAGTTCCCGATCCGGTAGTTGTGCTCCATCTCGACCGTGACCAGCGAGATGTAGTTGCTCGTATAGGTCGAGCCGTAGAACGTCAGCGTGGGCGTGTTCGGGTCGGTGTCGGTGCTCGACGAGTGCGTGGTCGTGAGCCCGGTGAAGGTGCCGAACCGGCTGAACGCGTTGACCATCGCCCACCGCTGCGCGGCGCAGAACGGGCAGTACTCGCTGCCGATGAACAGCACCTCGGGCTTGCCGCTCTTGGTCAGGGACGGGCCGTCGACGGTCGCGAAGTAGGACCCGTCGGTCTGGGCCATCGAGGTCACTTCGCTGGGCGTCGTCGCCGCGACGAACATCGCGCTGGGGATGGTCCCGCCCGCCACCTTGTCGGTGACGCTGGTCGGCACGCCGGTCACGTCGTTGACCACCTTGGTCAGCGCTGCCCCGGTCGGGCCGTTGCTCGACGCCGCGGCCGTGCCGCCGCCGCTGTTCAGCTTGACCAGAACGAACGCGACCACCACGATGACGACGACGAGGATGGACCCGCCGGCCAGATAGATGCGCCGGCGTTGCTCGGCGCGGCGCTCAGCCTGGCGCTGCGCGGCGATCCGCGCGCGCCGGTCCGGTTCCGACTTGGTCCTACTCGCTTTGCCCATGCGCACATCGTAGGGCGAATTAGCGGGCTATTGGTCCACGAAAAGCTGAGAGAAAGCTCAGATCTTGACCTAGATTTTGGACTGAAGCGCGCGCACGGTCGCCGTGCAGGCGGACGCTGGCTGGTCGTTGGTGAGGCTGCAAACCGCCGCCGTCGCGAAATTGGCGGTGCCGAGCACCGACTTCGCCACCGCACTGGACGGGTCGTGCAGGTCGGCCGCGATCTGCGCCCAGGTCAGCCCGGACAAGATGGCGGGATTGTAGGACGCCCCGACGCTCAGGAACTTGTTCCCGTAGTCGATGAACGGGATCGCCCCCTGGTAGGCCGCATCGTACTTGTCCAGCAGGGCCTGCTGGGCGGCGGTGGGCGGCTGCAGCACGGTGTAGAAGCCGGTCGCCTTGTCGGGGATGTTGGTGTACCCCTCGACCGGGGTGAACGTCAGGTACGAGCTCGTGTAGCTCGACTTGGCGAACGTCCAGGTCGGGGTCAGCGGGTACGGCTCGGCGTTGCCGCCGCCGTCCTTGGCCGCCGATCGGATGGGAGCGAGCCCGCTGAAGGTGCCGAACCGGCTGAGGGCGACGATCACCGCCCACCGCTCGGCCGCGCAGTAGGGGCAGTACTCGGCGCCGATGTAGAGCACCTCGGGCTTGCCGCCGCTGGTCAGCGCCGCCCCCGTGATCGAGGTCGGGTTGGCCTGCGTCTGGCCCGCGCCGACCTGGTCAAGCGTGCCCGCCGGGACCGACGTGAGCTGGCCGAGGACCGACGTGAGGTCGCTGCCGGTCGGCGGGGCGGCGGTGTTGCCTGACGTGGACCCCGAGGAGCCGCCGCCGTTGGAGCTCGCAAGCACGAACGCGACGACCACCGCGATGACCGCCACGATCGAGCCGCCCGCCAGCCATAGCCGGCGCTTGCGCACCTGCGCCTGCTCGGCTGCCCGCTGCGCGGCAATCCGCCCCCGCCGATCCCCGCCACGCTCGACCATCAGCCGCTCAGCCCCCAAGTGCTACATGCAGTCACCGACTATCGCGAATTGTAGCCGAGCGGGGTCTCGGCCGAAGCGCCGGAGCGGAACGCGACGGTCCAGCGCGCCGACCCTCATGGCACGGAAACGAGGGGGGATGCCATGAGGGCCGGCTGCCGGCGGCGTGAGCGCCAGGGGGGGATGGCGCCCACGCCGGTTCCGGGGAGGGCATAATGCCCGCAGCGGCGACCAGGCCAGGCGGGCATCATCGCGGGCCCGGCCTACAGTCGCTCGTCTAGTGATAAACGGGCCGGCTCTACGCGATCTAGATATTTTCTGGATGGCTGCCGCCGAGTCCGGTAATCTCCGTACCTGTGCCAGCTGGTTCCGTCGCGTAGCCGGGGTGCCCGCGGGCATGCGGAGGGACGCGGCACGAGAGGGGCGGCTTGCGGTGGTTCCGCTGCGCGTAGGTGTGCTCGGACCGGTGACGGTGTGGCGGGACGGCCGGGAGCAGGCCGCTGGTCAGCCGCGGCAGCTGGCGGTGCTCGGGGTGCTCGCGACCCGGGCCAACCGGGTGGTCTCGCGCGGCGAGCTCATCGACGCGGTCTGGGGGGACCAGCCGCCCGCCAGCGCCGAGGGCGGTATCTACACCTACGTGGCCGGGCTGCGCCGCGTTATCGAGCCGGACCGGCCGCGCCGCGACCCGGACCGGTCTCGGCCGGCGCCGGCCAGGACGATCGTCTCCGGCGGCGGCGGCTACCTGCTCAGGCTGGGCGCGGGCGGCCTGGACGCGGACCACTTCGAGCGCTGCCTGGCCGCAGCGCGGGGGCGGCGGGCGAAGGGCGACCTGGGCGGCGCGCACCGGGCGGTGGACGAGGCGCTGGCGCTCTGGCGGGGGCTGCCCTACGCCGGGGTGCCCGGCCCGTTCGCCGAGGCCGAGCAGCGCCGGCTCACCGAGCTGCGGACGACCGCGATCGAGGAGCGGGCCGAGCTGCTGCTCGCCCAGGGGCAGGCAGCCGCGGCGGTGCCGGAGCTGACCGCGCTGGCGGCCGCGCACCCGCTCCGCGAGCAGGCCACCGGGCTGCTGATGATCGCCCTCTACCGGTGCGGGAGGCAGGCCGAGGCGCTGCGCGTCTTCGGCGCGACGAGGAAGCGGCTGGCCGAGGACCTCGGCATCGACCCCGGCGGCGATCTGACCAAGATCCACCGGCAGCTGCTGGCGATGGACCCCGCCCTCGACGGGCCGGTCACGGCCCCGCCGGTCACGATCGGCGCGGCGGCGGGCGACCCGGGTTACCGCCCGGGCTCAGGCCCGGCCGCCGCGACCGGAGCGGGTGAGGTCGCGAGCGTCTCCGCCCCGTCGACCGCCGCGCAGCCAGCGCCGCTGCCGGTGCCGAGCCCGGCCCAGCTGCCGCCCGAGGTGGCCGGCTTCGCGGGCCGGACCGCCGCGCTGGGCTGGCTGCACGGGCTGCTGGCCGCCTTCCCAGCTGCCCCCGCGCCCGCCTTCCCAGCTGCCCCCGCGCCCGCCTTCCCGGCCGGCCCTGCCCCAGCCGGCCCAGCTGAGTCCGTGCCCGCAGGCCCAGCTGAGTCCGTGCCCGCAGGCCCAGCTGAGTCCGTGCCCGCAGGCCCAGCTGAGTCCGTGCCCGCAGGCCCAGCTGAGTCCGTGCCCGCAGGCAAAGCTGAGTCCCTGCCGGCAGGCAAAGCTGAGTCAGTGCCCCAAGGCCCGGCCCGGTCCGCCGACGCGCCCGGCCACCCCGCGTGCGCCCCGGTGGCGTTGATCACGGGCACGGCCGGGGTCGGCAAGACGACGCTCGCGATCAGGTTCGCCCGCCAGGCCGCGGCGCGGTTCCCCGACGGCCAGCTCTACGTCAACCTGCGCGGATTCGACCCGGCCAGCGCCCCAGTGCCGCCCGCGGCCGCGCTGCAGGGGTTCTTCGACGCGCTTGACGTGCCGCCCAGGCACGTGCCGGTCGGCCTGGACGCGCAGACCGCGCTGCTGCGCACCCTGC
>Ga0335075_10009635_pt1 | contig 14696 bp, 14 predicted proteins | sample Lox_Sample_24_FD_206723 | JGI IMG/M metagenome (GOLD analysis project Ga0335075, IMG submission 206723) | Soil microbial communities from Loxahatchee National Wildlife Refuge, Florida, United States - Lox_Sample_2.4 | ecosystem: Environmental > Terrestrial > Soil > Wetlands | place: USA...
CGGCAGCCTTGAGCCCGCCGACCCGTTCGCCGCCTACGCCGCCGAGCAGATGGCCGACTTCATCGGCCTCCCGGGCCCCGGGCCGGCGTAACGCAGCTGGCGCCAGTCCCGAATCGGGATCAGTTTCTTTTACGCCCCGTCTCTGCCGCCGGCGGCCACCTGTGCGTATTTCTGGTTACCAGGCGCCGTCAGCGCCGCCCGCGCGCCCGTCTAATCAGTGATCAGCAACGTGGCCGGGGAAATCGACTCGCGCGGTCGCGCCCAAGCCCGATACGAATGTGCATAAATCGGGCGCGGCCCTCTCTCGGCCGGGCGTCTTTCCATGATCGCGGTCGGTTAGGGCGTCCATAGGGGCTTGCGGCAAATCCGAAAAATCGGTGCTTGGGGCCAGGTCGGCGAGCTGGGCGGCGGTGGGGTGGTCGTCGGCGTCGTTGATGATGGCGGCGACGGCGCGGGGGGTGGAGCTGGTGATGGTGGCGTGGATGGTGACCTGGTGCAGGTTCTTGTTGTAGAGGGCCTGGATGTCGAGGGCGGCGAGGAGCTGCTGCCAGAGGCGGGCCGGGGCGCCGTCCAGGACGTCGCCGAGTATCGGCATGGCGTCCAGGAGGGCCGGGTCGGCGGCGGCGGGCGTGGCGGCGGCGAGGTCGGCGAGCTGGGTGTCGATCTGGTCGCGTTCGTCTTCGAGTTCGGTGAACCGGGCGAGGATGCGGCTGCGCAGGGCGGTGACGGCGCGGGTGCCGGCACCGGTGGTGTCGTGGGTGAGGGCTTCGATTTCGCGGGCGTGGGCGTTCTCCGCCGCGTCGATCTGCCGTAGCCGTAGTTGCAGGGCGGCGGTCTGGGCGTCGCGGCGGGCCTGATCCTCAGCGGCGGTGTCGGGCAGGGTGGCGGCGAGGAGTTCGGCGCGTTCGGGTCCGAAGACGCGTGAGGCGAGGCCTTGGCGGATGACGGTGAGCAGGTCGTCTTCGCGGACGGAGATGGTGCGGGGGTGGTCTGGTTTGGCGGTGTGGCGGGGGTTGGCGGGGTCGTGGTGGCAGGCGTAGTAGGTGTAGGAGTAGTCCGGGCCGCCGTTCCAGTACCGCTGTGAGGTGCGGACCATGCCCGACATGCGCTTCTTGCAGGACCGGCACCGGACCCGTGAGCGCAGGATGTAGGTCCGCCGGGTGGCCGGGTGCGCGTTGGGGCCGGTGCCGTCGCGGCTGGTGCCGTGCTGGGCGCCGACAGTCTGGGCGGCGTCGAAGACGGCGCGGGTGATGATGGCCGGGTGTGTCGGCTCGGGTGACCACAGCCACTGATCTTGGGGGACGGCGATGCGCTGCCCGTCGCGGCCGGTGCGCTGCCGGCCGTAGACCATGTGCCCGGTGTATTTCGGGTTCCGCAGGATGGCGTAGACGCTGGCCTCGGTCCACCGTCCGGCCTGGGCTGGCGGCGGGAACCGGCCGGGGTCGGCGGTCAGGCGCTGGGTGATGGCGTAGGCGCCGAGCCGGTCCTCGGTCCGCCACGCGAAGATCGCCGCGACGGCGGGCGCCCGGCCGGGGTCCAGGATCAGCCGGGTCTTTGTCCGGCCCTGCGAGGCTTTCATGGGCACCGGGTGCGGCACGCGTTCGGCGAGGTAGCCGTAGGGCGGGGTGCCGATGTTCCATCCGGCCAGGGAGTGCTCTCGCAGCCCGCGCCAGGCTTTTTCCTTGATCTGGAGCCGGAACCATTCGGCGACGCCTTGCTTGACGCGGCGGACGAGGACGGTGGTGGCGTTGGCGCCGTCGATGTTGATGGGCTCGTCGGCGGCGAACAGCGGGATGCCCGCTAAGGTCAATTGCTTTTCGAGTTGCAGGGCGTAGTAGGTGTCGCGGCCGGATCGTTCGATGTCCTCGCAGATCACCGCCGCGAACCCTGGCGCGGGCCCGTTCGCTTCGGCGAGCAGGTCGGCCAGGCCGCCGTCACGGGGGACGCCGATGTCGGGGAACTGTTCGTGGGCGGTGCCGTGGCCGCGCTGGTCGGTGGGCAGGCCGCCGGATTCGATGTCCCAGAAGTACCGGGAGATGAAGAACCCGGGCGGCAGCTTGGCCTCGGATTCGCGGGCCTGGCGGCGGATGGACGCGGCGGGGTCTTGCATGACCAGGGTGGAGGTCCGGCCGATGAACGCGACCGGGACGGCCTCGGCCATGCCGGTCAGGTGCGATGCTGGTTCTGGTGCTGGGATGCCCATTGCAGTAGCTCCGTGATCGCCTGGTTGAGGCGGGCGTCGTAGCGGGCGGCGGCCGGGCCGGACACGACCCGGATTTTCCACCGGACTTTGAGCCCGCCCGGGGTTTTACTGTCATCCATATTATAACTGTAAATAGCGCTTTCCGGAATTGATTCCGGTGAATTACCGGCCTGTTCTTCGGGTTTATCGGGGTTGTTTTCTGCGAGTGGCGCCATGACGGCTGCTCCTAATTCTCAGGGCCTCTAGCTGCGGCGATACCTCGTTGACTGGTGCCGGAAATTGGCTTGCCGCCCTTTCCGTGGCGCGGGCCGGTGTTTCTTGCTGCGGTGGCGGGGTGGGCGGTCAGGGTGCGGCCTTTCCCTGATAGGCGCCGGGTTCTCGTGAGGAGGCGTGGCGGTCAAGGGTGGCGCTTGCGCCATCACGAAGTGACGCGAGCTTGGGAGCGCCCTTGACGGGCGCGGTGACGATGAGACACTGTCCGGCGGGCCGGGGAAAGGCGTCCACGGCCCGTGCCCGCCCCAACCCGCGATTTTCCTGGCGCACCGGATCACCGCCCCGGAGGCGGCGCCAGATCCCCGCGCGCGGTCAGGGCCAGCCATGTAGCGATGCCGGTGAACAGCGCGGCGATCGGCGGGGTTCCGGCGCCGGAGTGCCAGGCCAGCAGCGCCACGACGATGGCGGCCGCCATGCGAACTGTCAGGCGGCCGGGCCTGCCGTGACGGACGCGTGCCGGGAGCAACACGGCCAGGCGCCACGGGCTGAGGCCGGGCCTGACATCACCGATGACCGGCGGCGGGATGGCCCGTTCCGGTGGCGTGGTCAGGTCGGCGCACGCCTCCGACCGGCCCCAGGCGGTGCGCAAGACGGTGTAGGCGCCGGAGGCCTCGGCGTACCGGGCGGGGTCGCCGCCGTCTTCCCGGTCGGGGTGGGTGGCCGAGGCGATCCGCCGCCACGCATTGCGGACCTCATCGTCCGGCAAGTCCGCGCGGGCCGGCAGGCCCAGCACGGCGAACGGGTCGGGGCTCGTCATCGGCGTGCCTCCTGCCCGAACACATCATCAAGGTCACCCGCACCGGACGAGACTGCGGCCGGCCGGGCCTGCTCACGGGCCGCAGGGATGACCACGGCCTCCGGGGCCGGCGGCGGGGCGGGCAGCGGCAGCGGGGATGGCTTAGGCCGGGCGATCTGCACCCAGGTGCAGCCCCCGGCGCGGATATAGCCGGCCTGGCCCACCTCCAGGCGGCGGGCGATGCCGGGGTCCACGGTCCAGGCGTGCTGCACCCGGGAGGACCCTTCGTCGCCCCACATGCCGCCGATGACCTTGGTCGCGGTCTCGATCACCCGCCGGGTTCCGGCCAGTTCGCAGACCGGCTGCGGGTAGGGGGTGCGCATCAGCCAGATCCCGCCATCGGCGGTGGCGCAGATCCGGCGGCGTTCGTCGTCGTCGCGGCCCAGTCCTTGCCAGGACTGCGCCGACACCTGCACCCCGATCCCCAGTGACCGGCCGCGCTCGTACAGGTCCCACAGCGGGACGCGGCCGGACACTGCGGAGTAGTCATCGCAGGCCAGCAGGATCGCGCGAGGCTCGGTTCCGGAGCTGGTGGCGGCGTGGGCCACCAGTTCCGTTAGCGCCTTGGCCTGGGCCTCCGCTACCGATTGCTCGCGAGTGCCTTCGAGGATGAAATACCACGCATCAGCGTCGCCGAGGGCGCCGGGGCCGTTCAGGCCGGGGCCGAGCCGCGACAGCAGGGTGCGGTACCGCAATGCGACATCGGCCAGGCCGCGCTGCGCGGCGGCCACGCCGCCCAGCGCCCCCGCGTCCCCGGCATACGCGGCTTGCAGCCAGCCCTCGTCCAGGCGGGCCAGGAAGCCGGCGGCGCTGGCCGGGGGGCCGGGCGGCGCGGCGACGGCCAGGGTGACGACGGCCTGGGTCACGTCGGCGTAGTAGGCGGCGGGGCCGGTGCCGGACTCGATGAGCTGGAACAACGTCACCGCGAGCTGGGCCGGGGGCAGGTCCCACAAGGACAGGGCGGCCTCGTCCGGCCAGATCGCGACACGGCGGGCCCCGGTAGCGTGCAGCAGCTTGCGGGTCCGGGCGGCTTTGACCCGCGCGTCCGGGCCGCCTTTGCAGTCCAGCACGATCAGCAACGGCCGGGCCGCCCCCTCCCGGGTGCAGGCCTGGAGAGCGGCGGCGTACCAGCCCGCCCAGGTCCGCATCATCAGGTTCGTCTTCCCGCACCCCGACGACCCGATGACCACCTGATGCCGGCCCATCGCCTGATACGGCACCGCGCACACCGGCCGCCACCGGGCCCCCACCGCGCGGATGGTCGCGCCCATTACTACCCGACCCGTGCGCGTAGCCAGCGGGAACGTGCCTGGCGCGGTGACCCGGCCACGGGCGACGCGCGCGGCGCGGCGCCACTGCCGGGCGTCGAACACCACCGGAGCGGTCGCTGTCTTGCCGGACAAGCCGTTCTCGATGACGTAGATCCGCCACGCCCACAACCACGACGCCATCACCAGTCCGGCCGGAACCGCGACCGGTGCGGTCAGCGCGAACGCGGTGACCGCGCGCCCGGCTGACACCTGGTGCCAGGCCGCCTCCCAGTCATGGACCGGGGCCAGCGCGAACGTGTGCCAGGACGCGGCTTGCAAGCCGCGGCCGGCCAGGTAGACCGCGGTCATCGGCAGCGCCCAGGCGGCGGCGCGGCGCAGCCGCGCGGGCGGCCACCCGCGCAGCCACGCCGCGACGAACGCGAGTGCGGCGACGATCGTGAGCGGGGCGGCGGCGGCCAGGATGGCCGCCAGCGCGGCCCACCGCAGCAGCCGCCACGCGCCGCGCAGCAGCCAGAGAATCAGCCGGGCGCGCAGGTACCACCACATTTACAACACCGCCCCGGACGGCAGGTCCCGCACCACCAGCCGGGACCGCAGGTGGCCGGGCAGCTCGGCGGCGGCGCGGTCGACGACGCTGCGTGCGGCCGGGGCGGCCAGGTAAACCACGCGGTCGTAGCGCGGCCCGGGACCAGGCTGCGCGCCTTGGCGGTAGTCGCTGGTGCGGGTGAGCAGACCGGACATGATCGTGGTCGTGCGGGCTAAGGGCTTGGGCGTCAGCTCGGCTTCGATGGCCCAGCATTCACCCGCATACGTGCTGGCGGGCAGGTCGGGCCAGGACACTTCGGCATCGGGGACGTGACCGGTGCCGACGCGCCCGCCGGCGGCGGCGCGGATGCGCCGCTCGCTGCGCCACCACGCCCGCCCGTCGGTGAAGGCGTCACTGTCCTGCAACGACAGGCGGATCGCCAGGACAGCGCGGATGTGCGCCAGACGGCCCAGCGCCGGCCGGGTGGCGGTGTAGTGCTGGCCGGTGACGGCCAGCCCGGAGCGGGTCAGCCAGCACCACGCCGGGCCCGGCCCGAGCCTCCCGGTGTCGGCGTATCCGGCACGGCGCCACCTCGACAAGATCCCCCGCGCCCGCTCATCGCGCACGCCCAGGAACGCTCACAGCAGATCATAGGGCGCGCCGTACATATCGCCGCACAACAGCAGCCCGGCTACATCACGCTCGCCTAAGCGGACGCTGCCCGCGTCAGCGCGGCGGGCCGACGTGCCAGTGGCCCGGCCGGGAACGGTGATGCAGCCAGTGTCCATGCTGCACATCATTTGCGGCCGGCCCGGATGCCTAGGTTGCAGCCGGTTTGACGGCTTCCTTGCGTTGCACGTCTAGGGCTGCCGGGGCCGCTGATTCTCGGGGACGACGAAGGTGCCCCGGCCGTGCATGGTGACGATCAGGCCTTGCTCGCGAAGCAGTTCCATGGACTTGCGGATGGTGTTGTAAGCGACGCCGTATTCGGCGGCGACGTCGCGTTCGGGCGGCATCCGCTGGCCGCCTGCCAGTTCTCCACCGTGGATGCGCGCGGCGATGTGCTCGGCGACCTGGACGTAGATCAGGCGCAGCGGGTCGGGGGTGAACGGCGCCACCTTCATGTGAGCCAACGTAGAGGTCACGTGACCAGCCTAAACGCTCCATAGCCTTCCTAGAGCTTGTGGAAGCTTCTATCGTGGGGCCTGAGCGCGCAAGCCCGCCCGGCCTGGTCGCGCGCGGCCTGCCGGGCCGACCGGGAAGGAAACCCGCCATGCCAGACCGCCCCGTCTCCGTCGTCACGGCTCCGCAGCGCGAACTGCTGCGCCAGGCCCTAGCCGACGCCGTGTACTACCGCGACCCGCCGGTGCAATGCGATGCCTGCGAAGCCGCAGACGGGTTATGCGAACAATGCGCGGCCGGGCTGGCCCGTGCCCGTGCCTACCTGGGTCTCGGCGATGAGCTGGGAATGGACGTGCCCGGGTGACCGGCTCCGAACGCACGGCGGCCGCGCTGATGGTCTCGTGCGGGTTCTGCTGGGCACGACCGGGTGTGGCATGCGCACGAGATGGCCTGCATCTGGCCCGGTATGTACGCGCCTACCGGCGCGGCCTGCTCGACCACACAGACCTGGCCGCGATCTGTGAGGCACTGGCCCAGGTCAGCGCCGGGCATGTCATCGCAGAGGTGACCGCCGTCCCCCGCTGACCGGTACAGCGGCCATGCCGTAGCAGAGGCCGCGCGCAGCGCGGCGCTGGAGGCCGCAGGCCGACGATACGGGCGGGGTTAACAGTTCTCGGTTGTTTTCCTCGCGTGCACTGCTGCTGCCTGTGCCCGGGAGATGCCGCGCGGAGCGCGGCGCTGGAGGCCGGAGGCCGACGACACACGCGTTTGACCTTGACCTTGACTTTCGTCTTTGCCCTGCCCTGCTGGTCTGACCGGACGCGCTTTGCTGCTGTTCCTGACCTCGCCTCCCCGGGTTTTCATGATGGGGGGGTGAGGTCAGGAACGCCCTTGAGCAGCGTCCTTTTGCGCGTCCGGGCAGGCCAGCAGGGCTACCTGCGCGCAGCGCGGGTGCACAGTGCCCACACGCCGGGTACCTTCGGTGTGCGGGCAGTGAGCGGCGGTCGTGAAGGCGGTGTGTCCGGCAAGGCGCCTTGCATCTTGTCCTGCGTTATCAATCTAGGCGTCAGTTTCACCCTTGCATGGACCACACGGACAGCGATGACGGCGAGGCGCGCCGGGCAGCCTGAGCAAGGACCCGCCCGGCGTCGTCGTTCCAGATGATCTTGTCGGCTTTCGCAAACGCTTTCGTCAAGCTCTACTCGGGAAGATCATCGGGGCGGCGGTTCTGAGCGATCAGCAGTCGACGATCTCTAGACTGGACCGGGATGCGGCCGGAACGGGCCGTCCACACCCACGGGGCGGAAGGCAATGGAGACTCGAACCTTCACCGTAGATTCCAAACTGCTGCGGGAGCTCGGCGCGCGCCTAGTGGGTCGCCCTCACATAGCTTTGGCCGAACTCGTCAAGAACAGCTATGACGCCGATGCCTCCGACGTTGTGATCCGCCTCCTCCATGACCGCATCGAGGTAACCGATAACGGGCATGGCATGACCTATCGAGATATCTTGGGCAAGTGGCTGCGCATAGGCGGCGCCCATAAAGAGCGAGAATTGGCAAGTCCCAAGCTCCACCGACCGTTGACCGGATCGAAGGGAGTCGGCAGGCTCGCCGTGCAGCTGCTTGCTAACAAGCTGGAACTACACACCACAGCTGATAGCCCTGATGGCGAGGAGATAGTCCTGGATGTCGACTGGGACGAAGCGGTGAATGCCGGTGACCTCACACGCGCACCTGTCCGGATAGACCGGATCCAGCCGTCTACAACATATGCCGAACAATCGAGGCATGGCACCAAGATAATACTAAGCGAGCTGCACAATACATGGTCGGCGGCAGCCTTCGAAGACCTCGCCCGAGAGATATGGCCGCTCCAATCGCCGTTCAAAGACGAAACCGATCCTGCGGGCCAGTTTCGAATCACGCTCGACGGTCCGTATAACGAGATCGTTCGACGCTTCAATCAGCAGATGCGAATCGTCCTCGATCTCTGGGTGGCAAAGCTCGACGGGAAACTCCTTGCCGTGGGAACGAATCCGCCGAGAAGGCCGATTAAGGTAATTCGGCCCGACAAAGCGGTGGACCAAACAGCTACTGATCACGACGAAGACTGGGATACGCCGGTTGATTTCGCCGCGACTGAATCGGACGAAGCTCCCGACCGTATAGTTCAGCTCACCTTTGAACGACGTGATCAGAAGCAAGAGACAATATACTATCAACTTGACAAGTGCCACATTGATCAGCTCGACTTCGAGCTTAGGGTCTTCAATCTACAATATAAACAGCCAGCAGGTATTAGAGTAAATGAGGCTCGAAGCTACCTACGACGTTTCGGTGGCGTACACATTTATGACACGGGATTCCATCTGCCGTACTACGGCCCCGACGCCGATTGGCTACACATTGAAATTGATCACTCGCATCGATTGTCCCGATCCCGTCTTCTGCCGAAAGAGCTTCAAAGACCAGAGGGCATGAACAATCTGCCGACCAACTCACGACTCTTCGGCACAGTAAACGTAAATACCGCTCATGAACACAGGATGGCTGGGGGTCGGAATATCTCACCGAACCAGGCCCTCGCGATACAGATAAGCCGGGACCGGCTGACAGAGACAGCGGGTTATAGGGATCTCGTCGTCCTGGTCCGGTGGGCGATCGACTATTACGCGATGAATGTACTTCGAAGGTCATTCGAGCGAACCCGCAAGAAAGAAAAAGATGAAGAGAAACCATCATCTCGTATCAAAAAAGCCAAGAAGAAGCTACAAGATCACCGCGACGATCTGTCGGAGGACGCATACAACGAAATAGTTGACGAGCTGGACAGAGCATTTAATACGAGCGAGGTCCAAGAGGAACGATACGAAGCATATCTAGGTACCCTCGGTGCGCTAGCCACGGCAGGGATATCCGCCTTGGCCTATGAGCACGAAGTGTCTAAGCAATTTGAGCTTCTACAACAGATCGCTGAGCTGCTGACGTCAGTTGACATTACACGCGCGGACGCGAATGAATGGCTTAAGGAAATAGCTACTGAGCTCAGGCAATGGATTGCGCGGTCGCAAAGCACACATGCACTATTCTCGTACCTACTCCACCCTGGGAATCGCGAAACTAAGGGACGCTTCCGCGCCAATCAGACGGTCACGGCTATCCTAGATCAAATCAGATTCCTCAACCCGGGCGTCAACATTAACCAGAATGGAATTCCGGCGAATCTTCGCCTGCCCAAGGGCACCTATGCCGAATGGAGCGCAATCCTACAAAACCTATTCGTGAACGCATTCAACGCAATGAAATACAGTGAGCGAAGGCGTCTGAGAATAAGTGGAGCTACCGACGTGGGCGAATCGTGGCTTACTATTGAGGATACGGGCGTCGGCGTGGATGTTGAAAACTCCGAGCGTCTCTTTGATCCCTTTGTGCGCGAACTTGAGGTAGACGATAGGGCTGAAGACGTAGCCTTGGGCGGAGGAGGCCTCGGACTTACAATCGTACGAATGACCGCGGACGAGCTCCAATGCACGGTGCAATTTGTACGGCCGGCTCGTGGTTATGCCACGGCTGTCAGGCTCTCGTGGAAGGATGAGTGATAGATGATCCAAATTCTAGTCTGCGATGACGAGCGAGGCCGATCGCAACGTATAGCCGAGATCCTGACAGGCGCCCTCGCCGGTAACAGCGAGGTCGAGGTCCGCGCGCTGGAGCCGCGTGATTTCGCCGATGCGATCGCTAGCTTGGAGCAGCGGCAGAAAGCGGCTCGATCTAACCCGGCTAACTGCTCGACTGAGAAGATTGATCCAGACTCAACAATCGAAGATGACACTGAACACCCATTTGACTCCGCCGACATCCTCTTCCTCGACTATGATCTCCTGCAACTCACGGATGAAGGTGCCTATGCAGGCGGCAGTGGAAGTGGAGAGCGCGTCGCGTATCTCAGCCGATGCTATTCGCGTTGCGGCATAATCGTAGCCTACAATCAATTCTTTTACGGACGCACCTTCGATTTGACTCTGCGCGGGCACCTGCGGTCATTCGCTGACCTTAACCTTAGTAGTGACGCAATGGCTAATCCCGGACTATGGAGCGACGGCTTTGAGGGCTTCAGGCCTTGGAGCTGGCCCCTTCTCCTGAACGCATGCGAACGCCTTCAGCGCTGTGTAGCTAACCTTGTGTCTCAGCCAGACAGGCCAATACTCGATCTCCTTGGACTTGCGAGCGGACCTGCTTTCGGCCTTCTGACCAGAGAGCTTCTAGACTTTCTGAGTGTGAATGTGGCGCCGGAATCTGCCGACGTAAATGAATTCGTGCATTACTCTGGTAATGGCTTGCGGTTTAAAGATCGACTCTGGGAGCCTCGGGCTGCCTTTAGGATCGCGGGTGCCAGAATTTCTAAATGGCTTGAGCGAGGGGTTCTGCCTGGGCAGAACATTCTCGTCGATGCCCCGCATCTTATTGACCGTTACCCAAGCCTCGTTACAGGTGATGCTAGTGAAGCCTCGTGGAACAAGTCGTGTCTTCTTGACGGCACGGCCGATCTAGGCATCGATAGTAAAGCCATCGAACCTTCGCAGTTTCCGATGCCTGATTGGCTTTCACGAAAAACATGGGTATGGCCGTTGCTAGCTCGTAGTGACTCGATACGCGAAGTCAGTGACCCATGGGGAGAGTCAGAGGTCCCACTGGCCTTCTGCGAAGATGCATCGCGCTTCCATCGGCGCGACATGGTTCGAGAATTCGTCGCGGAGGTCAAATCTGAATTCGCACGCCGGTATGTGCGAGGTTTCTCGGACGTGCGGTATGAGCCGATAACCGGCTTCCTTGTTTAAGGGTGTTCGCCATGAAGCCTACGGTGCAGCACTCGGCGTGCGTACGGATTATTAATCGGCTGATCGAGATTGGTCCAGACATATACCAATCCGCATCCGTTCTCCCTCCTACAATTAATAAAGTTGTCAGGAAATATACACCAGCGACTGTTCGACAGATGACCGGCATTCTTAATGACGAGGAGGGTTTCAACACCTATGACTCTAATGCATTCGTTTATGGCCCGATTATTGACAGTGGGACACCTCGGCTTTGGCCAGTAATGACTTTCTCCGGGGATAAAGGCTCGGATAATTTGCGCGTTAGAGTGGCACTCTTTTTTGACGAATCGGGCGGTGGCACGTCCTCCGATGATGGAAGAGGGCGACGGGTGCAAGCAGTGGCTTGGCGCTTTGAGCCTCCCGAGGGCGACCGCGGTGCTCATTGCTTCTATCATGCTCAGCCCATTTGGTCATGGAATAAGACCAGCGCCGGCCGACTGCCCGTAGCCGTTCCAGTTAATGTGTCGCAGCCTGGATTTCCGCTTATGGCCGAAGACCCTGTCGGCCTATTAGCAGCTGCGCTAGTAAGTTTGTATGGTCACGCCTATACCAATGACACGATTTTCGGAGATCTGAATTTTCGCCGGGACATTCACCCGGCTCGTCCGAACCTTAAGTGCCTAAAGTTGTTGCAGCTAGCCGAGGCATAAGCGCGGCCCCGACATGTCTCCAGGTGCCTCGCGGGTGCCACACCCCGTCGCTTTACGGTCTGGGCGTGTTGGAAGTTCATACAGGTCCTATACAAGTCGGCTCCGACCGGCTGCAAAGCGCTGCGGTCGCAGTGTCGGTGTCGAACTACATGCCGGGGAGGGGGATCACCTGGCCACTGGTCGCTCGTCTTAGATGTTGACCTTGACGTACGCCTTGAGGGGGCATTGGCACAGATTCCGAGCGCCTCCGGGAATCTGTCGGCGGCATGTGTCACGATGCCGAGGTGGAAACCGCGCAGAGTCAGCGTTACCGAGTCGTGGGTCTGTTCGCGGGGATCGGGGGCCTCGAGGCCGGTTTGGGTGCAGCTGGGCATGAGGCGCGGCTGCTGTGCGAGGTGTGGGAGCCGGCGCGGGCTGTGTTGTGCGCCCGGTTCCGTGGTCTGAAGATCGAGCCTGACGTGCGGGAGCTGGGTTCGCTGCCGGGCGATGCCGACGTGATTGCCGCGGGCTTTCCCTGCACCGACCTGTCGCAGGCGGGGCGTACGGCTGGGATCAACGGGAGTCAGTCAGGGCTGGTCGCTCATGTCTTCCGGCTGGCTGACCAGCATGACCTCCGGTGGCTGATCCTGGAGAACGTCCGCAACATGCTGGCGCTGGATGGCGGCCGTGCCATGCATTACCTAGTTGCGGAGCTGGAGGATCGCGGATTCAACTGGGCTTACCGCCTGGTCGACTCAAGGTTCACTGGCGTCCCGCAGCGGCGGCAGCGGGTTCTGCTCGTGGCGAGCCGTAGCGAAGATCCGCGCGGTGTGCTGTTGTCGGATGATGCTGGTGAGCCTGACGCGGAGCGTTACGCGTCTGATGCGTTCGGGTTCTACTGGACGGAAGGGTTGCGCGGGCTTGGCTGGGCGCGGGACGCGATCCCGACGCTCAAGGGCGGTTCGACGATCGGCATTCCGTCGCCGCCTGGGGTCTGGCTTCCGGATGCGCCCGTGGGGCGGCAGCTCGTCACGCCTTCGGTTGAGGACGCCGAGGCGCTCCAGGGTTTTGCGCGGGGCTGGACGTCTGCGACGGCGACGCAGCGGCAGAAGGGCGCGCGCTGGAAGCTGGTCGGTAATGCGGTGACCGTGGGAGTCGCGGCGTGGCTCGGCCGACGCCTGGCTGATCCGGGTGCCTACGGCGAGGCTGAGGCGGAACCGCTTGGTGCTGGTGATCGGTGGCCGACTGCGGCGTGGGGATGTGGTGGCCGTCGCTGGCGTTCGCACGTATCGATGTGGCCGGAGGTCGGCCCGTACACGCATCTGAGGGATGTGCTCGACGAGACGAGGGCGCTTCCGCTGTCCTACCGGGCGGCGGCCGGGTTCTTCGAGCGAACGCAGCGCGCGAAGCTGCGATTCGACCAGGAGTTCATCCTCGCTGTGAAACGGCACGTCGAAGCGACGGCGCCCGCGGCATTGACGATCATCTGACGTACTGGGCGAGATGATCTAGGGTTTCCGCGGGAGGGAACCTACGTGGACGCGCTCGACATCCTGGTACGGACTCTTAGCGTGCCGGCTCCGATGGGGCCGTCCCGGACGCTTTGGCAGTATCACCCGCAGAGCGACCGTCACTCGAAGATCGCCTGCTGGGGAGTCCTTTTCGACCTGCTGCAGACGAGCGCTCTGCTCCGGTCGCACGTCGCCGCTGACAAAGTGAACTTCGGCGTCAACCATAAGATGCAGGACTTTGAGCACAACAAGACGAAGCGGCTCGACCTCGTGTTGTGCCGTCCTGGCGAAGATGCTCCCGCCCATCGGCCGGCACCGCCGGTCACGCTTTCGAGCCTGGCCGCTGACTTGGGGATCGAGTTGACGACCCGTCAGCAGGCAACGCTCGCCGCCCTTCCTGCGATCAACCGGGCTCCGGTCGGAGCGGTCTTGGTGGCGCTGGAAGCGAAGGCCACGATGACGGAGCACAGCAAGGCAGGACCCCGGCTGTATGACGAATTGAACTCCAGCCATCAGATCGTTCATGCGTCGTCGAACCGTGCCTTGTCGGTGGGCTTCTTCATGGTGAATGCTGCTGACAGGTTCCTGAGCCCGAACCGCAACAAAGGCCTCGCGCGGCCGGTGGTCACGGTTCACAGGCAGCCCAACGCTGCCGAGCACTCGATCAACGTCGTCAAAGGCCTGCCACGTCGCAGCGGCTTCTCTGGAACGGGCTACGACGGCTTGGCGATCGTGGTCATCGACATGGTCAACGACGGGAAGACACCGGTGACGTTGGTCACCGGCCCGCCGGCCCCGCCGCCGGGCGACATCTTCAATTACGACGCGATGCTCACGCGTGTCGCGAACGAGTATGACGCCGCGTTCGCCGGCATCTAACCGGGCCAGTATCCCTGAGCCGTCATCGGCGGCGGCACTGGCACGCATGGTGCGCCAGAGGCGTGCCGACACCGCACCCGAACTGGCGCTTCGGAAGGAGTTGCACCGTCGGGGGTTTCGCTATCGCGTCGATTTCCCGCTTCCGCTTCACGGCGTGCGGCGGCGCGCCGATATCGCGTTCACTGCCCGGCGGATCGCGGTGTTCGTTGACGGCTGCTATTGGCACGCCTGCCCAGTCCACGCCACGTGGCCGGCTGCGAGTTCCGAGTGGTGGCGCGCCAAGCTGGAGGGCAACGTGCGTCGTGACCGTGACACAGACCGGCGGCTTGCCGAGGCGGGCTGGACCAGCCTTCGCTTCTGGGAGCATGACGACCCTGTCGCAGCAGCGGATCGGGTCGAGGCAGCGTTGCGCACGTCGTAGATCGCGATGTGCGGGGCGGCTTTCCTGTGGCCTTGATATCAGCGGTCGCCAGTTATCGGTCTGTGCCGGTGCCGTGTCGCGGAGGCGGGCGCGGCAGCCTCGGGCCGGGCCGGGAGGGGGCAAGGATGGGGGGTGCGGGGGGAAACCTCGGGGGAACCCTGGCGGCTGTGGGGAGGGGTGCCCC
>Ga0335075_10009636_pt1 | contig 14694 bp, 27 predicted proteins | sample Lox_Sample_24_FD_206723 | JGI IMG/M metagenome (GOLD analysis project Ga0335075, IMG submission 206723) | Soil microbial communities from Loxahatchee National Wildlife Refuge, Florida, United States - Lox_Sample_2.4 | ecosystem: Environmental > Terrestrial > Soil > Wetlands | place: USA...
AGGAAATACTGGTTGATGGCCGTGAGCTCGTTCTTCAGCACCAGGTTCAGGTGTCTGAGGATCTTCGGATCACCTTTCATTGACCGCACTCCATCCAAGGCGTTGACCGGCGATCATGGGGCAGCGTCCGGACAGGCGCAATCGGCTCAGGCTCGCGCCCGGGCTGCTCGACATCCGACGGTGTGTGGGGAATGGTGCGGGACTAGGCGGCGTTCTTGCGGCGGCTGGAGAGCACGTACTCATCGACCACGGCCTTCGCCGTTTCCTGGCAGCGGCCGCAGCACATGCCCACCGGCAGGCGCGACTGCACGTCGCCCAGCGAGGAGGCGCCGTGATCCACCGCCTCATGAATCTGGCGGTCGGTGATCGCGCTGCAGACACATACGTACATGTTCGCTCCGCCCAGGGTAAGAACCAGCAAGCCAAGTATAAATGAGAATGATTCCGGATTGCAAACAGCTCCGGTCGACCGCAAGCTTGAGCTTGACGTTCAGCGGCCGGCTTTGGGCTGGTACGTCCCGATGGTCCAGAGGTTGCCCTCCGGATCGCGCAGGTCGAACTGCGCGCTGCCCTGCGGAAATGCGGGCGTGCGGGCCACATGCATGTCGCGAACGACATCCGCGCCGGCGGCGACGGCCTTGAGGTACTGGCGCCTCACGGCCTCGGCATCCGGAGCCACGAGCGCGATGGAGGCCACGCCGACGCGCGACCAGGGGTTATCCGCGGCCGGCCGGCTGGAGACGAACACCACGCCGGTGCGCCATCCCAGTTCGGCAAAGGCCAGCGAGCCATCCGGCGCCGGGTACCGCGACAGCAGGGTCATTCCCAGGACGCGGGTCAGCCAGTCGATGCCGGCGAACGCATCGTCGTAGACGACCGAGGGAGTGACGGTGGGCGAACTCACGCGCTCGCGCCATCGAAGGGTTCGATCCGCAGGCCCGACAGGTCCAGGTCCCCGATGCAGCGCGCATTGACCGCCCACCGGTTCGGGTCGCGGCGCGGCCGCGAGAAAGGCGCGATTCCGCAATGCCGGCAGAAGTAGTGCTGGGCCGTGCGCGTCCCGAACTGGTACAGGACCAGCTCCTCCCCGCCGGCAACGACCTCCAGGTCCGCATCCTGGACGGGAAGCCACAGCGCCCCGGCGCGGCGACAGAACGAGCAGTTGCAGTCCAGCGCCAGGGTGATGGCGCCCCGCAGGCGGAACTGCAGCCGACCGCAGTGACAGGACCCCTGGTGGGTCGGCCGGTCATCCCTACGCATGATTGCCATCATAAGTCCTCGAGGGCGAACTGCAGCATCAGGCTCTCGCCATCACCGAGCGCCCGGTAGCGGCCGGCGAGCTGCGCAAGTTCACCGCTCGCCTCCTCGACCATCGCGACCGGCGCCTCGATGAGCGGCGTGCGCCAATGGGCAAGCTCGGTATTGACCAGCGCCCCGAAATCGGACGGGGCGCAGGCACCGCTCGCCACGGACTGCAGGCCGCGGGCGAGGACCTCCGCCTGCAGGGCCTGTGGCCCCCGCGTGACGATGAATTGCGGGTCGGACAGCTGCGCAACGCTGCAACCGCGGGCGATGTTGCCGAAGAATCCGCCGCGCAGCGCCCAGCGCCGCTCGGCCACGAAATGCGCAAGATCGTGATGCGGGACCTGGGGGCCGAGGTCGGCCCGCTCCTGGGTGCCGTCGGCGCGCAGGCAGCGCAGCTGGGCGCGGTGGCCGCGTTTGGTGATTGCTATGTCCACGCTCGTGCAGCCCTGCGCTCAATGTTCATGGCGGCCGGCGCGGCAGAAGAAGTCCATGCTCACTTCCCGGACCCGGCTGGGTTCGCCCCACGCCGCCGCGAGTTCGGTTGCGAAATCGGTGAAGAAGGCCGGCCCCACGGCTTCCATGCACAGCCGGGTCGCCGACCAGGTCTTGAGATACGCGAGGAACTGGTCCAGGGACCAGCTCAGGCGCATGTCGATCTGCGGCACCTCGATTTCGTGGAACGGGAAGGCAATGCCGGCATAGGCATCCCAGGCGATCCGGTTCTGGGGCGACCAGTAGGTCTTGATGGGGTTCAGCAGCTTCGCGTCGATGATCCGGTCGAGCTCCGCGGTGAGGTGGGGCAGCGTATAGGTCCAGGCGGCGAACACCCCGCCGGGCCGCAGCACGCGCTGGACCTCCGGCCAGAACCGGCCGAAGTCGAACCAGTGCAGCGCCTGCGCCACGGTGACCAGGCTGAACTGCCGGTCCGCGAAGCTCGTCTGCTCCGCCGCCTGCACCGAATAGCGCACCCGCCCGTGGGGGCGGGCGTTGGCAATCTGCTGCGCCGAGATATCGGTGGCCTCGACCACGGCGAACCATTCGGCGAGCTGCACCGCGGCCTGCCCCGAGCCGGTACCGCAGTCCCAGGCACAATCGAGACCGGCGCACATCCGCACCAGATACTCGAACAGTTCCTGTGGATACTGCGGCCGCGAGGCCGCGTACTGCGCGGCCTGGGCACTGAAAAGCTGGCGGGTGTCGAGCGTCATCGCAGCTGTCACCCGCCTTCGCCGCCGCTGCCGCCTTCAGATTCCGGGAATGTCCCGCTTCTGCGTGGCGCGCCGGTGGGCAACCTCCTGGACATAGATCGGCGAACGGTAGACCCCGTTGTTGTTGAGCGAGGCCGGCAGCGGCACGAACGAGTTCATGGATTCCAGCAGCGCATCGCAGCGGGCCTGAACGCCCGGGCGGTATTCGGGCTCGGCGACGATGTACAGGTCGTTGTTGAGCATGCCGTTGAGCACGAACCGGCCGGCGACGACCGGATCCATGGGCCGGATGCCGGCCGGCGTCACGCCCGCGGGCGGCTCGGGACGCGGTGGTCGCGGCGGGCGGGGGCCGCCGGCGGTCCGGGGCTGCGCGCCCGGAGCGACGGCCGGCGGTCCGTCATTCTTCAATGCCGCGGGCCGGTAGCTCTCGCTCACCCCGATGTTGGTGGCAGTGAGGCCCGGCACGAAGCACGAAGTGCCGATGTTGGTGTTGCGCAGCTCCAGGCGCAATTCCTCCATGAAGCCGACCGCCGCGATCTTGGAGACGGTGTAGATGCCCGCCCCGCTGCCCGGCAGGATGCCGCTGGTGGAGGTCGTCGTGATGATGTGCGCGCCCTGCTTGCTGGCGAGCATCCGCGGCACGTAGGTGTGCGTGCCGTAGATGGGACCCCAGAGGTTGACGCCCAGTCCCCACTCCCAGTCCTTGTAGGTGCCGGTGCTCGCCGGTGCCTGCAGTCCGACGCCGGCGTTGTTGACCAGCACATGCAGGTTGCCGAACTTCTTGTCGATCTCGTCGGCGACGCGATCCCAGGAATCGCGCTCCATCACGTCGTGCTTGATGGAATGGATGCGCGGATCATCGGCGGGAAAATGCTTGAGCGCATCCCCGATGTGCTGCTGGTCGAGATAGCCGATCACGACTTTCATGCCGGCCTCGTGGAAAACGCGCGCGATCCCCAAGCCGATGCCGCTGGAGCCGCCGGTGATGTAGGCGACCTTGCCCTTCACGTCGGTGATCGGCGGCGCCTGGGCGGTTCCCATGTCCGGATATTCGGCTGCCGCGGCCTCACGGGTCGCCAGGGCACCCAGCAGTCCGGTCGCGCTTGCCGCCGCCACGCCGCCCAGCATCTGGCGCCGGTTCAAAGTCTGATCATCCATGGAACCCCCTGTTGCCCACATGATGCCGCGCTCGAGGCGGCGGATCATGATAGGCGAGTGCCGCCGGTGTGCAACAGGGGCAACGCTTCAGGGAAGCGCTTTCTTGAAGAACACGTAGCGCTGCGTTTCCTTGAAACCCAGCGCCAGGTGCATGCGCTGACTCTGGACGTTGTCCAGGGTGGTATCCGATGCGAATTCGGTGCAGCCGGCATCCACCGCCCAGCGTTCGACACTCGCCACCAGCATCCGGCCCACGCCGCGTCGCCGCGCAGTCGGGACCACATACAGGCCTTCCAAAAAGGCGACCGGCGAGGAGGTCGTGCCGTTGACGTAATCGGTGCGCAGCGAGGCCTCGATGAAGCCGATCGGCGCGCCCGCGCTGTCATATTCGATGAACTGCGTGAACCGGCCGGGGGCGGCGAGGAACTCACCCATCTGGGTCAGATGTCGGGTCAGGGAACAGTGCGGCCACAGCTGCTGGCGCAGCGTCAGCCAACCCGGTTGTTCGACGGAGGTGCATGGAACGGGCATGGAACGGTCGCCTATCAGGGGGCGCAGCCCCAGTGTACCCCCGACCTGCGGGGTGCTGGGCAAGTTGCGCCTGACACGGCCCCCCTGCGGTGCAGCTGGCGATCAAGGCGATCCGGCGACGATGCTGCGCTGCATTTGCGCGGGCGGCTTCCTCAGGACGGTCAGCGTGATCGCATCGCTCGCCGGACGGGTGCCGATGACGGCATAGCCGCAGCGCACGTACAGCCGGATATTGCCCTCGCTGCGGGACCCCGTGAAGAGTTCGAAGGCGCGCGCCTGCGGAAACATCTCTTCGATGGCGCCCAGGAGTGCCGTGCCGATGCCCTGCCCCTGGTGATCCGGCGCCACCATGAGCCGCCCGATGAGACAGATTTCTTCGGCGAGCGTCGCGCGCACCGACCCCACGATGGCAACGCCGTCGGTTGCCTTGAGGACGGTCGCAACCTGGATCTCGGCGATCAGTGATTCCAGAGTCTGGACCATCGGCGCAATGGACCAGTCGTTGTAGAGCCGGGCTTCGGATTCGTACGCGAGATGCTGCAGCGCCAGGATCTCGGCGGCATCCGCGGCCGTGGCAATGCTGATATGGATCATGGTCACCCGTTGATGGGCTTGCGGTAGGGGACGCAGGTCAACCGGCCGTGCACGTGCCGCTGGGCGCCGACGGCCCTGAAGCCATGCGCTTCATAGAAGGCCTGCGCCGCAGCCGTGCTGCACAGGTGCACGGCGGGCAGCTTCCAGGAACGCCCGCACTCCTCGAGGGCGGTGCAGAGGGCACCGCCGAGCCCCAGGCGCTGCGCTCCCGGAGCGACGTACAGCAGGCGGATCTCGCCGCTGACATGCAGCAGGCCGACGCCCGCGATGCGCTCGCGCAGCTCGCCGACCACGCAGAAGTTCTCGGGGTGCTGGATCCAGGTCGTGAAATTCGACCAGGTCTTGTTCGCCAGCCAGTGTTCGAGGGTGTAGGGATCGTTGTCGTGATCGGCGATGCACAGCTCGCGGATGGAGCTGCGGACCACTTCGATGGCCTCCGCGGCATCGGCGGCCACCGCGGCGCGGATCCTGATCATCTGCCGCTGCCGCCCAGGACCCTCGCGGGCAGAAACAGCACGGCCCGCAGCAGTGCGAACACGGCTTCGAAGGTGATGCCGATCAGCCGGAACGGCAACGACAGCAGCCACACCAGCGGCCACAGGACCAGCGCCACCAGCGCCAGCGGCCAGCACAGGACCAGCAGGATCAGCCACAGGATCAGTGCCATGGATGGCCCCTCATTTATCGCCCGAGCCTCCGCCGCCATCACCCGGCCGGCCGCCCGTCGCCAGGAACTCCAGTTCCTCGTCGGAGACGCGGTTCTGTTCCCGGATGAGCTGGGCCCGGCGCAGCTGCTCGGTAGGCACGAGCACGGAAAACTCGGTGCCGAGGCCGGGGACCGCGGCATCCGAGATCAGCAGGCAGGACAGCGACTCGGATTTCAGCAGCCCCGAGAGCGCCTGGGCAGAGATCTGATCCCCGAAGGTGGCCACCACGCTCCAGCCGTCAATGGGCATTCACTTGTCTCCGCCGGCCCGTACCGGCGTGGCGGCGCTCGCACCGACCACCGTCGTCCAGGGCCGCACCCGCCACCGGGTCACAAGACCCGCCTTCACATAAGGGTCGGACTGCGCGAAGGCGCGCGCCGCCTGATCGCTCTCGCCCGCAAACAGCAGCACGGCCCCGTCGGCCGGATCCGCGAGGGCTCCGCCCAGCATCAGTTCGCCGCGCTCCTGGGCGCTCCACGCCTGACGCAGATGATCGTCACGGTAGGCTGCCCGACGTTGCAGGTAGTCCGGAACGAAATCGTAGAACAGCAGGAAATGCATGGGCGCCTCCGCACGACGGCCGCCTGATTGTAATACGAACCCGGGCGTGCGCCGGGGGCGCTACCCATCCCGGCAAAGGTATCCGGCGGCGTCGATGAGGCCGGCAAAGGAGGTCTTACACTGCGGATGCGACGAGACGGCCGCCCCCACAGTCCCGGCCGCACTGCCAGCGTGTTGTCGAAATCCCAGAGCACATACCGGCTCATCGGCCGCGGCCGCACTGGGACTTGATCATCTTTCCCAGCAGCCTCACGGCCGCCTCGGTGCGTTCTGTCCACGGATGGCCATAGTTGAGCCGGACCGCGCGCGAGAACTCGCGCCGGACGGAAAAGATCGGACCGGGTGCGATGCTGATGTCCTCATCCAATGCCCGGGCCTGCAGCTGCAGGGCGTCCGCACCCGCTGGCAGCTGCACCCACAACTGGTAGCCCCCGGCGGGCAATGTCCAGCGGCACTCCTGCGGAAAATGGCGCTCCAGGGCATCCACCAGCCGTTGCTGCTGTCCTGCGAGGGTGCGGCGCAGGCGGCCCAGGTGCCGGTCGTACACGCCGGTCGCCAGATAACGCGAGACCGCGGCCTGGATGGGGATGCTGGTGGCCAGGGAGGTCGTGATCTTGCGGTTCCTCACGGCCGTGGCGAACCGTCCGGCCGCGACCCACCCCAGGCGATAGCCGGGGGCGAGGCTCTTTGCGAACGATCCGCAATCCAGGACCAGGCCCTGGCGATCCCAGACCTTGGTGATCCGGGGTCGCTCGCGACCGAAATACAGTTCCGAGTAAACGTCGTCCTCGATCAGCGGAATGCCGCGCGCGGCCAGCATGCTCACCAGCTCCTGCTTCGCGCCTGATGCCAGGGTGAGGCCGAGTGGATTGTGAAAGGTGGTCATGAACCAGCAGGCCTTCACTGCGACGCGCTGCAGCGTCCGCTCGAGCGCCTGCAGGTCGAGGCCATGCTGCGGATGGGTGGGTATTTCCACGGCGCGTCGACCTGCGCCCTCGATGGCCTGGAGGCATCCATAGAAGCTCGGCGCCTCGATCGCCACGACATCATCGGGCGCGGTCACGACCTGCAGCGCGAGATTCAGCGCTTCCAGTGCGCCGGCCGTCACCACTATTTCATCGGGAGAGACCTCGGCGCCCATGAGCCGGTAGCGTTGCGCGATCCGGGTGCGCAGCTCGAGGCTCCCCGGCGGGAGATGCTCGACCGTGCTCCAGGGATCGAGATGGCGACTGACGTGGGCGAGATGCTGTCCAAGCTGCTCCAGCGGAAACAGCTCCGGGCTCGGAAAGGCCGACCCCAGCGGCACGTTCGCGTGGGCGCGGGTGCCCTCGAGGATCTGGAAGACCAGTTCGCTCACGTCCACGTGTTCCGGACGGCGCGGCTTCGGGACGCTGCGGGGCGGCGGCGCGGCGGCGGTGACGAAAAAGCCGGACCGGGCGCGGGACTCGAGCAGTCCGCGCGCTTCCAGCAGCTCGTAGGCCCGCACCACGCTTGCGGGACTCGTCGCCCGCTCCCGGCACAGTTGCCGGATGGATGGAGCGCGGCTGCCCGCACGCAGCGTCCCCTCCCGGATCAGTGTTTCCAGATCACGCGCGAGCCGTTCGTACAGTCTCACCGGCAGCCCCCTCAGCTGCCTGCATCATAAGGGGCTCAGGGACCGCCGTGCGGGGAAATCAGGTGCAGATAGGCGCCGGTCATCAGCAGTACGAACAGCAGCAGGGACAGGCCGATACGCCAGTACAGCGCCTGCACCATCGCGCCCGATTGGGTGGGGCCCGAACTCATGTGGAACAGTGCCTTGCCCAGCGACGCAATGATGCAGCCGAGCAGCACGACGACGATCACTTTGAAATCCTCAGGCATCAGTTGCGCTCCCGGATGATCTCATCCGTGGTTGTGGGCGCCGCAGCGTTGCGTCGGGCCTGCTCGGCCCGCTGTTCACGCCGGACGGTGGACACGACCGTGCCGGCGGCGGCGGTCACCACGCCCAACATGGCCGCCATCAGGAACACCAGCCCGCCTGCCAGACGGTAGCCCTCGAACAGGCCGAGGCCCACGCCGATCGGCGTGGACACCATCAGGAGGGGTTTCGCGATCCTCATGCCGACACCTTAGACCCGGCGATGCCCGCTGGGCAGATGCAGATCGTTCCTTTTCAAAGCGGTACAGATGCGCCGCGGACCTGAGTTCAGTGGCCCTGGAGCAGCGCTTCGGTCGTGACGATCTGCGCGTATTCGCCGTCCAGGTTGGCCAGCGCCATGGCATGCACTTCCGCCGCGCTGCGTGGCGTTCCGGCATGGTCGACCTTGTCGAAGGTGTAGGTCGCATCGGAGACGACCTGGGTCCGGAACCCGAGATTGCCGGCGGTGCGGGCCGTCGACTCGACGGAATTGTTGGTGCTCACCCCGACGATGACGATCGCCTCGACGTTGCGCACCCGCAGCCAGCGTTCCAGTGCTGAATGAATGAAGGCATCGGGCACGTTCTTTTCCACCACGTGTTCGTGCGGCAGCGGCGCGAGCGCCTCGAGGAACTCGGCGCCGGGCTGTCCCGGCCAGAACAGTGACCCCGGCGCCCGGGACATGTGCCGGACGTGCACGACGGGCGCATCCCGCCTGCGCCATGCGGCCAGCAGCGATGCAATGTTCTGCTCCGCCTGTGGATTGTTACGCGGGCCGGCCGCGGCGCTCGTGATGCCGCGCTGCATGTCGATGATGATGAGTGCGGGAGCCTCCATCATATCTGCGCATGACCCTCGAGGAAGAACACGCACTCCCCCTCGAGTTCCACGCGATCACCCTTGAGGCTGCACTTTATTTCGCCCCCGCGTTTCGAGGCCTGGTAGGCACGGAACGATGTCCTGCCCAGGCGTTTTGCCCAATAGGGCACGAGGGCGCAATGCGCACTGCCGGTCACGGGATCCTCGGGAATCCCCTTGGCGGGCGCGAAGTAGCGGCTGACGAAGTCATGTCGACCCGCACCCGCCGCAGTCACGATCACCCCGCCACGGTCCAGACGGGCAATGGCGGCGATATCCGGATCGAGTCCGCGCACGGCCTGCTCGTCCTCGAGCAGCACCGTGTAGTTGAACTCGTCGGCGACGACCTCGAGCGCAGTCGCGCCCAAGGCTTCGGCCAGCTGCGGCGGCGCTGCAAGGGGCGCGCAGGGGCGTGCGGGAAAGTCCATGGCATACCCTGCAGCGGCCCGCCGGACCACGAGGGGGCCGCTGGCGGAGAAGAACGTCACCTCGGCGCGGGCAGGCTCCAGGCGCTCCAGGACGACTGCGGCACTGGCAAGCGTCGCATGACCGCAAAGTGGAACCTCCACGCCCGGCGTGAACCAGCGCAGCCGGTAGTTCTCATCCTGGCGTACCAGGAAGGCGGTCTCCGCCAGGTTGTTCTCGGCGGCAATGGCCTGCAGCAGCGCATCCCCGGGATAGCGTTCCAGCACCATGACGGCGGCCGGGTTGCCGTGGAAGCGATGCGTGGCAAAGGCATCGACCTGGTAGAACGGTACACGCACGGTGATTTTCAGGGTCCGCGGTATTGTTCGAGATCGACGATCTTCGGTGTGACGGCCGCGCCGTCGATCAGCAGTTCGGCGGCCGAGACCGGCAGCTTAAACCGTCGCGGCCCGGCACTGCCAGGGTTCACGTACAGGACACCCGCCCTGTTCTCGATCTTCGGCTGGTGCGAATGGCCCGACAGCACGACCGCGACGCCGCCGCTGCCGGGATCGATGTCCAGCTGCGCGAGATCGTGGATGACATGGATATCGACGGCGCCGATGCTCAGCCGCTGGTGCTCGGGCAGCCGTGCAGCCCAGGCACCGCGGTCATTGTTGCCGCGCACGGCCGTGACGGGGGCAATCAGGGCGAGCCGGGTGAGGATTTCCGGGTCGCAGATATCACCGCAATGAATGATGGACCGGCAGCCGGAGAGAAATTCGATGGCCTGCGGCCGCAGCAGGTTGTGCGTATCGGAAATCACGCCCACGCGGATGGCGTTCGCAGACATCACTCAAGACTGGCCTGGTAGCGGATTTCCATCAGCGGCCGGCCGCCGATGACGATGGTTTTTTCCGACTGCGGGTCGGGCGTGAACCCCGCGGCGCGGTAAAAGCGGATCGCCCGGGTGTTCTCGAGCAGCACCCACAGGGTCACCCTGCTGTATCCCAGTTCCGCGAGCCGGTCGCGGGCCTTCGACCATAGCGCGCGCCCGAGACCCGTGCCCCAATGCTCCGCCGATACGTACACGGCTTCCAGTTCGGCGGTCGTCACGAGGCAGTGGGGGTCGCGTGACCGGCCGAATGCGATCCAGCCGGCAACGTCGGGACCGATGGTCGCAACCCACACTTCCTTGGGCTTCCCGCGTGCGAGGCCGTCGGACCAGGCCTGGATGCGCGCCGGCACCGACAGCCCGTCCAGATAGTCGTCGGGAACGATCCCGCGGTAGGCAGCCTGCCAGGTCCGCACCTGGACCCGCGCGATTCCAGCGGCGTCCGACTCGCGCGCGCGCCGGACCTGCATGGCCTACGACGCCTTCGGTGCGGTTGCTCTCATTCCAGATAGCCCCGGTCCGCGGCGCGTTCGTGGTCGGGAAATCGCGCCATGGCGGTCAGCAGCCTGCGAAAACCCATCGCGCCGTAGAACTCTTCCTTGCCCGGGACGGAAAAGAGCAGGACGTTGCTGGCGCCCGCCTGCTGCACCAGGGATTCGACGATGGCCCGGCCGCAGCCCCGCCCCTGGTAGTCGGGCTCGACGACCACATCGAAGATGACCGTCCAGCTCACCCGATCCGAAATCGCGCGGCCCGCGCCGATGAGCTGCGCATCCACGTACGCAAAACACTGGGCCTGACTGTTGCGGAATTGCGATTCGAGAACGTCGGGGTCACGCATGCCCAGGGGTGCGCGCTCGAACACTCCCGCGAGGCCGGCCCAGTCGACGGCGTCCAGCTCCGATGTCAGCTGCAGCATCATGGCGGGTCATTGCGCAGCCCGAGCTTTGCGAGCACCTCGCGTGGCACGCTGTAGCTTCCCAGGACCCACTCCAGATTCTGGTACGGAAGCCCGATCGCTTCGCGCTGGATCAGCAGGTCGTGAAGGTTGCGCGCAATCCGCGCCAGCAGCTCCCGGGAGTGCTGTGGGTCGCGCTCACCCCGGCGATGCCGTTGGTATTCGCCGAGGCTCGCCTGCAGCTTGCGGCCGGTGATGCCGAGCGCGGAAGCTTTCTCGTTCATTACTTCGCGTTCGACCGCAGCCAGTTTCTGCATCCGGGGGTCATCGCTGCCGGGATTCTGCAATTCCAAATCTCCACTCGGATCCGTAACTGCCAAAGATCCACGTTATAGCCGCAGGGCCCGGGATTCAAGCGCTGCGGGAAGTGCGGGATTTGTCAGCGTTGGATGCGTTCGGTAAGACGCACCGTGACGGTATCACCGACTTCCTTGTCGAGCTGTGCCCGCAGTTCGGATTTGAGAGGCAGCTTGTGCGTGCCATCGCCGAGCGCCATGAACGATGATGCGAAGGGGTGGCCATCGACGGTGCCCTTCACCTTGACCAGGCCGCGGGTTCCGAAGTATTCGGCGGAACCCGGCATCACGACGTATGTCCAGCCGCCCGCTGCGGGGCTTTTCCGGATGGGCGCCTTGAAGGTCTTGTTCAGGCGGGTGCTGATCATTGCCATGTCCTCGAGTTGCGGAGTTTCATTCCGTCTCCAGTCTCACGACTGGCCGGTTCGGCTTGCGGCGGGCCACTTCGTGGAAGCCCGCGGCGTCGTACATGGACTTGGAGCCGAACCACATCGAGTCATCGCCCGAGCGCGCGGCCTTGTCCACCGGATAGGCCTCCACCAGCCGGGCTCCCTGCCTGCCGGCGTACCGGATGGCGCCCTGCAGTAGCGCCTTCGCGACGCCCTGCCCCCGGTACTGCGCCGGAACGACGAAACAGATGATCGACCATACGGGCTGCGCATCGACCGGCTTCATGACCGGCGAGCGCTCGAGCCGGGCATAGTCGGCGCGCGGACCCACCGACACCCAGCCGACCGGTTCCTTGCCGCGGTATGCGATCAGGCCCGGCGTGGCGCCCTTGCGCACCGTCGCCTTGAGTTCGGCACGGTTCGCCTGGGCGCGGGTCATTCCCGGTACCGGCTGCGTCGCGCCGCGGCGGCGGTAGTACATGCACCAGCAACCCCGCGCGACGGAGCAGCCTCTTGCATTGAAGACGGTCTCCAGATCGCCCCACCGGGCGAGCGTCAGGGGGACGACCGTGATCTTCATTTACCGCACCCGATGGCCGCGGGTGGTTGGGGGACGTGGATTCGAACCACGATTACCGGAATCAAAATCCGATGTCCTACCCTTAGACGATCCCCCAATCGAGCGGCCCCGGCCGGCGTCGGTAAAGTATTGCATTGCCCAATAATATTGCCACCGGATCACCGTCGCCCGATGGCCCGAGCGCTGCGCCAGCGACAGCAGTTCGGACCGCGACGGAAAGTTCTTGAGCACGCGGTGTTTCGTGCCATCGCTCAGTTGCCGTATCTGGTACGTGTTGCCGTCTGCGTCGCGCTCGCTGATGGCCGAGCTGCTGCCGGCGACGAACAGGTTGTCCAGCATCACCACCTTCGCGCCAGGCTCGAGCGCCGCGTGCAGGGCGGAAAGGAAATCGCCCCGACGCGCAACCGGAACGTGGGATAACCAGAATCCCGCGAACGCGGCGTCATGGCCGCGGGCGTTCCGACCGGGAGCGTAGGCATCGCCGATCTCGAAAATGACATTGTCGCGTGTGGCGCGGCTGCGGGCGATGCCGAGGGTCTGCGGCGTGAGATCCAGCGCGACGACCTGCGCGGCCGTCTGCGCGATGAACTGCGTCCAGTATCCCGTTCCGCAGGCAATCTCCAGCACGCGGGCGCCGGCGAACTGCTCGCGCACCCACTGTTCGATCGCGCGCAGGTCGTGCTGTCGCTCCGGCTTGTGATAGACGCGGTCGTACTCGGGAGCACGGGCCGCGTAGTACTCCTGCAGAGACATGGCCTTCAGAGGGTCGCCCCGTACAGACTCACCAGTTCCTGGCTGCTGGGAACCCGATACTCGCCCTCGCGCGTGAAGTCGAGTTTTTCGAGCAGTCTCACCGAACGCGCATTGTCGGGCTTCACGATGGCCAGCAAGGTGGACAATCCCAGCGTCACCCGGGCGAAATGCATGACCGCAACAGCCGCTTCAAACGCATAGCCATTGCCCCAGTACTCGGGCAGGAAGGCGAAGCCCAGATCCGGCTCCGGCAGGGAGGCTCGCTTGACCAGACCACAAAGACCGATGGCGGTCTGATCGTTCCCGAGCAGGGTCAGGTACATTCCGAACCCCAAGGATGCGTAGGTGCCGATGAGCTTGTCCTGGATGTAGCGCTCCGCGTCCGCGATCGTCCGCACTCCCCGGTCCCCGATGTTCTCGAGCCAGGAGGGCTCGTTGAGCAGCCTGCACAGGAACCGTGCATCCGCAAGGACCAACTGCCGAAGGACAAGCCGCCGGGTCCGTGCTATTTGCATCCGGGCGGAGCCGGGTGCCGTGCCTTCAGGGTCGCTGGAACAATGTTGTTCCAGGCTTCGACCAGCGCCGGCCACACGGCTGCCTGGGTCGCGGTCGACAACTTGACGCAGGTGGATCCGCCCGCTCCCCAGGCACCTTTGACCGGCGTGAACACCTTCGGGTGCAGGGTCATGAACCGCGCTTGCTGCGGCGGCGTCAGTTTAACCATGCCCCAGCTGTCATCCGGATAGCCCAGGGTCGCGAACACCCGTTTCCCGATCCGGAAGTCGGGATGGTCGTGGTGCTGGCACTCGGCGCACTCCGGCAGTGTCAGGGCCAGCGCGCGGAAACCCTCAGGCGTCATGGGTGACCGCGGCCCGGTGCCGCCGGTGTGCGTGAATGGCGCGCCAGATTATGACTGCCGCGATGCTCCAGCCGATCAGCATCAACGCCAGCCGACCCAACGATCGTGGATCGTTGAACCAGGCCACCGTGACGAGCAGCAGCAGGAATGGCGCGGTCACGGAGAATTCGATGGCGCCCCAGGTCTTGCCGGGCCGCCGTCGTTTCATCAAGGCCGGTGTATCCACTGTGCCTCTCCTCGTGCGCGGTGTGCCTATCTTACGGCTATTGCGGGCCTTGGCACAGTTCCTTCAAAAGATCGATGGCCTGGGCCCGCGGAAGGGTTTGATTTCGGCCGCCGCGCTCGCGCACCGTCACCGCTGCAGCCGCGACTTCCCGGCGGCCGATGAGGGCGGCAAACGGCACCCCGGAAGCGTGTGTTCGGAAGATCCGGTTGGCGAGAGTTTCGGACGAAGCATCGGAATGCGCGCGCAGCCCGGCTGCCCCGAGCGCGTCGAGCAGCTCCAGCGATGCCGAGTGCTGCGCCGGACCCAGAGGCAGCACCCGGACCTGTTCCGGAGCCAGCCACGGGGCGAGCCTTCCGCCCGAATGCTCCAGCAGAATGCCCATGAACCGTTCCAGGCTTCCGTACAGGGCACGGTGCAACATCATCGGGACCTGGCGACTGCCATCGCTCGCGGCATAGTGGACGCCGAACTGCCGCGGCAGCACCAGATCGAGTTGGATCGTACCGCATTG
>Ga0335075_10009638_pt1 | contig 14694 bp, 12 predicted proteins | sample Lox_Sample_24_FD_206723 | JGI IMG/M metagenome (GOLD analysis project Ga0335075, IMG submission 206723) | Soil microbial communities from Loxahatchee National Wildlife Refuge, Florida, United States - Lox_Sample_2.4 | ecosystem: Environmental > Terrestrial > Soil > Wetlands | place: USA...
ATACCGAAATTGATCCTGATCTGTCGATAGCATCGCTCGGAGTAGATTCACTCGACATAATCGAACTCGTCGTCCAGCTCGAGGGCCAGTTCGATGTCGAAATCCCTCTCGACCAGGTAACCCCGGAGACGTTCGCTACCCCAGGGTCGATATGGCGACTGCTTTGTCAGCTGGATCCGGAGCTCGCCGCGAGTGAATCGAGTCTGCCATGACTACGCAACAGGACGCGACCCAGCGGCTTCAAGATGTTGCCGAGAAGCTCAGTGTTATCTCGCGCATGAATTCCTACGACCCGTACGAACTCTTCGAGTGGCCGGACTCGCTTCCCACGACCGACTACTGGATGGCTCCAGAGCTTATGACCTGTTACGGCACATCCGTATGGGACGAGTTCACCGAACAGGAAAAACTGACTCTTTCGCAGTGGGAGTCGGTGAATTTCTTCAGCCTCAACGTCCACCTTATCCGCGAGCTCATCGGAGAGGTCGCGGACCGTATCTACGCGACACGGTTCCCTGGTCTCTCGGACTTTTTTCATGACTTCATCAGCGAAGAGAACAAGCACATGTGGTTCTTCGCTACCTTCTGCCTGAGGTACGGGGGGAAGGTATACCCCAGCGGGAAAATGTTCTCGATGGAGAGCTCAGACGAGGAAGTCCTGCGCGATCTCATGGTCTTTGGCCGCATCCTCATAGCAGAAGAGCTCTGCGATGCCTTCAACATGAGGATGGCAGAAGATACGAGACTGCCTGCCCTCGTCCAGCAGATTAACCGCGTCCACCACCGCGACGAGTCACGCCACATCGCGTTCGGACGGCAAATGATGCGGACACTGAGCGAAAGGGCGGCCTCGGTGGCGGGCGAGGACGGGCTCCGAGTGGTCAGCGACTACCTCACCCGTTACATGACCGTCTGCCTGCAGTCCTTCTACAATCCCGCCATGTACGCGGACGCCGGAATCGACGGCGGACGGCGCCTCCGGGCACGCCTGCTTGAAGACCCGGCCCGCGAGCAGGCGCACCGTGACCTGATGAGCAAGACCAGGACGTTCCTGGAACGCCTGGGCCTGGGCAGCGAGACCACGGTGGCGGCGGCACAGTGACCGCGGGCGAAGCGCAGGCTCCCGGCCGTGCGCTACACGACTGGTTCATGCGCGGGCTGGCCGCGGCACCCGACGGCGACGCCCTGCACATCGGGGATCGCAGCTGGACCTATGCCCAGCTGCATGAAATGGCCCTGTCATGGGCCGGCACCTTGCGGGCCGCGTCCCCTGAGCGACTCAAGTCGGTGGGAGTCCTGGCCTCTCAGTCACCTGAGTGCTACGTCGGAATCCTCGCCGCCTCGTACGCCGGTGCTTTCGCGGTCCCGCTTAGCCCGGCGTTTCCCGCCGAGCGCACCGCCACTATGGCAGAGGCGGCGTCCGTAGACGCGTTCATAGCGGACGGCAAGAGCGCGGACATCCTCGGCCGCACCGGACTGGCGGGCAGACGGCCGGTGCTGATCCCCGACACCGATGCCACCGGGCCCGCGGCAGTCACCATCCGCAATCAGCCAAGCCGTGCGCTAACCGAGCCCACGGCGGCCGGTCCCAGCGACGTCGCCTACGTGCTCTTTACGTCCGGTTCAACGGGACGTCCGAAAGGCGTGCCGATCACCCACGGGAATGTGGACAGCTTCCTCTCGTATAACCAGCAGCGCTATGGTTTCACACCAGAAGACGTCTGCTCCCAGACGTTCGCGGCCACGTTTGACCTGGCCATGTTCGACATGTTCATGGCCTGGGGCGCCGGTGCCACGCTTGAATCGACGCCGGTGCATGCGTTTCTCGGGCTGCCGGAGTTCATCGAGCGCAAGAAAATGACCGTGTGGTTCTCCGTGCCGAGCGCGATCTCAGTCGCCCGCCGTCGCGGCGGACTAACCCCCGGTTCTATGTCTTCGCTGCGCTGGAGCCTGTTCTGTGGCGAGGCGCTAATGCAGCAGGACGCCGAAGACTGGCAGCGGGCAGCCAGCCAGTCCGTCCTGGAGAACCTTTACGGACCGACGGAACTCACGATCGCCTGCAGCACGTACCGCTGGATGCCAGGACAGTCACCGGCAGAGTGCGTAAACGGCGTAGTTCCGATCGGCGCGGTCTACCCCTCGCTGCGTTACGTGCTGATCGATCCGTTTGGACGACCCGGCCCGACCGAAGGTGAGCTCTGTGTAACCGGCCCCCAGCGGTTCTCCGGTTACCTCGATCCCCGCGATAACGAGAACCGATTCGTGGAGCACGACAACCGCCGATGGTATCGAACCGGGGACCGAGTCCGCCTTGACCCGCCAGCAGCGGGTGAGACGGATGGAAGCGGCGGAGCCTTGAAATACCTCGGCCGCGTCGATTTCCAGGTGAAAATTCGCGGCTACCGAGTCGAGCTGGCAGAGATCGAGCACGCCGCGCGCGCTCTGCCCGGCATCAGCCAGGTAGCCGCGGTGCCGGTGCGCTACCGAGACATCGTGGAACTCGGGATGTTCTACACGGGTTCTGCCCTGACGCCTGAGGAACTGATCGTCGCGCTCGCGCGGTCGCTCCCCGACTACATGGTGCCGCGCTGGGCTTGGCGTCTCGATGACATGCCGCTGAACGCCAACCAAAAGGTCGACCGCCGGACACTGGCGGACATGGCCACGGCGCAGGTCTCCGTCTAACCGCAGTGATCAGCGCGCGTGCGGGAGGCGACGAACCCGCCATGGCCGTCGAACTCATGCCTATAACCGATGCGGACATACCTGGCGTGGCGGACTTCCTTCGCGACAACATGAACACTCCCCGGGATATGTGGGCGCGCGCATGCGTCCCACCATGGAAGGTGGACGCGCCTAACTACGGATTCATGCTCAGGGACGGGCAGCGCGTGATCGGGGTGCAGCTCGCCTTCTACTCCGAGCGCCTTGTGGCTGGTCGCCCTGAGCGGTTCTGCAACCTGGGGGCGTGGTGCGTCCTGCCCGAATTCAGATTCCATAGCCTGCGGCTGATCATGGCTGTGCTGGCCCAGGATGGCTACCACTTCACCAGCTTTTCCCCCATGGACAGGACGCGAGCCATCCTCACCCAGCTCAAGTTCCGTCCGTTTGACACGTCCGCGGCCCTTGTGCCCAACCTGCCATGGCCCACTCTGCCCGGCCGGACCAGGATCAGCGACAAACCCGACGTCATCGAAAGGACGCTCGCCGGGGCGGAGCTCGAGCTCTACCGCGACCACGCGCGAGCGCTCGCCGTTCGTCACCTTGTGGTTATTCGCGGACAGGACTCCTGCTACGTCATGTACCGCGAGGCCCAGTCCAGGGGCCTGTGGTACGCCGTCCTTCTCTATGTCAGCAATCCCGCCCTGTTCCAGCAGGCTCTACTCCCGCTGACTCGCCATCTGCTGCTCCGTCACCGGCTGGTGGCGACCCTGGGGGAGCTGCGGGTAATAAAGCACCGGCCGCGGCTATCCATCAAGCTGGATGGCTGGCCCAAGATGTATCGCAGTGCCAGCCTGGAGCCCGGGCAGATCGACGAGCTTTACAGCGAGCGCGTGTGCGTGCCCGAGCGTGGGCCGAGCTTAGTTCGGCCCGGATCCCCCACGGATCACGTCCTCGCCCTCGTCCAGATCCACGTGGGGAGAGACTGGGTCTTCATCGATTCCATTGGGAGCCTGCGCGGCTAGTGCAACGAGCGCAGCGATTTCCGCTTCCTGGTCTTCCTTAGACCCCACGGTTTCAACATCGTTGCCTGACGGCACCTTCCCGCGACGATCACGGACAAAGCTTGCCCGGATCACGGCGGGCGTGGTGATCATTCCTTCAACTATGCGCGCGATCAGCAGTCCGGCCGACAGCCCTACCAGCCCGTCAAGCTTGGCCCCGGCCAGCGCGCCTACGATCTCAATACCACAGCAGATGCTTAGCACCACGGCGGTGTGCGAGATCCTGCCCGTGGCACGGCCAACCGCTATGTAGTGCGTACGCGGAACCATGGGTATGTAGCCGATGAGCAAAAGGATCAGCGGCAGCGTGGCTGTGCTCGCGTAGCTGGGGCCGAAAATGCTCAGCGCCAGATGAGAACCCAGACCCAGCACAGCGATTCCCGCTATACCGATCGCGAAGGAAAGCTTCAATGAGAACCGCAGCTTCCCCGCGATTACCGCGGGGTCGGCCGCAGCGAGGGCGAACAGCACAGTAGACAGGCTCGAAGGAATCAAGTACAGGAAGAAGGCCAGCATCCAAGCGATGTAGTAGGCGGCGTTCGCAGAGGCCGACACAGTCGCGGTAACGAGTACCGGCATGAGCATAACCGGCATATTTATAGCCAGGCTGAGCCAGCTATGCGCAAGGGCTGTCCTACGCAGGCCCCGCAGCAGTCGCCAGTCAGGCTTCGGCAGGATAGGCGCTCCTGACCGTCGTAGCTGGATTGCAATAGGAATGAGTGAAAGCCCCATCCCCGCGACCCAGGAGACCATGATTCCTGTCCCGAGCGGACCAACGAGCGAGCCAGTGAGGGTGAACGCCGCCAGTGGCAGCACCAATAGCTTCGCGGCGGCGAATGCCGCATTACGCGTTAGCTGAATACCACTTCGCAGCACACCAATGCTGGCCTGGTCCGCGACAAGGGTAAACGCGGTCAGCACTACCCCGGCCGTGAACCCCGCTACCCGCAAAAGTGATCCGTCTATACCCGCCAAGTTACTGCTAACGAGGGGGGCTATCAGCGCAAATCCCACTCCCAGTACGGCCGAGCCTACACAGGAGGCGATGAGAGCGGCTGAAACGAGGCCGGCCTTATTCTTTCGCTTCGGCAACTCGCTAATTAGCACGGTGCCAAGCCCGAACATTCCGATCGAGCCAAGCAACCCCATCGCCGAGATGGCTGCCGATTCGTATCCCACCGCTCGCTGACTGTACAGCCGCGTCCCGACAGCCCAGTACAAGAAGCCAAGACCGGTCGTTACGATGGTCGTGGCAATCAGGTTGCTAGCGTTGTGTATCAGGTCACGGTTACGTTGCCACGCAGTAAGAACAAGAGAAAACAGCGAACCAGTTCGCTGGTCAGCCTGCAGCGCACTCCACCTAGCCATTACCAAAGGAGCCCGGAAGCAAATTTATACGCCTGAATTTTCATGGTCCCCCTCCATGCCTGAGTACAGGCGAAACCACTGAGATTTGATCGTAGCACAGCATGATCGGTTCAGCATGTCCGTGCGGCGATTGGCTGGCAAAGCGAAAGACCCCCGTTTCTCAAGACCGAACTGTCTCAGGCACCCCGTCAGACACGACCTCGTCGCGAATGGCAGCCCATTGCAGGGAATGGCGGATGCCCTCGGTGAGGCTATATTGCGACCGCCAGCCGAGCAGGCGCTCGGCTCGGGTGACCCGCGTATAGGCGCCGGCGATGTCACCAGGCCGCCGGCCTGCGTCGAGCGATTGGACGGGCCGGTCCGTAATCGCGTTGAACGCGGCCAGCAACTCCCGCACAGTGGTGCCCATTCCGGTGCCCAGGTTGATCGCGGTCACCGGCCTGGGCAGCGCGTCGAACCGGGACAACGCGGCGACGTGCGCCTCGGCAAGGTCCCACACGTGAATGTAGTCCCTGACCCCCGAACCATCGCGGGTAGGCCAGTCGGTGCCGGTGATCAGGAACGGGACGCCGTCCTCGTGCGCCAGCATCATCTTCCCGAGGGCGTGGGTCGGCCGCCGCAATTGCAGGCCGGTCCGCATCTTCGGATCGGCGCCAATCGGGTTGAAATAGCGCAGCGACAGCACTCGCAGTGGATAGGCTGCCGCGATGTCGGCGAACATCGCCTCGCACATCGCCTTGGTCCGTGCGTACGGGCTCTGCGGGTCGATGACCGAGTCCTCATCGACGGTCAGGTCCTCATTGGCTCGGTAGATCGCGGCCGAGGAGCTGAACATGAGCCGCTGGCAGCCATTACGCAGCAGGTGCCCGGTAAACTCCAGGCTCTTGGTCACATTCGCTCGGTAATAGCCCAGTGGATCGGTCACCGAGTCCTGGACCACGATCAGCGCCGCGCAGTGGATGACGGCGTAGATGTTCGGGTGCTCGGCGAAGACCCGGTCCACGAGCGCACCGTCCGCGATGTCCCCGCGGTAGAACGCACGGCCCGCGGCGAACCCGCGGCTGCCCGTCACGAGGCTGTCCACGATCACGGGACTGATTCCCGCGTCCAGGCACGCCGACGCCACTGTGCTTCCGATATAGCCGGCTCCCCCAGAGATCAGGACTTTCATCCTTCGTTCCCCCACTCCGCCCTTATCGAGAGCGATCGGCTCCACGTGCCTCCGTCTTCATCGAACCCATTCCTGCGCCGTGTAGGTCGGCGCTGCCAGCGGCAGCACGGGAGGTGCCTCCTCGGGACGGCGCCATCCGTCCAGTCCGGACACGATGGTCCGCACTACGCGGACACCGTCGCGAACCGCGTTCAGGTTGCTTACGCCATGGATACGTGAGTACTCGTAACTGGGGACCTCGGTGACCCGCAAGCCCGCCTTAGCGACGCGTACGTGGATAAGGGTCTCGACTTCGAAGCCGTCCCCCTCCAGCAATGGAGCTGAGTCTGCGCGAGACGGAGACGACGCGTCGAGGCCAAGGACGGGGACGAACTCGCGCCAGAAAACGTTGTATCCGTAGCAGAGATCCGAATAATTTCGCCGGTAGCAGACGTTGAAGCAGCTGGTTAGAAGGCGGTTGCCCAGTTTCCTCAGACGCGTGATGTCACCGCTGCCGCCACCGGCAGCGAACCTGGTTCCCTTCGCGAAGTCCGCCCCCTCAACGAGGGCGGCGACGAATCTTGGTATTTCGGCGGGATCCGCCGACCCGTCCGCGTCGACCATCGCGATGACATCGCCCTTGGCCGCCTCGAAGCCACACGCGAGCGCGTTGCCTTTGCCTCTCCTGGTTTGGGACACGACACATAGATCGGGCCGGATTTTCTGAGCTACCTCTACGGTCCGGTCCACCGACCGGCCATCAACCAGGATTACTTCGTGGATATCTTCGGGAATTCTCGCCAAGACATAGGGGATATTTCGCTCCTCGTTGAGCGTTGGTATGACGATAGATACTTTAGGCGCTCGCACCGGAACCCCTTCGTTCAATTTACACGCTTTTGATATTTTCTATACCAGTTAACATAGATAAATATCAGTCGGACGTCTCGAAAGCCCTCATCTGGGCGTGACGTATCACGTAGAGCGTCTTCGAGACCCGTCCGACGGCGATGCCGGGACCAGTGACTAAGTATCGTTGAAAATTTTCATATTCCCCGCCCCTGCATTTTCTGAAATCTGCGCTCACGAGAACACGCACCGGCGCTCATCGTCGGTGACGTGCTGGATCGCGAATTATGGTGAACTCGAGCCGCTGTTGCCGGTACCCGTCAAATCCCGTCCCCCTTTGACTCCGTTGTGGATACCCCGGTCATCACCGCGATGCTGAGCGCGGATCCTTCATGACCGACTGAACGCCATCAGTGAACCTCTGCCCCGTGAGGAGCACTACGCGTGACCTCGACCTCGAGGCCGCGGAACGGCAGACTATGGTGCCTGTTCGTACGTCGACAGCACGACCCGCAGATCGCGCGCGCCACCGTGCCGCCGACCCAGCCCCGTGACCTACCGAGGCCGACCGCTCGCGAATGTCCATCCCCCCTCACAAGCGCATCAGCAGTAAGGTCCACTTCTTCTAATTTGAGACGCCCAATCAGTGTGGGCGGTTTACAGCTCATTGCCCACAGAGATACTGAAGATGGTACATGGATGGACATCCATGAGCTAGGGGGACGAAGCGAATTTTTGATCCCACAGTTACTAAAAGGTGACGTCGAGTAGGCGAACAGAGTACCCACCGTAGCCAGAGAGCTTTGTCGGTCCCACGCGGTTGACCTGACATGAAACGGCAGGTCAACCACACTACCGAAATAATTTTATGATGAACAGCCGGATGGTACCCAGAGAATGGAATTCAGTATCGGAAGAGTGCCGCCGCCGTATCCGATGCGGTCCCGGTGTACCCTGCGCGGCAGGGACGCGTGGTTCGAGTCCGCGCCGGGCAACCTTAGCCAGCCGACGATCGAACCGCGCTCGACCTGATCACGGTCCGCCGGCGGGAGGTAAAACCGCCGCCGCGGCGGGATCGCCCTCCGATTGGCCGGCGTGGAGGCCGGTGAGGGCGCGCACTTGCCAGCCTGCTTCGCGCCACGCCGTGATGCTGATGGCCTGGCAGGCGTCCAGCTGGTCTGCTACTTGCAACCCGGCCGAGTCCCGTACGTCATCGGTGCCGACCTTGAACGATGCGCCCCAGATTGCCACGCGCTTACTATGGACTTCGCCAATGGCGTCCTGAACGAGACCCGCGACTCGGCCACTCCGGGATGCGTTGACAGTGTCCACCGCGCTCAGCAGCATCGCGGCGTTGTCGGCGCCGACGTCTTGCGCGAACGCTGTCAGGCCGCGAACGTCCTTGGGCAAGCATGCCCCGCCGTAGCCGATCCCCGCCTTGAGGAAGGCGGGGCCGATCCGGGGGTCCAAGCCCAGCGAGCGAGCTAGGACGGAAATATCGGCGTTTGTAGCGGCGCATACATCCGCCATCGCGTTGATGAACGAGATCTTCGTGGCGAGGAACGCGTTAGCGGCCCCCTTTCGCGAGCTCTGATGCCGGCAGACCGGTCGCTTTTGAGCCAGACTTGATCGCACCTGGCCGCACGTTCCGGCCATCTTGAAGGTGCGAGAGGTGGCTGGTCGTCTAGGCGTATTCGAAATGACCTGGAGCGACGACGGACGGGCATCGTTTAGCTACGGCGCCGAACGAGAGCACGGTCAGCCCCACGTCATCTGGCGGCAGATCAGAACCGTGGCGAATTCGTCACGCAAGCCCTGCAATGGGATTCCTATCGTGATGGAAACGTCTTGCCCGACGTTGTCCGGGGAAATCCCGATAAGGCGGCCTCCAAGCCAAGTTTCTGTCCAGAAGGGCTTCGTCTCCGTGCCGAGCGACCAGGCGTGGTTCTTCAATCAGGAGCTGCAAGCCGCTAAACGGCAGGCAGACGAGGAACTCGCCGCGGGACGGGGGACCGTGCACGGCTCCGCCCCGACCATGTTCGTCCACCTCGACCTAGGTGCAAGTGACGACTTATCAGCAGATGGACAGACCGCTCGTCTCTGTTAGATCCAGTGGAGCCAAGTTGCTCCCGGCAGCTTCGGCCATTGACGTGGCCGGGCGCTGGCCACACTATCGGACACATGCCGGAAACAGGCGCGGTGCTCCCCGCGGATCTGACGCCCAGGGCGTTCTCGACCGTCGGGCTGCCAGCCGGGCGCCGGGTCGAGTTGTGGGAGACGCATAACGCGACCGCACTCGTCGGCCTTGACGTCGACGTGCGCCATCCGCTCATCGCAACCGAACTCAACGTGCGACTTCCGCACGCCGATCTCGCTCGTGTGGCCGCGTCCGCCCACATGGTGCGACGTACCAGGAACGTCATCGAACGCAGCCCCACCGACGCGGTCGCGGTGTACCTGACGCTGCGCGGAGACGCATGGTTCGAGTCCGCGGAAGGTGCGCGTTCGCTGCGGCCTGGCGATCTCGTCATATGCGAGACGGACCGTCCCTTCGCCCGTGGGTTCAGCCACGGCCTCGAGGAGCTGGTCGTCAAGGCGGAGCGCACGGCGCTGCCGGGAGTGCCGCCACTGAGCGGGCCGGTCGTCGCTTCCTTCCGCGGCGACGGCGGCAACAGGCAGTACGCCAGGGCGCTGGCCACGATCACCGGCGGCGCGGCGCGCGCCAGGCAGCACCGGCCAGCCGACGAGGGCACCGTACTCGCCCTGATCACGGTTCTGGCCGGCGGACGAGCCGCGCCCCCGACGACGGCGCATCGCGCCGCCGCACGCTCTTATATAGAGGGGCACCTGACGAACCCGGACCTGGGCGCCGAGGAGGTCGCGGCGGCCATCGGGATCAGCGCGCGGCAGCTATCCCGGATCTTCGCCGCCGACGGCACGTCCATTCCACGGCACATCCTGTCCCGCCGCCTGCACCTCGCCTACACGCTGCTCGCGACCGGAGAGCCAACGTCACCGACCGTCGCCGACATCGCCGCCAGGTGTGGCTTCACGTCCGTAACGTACTTCTCCCACACCTTCCGCCAGCACTTCGGACACCGGGCCAGCGACATCTGCGGTGGGGGTGGCGCGTGAGAGCCACCACGCAAGACGATCTTGTGCCTGGACGCTGCCGTCTGCTGTCCGAGGTTGTCCGGACAATTCACAAAGCCGCATAGCAGCCCCGTTCCTGGCCAGTATTGGTTGGGAAAGTTGGACTGTCCAAGTAGCGGAAGGCCGGGGGGGCACCTTGAACGAGGCTGATGCCAAGAACGAACTGCGACCGCGGACCAACGCTCGAGCGAGACTTCGCCAGAAGGCGCAGCTCACCCTGCCTGATCCGATCAGGCAGGCACTGCACGTCAGCGAGGGCGACGAGGTTGAGTTCGCCGTCCATGAGGATGGGGTCATCACAGTGCGGGGCTTTGTCTCCGTGCCAAGTGACCAGGCCTGGCGCTTCAGATCCGGACAGCAAGCCGACGGATGGTAGATCCGGAGTCCAGCACGCCTACTTCGGCACGTCGGGGGCGGGGGCCAGCGGGATCCACGTGATCCCGCTGCTTCCCTGACGAGCCGACCACCCGCGTCGTTCCGGTCGTTCGCGCCGCATGAGGCGGAGGCGACCGCCCTGGTCCGCGACACTAAGGACCGCGCTGGCACGACACTGGCGTTCGGGCCGGACGCCTGGCGCGAGTTCGCCGCGCGCGTCAAGAACGACCTCGCAGTCTAGGGACTACGGCTTGCGCGCGAGAGCGCCGAGGTACAGCAGGCCGGAGATGTCAAGCGGTCGCGACACTGGCTCGTCGGGGTGCCAGTCGGGCAGGTGGACAAGGCCGGGCTCGACGAGTTCGAGGCCATCGAAGAACTGGGCGATCTCCTCGCGGCTGCGCAGCTGACCCCGGCCGAGAGTGCGCAGCATCACTTCCTCGAGCCCACGGGCCTCGGGGCTCGAATTGGAGAAGTGCGTGAGCAGCAGATAACTGCCGGATGGCAGCAGCCTCGTGTAGCGGGCCACGATGTCGTACGGGTCCTCTTCGTCGAGGATGTGGTGGACGATCGCGGCCATGATCAGGCCGAGCGGCCGCGACAGGTCGAGGAAGCCAGTGATCTCGGGACGCGCTAGGAGCTGCTCGGGTTCCATCAGGTCGGCGGTCACCACGATGGTGGACTTGTTCTCGGCCAGCAGGGCCCGGCCGTGCGCGAGGACCATCGGGTCGTTGTCCACGTACACCACCCGCGCGGACGGGTTCACCGCCTGGGCGATCTGGTGCGTGTTCTGCACCGTCGGCAGGCCGGATCCAAGGTCAAGGAACTGATCGATGCCCGCCTGCGCCATGTACCGCACGGCGCGCCCGAGCAGCGCGCGGTTGACCCGGGCGGCCCCGCCGCCGTCAGGAAACGTCTTCTGCACTTCCGCGACGACGGCCCGGTCCGCCGCGAAGTTGTCCTTGCCACCCAGCACCGCGTCATACACACGGGCGATGCTCGGTCTGGAGGTGTCAACCTCCGGCAGCTGGTAATCCGGATCGGCCTTTGTCCAGCCCATGCCCTGGCCCGTCATAACGAGACACTCCCGGCTTGTCGCTTTTCCCCGAAAATGAGCGGCGCAAGACCCGATCATAGTCGTCCGGATCCCCACCGGCTGGGTCTCCGTAGACAGGGACGATTGAAGCAGGCCTCAGGGTTTTCTGCCGACGCCTGCCAGCGCGGGGATCTGGTTGTCCGCGGGCTTCACACCAGGGCCCGGGCGCCACTGCTGGAGTTCCACGAGTCCTGGCTCGACCAGTTCCAGGCCGTCGAAGAAGCGGAGGATCTCCGCGCGGGTCCGCACCGTCGTCTGGTTGTCCGGCAGGCGGCTGTTGTAGGTGTCGGCCGCGTCGGTGATCGTGTCGCCCATCACGTCCAGGGTCGGCTGCGAGACGACCAGGTAGCTACCAGACGGCAGGGGTTCCATGATCGTCCGGATCAGCCGCCACGGGTCGGCCTCGTCCGGGATGAACTGGAGGATCTGCAGCAGCGACACCGCCACCGGACGGCTGAAGTCGAGCGTCCGCGCCGCCCCCTCGAGGATGTCGTCTGGCTCGCGCAGGTCGGCCTGGATGTAGTCGGACGCGCCTTCGGGTGTGCTAGTCATCAGGCTCGCAGCGTGCAGCAGGACCACAGGGTCGTTGTCCACGTAGACGACGCGCGACTCGGGCGCCAGCCGCTGGGCGACTTCGTGCGTGTTGTCCGCGGTGGGCAGGCCCGTGCCGATGTCGAGGAACTGCCGGACACCCTCGCCGACCAGGTACGCGACCGCCCGGCCTAGGAAGGCGCGGTTCATCCGGACGCCCGTGATGATGCCGGGGAACACCTTGATAAACGCCTCGGCCGCCTCCCGGTCGACGGCGAAATTGTCCTTCCCGCCGAGCCAGTAGTCGTAGACCCGTGCCGGGCTCGGAACCTTCGTGTTAATCCCGGGGGGCGCCGCCGGCTCGTTTTCGGAAGCCACGTTAGCGATCCTAGCGTGCCGGCTCAGGCCCTCTGGAACTTCTCATTTCCGCCATCCGGTGCCGGAGCCGTAGAGGCCGGACGCCGCGCGGCGCGACAATCGCGCCATGCCTGCTTTCGATGACGGACTCGCCGAGACCGAGATACCAACCGGACAAACCGCGGAAACCGACGTCCTCATCGTCGGCTCCGGGCCGGCCGGCGGCGCGGCCGCGCTGTGCCTCGCGACACTCGGCGTGCCGAACATCATGATCACCAAGTACCGGTGGACGGCCAACACGCCGCGGGCGCACATCACCAACCAGCGCGCGATGGAGATCTTCCGCGACCTCGGCGTCGAAGACCAGGTGAAAGCGGACGCCACGGCGCACGCGCTCGTCGGCGACACGGTGTTCTGCACCGCCATCGCGGGCGAGGAGATCGGCCGGATCCGCACCTGGGGTACTCACCCGGCAAGGGAAGCCGACTACCAGCTCGCCAGCCCGTGCCTGGTCTGCGACATCCCGCAGACCTACCTGGAGCCGATCCTGGTCAAGAACGCCACGGCGCGCGGCACCCAGAGCAGGTTCTCCACCGAGTACCTCAGCCACACCCAGGACGACACAGGCGTCACCACGACGGTCAGGGACCGGCTCACCGGCGCGGTGTACACCATCCGGTCCAAGTACCTGATCGGCGCCGACGGCGCCCGCTCCAAGGTGGCCGAAGACATCGGCCTCCCCTACGAGGGCCAGATGGACATCGCGGGCTCGATGAACATCACGTTCAAGGCCGACATCTCGGCGTACGTCGAGACCCGCCCCAGCGTCCTGTACTGGGTGATCCAGCCCGGCAGCGACGTCGGCGGCATCGGCGCCGGCCTGGTCCGCATGGTCCGCCCGTGGAACGAATGGCTGATCGTCTGGGGCTACGACATCAGCCAGCCGCCGCCGGACGTCGACGCCGAGAAGGCCACCGAGATCGCCAGGAACCTCCTCGGCATGCCCGACCTGGACATCGAGATCACCGGCACGAGCCTGTGGGGCAACAACGAGATGTACGCCACCCACCTGCAGAAGCAGCGCGTGTTCGCGGCTGGCGACGCGATCCACCGGCACCCGCCGTCCAACGGGCTCGGCTCCAACACCTCCGTGCAGGACTCCTACAACCTCGCCTGGAAGCTCGCGGCCGTCCTTCGCGGCCAGGCCGGGCCCGATCTCCTCGAGACGTACTCCACCGAGCGGGCCCCGGTCGCGAAGCAGATCGTCACCCGCGCCAACAAGTCCAGCCGCGAATTCGGCCAGTTCTTCGAGGTGCTGGGGCTGACCGAGGCCGAGACCGAGGAGGAGATGAAAGCCCAGATCGAGGAGCGCAAGGCCAACACCCCGCGCGGCCGCGCGAAGCGCGAAGCCCTGGTCGCGGCGATGGAGCTCAAGGACTACGAGTTCAACGCCCACGGGGTGGATCTCGGACAGTTCTACGAGTCAGCCGCGATCGTTCCGGATGGATCTCAGCGGCCTCGGCCAACGCGGGACCCGGAGCTTTACTACGAGCCTTCCACCGTCCCCGGCTCGCACCTGCCGCACGTGTGGGTCGGCGACGCCACGCACAAGGTCTCCACCCTCGACCTAGCGCCCTACACCACGTTTACGCTGATCACCGGCATCGCCGGCGAGGCGTGGGCGGGCGCCGCGCAGAAGGTCAGCGACGAACTGGACGTTCCCATCACCGCCGTGATCATCGGTCCAGGGCGCGAGGTCACCGACATCTACTACGACTGGGCGCGGATCCGCGAAGTCGAAGAAGACGGCGTGCTGCTAGTCCGCCCCGACAAGCACATCGCCTGGCGTTCGATGACCCTCCCGCCCGACCCGGAACAAGCCCTCCGCGACGCCCTGGCAGCGATCCTCGTCCGCTAACGAGTGCAAGGCGACTTTCAGCCGGCACCGACATTCCCAGTAAGTTGACAGCCGTGGGGAGAGTATCTGGCGCCATTGAGACGGAAGGGACCAGCACACCACGCCGCCGCGCCTGGGCTATGGCGAGCGCTGGATTGCTCGTAGTCGGCTGGCTGATCGTCGCGGTGCTCGGCCT
>Ga0335075_10009639_pt1 | contig 14694 bp, 16 predicted proteins | sample Lox_Sample_24_FD_206723 | JGI IMG/M metagenome (GOLD analysis project Ga0335075, IMG submission 206723) | Soil microbial communities from Loxahatchee National Wildlife Refuge, Florida, United States - Lox_Sample_2.4 | ecosystem: Environmental > Terrestrial > Soil > Wetlands | place: USA...
GCAAGAGTAGGAGGCCAACTCTCATTCGATCAAGCACAACTTCTAAATCCAGGCGACATCGCACTTGACGCACAACGCCTTACCGCAGATAGCGGCATGTTTTGCTCGGACGGATTTGCTTCAAATGGAGCCGTCCTCCTTGACCTCGCCCATGTAACGGGAGAAGTATCATTCATCAACGCTAATCTCCAGAACATGGGCAACGATGCACTTAGCGCAGGTGGTCTGACAGTTGAAGGTGCCGTGCTTTGCGGGGACGGATTCCTCGCGCACGGGAAGGTTCATCTGAACGGCTCGCATATCACTGAGCTAAGTTTCCGGAATGGCACGATCAATAATCCAGGAGAAACGGCATTGACCATGCCTCGCTCCCAAATTAGCGTGCTACGACTGGAAGACTCTTCCGTCACAGGAGTGGTTGATGTCACATCGGCCCAAGTGCGCATCCTGCACGATTCTCCGCCCGCGTGGCCTGAACGATTGGTCCTTGAAGGATTTACTTATGAAGATCTCCAGCCGTACGTGAGGCCCGTAGGCGAAGGTGGACGCCTGGCGTGGCTCGATCACGATAAGCCCGGCTACAGGCCGCAACCTTATGAACAGCTAGCTGCGTACTACCGGCGCCTAGGGCATGACGAGGAAGCACGGCAAGTCTTGGTTGCTAAGCAGCGCCGCTGCCGCGGGGTGCTGGGGCCTCTTGGGAAGACTGTCGGATACTGCCTAGACGGAGTAGTCGGGTATGGCTACCGGCCCGGGCGAGCATTCACATGGCTAGCTGCATTGCTTGCGTTTGGGAGCATCTATTTCACGCTCAATCCGCCATCGCCGATCGACCCTAGTCAGCACCCGCATTATCAGCCCGTACTATACGCAGCTGACCTGGTAATTCCCATCGTCAATCTTGGCCAGTCCGATGCGTGGCAGACCGCTGGCGCGGCTCAGTGGGTGGCTACTGTGCTCGTTGTCGGTGGATGGATACTTACGACCGCGGTGGTCGCCGGAGTAACGCGAGTCCTCACCCGAACATAGGTGGAGCGTCATCGTTGGATGATGGTGGGCGGGATGGTCGCGGCGTCATGCTCGACGTGTCACCTGACTTGGCTCACGATCGGGCTTTGGTGATGAGCGCGGCGCGCTGACCTGGGGTTTCCAGGCTTTTTGTCGGTAGCGTTGCGCACTAACGGGATGAGCGCACCCAGGCGAGCCGGGGTGTGGAAATGTGGTTGCCGTAGGAGTGCTGAGGAGGGCATCCTAGCCGTCATGAGCGCGCCTCCCGCAGAGGGAGCCAGGATCTCCTGGCAGGACATGCCGGAGTCGGCGCGGTCAGCGATCGAGAGAGTCTGCGGCGCCCCGGTGACCGAGGCCCGGACGCAGCCGGGGGGGTTCAGCCCGGGGGTGGCGGCCCGCGTCCGGTGCGCGGACGGGGCACGCTGGTTCGTCAAGGCGGCGTCGGCCGAGCTGAACCCGGACACTCCGCGGCTGCACCGTCAGGAGGCACGGGTCCTGGCAGGCCTGGAACCGCTCATCGTTTTCGGGCGCCTTCCCGTGCCCCGCCTGCGGGGAACGGCGGAGCACGGGCCGTGGTTCGCGCTAGTTGTGCAGGACGTGGTGGGCCGTCAGCCTGTAGTGCCCTGGCGAGATCGTGAGCTGGACCTGGTCCTGGCCGCGCTCGACCGGCTGGCCGTCGCCCTGACTCCGCTCCCGGTGGCGCTCCTGGAGGTAGTGCCGGACATTACCGGGCCCCTGGGCGCCGACTTCACCGGCTGGCGGTCCCTGGCCCGAACCCCCGGCGACGACCGGCTGGACCCGTGGTCACGATCGCAGCTTGCTGAGCTGGCGGCGCTGGAGGCTACCTGGGAGGCCCACGCGGCCGGCGACACCTTGCTGCACGCCGACATACGGGCTGACAACCTTCTGCTTACCGGTAACGCGGGTGCCAGCGGGCGGGTTATGGTCGTGGACTGGCCGCACGCCTGCCGCGGGGCCGCGTTCGTTGACCAGGTGTTCTTCGCGCCCAGCGTGGCGATGCAGGGTGGTCCCGGACCAGCCGAGCTGCTGGCCAGGTCCAGCGTTGGGCGGGAGGTGAGGCGGAAGTCCCTTGCAGCGGTGGTCTGCGCGCTGGCCGGCTACTTTACCGAGCGCTCGCTTCGGCCCCCACCGCCGGGATTGCCAACCCTCCGCCAGTTCCAGGCCGCGCAAGGCGAGGTCGCCCGCCGCTGGCTGGCAACTCTCCTGTGAGCATGCACGGCTGCGAACGGACACGCCGCTGATAGGCGCGCCGCGCACTCGCTACTATTCGGACCGGCAGACCTCGCGCACTAATTGAGCCAACTCAGGCTCACCCGAACATAGGTGGAGCGTCATCGTTGGATGATGGTGGGCGGGATGGTCGCGGCGTCATGCTCGACGTGTCACGCCGGGTCGGCCCTCAGGGCCGCACGCCCGGCGTGGCAGCGGCGGCGCTTGCGCCGCCGCCTTGATTAAGAACAGCTCAATTCGGCAGAGGATCGACAGTGGGTGGTCCACCCCGGCCGAAGCAACGTTGTTTCGGTAAAGCCAGCTGCTCTCGGTCGACCAGACTGGTCAGTACGTGAAAATTTCAGCTTTAAAAGTCAAGCACTGTCAAGTTCATGAAGAAACGTTCTAAGGCCATCGAATGACTGATGAGAGAAATCCAAGAGCCCGTTCCGGATTGCGACGGACAAATCCTTGCATACCGGCTGCAAGCCTGCCAGGTACGCTTGAACGGCTGCTTTGGACGACGGGATCGCCGATGGGTCAACACATGAAAAGTAACCGTTCACACAGGCCATTTGCCTTTGATCAAATGCAGGTATACATACCTCTTCAATAGCCCCCATATCGCTTCGCGAAGGAACAATTGAGACTGCGATCGATGGTCTTCCCGGCTCAAGCAGATCTGGTGTGCCAGGCGTTGGTAGCCGCGCGGCGCTCAAGCTTCCCATGCAAGATTGCCAGGTGGCTCCTCCATCTTTATCGGCGTCACGGACAAGCCCTACAGCTGTAACCTTTCCAAAGCCAGGAACTCGACATATAGCCTTCAACTTTCCGGTCCACTTGTCTTTTCCGATCATATTATGGATATGAAATTCATCGAGCGACTCACTCCTAATCAAACCGGCTATAACCGCTTGATCGTCCGAGCCTTCGACAAGGATAACGCGCGTTAGCTCGAATCTGGCTAGATTATTTCGCCCCTCTTCGGCAGTAATAGTTATCGTCATCTCACATCCAGCCCCAGGTCCAAGGCGCCTTCAAGCGTCTCTAGATCGTAATCGCTAGCAAAAACCTTCGAAGATTTATCGTCTTCTCGCTGCAGACGGATCAGTTGAAGTTCGTCGGGCACTTCTCGAAACGCCGAATATGCCGCACGTACGCATTCGTAGCTATGGGTGGTGGCCACGACTTGAGCGCCAGTATCACGGGCGACTCGGCCGATCTGCCGCCACACTTTTTCCAGGGCAGTGTAGTGAATCCCATTTTCGATTTCGTCGATCAGAATCAGCCCTCCGTTGGACTCCAGGATCGCAGCAGCGTAATTCGCTATTGCAATCATTCCTTCTCCCATTGCCGTCATCGGGAGGGGGGGTGTGCCGCGAAGAGTCACATACAGCGAAGGAACCCCTGCGGCAAGTACTTCGAATCCTCTAATTGACGGCTCTACCGTACGCATCAGATTAACGAAGCTTTTTTCTTGCTTCGCTAGCCGAATATTTGAATACCTTTGCGCAAGCTCGTTCTGCGGCGACCGGTTTTGGGGAGACAGGAAGTAGGACGTGATAAATGCGTCAGAATCTTCTTCCGGCTTAAGGTCTACCGCCAAATTACCAAACTGCTGGACTCCACTGATCCCTAGGAACGATTGTCCAATCTGCGCAGAGACTGTTTGTATATATTCCCTATGTTCCCGGGCCGTATTTTCTGCCTCGATATCTATACCAATGTTCATTGAATATGTGAAGGCGGGCAGGGTTGTAGTTGTTGATGTCGAACTAGAATGCGCGGACTCCAGACCAGCCGTGATTCTTCCTGGCTGATTATCCCCCGGGATCGACAACGTCACATGTATCAGCCTGTCGTTCATACGCGCACTCACGCGTATCGGACGACGCGTGTTGCCATCACAGAACGCCATTTCCCATGGCGTCGAGAATCGTGTTAGATCGACGCCGAATGCGCCTAGCGTTCGATATGGACGCAGGGTTGCCAGCAAGGCTATAGATGCCCGCGGGCCGGAAGAGTGTAGGAATAGCGCTTCTAGAACAGACGTTTTACCTACGTTATTTGGCCCGGTGAGCAATGTTATGGGCGCAAGCGTCGGAATTACTAGACTACGAAATCCTCGAAAATTTTCAATATTTAGGCTCTCATACATGTTGCCACCGTACCCTACTCCCCTCTGAGACGCACGAGCAGGGCTCAACATCTCGGCCTGAGCGGGGTAGAAGTCGGACGCCTGAGGCCGAGCGCTCTTCAGAGGGCTCAGAGATCATAGGGTGCAGCATGAAGCGGCGCCCTGTCTAGCCCAATATGTGCTGGCCGTTTGCGCCTCACAATATCAGTGATCAAGGCGTCTGTCCGCAGCACGGATTTAACGCAGCCGCCTCGGTCGTAACGAACGCTAAGAATTCAGGATTGACGTTGTGCGCTCGAATCGAGAGCGCCAAATCAGCCATGTTGGTTACGACTGCCCCGGCGCGAAGCTCGACCATGCGTCTCAGCTTATCGGGCTTGTTGGCGTAGCCAATGCTGAACACCCTTGCGAGGTGTGCAGCCTCGATATCAGTATAAGAATCACCGACCAAAGTTACGGCGTTGAGGTCTGCGCCTAGACCGCGAACGGCCTCATCGATCAGGTATGGACTCGGCTTAAGCAAGGCCGGGTCGTGGCTGGTGCGCGCGACCACTAGCGCAATCACGCCGTCGAGGTCGTGCACGTCCAAGTATGCGGACACCGCGCGCAGACTATTGTTACTGACGACGCCAACGGTCCTTCCGGACTCGCGGGCGCTGGCGATGACTTCGTGGATGTACGGGGTTGGCCGGGCGCCAGAGACAGCGGCGACTTCGAGATCCGCCATTTCGGCTTCCACACTGGCGGCCAAATCATCGTTGACCGTGCCAGAGTAACGGAACACCTCGATCGGATCGTGGGTGTTGAGGATGTCATCCGGGATCTCGCCCGGAATTAGCTTCCGGAGCTTGTCTGCGACGACGGCATCCGGGAGTCCGGCGTAGATAGAGCAGATCGGGCCGTCGAAGTCGAGCAGCAGCCAGCGGGTTCGGGCGATGATCGCGCCGAGGGCGGCGGCGTCGGTGCCTGGGGTGGTCACGCGGGAAACTCGTAGCTGATGTGGTTCCACATCGATTCGAACCACCCCTGGGTCTGGTCGACGAACTGGGCGTCGGCATGGTCGCCGGTGGTCTTGGAGTGGCGGAAGACCACTGCGTCCTTACCCATGAGGTCGTACATGGGGTGGCTGCCGTCTGGGAACGGGATGTTGTGCTCGACCAAGGGGTACAGACCGAAGAACGCCTCGTCGCGGTTGAGCAGGTAGAGCTTGAACAGCGGAGGGACCTGGTAGGCGCGGATCTCGGTGCTTGCTTCCTTGATGCGGCCCAGGCGCGCGAGCTCCTGCACGGTCTCTAGGATTCCATAGGCATGGCGGCCGGTCACCTGGTGCATGCGGGCGCGGTAGTGCGGGTCGTCTGCGAGGTCCGCGACGCGGCAGGGGACGCTCATCGGCCTGGTGGTGTCGGGTAGCAGCATCCGGATCGAGACGCTTTCCGGCTTGATCTCGCCCGTTCGGATCTTGTCCAGGGGCTCTTGCACGACGCCGTGCAGAGTCTCGCCGGAGAATCCGGCGAAGTCGATGATCACGTGCTCTGCGGTAAATGCGCGCTCGACATACGGGCGCAGTCCAGTTGAAGGCAACACGGACGCCGGCGCGGTCGCCCGGGACGTGCTATGCGCCGGAAATGGGCGCTCGGCGGTGGCGGGCTGGAAGAGCTGTTCGGCGGTCCAGCCGGGGAACATCTCCTCGAGGACGCGGCAGTGATCGGCGTACGGGAGTCCGCGGACGGCGCCGGTCAGCCAGCGGTGGAGCTGGGCGCGGCTGGGGTAGCGTCCGGTCAGGTCGGGGTCGATGCGGCGGGCGCCCTTGTCGTACTCGGCGCAGAACGTCGCGTAGTTCTGCCAGTGCCTTTCGCGCAGCAGGACTTTGAGCATTACGGGGTGTTCGCTCATGGACTCTCCGGGTGACGTCTGACCTCAGCGTAGCGTCTTGTCGCGTCGATGAGAGACAACATGCGACATGGTGATGAGGGACGTCTGAAATGCGTCTAGAGAGGTGACACGTCTCTCCCCCAGCATCAGAGCATGGCACTAAATATCTCGCCGGAAGAAACGCCGCAAGATGCTGGCACGGGAGAATCCCCTGTTTGCGGGAATCCGTGCCCGGCGTGCCGGGGGCGTGGACGGAAGTTCACCACACTGCGCCGGATGATCGGAGCCGCAGGGGGTTCAGCGGAAACTGACCTGCTCGGGCGTACCCAATCGGACTGTCTGGACTGCGCGGGCACAGGGCCGGAGCCTGCGGCATGAGCGGCGCGGCGGCCACTTTCGCGCGGACACGAATCGCTAGTGCGCCTCGTGCGATTTCCTTTGAGAGCTCTTATCCGGGCACGGCCGATCAGCCGCATATCGTCCGCGGCGACCTGGAGAAGCTCGCCGAACAGTTCCCGATGGTCGACGAGCTTGTGCTGCTCGCTTCCGAGCTCGCGACGAACGCGATCTTGCATAGCCGGTCGGGTGATCCCGGCCGGTGGTTCACCGTGCGGGCCGTGCTCTATCCCGGCGATTACGCCTGGGTGGAGGTGGCCGACCTGGGCGGCGCATGGGGCGGGCCGGGGCGCGATGACGAGCACGGGCGGGGCCTGTCTATCGTGGCGGGTGTTGCCGGTGAGGGGAACTGGGGCATTGACGGCGACGACGCTGCGCGCGTGGCCTGGTTCCGGCTCGACTGGCCGCGCCGGTGAGCGTGCCGAAATACCTCCAGGCGGCGGCGCTAGTCCGCGCGCAGATCGCTGACGGGGTGCTCGCGCCCGGCGCGCCCGCCCCTAGTGGCGCTGCTCTCGCCCGGGTGACCGGCTTCTCGACCCTGACGTGCCGCAAGGCTCTCAACAAGCTGATCCGGGAAGGAACACTGGCGCCCGGTCCGAGCCCGAACGCGAGGCCGCGTGTTCCGGCGGCCGCCGAACACGACTCTTCTGGAACCGCTGGTGCGCTCTTGGCGGGCCGCACACTGTCCGCCGCGCTGGCGGCGCGCCGACATGCCGCCGACCTGACTCAGACACAGCTCGCCAGGATGGTCGGGGTGTCGGTAACCATGCTGGGGCATGCCGAGACGGGCCGCCTCTGGCAGTCCCGCGGTTTCTGGGAGCGCGTAGATAAAGCATTGTGCGCGGACGGCGAACTGCTATACCTGCACGACGCCTACCGGGAAGCCAACGTGCCGGCCGAGCCGGCGGCGATTGACGATCAGACCACGCCGGCCGAACCCGACACAGGTTCTCTGCCTGCGGTTGGCGTGACCGTCACCGGTCCGGTGGCGTCCGTCATGATCACATGGGCGGATGGTCAGAGCACCACCGTTTACCCGCCTCGAGCGCTTGTGCGAGTAGTTGGCGCTACCCCGCCGTTGACAGCATGGCCCGCTGACCAGGGCGCTTGTTTCCTCGGAACTACGTGACAAGTCCAGTTGTCGTCTGTATCGTGACCTGATAGGTCAGCAGTCCGAGACGGACGGACATATCGTGAGCTTTGACTATGCGCCGCCTAAGTACGCTCAGGTGGTCGCCGAGATCCAGCGGCGGATCTCTGATGGCGACTACGCACCGGGGGCACTGCTCCCCTCCGAGCATCAGCTCGTCGCCGATTTCGGGGTCTCCCGGCCGACGATCGTCAAGGCCTTGTCGTCGCTGCGGCAGGACGGGTGGATCGAGACCCAGCAGGGCAAGGGCAGTTTCGTCCGCGGCCGCCCGGCGCTATCCGGGGCGCAGCGAACGCGCCCGGCCGAAAGCGCGCTCGAGCTTCCCGAGACGGCGCTAGCGGGGCAGCTGGTCCAGGCGGGTGTCAAGCTCGCCCCGCCGTACGTCGTAACCCTGCTCGGGCTGGACCAGGGGGCGAAGGCGTTTCTGCGACAGCGGCTGCTCAGCGAGGACGACGGCACGCCGGTCGAGCTCGCTTCGATCTGGCTTCCGCTGGAGCTCGCCGCGGGCACCGACCTTGCCTCGCCTGACCTGCTGGGCGAGTCGATACGGCACCACCTCCAGGCGCGGAAGAAGCTGCGACTCGACCACGCGGTCGAGCGGATATCGGCCCGCAAGCCTGCCGGGGAAGAGGCGGCGCTGCTAGGTGTGGCGGCTGATGCGCCGGTGCTGAACGTGATCGTCACTGCCTACGACGCGACCGCGCGGCCGGTCCAGGTGACCGACATCGTGCTGCCGGGCGACCGGCACGAGATCCACGACGCGTACCCGTTTGGGTAGCCCGGTCGGCCTGTCCTGACTTAGCTGGATCTCGCCCGATTGCCAACTTGACAAGTCAGGTTGGTGGACGTACCGTCGATCTATGCCTGATAAGTCAAGTCAGGGAATCGATCCGGAATGGTGATATCAAGTGGCGCTTCAAGGTCCAATCCCAGTGGAGTTCGGGCTTGCGTTCCCGACGGTGTGTACGCGGCGGGCGGCTTCGAGCCGGGGCGTGACTTCGACGCATCGAAAGACGGCCGGTTCGTCCAGTCCAAAGACAAGGCGAGCGGGCTACCGCTCTGGCAGGTGGAGGTCATCGACGCGGACGCGACCGCGAGGACGCGGACGGTCAAGATCAAGCTCCCGGCGCAGGTTCAGCCGGTGCTGCCGAACGGCCCGGCCGGCGTCCCGTTCGTGCCGGTGGAGTTCACCGGGCTGACGGTCACCCCATACGTGACGCAGGCCGGGCGGCTCGGCTACTCGCTCAAGGCGTCGGGTGTCCGTGCGCCGGGTCGTCCCTCGGGTCGTCCGGGTTCTGACGGGCGGGAGGCGGCGGCATGAGCGAGGATGCGTCGTTCTCGAACGTCAGCTACCAGGTCGGCGCGGACTGGAGGGTGCGTACCTCCCTCTACGCCGACACCACTCCCATCATTGGCGTCGACGCCGGGCCGTCGTACTTCTCGGTCACGACCAGGGGCCGCGTTGCGGACCAGGCCGCGGTCGAGTTCGCCCGGTCGCTGGCCTTTGAGGCGCGGAAGTTCGCCGACGAGATGGAGCGACTGCACGCCACGCAGTTCGCCGACCCTGGCGAAGGCCCCAAGGTCGCTGGCAGCGATGCGGCCTGAAGGCGCGATAGGCGGGACGGCCGGAGTTCGCATCTCCGGCCGCCCCCGTTTCCTCTCCTGGCTAGAGAGGCCTTGATCGTATGCCCTCCTCGTTCAAGAAGCAGGTTGCCGGGCAGCCGCTTGCGCAGGTCGATAACCCCGACCCGTTCGCCGTCCCCGTCTGGCGCTCGCCGGTCTACCAGACCCCCCACGGCATCATCTGGGCCGCCCAGCTCGTCCGGCTCATCTGGCGGCTGCTGTGGCTCATCGTCCGGCACCCGCTGCCCGCCGCCGCGCTCGCGCTGCTGGCCTTCACCTACCTCCGGCTCGGATGGCCCGCGCTCGTCGCCCTGGTGGCGTTCATCGCCGCCGATGCAGCGCTGGTCTACCTCCTATGGCCCGAGTTGTTCGCCCGGTACGTCGTCCAGGCGGCGCGCGACCAGTGGCGGCACTGGTTCTACCGGCGCCGTTGGCAGGCGGCAATGACGCTTGCCGGGCTCGCGCCGACCTACCGCGGCCGGGTCCTGGTGCCGGTCCTCGCCCGGGTGCAGTCAGTCGGCGCGGTCGATCTGGTGACGGTGCGGCTGGTGACCGGGCAGGCTCCGCAGGCGTTCGCCGACCGCACACCCAACCTGGCGCACGCCTTCGGCGCGCAGCTGTGCCGCATCCGCGACGCCGGACCGGGCATGGTGACGCTCGAGCTCGTCCGCTCCGACACCCTCGCCGACCCCATCCCCGCGGTGCCCATCGCCGCGACGGTCGACTGCGCCGCGCTCCGGGTGGGCCGGTGTGAGGACGGGGCGCCGTGGCTGCTACGGCTGCTCGGCTCGCACGTCCTGATCGCCGGGGCGACCGGCTCGGGCAAGGGCTCGGTCATCTGGTCCGCCGTCCGCGCGATGCTCCCCGCGATCCTCGACGGCTGGGTCCAGGTCTGGGCGCTCGACCCCAAGCGGATGGAACTGTCCTTCGGCCGCCACCTGTTCACCCGCTACGCCGACCAGGCGGCGGGCATGGTGGCGCTGCTCGAGGACGCCGTGAGCGAGATGCACGACCGGGCCGCGAAGTTCGCTGGCACGACCCGCACCTTCACACCCTCGGCCGTGTACCCGTTCCTGGTCGTGCTCGTCGACGAGCTCGCGTTCCTGACCGCCTACCAGCCCGACCGCGACCTGCGCAAGCGCGCCGAAGCAGCCACAGCGACCCTAACCAGCCAGGGCCGGTCGGTCGGCGTCTGCGTCGTCGGCGCCCTCCAAGACCCGCGCAAGGACGTGATCAGCCTCCGCAACCTGTTCCCGACCCGCATAGCGCTCCGCCTCGACGAATCCGATCAGGTGGACATGGTGCTCGGCGACGGGGCACGCGACCGCGGCGCGCTCGCCGACGAGATCTCGCCACTGCCCCAGTCCGGCGCCGGGGTCGGCTACGTGCGGCTCGAGGGCTCCCCGTACGTGGTCCGAGTCCGGGCCGCCTACGTCAGCGACCACGACATCCGCGTCATGGCCGACGTGGCGGCCTACCGGCACGAGCTCGACCAGGACGGCGACCCGTGGACGGAATGACCGACCTGACCGTCTGGCGCACCGGCGAGCCGTGCCCCGTCTGCGCAGCCGGGCTGTTCATCGTCGGCTACGGCGAACCCGTGCAGCTCATCGAGTGCAGGCTGTGCGGCTGGTCCGACCGGTGGGACCTCACCCAAGACACGGGCGACGCCCGGGAACCGGGAGGTGATGCCGAGTGACCGACGCCGCACGGCGGAACAAGACCAGGGCTCAGCGGCTGTCGATGCCGCTGGCCCGAGACGTAGTCAAAGACATGGCCATCGAGCACGGCGGCTGCATCCGGCCCATCCAGCTCCGCCGCACCGACCTGGCCACCGGTCGAACCGAACCCGTGCTCGTCCCCTGCGGGCACACCCTCGCATCGGTCTGCCCGGCCTGCTCCGAACGCGCGAAGAACCTCCGCGCCGCCCAATGCCGCGAAGGCTGGCACCTCGAGCAAGAACCGGTCATCGAGCCGGACGACCCCACCGACGAGCAGATGTGGTGGATCCGCACCCGCGCCGACGCGCAAGATCTCCGCGACGCCGCACAAGCCAGCGGGGAAGGCACCGACGGCTGGGATGCCGAGCTGTCCCAGCTCGACGACGAGATCAACAACGCCGGGATGCGCGGTCGCGTGCTCCCCGCCCGGCCCCACCGTCGCCACCGCTCGACCAGGCGCAGGCAGGACGCGCCCCCGCTCCCCAAGCGGCCCGTCGACCCGCGCACGGTCGGCAAGACCTACACCACCACGGACGGCAAGACCTTCCGCCCGTCGCTGTTCATCACGCTCACCTGCCCGTCCTACGGCCGCGTCAAGAGCGACGGGACGCCGGCCAACCCGGCCGAATACGACTACTTGGCGGCCGCGCGGGACGCGCTCCACTTCGCCGCGCTCTTCGACCGGTTCATGCAGAACCTGCGCCGCTTCGTCGGCTACGACATCCAGTATTTCGCTGCGGTCGAACCGCAGCGCCGCATCGCCCCGCACGTCCACATTGCCATGCGTGGCACCGTCTCGCGCGCCGAGCTCCGCGAAGTCATCGCCGCGACCTACCACCAGGTCTGGTGGCCATCCACCGACACCGTGCGCTTCGACGGTGCCCGCCTGCCCGTCTGGGACGAAGACAGCGCCACTTACCTCGACCCCGACACGGGCGAAGTCCTGCCGACCTGGGACGAAGCGCTAGACGCGATCGGCGACCAGGACGAGCCGCTGCACGTCGCCCGGTTCGGTGACCGCTTCGACGCGCAAGGCGTCCTGGCCGGGTCCAAGGACGCAAGCCGCTGCATCGGGTACCTGACCAAGTACCTCACCAAGCACGTCGCCGACTGCCACGCCGCGCAGACCGACGACCAGGTGCGCCACGCCGACCGGCTCGCCGACGCGCTGCGCTACGAACCCTGCTCGCCGACCTGCGCCAACTGGCTCCTCTACGGCGTCCAGCCCAAGAACGCCCGACCGCACATGCGCCCGGGCGCCTGCAAAGGCAAAGCCCACCGCCGCGAATACCTCGGCTACGGCGGCCGCCGCGTGGTCGTGTCCCGCAAATGGTCCGGCAAGACCCTCAGCGACCACCGCGCCGACCGCAAGAACTGGCTCCTGCAAACCCTCGGACTTTCGGCAACCGACCCCGGCCGCTACGCCTGGGAGCCGGTCGCGCCCGGCGATCGCGACCACATGTCCATCCCGCAACGCCTGCTCCACGTCGTCGCCGACCGCATCCGCTGGCAACAAGCACTCACTGAAGCGCGACGAAGAGCGGAAGGCCTGCCTCGCGACGATCTTTCGGCAACTGGGGAGGCGGAGTGATGACCAACTCACACGAGGTCCGCCACGACCCGTTTGCAGGCCTTCCGCTGCTGATTCCGATACCGCAAGCGGCCAAGTTGCTCGGCATCAGCCGGGCCGCTGCTTACCGCTTCGCGAGCTCGGGTGACCTGCCTACCAAGCGGCTCGGCCGACGTATCTACGTCGTCTCGGCCAAGCTGCGTGAATTTCTCGACCTGGAGGACAGGGCCGCATGAAGGGGCACGTCTATAAGCGAGGCAAGGCCTGGTCTTATCTCTTTGATATCGAGCCGGACCCGCTGACGGGAAAACGTCGGCAGTCAAACGGCAGCGGGTACAAGACCGAGCGGGAGGCCTGGAAGGCATGCCGGGAGGCCATCGCCGAATACGAGCGTGGGGAAGTTGTCACAAAGACCAAGCGCAAGGTGGGCGCCGCGCTGGACGAGTGGCTGAACCGCATCGAGCATTCCATCAAGCCGTCGATGGTCCAGAACTGGCGCAACTACGCCAAGTACTACGTAGTGCCGTATATCGGCGAACGTGACGTGCAGGACGTCGACGGCGCGGTGTGTGACGCCTTGTATGCCAAGCTCCTTGCGGAAGGCCGGGTCAAGGCAAAGCCGAAGACCGCGCCCGCAAAGCGCGCGGTACACGTGCGGCGGCTATCGAAGACAGGCAAGGCCCAGCCCTGCCGACCGCTCCGATACGACCAGTACCGGTGCTATCGCACCCATGCCGAAGAGGACCCACTGCTCGGTCAGCCCATCGAGTCGGCCAAGCCGATTCGGCGACCCTCCGGCGAAAGCCGAGCGCCGATCAATCCCGGGCTCGAGCCTAAAACGGTCGTTAACACCCACCGGATGCACCATCGCGCCTGGGAAGATTTCAGGACGTGGCATTGGGCCAAGCGGAACGTCGTCAACGACGCGCATCCGCCTCGCGTCCCCCGTAAGAGCCGGAAGTTCTGGACCGTGGCGCAACTCCAGACCTTCTTGCAGCGCGCACAGCGCGATCGCTTCTTCGCGCTGTGGGTGCCGAGGCAACGACGGGCATGCGGCGATGCGAGCTGGCTGGCTCGGTCCGCGACCTGCTCGACCTCGAAGCCGCGACGCTGGATATCGGGCCAACGCGAGTCGTCGTAGACGGCAAGGTGATCGAGTCGGACGGCAAGACGGAGAACGCGCAGCACGTCCTGGCGCTCGACCCGTTCACGGTGGCCGTTCTGGCCATCCATCTCGCAATGCTCGACCGGGAACGGGCGGAGTTCGGGCCGGACTACCGGGACCTCGGCCTGCTCTTGTGCTGGGAAGACGGTCGGCCGCCTCACCCGGACACGATCACCCGCAGGTTCAAGAAGCCGTCCAGCGACGCTGGCCTGCCAGATATCGACCTGCACGACGTACGGCGCAGCTACCTGACCGCGGGGCGCAAGGCGCGGATCGACTGGAAGGCCCTGAGCAAGCGGGTTGGTCACGCCGACGTCGCGTTCACCATGCGGCAGTATGTCGAAACAGACCTCGAGGCCGACCGCGAGGTTGCGAACACGCTGGCCGAACTGATCATCGGCGGCTCGCTCGCGTCCCTGGTGATCGGCGCGGAAACGGACCGCACGAACCCGGATCAGGACGACGACCAGGGCGACGATGACCCTCAGACAGGAGGGCTACGTTTACAAATCCGTTTACAACGAACATGCAGAAGGCCGGACCCGTTTTCGGATCCGGACTCTGACCTTGGTAGCGGGGGCAGGATTTGAACCTGCGACCTCTGGGTTATGAGCCCAGCGAGCTACCGAACTGCTCCACCCCGCGGTGATGTCTTTACTGTATGAACTCCCGCGTGCAGAAGCAAATCGGCGACGGGACCGGCATCGCGTGGCAGGCGAGGGCCGGGAGCTACTGAAGTGGCGAGCCCATCCACACCGTGTACGAGACGGGCCAGTTCCCGGCCGGCGGCCCGGTCAGCACCATGGCGTCGCCGGTCGTTCG
>Ga0335075_10009641_pt1 | contig 14693 bp, 10 predicted proteins | sample Lox_Sample_24_FD_206723 | JGI IMG/M metagenome (GOLD analysis project Ga0335075, IMG submission 206723) | Soil microbial communities from Loxahatchee National Wildlife Refuge, Florida, United States - Lox_Sample_2.4 | ecosystem: Environmental > Terrestrial > Soil > Wetlands | place: USA...
CGGTCCCGTCTCATGCTCGGTGCTCACGGGAACGGGCGAAACGGCAACCGGGGAAGCGACGTACAGGTTGACGCCGAATCAGCATTCCTCACCAGGATGGGTGAGCATGCCCCTGACGACAACGCCGGACGTCGCGTTCATGGCCGTCGAGGCGCGCAGCGACCTGGTGCTCACAGGAACCGCCACAGAGCGCTACACCGGCGCGGCGAACTGCGGCAAAAAAGTAGGCACGAAAAAAGCGAAGCCAGTCAGGAAGGGCACGTTCAGCGGATTCATCAGCGGTATCAGCGAAGCCTAAACAGCCGGGACAGTGGCCTGTGCCAGCGACGGGCACGGGCCACCTCCCGGCGCATGCGCTTTGCGGCCAAACGAGCATGCAAGCGAAGGCCGAGCAGACGACCGCACCGGACGCACTGCGGGCGGTCGTCCCGGCGTCCCGTTCGGCAGACGCTCGCTCGCACCGCACCTGGCCTAAACGCCTCTCCTAAACGCCAGCCCCACGGCGCGGCGCTGCTCCACTGGCTGCAGCTGCTGAATCCGTGGACAGCGAAGTCAGCGTCTGCGGAGCGTGGCTAGTTGCACGGTGTCGTGGTGGGCGGTGGCGAGGACGCTGCCGTCGAAGACGAGCAGGCTGCCGGGTTCCAATCCCGGTACGGGCATGGGAGGCGCGCCGGGGCTCGCGACCACGATCTGGCTGGCGGGAGCACAGCTGCTTGTTGGCTGCGCGTATGCCGCCTGCCCGCCGGCTAGGGCGAATGCCGTGGTCGGTGGTTCATCCCCGAGGGCTTCTTTGGTCAGGATCTGCAGGCCCGGCTGTCCGATTTGCCCGACGCTCAGCGCGTATGAGCCGAGGCGCAGCCCGCAGGGGGCGCGACGCGGCTCGGTCATGAGGGCGAATGCTCCCGAGCTGTCCAGGGCGAAGTCCTCGATCTGCTCGCTGGGGGGCCTGGGGCGCAGCCTGCGCACGACCTGTCCGTTGCTCACACGGATGATCTGGACTTCGTCTTGCTTGCCGACGACCTGAGCACGCTTGAGAAGCGCCACCCAGTCGCCCGCGGCGAGGAACGGCGTGACGACCGGCAGCCCGTCGGCCAGCACCCGTAGGAGCCGGCCGGAGAAGCTGCGCAGCGCCAATCGCGAAACTCCTCGGCGGCACGGGTAGGCCGATACCTCGTAGTCAACCAGGCCGGCGTCCGTGACCGCGACGGCCTCTGGTTCAGGCGGCTCCTGGCAGTTGGGGCGTGGAGGGACGAGCGACTCGACCGGTCTGATCGCGCCCGGCGGGCCTGCGAACAGCGTGACCGAATCGGCCGGCGGGTTTTCGGCGCCGTACGAGCAATTCCGGGTGTTAGGCGGAGCAGAGGCACACCGGATCACCGACTCGATGAATGCCACCCGCCCGTCACCTGCCGCGATGCTGTGAACGAAGAACGGCCAGCGCGTGCCCTTCGGCGCTCCCGGCGTCTTTGAGGTGGAGAAGAGCGTGCGCGTGCGGCCGCGCGCGTCGAGCGAGCGCACGAGCAGCCGCCGGCCTGCCTCCACCCATACCGCTCGGTGGTCCAGCAGCACCGGCCCAGCCATCAGTCGGTCGCCTGGCAGCGTGTGCGCCTGCACGACCGGTCCAGCGACCTCTCCTCGTGACGAGCCCGGGGAGCCGGAAGCGGCCACGCTGGCGCATCCTCCGAGCACGCACGCGGCGGCCACCAGTCCCAGCCCGGGCAAGCGCCGCGCCAGTCGGGCGGCCCGACACGGTAGGGATCGCTTGGCGCGTGGCGCGTGCATCCGTCGCTGAACACTAGGCCGGGACCCAGCATCACGCGAAGGTCGTGAGCCTGCGGCGGACGCGGCGGCAGGCGCCACGATCACGGCCCCCCACGGACGCGAAAGCGGAGTAGGGTGCACCGTGTCGTCTGACCTCGACGCACCACATGCCGAACACAGGGGGATCGCTGATGAGCACGCAAACGACCATCGACAGCGATGAGCTTTTCATCGGGGGCGAGTGGACCAAGCCGCGGGGCTCGCAGCGCATCTCCGTGCTCGCGGCGAGCACGGAGGAGCCCGCGGGGTCCGTGCCGGAGGGGACCAGCGCCGACATCGACGTCGCCGTGCGCGCCGCGCGCGCCGCGTTCGAGGACCCGAGCGGCTGGGCGTCGTGGTCGATCGAGGATCGCGCGCAGGCACTGGAGCGACTCGCCGGGGCGATGCAAGGCCGCGGCGAGGAGATCGCACACCGCGTCTCGCTGCAGAACGGCATGCCGATCTCGCTCGCGCTGCAGATCGAGGGCGTGGTTCCGGCTGCGCTGGCGCAGTACTACGCGGGTCTGATCCGCCAGACCATGCTTCAGGAAGAGCGTCAGGGCCTGCTCGGCGGCACCATCGAAGTGCTGCACAAGCCGGTGGGCGTCGTCGGGGCGATCGTGCCATGGAACTACCCGCAGACGCTCGCCATGTTCAAGCTCGCGCCGCTGCTCGCGGCGGGTTGCACCGTCGTGATGAAGCCGAGCCCGGAGACGGTGCTCGACAGCCTGCTGCTCGCCGAGGCAGTCCTCGAGGCAGGGTTGCCGGCCGGGGTCGTGAACATCGTGCCGGCCGGTCGCGAGGTAGGCGCATATCTGGTCGAACACGCGGACGTCGACAAGATCGCTTTCACCGGCTCGAGCGCGTCCGGTCGCACGATCGCGCGGCGCTGCGGAGAGCTGCTTCGCCCGGTCACGCTCGAGCTCGGCGGCAAGTCCGCCGCGATCGTCCTCGACGACGCCGACCTTGCCGGAGCCACCGAGGCGCTGTTCGGCGCGACGATGATGAACAACGGCCAGACATGCGTCAACTGCACCAGGGTGCTCGCGCCACGCGCACGCTATGACGAGGTGCTCGAAGTCTTCAGCGGTCTCGCTGGTGCGCTCGTCGTGGGTGACTCGCTCGACCCGGCCACACAGGTCGGTCCGATGGCCAGCGCCCGCCAGCGCGAGCGCGTCGAGGGCTACATCGAGAAGGGGCGCGCCGAGGGCGGACGGATCGTCGCGGGCGGTGGTCGCCCGCCCGAGCAGGACCGCGGCTGGTTCGTGCAGCCCACGATCTTCGCCGACGTGGACAACAGCGACACGATCGCACGCGAGGAGATCTTCGGGCCGGTGCTCGCGGTGATCCCGTATGACGGCGTGGACCAGGCCGTGGCGATCGCCAACGACTCCGAGTTCGGGCTCGGCGGCAGCGTGTGGAGCCGGGACCCCGAGCGCGCCCAGGATGTCGCCAGGCGCGTGCAGACCGGCACAATCGGCATCAACCACTACACGCTCGACCCCGCCGCCCCGTTCGGCGGAGTGAAGGCGAGCGGCATCGGACGCGAGCTGGGACCCGAGGGCCTCGAGGCCTACTTGCAGCTGCAGTCGATCTACACGACCGCGCCCCCGGCCTGATCGCCGTAGAACGCCTGGCCCCGTAGGCTCAGCGCAACCCCGAAGGCTGCTCCGCGGGCTGCGCGTGGTGCTCGCCGGTAGCGGCCTCGGTCGGCGCGCTCGGCGCCAGCACGCTCGCGCTGGCGCTCGCGGGCGTCAGCTCCACGCGCACGAGCGCCGCGCCCAACGCGGCGACGGTCTCGCGCGCGTGCCAGATCGTCCGTTCGATCTCTGCGATGGGCAGCCTGCACGCCTCCAGGAAGCGCCTCGTGGAGGTCGCCCCCAGCGCTCGCGCGTCCACTTCCAGTTCCTCGACGTGGACGTCCTCGACGACCAGGCCGGCCTGCGGAACGAGGATGCACGCCGCCATGTCGTCGGAGGCCGTGGACGTCTCCGCCCGCACCCGCGCGAGCAGCTTGGCGGCGTCCGGGCGCGCCCCGAGCGTGTCGAGGATGTCGCTCAGACGCTCGCGTCCGAGCAGCTCCCCGTCGCTGCGCGCCTCGACCAGGCCGTCGCTGAAGAAGCACGCGACCGCGCCCGGCGGCAGCGACACGACCGTCTGGCGCCGGCCCGTCGGCACCGTCCAGCCGATCGGCGGAGACGCGCACAGCGCCAGCGGCTCGCGCGTGCGCAGGCCGTGGAAGATCGGCGGCGGGTGCCCCGCGCTGGCATATGTCAGGCGCCCGTCGCGCGCGTCGTACACCGCGGCGGCGACCGTCGCGAAGTGCTCTGTGGCCGGGTCGGCCAGCACGCGGCCCGCGAGCGCGAGCGCCGCCCGCGGCTCCAGGCCGGTCTGCAGGTATGCGCGCAGCGTGTAGCGCGTGAGCGCCGCCTGGTTGAGCGCCCGGTGTCCATGGCCGGAAACGTCGCCGAGGATGATCGCGACCCGCTTGCGCTCCACTGCGAACACGTCGTAGAAGTCGCCTCCCGCCGCGGGGCCGTCGGCGGGCCGATAGGCGACCGACACGGCCAGCCCGCCGACGCGCGCGGGCACCACGGGGACCAGCGCCGCCTGCATCGTGCCGACGTCACGCAGCAGCTCCGCGCGCTGCGCTTCCAGGCGCCGGGCGCGGCGCGCCGCCATCTGCGAACGCAGCCCGAACCAGATCGCGATCAGCAGCAGCGCGATGATGATCGGCTTGCTCCAGTCGGGCACCGGCAGCGGCAGGGGGATGTGCCGGCCGATCGAGTTCAGCGGATCGCTCGAGTGGTGCGTTGCCGGGCGTGTCGCGCGCGTGGTGCGCAGCGCCCCGACTCGGGGCGACGCCAGCGATGCCGCGCCGGCATCGGGCTTGTCCGCGGCGCTCCCGCGGGGACGGCGCGGACCGCCGGCTTTGCGCCCACCGCCCGAGGGGGGCGGCTTTGCCTTTCCTGCTGCTGCGCCGGCCGCCAACGTCCGGTGGGTGGGCGCAACCGCAGCCGCAGCCGCGCCCGCGTCGCCTGCGGGCGAGCCCGACGAGCCCGCGCCCGACGACGACGCCGATCCCGACCCCGAGCCGCCGCCGGACGTCGGCGAGTTCGTGCCGGTGCCCGGGGCGCTCGTCGGCGGCCTCGCGCCGGTTGACGATTCGCCGCCGCCCGTGCTGGCGCCGCTCGGCGTCGATGAGTTGACGCTCGGCGTGGACACGCTCACCGTGGGGGTGGACGCGCTGACCGTGGGAGTGGACGCGCTGACGCTCGGCGTAGAGCCGACGCCGGGGACTTCGACGCTGGGCACTGACACGGTCACGCTCGGCACGGACGCTTCCACGCTCGGGACGGACACTTCCACGCTGGGCACGGACGCGCCGACGCCGGGCACGGTCACGCCGACGCCCGGCACCGAGATGGCGGGCGCGGGCAGCGATATGCCTGCGCTCGGCGCTGACATGAGGGTGGCGGCCTGCGCGCACGCGCCGGCGCCCAGCATCGCGCACACGGCCATCGATGACACCGCGGAGGCGATCTGCGCTCGTTTGGACCGCAGGGGCGCCATCTCGATCGCGCTCAGCCGGCCAGGGTCAGCGCCGACAGGGCCTCCTCGCGCGAGAGCTGCAACGTGATCAGGCTGTCGACGCCGGCGATTTCGAAGATCTGCAGGACGCGCTTGTTCTCCTGCGAGCACACCACCGTCAACGAGCCGCCTCCAAGCTCGTGGAGCTTCATCACGACGCCCACCAGCACGCCGATGGCCGTCGAGTCGATGAAGCTCACCTCCGAGAGGTCGAGGATCACGCGCCTGGCGCCTGCGTCGATGTGCTCGGCCATGCACTCCTTCAGCTGCTGGCTGACCGAGTAGTCCAGCTCTCCACCGGCGGCCAGCAGGACAACGTCCTCGCCGTACTCCTGCTGCGCGTCCTCGCCCGCCCGATCCTCGCCTATGTAGAAGAGGCTCATCCCACCTACGTTATACCCCTCATTCGCGCACGACGTGACATATTGCACATGTTTGCGAACCTCCGTGTGGACATTCGTATTACTGGAATTCAGGCCGGCACGGCCCGGCGCTCACGGGGCCTTGGTGAGCAGGCTGTGACCCGCGGTCACGTAGGAGACGTGGTGGTTGACGAGATCGGTGACCTTGACCTTGTCGCGCGTGACCTTGATGAGCGTGCCTTCACAGCGATCTTCGGTGAGCCATTCGGTGCCCTGCACGGCGCCGGCCGCGTAGTTGCCCTTGGTCGAGTAGCTGCCGTGGGCGTCGGCCCATAGCTTGCGCACCGTGTGCTTGCCGGAGCTGGCGGCGCTCGCACGGGCTATGTGGCTGCGCTCCTTGGCGGTCGGGCAGACCGCGAAGTTGCCGCCTGTGAGCGCCGCCACGACGAGGCCGTTGTGCTTCTGGGTGAGCACGAACGTGCCTTCGAAGAATTCGCCGACCTGGACTTCGCCGTCGGGTCCCATGGTGGTCACGGCGATGCGTCCGTGGGTCGCGTCGATGACGGTGCCGAACGGGACGAGGCGCAGCGAGGTGAGGGGAACGAACGTGGAGGTGCCGGGCAGGCGTATGCGCACCGTCCCGCGCACGGGCGCGACGTCGCCGGTCGCCGCGAGGGTCGGCGTGGGAGTGCCCGAGGCGGTGAACGACGAGACCCCCAGCGTGGGCGCGCCGCCGCCGCCCCCCGTGCCGCCCGTGCCGCCGGTGGTCGTCGTCGGCGTGGTGATGGGGGTGACGAGCGACGGGCTCGTGTAGGTGAAGCGGTCGGCCGGGCCGGTGGCGCTCGTGCCGCCGGCGCTCTTCACCTGCACTTCCACGATGCCCGTGCCCGCGGGCGAGACCGCGCTGATCATGTCCGGCGCCTGCACCGTCACATCGCTGGCTTCCGTGCCCCCGAAGCTCACGGTGGAGCCGGCCGTGAACCCCGAGCCGGCGATCGCCACCGGCGTGCCGCCGGCCGCGGGGCCTTCGTCCGGTTCCACCGCGGTCACCGTCGGCGCTTCGTCGTAGCTGAAGCGGTCGGCGGGGCCGGCAGCGCTCGTGCCCGCGCCCGTCGTCACTGTCACGTCGACCGCGCCGGCGCCGGTGCCGGCGGGCGAGACCGCGTCGATCCGCGTCGGCGATTCCACGGTCACTTCGCCGGCTTCGGCGCCGCCGAAGCTGACGGTTGCGGGGGACTTGAAGTGCGAGCCGCTGATCACGACCTGCGTGCCGCCCGCCAGCGGGCCTTCGGACGGCGCGAGGCCCGTCACCGCCGGCTTCTGTTCGTAGGTGAACAGGTCCTTCGGGCTGGTCGCGCTGGTGCCGCCGAAGGCGGTGACGGTCACGTCGACGGCGCCGGCGCCGGCGCCGGGAGGCGAGACCGCCTCGATGCGCGTTGGTGATTCCACCGTCACTTCGCTGGCTTCGGCTTCACCGAAGCTGACCGTCGCGCCGGTGGTGAAGCCCGAGCCCGTGATCGCCACCGGCGTGCCGCCGGCCCCGGGGCCTTCGTCGGGTTCCACCGCCGTGACCGTCGGCGGGGACGCGGCGAACACCCACGCGGCTCCGGAATCGTGTTCGCTGGCCAGCCCGCCGATCACCGCAGTGCTGGCGTTGGCGGACAGCGCGCCGCTGGAGCCGAACGCGCCCGCGCCGACCTCGCCGCTGACCAGCAGCTTGCCACCCTGCTGCAGCCACTGCGCAGTGGAGAACAGCCAGGCGGCGCCCACCCCGCGGTCGTCTTCGGGCCCGCCGACGAGCGCGGTGCTGCCATCGCCGGACAGCGCCACGCTGCTCCCGAACGCGCCCTGACCGCGCTCTTCGCCGGCGTGCAGCTGCGCCGCCTGGGACCACGTGGAGCCAGACCGCGTGAACGCGAAGGCGGCGCCCACGCCGCCTTCGTCGCCGGGGGCGCCCACGAGCGCGGTGCCGCCATCGCCCGACAGCGCCACGCTGCGCCCCGCTTCGCCCGCGCCGCTCGCGCCGCTGAGCGGCAGCTCGGCCTGCTGGCTCCACGTGCCGCCCGAGCGCGTGAACACCCACGCGGCGCCCGCGTCGTCGTCGTCGTTGCTCGCGCCGACCAGCGCGGTGCTGCCTTCCGCGGACAGCGCCACACCGCGTCCGAAGCGGCCCTTGCCGATCTCACCGCCGCCCGTCAGCTCGGCCTGCTGCGTCCACGTGGAGCCCGAGCGCGTGAACACCCACGCGGCGCCCACGCCGTCGTCGTCCACCACGCCGCCGATCAGCGCCGTGCTGGCGTCAGCGGACAGCGCCACATGAGCGCCGAACTGCCCGGGCCCGATCTCGCCGGCCGCTTCCAGCTTCGCGTCGCGGGTCCAGCTCGCGCCCGAGCGCGTGTACACCCACGCGATGCCGCTCTGGCCGTGCCCGCCGGGGTCGCCGATCACGGCCGTGTCGCCGTCGGCGGACAGGGCGACGCTCTTGCCGAACAACGGTTCGCCTTCTTCGGCGGCGCCGCCGAGTTCCGCCTGCTGGCGCCAGGTGGAGCCCGAGCGCACGAACACCCACGCGGCTCCCAGTTCGCCTTCGTCGAGCGGCCCGCCGACCAGCGCTGTGTCGCCGTCGGCGGACAGCGCGACGCTGCGCCCGAAGTGACCGCTGCCGACCTCTCCCGTCCCTTCGAGTTGCGCCTGCTGGAAGAGCGGGTCGATGCGCAGCGGGTAGCTGGCGTGGCGCGCGTTCACGCGCAGCAGCAGGCGCCCGCCCCGCAGTTCCAGCCAGCTCGACAGCGTCCGCCCGTGCGCGTCGGTCGCGAGCAGCCCGCCGTAGCGGAGCGCCGGGGCGCCCGGCCGGCCGATGGTGGCGCCGTGGGCGCCCGCGGCGAGGGCCACGCGCGCGTCGCCGGAGAGCGCGATCGCGAGCGTCAGCGGCTTGGCCGGATCGCCCGCGGGGGCGCGAGCGAGCGTGAAGCCCTGCTCGAGGCCCAGCGGCCCGTTCGCGTACCACTCCCGCACGGCGCTGCTCGCGTACAGCACGCGGTTGGCGTGCGCGCTCGCGCGCATGGCGCCGACGTTCTCCAGCGCGCTGCCGTAGCCGACGGCGGACAGGCGCAGGCGCTCGTCCAGGGCGCCCGAGCCGACGGTGACGCCGGCGTCGCCGAAGCGCTCGTGCAGGCGCTGAGCTGGGTTGTCCGCCTGGAAGCCGGAGCCGGAGACGGCGACCCGGTAGACGGGGCTGCGCGCGCCCAGCGCAGCGGACACGGCGCCCTGCGCGCCGACGGGCAGGGCGGACAGCCCGGCCGCTCGCGACGTGCCGCCCGGCTCCCGCGAGACGCCCGCCGTTCGCGTGCCGCCGAGCGCCTGGTGCAGGGCGGCGGCGAGGACCAGCAACAGCAGCGCGGCCCACGCGCACGCCCGCAGCGAGGGCACGGGCCTCGCCGGGCGGGTCCCCGGACTGCCAGTCGAGCAGCTTGCCGCTGCTTGCGCGCGACCCTGTGACACCGGCGTTGGCATCCTTTTTCGGCTGTTCCCGCGACCCCCGCGCGCTCCTTGCGCCCCCACTGCAGGCCAGCGGCCCGCGGCGCATTCTAACGTTCGCAAGCTTTCACAGGTAGTTCGGTTAGCATCGGCGCGCCGGCGAAAAACCGCCGGCGAAACGCTCGGGCTCGAGATCGGGCTATCGACGTTGAGATCGGGGCGATGACATGGTCAGGACGCGGCGACAGCGGCGCAAGCTCGCGGCGCTGCTGGTGGTCGCGTCGATCGCCGGCGGCGTGGGCGTGCTCGCCTACGCCATACACCTGCTGCGGCCGACGGAACTGCAGACGATCGACGCGCGCTTCTCGATCCGCGGCCGGCGCAGCCCGCCGTCAGGCATCGTGTTCGTGGCGATCAGCGAAGAAGCGGAAAAGGAACTCACGCAGCACGGCCTGGACGCGCGCTCGCCGCTGCCGCGCAAGTACGACGCGCGGGTCGTCGAACGGCTGCGCCTGGGCGGCGCGAAGGCGATCGCGCTGGACCTCGTGTTCACGTCGCAGACGAACCCCGCCGAAGACAACGAGCTGATCGAAGCGGTGGGGCGCGCGCACGGGAAGGTCGTGCTCGCCGCCACCACCGTCCTGCCGGGGGGCGGCACGGAAGTGTTCGGCGGAGAACCGCTGTTGCGGGAGCTGGGCGCGAGGGCGGCGGACGTGAGGCTGACGCTCGAATCGAACGGGTCGGTCAGGCGCTTCGCGCGCGCGTACGAACACCTGCCGACGTTCCCGGTGGCGGCCGCGGAAGTGATGACGGGAAAGCCGGTGAAGTCATCCTTGTTCGAGCACGGGACGCTGCCAATTGACTACGCCGGGCCCCCGGGCACCGTCCACTCGATCTCCTACGCGAAGGTCCTGCTCGGCGACTTCCCGCCGCACACGTTCCAGAACAAGCTCGTGATCGTGGGGGCGTCCTCTCCGATCCTGCAGGACCTGCACGCGACCTCCACCAGCGGCTCGGTGCCGATGCCGGGGGCGGAAATCTGGGCGAACGCGGCGGCCACGCTGCTGCAGGGCATACCGCTGCGCGACGCGGACGGCTGGCTGAACATCCTGCTGATCGTGGTGATCGGGCTGGCGGTGCCGCTGGGCAGCCTGCGCCTGCGTCGCTGGCGCTCGATGCTGGACGCGCTGGCGCTGGCGGTGACGTTCACGGTGGCCACGCAGGTGGCGTTCGACAGCGGGCTGATCGTGACGGTCGTGTACCCCCTGCTGGCGCTCGCGCTGGGCACGCTGGGGACGCTGGTGGTGCTTTACATGAGCGAGACGGTGGAGCGCGAACGCGTGCGCGACGTGTTCTCGCGCTTCGTGCCCACGGGCGTCGTGGACGAGGTGCTGGCGAGCGCCGACGAGAACTTCCGCCTCGGGGGCGTGGAGCGCGACTGCACGGTCATGTTCTGCGACCTGCGCGGGTTCACCACCTTCTCCGAGACCCAGCCGGCGCCGCGCGTGATCGAGGTCGTCAACCACTACCTCAACGAGATGACCGAGGCGATCCTCGCGGCGGGCGGCACGCTGATCGCCTACCTGGGAGACGGCATCCTGGCCGTGTTCGGCGTGCCGCTGGAGCAGGACGACCACGCCGACCGGGCGGTGGCGGCGGCGCGGGAGATGATCGGGACGCGGCTGGAGCGCTTCAACACGTGGCTCGCAGAGCAGGGCTTCGAGCGCGGCTTCAAGATCGGCGTGGGCTTGCACAGCGGCACGGTGATGGCGGGCAACGTGGGATCGGAGCAGCGCCTGGAGTACACGGTGATCGGCGACACGGCCAACACGGCCTCGCGCCTGGAGGGGATGACCAAGGGCGCCGACACGATGCTGTTCGTCTCCGACGCCACGCGCGAGCGCATGCGCGGCTCCACGGAGGAGCTGTCGGCGGTGGGCGAGGTGGAGATCCGCGGACGCACGAGCAAGCTTCAGGTGTGGACGATCCGGGCGGCAGGCGCCCGCCCGGAGCGCGCCGGCGCCGAGGCCGAGCGCGAGCCGCCGGGCACGACGACGAGCGTGGCGGACGGGCGCGACATCGCCGCCGAGCCGCTGTAGGCGCGTTCAGGCCGCGTCCAGCGCGTGCTCTCGCCGGCAGCGCCGCCACGCGCGCATGGCGGCGGCGAGCGCGAGCAGCATGAGCGTGGCGGGCAGCAGCACGGCGGCGGCGATCAGCAGCACGATCAGGGCCACGACCAGCACGCGCCCGGCGTCGTGCAGGCCGTGCCGGAGGGTCAGCCCTTCGCTGCTCGCGTGCGCGCCGCCGATCACCGTCACTTCGACTTCGGCGGTGCCCGCCCGCCGGGAGACGGCTTCGAACGCCGCGTGCGCGCGCGCGATCGCGCCGTCCGCCTGCGCCAAGCGCGCGTGCAGGCTTTCGATCTGGCCCTGCGTGATGGCGCGCGCGAGCGCGCGAAGCAGCGCCGCACGTTCGGATTCCGCGTCGCGCAGGCGATCGCGAGCGGCGTCGTAGGAGCCGGTGATGTCCTGGAGCGACTGGCTCTCCTCGCGCACGGGCGCCACGCGTTCCAGGGACGCCAGCGCGGCGCTGAGCTTTTCGCTGGGCAGCCGCAGCTCCAGCGACGCTTCGCTCGAACCCGCCTGCTGCACCTGCACGTGCGAGTTCTGCACGTAGCCGCCGTCGTCCACGGTCACGCGCGCGACGCGACTTGCGGCGCTCTGCACCTGGCCGGACGTCACCCCCAGCGTGAGGCTCGCCGCCAGCTGCTGGACGCGCCCGGGCGCGGAGGCCGGCGCCCCCGAGGCGGCGGCTTCGCTGCTCGCCGATTCGCCGGCGCCGGCCGTCGCGCCCCTGGCGGCGGGAGCGGACCGCGCAGGGGCCCTGGCGCTCGGGGCGCTCGCCTCGCCGGCGCCGCCGTTGGCGGTGACGCGCGGCCCCGGCGCGGGCTCAGGCGCGCCCCCGTGTGGGGAGCCGACGCCCACGAGCAGCGCGACGAGGACGGCAGCGATCGTGGCGAGGCCCGCCGCTGCGGCGGCGGCCGGCCGCCCGCGCCTGCGCAGCCGTGCGGAGAGCGCGCCGGCTCGCTTGCGCGGCGCACGCTCGGCGAGCAGCTGCGAAAGCTCGCGCTGGAAGTCGGCGCCGGGTGGCGGCGCGAGCGCGCGCACGTCCTCGCGCAGCTGGCGCCAGGAGTCGGCGTCGGGCCCCGTGGCGGCGCCACCGAGCGCGGCCTCCAGCTCGTCCAGCCATGCCTGCTCGAGATCGCCGTCGTCGTGGCCTGGGAACGGGACGATCCTCATGCGACCTCCTTGCGTTCGCGCTCCTGGCAGTGCGTCCGCAGGCGCGTGAGCGCGCGGTGCAGGCGCGTGGCGGCGTTGGACTCGCTGATGCCGAGCGCACGAGCCAGCTCGCCGTGGGAGAGCTGGCCGTGGAACTTGAGCAGCACCAGCTCGCGCTCGCGCAGCGGCAGCACGGCCAGCGCGTCGCGCACGGTCGCGCGGCGCTCGACCTGCTCGTATGGCTCGCCGGCGTGGCGGTCCTCGTCCTCGCCGCGGGCCTGGTCGAGCTGGCAGCTGGGCCTGCGCCTGCGCCTGCGCAGCTCGTCGAGGGCTGCGTTGCGAGCGATCGCGAACAGCCACGCGCGCGGCGTGCCGCGGCGGGGGTCCAGGCGCGCGCGCGAGCGGTACAGCCGCTCGAACGCCAGCGCGGTCACGTCCTCGGCCGCGGAGCGGTCACCGAGCAGCGAGATCGCGTACCCGTGCACGTCGCGCGCGCACTGGCGAAACAGCGCGTCGAACGCCGCGTCGTCGAGGGGCTCGCGCGCGCTCGCGGCGGTGGTTGATGCGTGAGGCCGATCGTCGCTGTTCTTGCGCACCACCTCAAACTACGTCTACCCGCGCTGAATCATCACAGCCGATCCGCGGCACGGCGCGGCGCGGGCGGCGCCGGCACGGCGCTCTATGACGCCGGCTCGAGCACCACCACGGGTATCTGCCGCGTGGTTTTCTGCTGGTAGTCCTCGAACTGCGGGTACAGCTTGGCCTGGCGCTCGTACAGGCGGTCGCGCTCCTCTCCGGAGGCCATGCGCGCGTGCACGTCGACGGTGCGTGTGCCGACCTCGACGCTGGCGGACGGGTTGGCCGTCAGGTTGTGATACCAGGCGGGGTTCTCTGGCGCGCCGGCCTTGGAGGCGAAGATGACCATGCGCTCGCCGTCGGGGAGGTACATCACGGGCGTGGTGCGGCGCTCGCCGCTCTTGGCGCCCGTGCTCGTCAGCAGCAGCAGCGGCGCCCCCTCGAACGGCCCGCCGACCTTGCCGCCGTGCGCGCGGAACTCGGCGATGATCGCGCTGTTGAAGTCGCTCACCTGCGCACCCTCACAGGCGCACGGGCAGCGTCTTGAGCTGGTTGATGAACAGCGATTCGACGTGCTTCGGCCCGTCCGCCCCGCCCGCGAGCCGGATGTCGGGGAAGCGCTTGAGCGTCTCCTCGAACAGCACCTTCAGCTCCAGGCGCGCGAGCGCTGTGCCCAGGCAGAAGTGCCGGCCGCCGGCGCCGAACGCCTGGTGCTCGGCCTTGCGGTGGATGTCGAAGCGGTCGGCGTCCTCGAAGCGCGTCTCGTCGCGGTTGGAGGAGACGTACCACATGACGACCTTGTCGCCCTCGCGGATCTTCTGGCCGTGCAGCTCGGTGTCGCACGTGGCCGTGCGGCGGAAGTGCGCGAACGCGGGGAACATGCGCAGCATCTCCTCGACCGCGTCGGGGATCAGCGACGGGTCGTCCACCAGCTCCTGGAGCTGCTCGCGGTCTTCCATCAGCGCGCGCATGCCGCTGCAGTAGGTCGCCTTGGTGCTGTCGTTGCCGGCGGCCATCAGCAGGTAGAAGCCCATCACGATCTCGTGTTCCTCGAGCTTCTGGCCGTCGACTTCGGCGTGCACGAGCACGCTTGTGAGATCGTCGGTGGGGTTCTCCAGGCGCGCGGCGATCAGCTTGCGGCAGCGCTCGAACACCTCCGGCACGTCTTTCTCGACGGCGCCCTCGAAGCCGTGGGGGTTGACGTCGGGGTCGGCGGCGCCGAGCGTGGAGTTCATCAGCCTCGCCCACACCGCGTCGTCCTCCTCGGGCACGCCCATGAAGCTGCCGATCACGCGCGAGACGGCGGGCTGGGCGACGTCGCTGACCAGGTCGCAGGTCTCGCGATCGTGCAGCCGGTCGAGCACGCCGGTGACGATCGCGCGGATGGCGTCCTCGTGCGCGGCGATGCGCCTGGGGGTGAAGCCCGCCTGGAACAGCGCCTTCAGGCGGTCGTGCTTGGGCGGGTCCATGCCGATGAACATCGCCTGCGCCAACTCCAGCGGGAAGCCGCCCGAGGCGGCGAGCACGCCGCCGCGTTCGGAGGAGTAGGTCTGCCAGTCGCGGCTGACGGTGTGGATGTCCTCGGCGGTGGTCACCGACCAGAACCCGG
>Ga0335075_10009642_pt1 | contig 14692 bp, 14 predicted proteins | sample Lox_Sample_24_FD_206723 | JGI IMG/M metagenome (GOLD analysis project Ga0335075, IMG submission 206723) | Soil microbial communities from Loxahatchee National Wildlife Refuge, Florida, United States - Lox_Sample_2.4 | ecosystem: Environmental > Terrestrial > Soil > Wetlands | place: USA...
GGCCAGCCGGTAGGCGCGCAGGTAGTCAAGCAGGGTCGCCCGTTCGCCCTCCAGGTCCTGGCCTTCGGTGAACCTCGGGTCCTGCGCCGGGTTCATCCACATGTTGGATTCGGGTCCGAGGGCGTTCCACCGCTCCGGCGTAGTCTCGCTCTCGCTATCTTCGGTCATGGCGTCAGCCTGTCACGTCACGGACTGTGCCGGGGGTGACGAGCACATGCCGGCTGGGTACCGGAATACGCACCGGCACCCCTGACGGTTTTACGGGAACCTGAGTCAGACCGAGATCGGAGACCGGTTCGGCGTCTCCGGGATGCACGTGTCGCGGCTGCTCGCGGCGGCCGTTGGGTACCGGCGAGGAGGAATCGCCGGTCCGGACGCCGATCCGCTGGGCTGACCGTAAGGCCTGCGGCCGGACCGGCCCAAGCGCATGAGCGGGCGGCCAGCCGCGCGCCCGGCCTCGGAAAGCACCATGCCCCCTGCATCGCGCGCAGTCGCGGCCAGCGAGAGGCCGGAGAGCACGGTGGCACGGCAAAACCCGGCCGTCGCGCCCGCGCCCCGCGCCACCCGGACTGGTGCCGCGCCCGCCACCGATCCCGCTGCCGCCCACGCCGAGCCGACCTGCGTCCTGCGGACCGCCTTCGCTACACCGGCGGCCGCCTCTGTGGTGGCCCCCGCCATTTCTGCTGTCGCCACGGCCACGCGGCCGAGAAGTGCCATGGCCGATCGCACCTGCCCCATTTTTGCGTCCTTCCCGCGCCGGCCGGCCGGCAACCCTGGCTGCGCCACCAGGACACGATGCGCGGTCGGCGTTCACTCTGATGCCGTTGGGCCCGCCTGGCGGGCTAGGCTTCCGCGTGGCCTGGCATCAGCACGGGAGATGATGATGAACGCCTTCACCGACGCAGAAATCGAGTTCCTTAAGAGTCAGGGGCTTGGCCGCATCGCCACGGTAGGGGCCGATGGCATGCCTCATGTCATACCGGTGGCGGTTTTCTATGATCCCCAGACCCAAGCCCTGGTCATCGGCAGCAATGCAGAACTCGCGAGCATGGCTGCCACCAAGAAGTTCCGTGACGCTCAGGGTCAGCCGAAAGTGGCGGTGGTCGTGGACGATCGAACGCCGCGCTTTATCGAGATCCGGGGCGAAGCGGAAACCTACACCGAGGGTGGCGAGGAGATCGGCGATCGTCTCGGCGCTCCGTTTCGGTTTAGCCCGGCATGGATTCTGATCCGTCCCAGTCGGATTGTGGCGTCGGGCATCAATGGCCGTCCGTTTGATGTTGCCGCGCGGGACGTTCCTTGATCAGCGCGTTAGCCAGAAGGTCTGTGCGGCCGGCGGCGGGGTAGTGAAGCGATTGAGTCCTGCCCGGCCCGGGACCGCCATGCCGGGTGCGGACGGGGACCGAATGCCTACTCCTAGTAGCATCGTCTTCAGGCCCCGTCGCTAGCGGGGGAGGCCCACCAGTGGAGGTGCCAGATGGCCGAGCTCCCACCACCGCCAGAGGGAATCGTGCTGGCCCACTTCATCGTGTCGGACGATGTCGAGCGCTCTCGCCGCTTCTACACCGAAGTGCTCGGCGGCAGGGTGGTCTTCTCGGGAGACGTGACCTATGTTGCGCTGGCCAACACCTGGATCATCATCAATGTCGGCGGGGGCCCGACGGACGACAAGCCGTCGGTCATCCTGGAGACGCCACGCGATCCCGACCGGGTCAGCAGCTTCCTCAACATCCGGGTCAGAGACATCCACGCCGTGTACGCCGAGTGGAGCGCCCGGGGTGCTGAGTTCCTGACGCCGCCGAAACAGCACCAGTACGAGATCCGTTGTTACATTCGCGATCCAGATGGTTACCTGATCGAAGTGGGGCAAACCACGGACCCAGAGGGGGACTGGACGCCCGCTCACTGGCCGCCCAGTACGCGCGCCGGCGACTCCGAGTGATCGCCGGGATCACCGGCAACACCCCGCGAATCGACGATAGCCAGCCCTCCGGGCACTGAGCCTCGATACAGTCCATGACGCCGAGGAGGTTTCGGTCATGGCCACCGCGATCATCGGCACCGGAGGCCTCGGATCGGCCATCGCCCGCCAGCTCGCCTCGGGCGGTGAGACCCTGCAGCTCTCGAGCGCCGACACTGAGTCGGCACGAATGCTGGCTGCGGAAATCGGCCGCGCCGCGGTCGTGGCCGTCGACAACCGCGGCGCGTTGCCGGGTGCCGATGCCGTCGTCCTCGCGCTGCGGTTTACCGTGCTGAAAAGCGTCATAGACGAGATCGCCGAATCGCTGGCCGGCAAGGTCGTGGTCGTTCCAAGCAACCCGCTCAGCACCGACGCGCACGGTAACGTCTCCCGACTCCTGCCGGAAGGGCAATCGTCTGGTGAGGTTGTCGCCGGGTGGTTGCCGCCGGGAGCGCGCCTGGCCATGGCGTTCGGAAGCATGTCGGCCGATCTCTTCGAGTCCGCCAGCAACCGGTCACCGGAGCCGGCCGTCCTTTTCTACGCAAGCGACGACGACCGGGCCGGCCAGGAAGTCGAGCGGTTGATCCGGACGGCCGGCTTCGTGCCGGTGAAGATCGGCGGGATCGAGCAATCGGGCCGGCTCGAGGTGGGCGGCGACCTTCACGATCTCGTAGTCAGCCCGGCGCAGGCGCAATCATTGATCGGTGCGGCTTGACCTCGCTCAGCCGGACCGGGTCATCAGTCACGAGAGTTGTCTCCTACGAGCGCCAGGATGAATCCGTCGTAGCCCTTGGCGCCGACGGTCTGGATGGCGGTGGCATCGACTGCCCGGTGGGCGGCGAGCGCGTTGACCAGCTGACGTACCCCGGCGACTGCCTCGTTGCCGTCGGCGCTGTCGGCGACTCGGCCGCTGCGGACCACGTTGTCAACGACGATGACGGTTCCCGGGCGGCCGAGGCGGACGGCGTAGTCGAAGTACAGAGTGTTGGACTTCTTGTCGGCATCGATGAAGACGAGGTCGAAGGGTTCGGGGCCGGCGCCGGCCAGCGCGGCCAGGCTCTCGGCCGCCGGTCCGATCCGGATCTCGACCAGGTCGCCGACACCAGCCCGGTCGAGGTTGCTCCGAGCGACCTGCGCGTGGTGCGGGTCGAGCTCCAGCGTGATCAGCACGCCGGGGGAGCGGATGGCCCTGGCCAGCCAGATGGTGCTATAGCCACCCAGGGTGCCGACCTCGAGAATGCGCCGGGCGCCGATGCTGCGCGCTAGCAGGTGCAGCAGCTTGCCCTGCGCTGCGGACACGCTGATCTCGGGCAGCCCGCCTGCCGCGCTGGCCCGCTGCGCTTCGTCCATCGCCGCGTCGCCGGGGATGAGCGCCTGGCCGAAGTAATCGTCGACGGCGGTCCAGGTGGCCAGGTTCATTTCCGGCTTGGGCGGCCGGCCTGGCCCGGTGGATGTCATGGTCATGATGCCTCCTGATAGCGGGAGTGCGGCCGGGTTCTTGCGGCTTGCTGGGTCACCGGCCGTCGTGATCGGGTGTCGCGGCAAGCAGCAGGTAGACCTGGCGGCGGGTCTCGGTCAGCAGCTGCTTGACTTGTGCCTTCTGTGCGGGGGTACCGGCTTCAGCGGCCTGGCTGACTGTGGTTTCCAGCTGGCGCAAAGCAGTCTTGAGAGCCAGGTCGTCAGGGTCGGCGGCGTCAAGCATCGCGTCCCAGGGAGCGCGTCCCGCGGGACGGAGCGCCAGCTCCGAGCGGCCCTGGCCGGTCAGCTCGAACTGGCGGCGCCCGCCGGCGCTTGACGAGCGCACCAGCTCCTGGTCTTCGAGCAGCTGCAGGGCCGGATAGAGCGACCCAGGACTTGGCTGCCACAGATCGTTAGTCCGGCGGCCAATCTCCTGGAGCATTTCGTAGCCGTGCATGGGACGCTCGGCCAGCAAGGCCAAGATGGCCGCCCGGACATCACCCCGGCCGCCACCGCGGCCCCGGCCGCCGCCCCGGCGCCCGCCGCCACGGCCTCCGCCGTGACGCCCACCGCCGTGACCCGCACCGCCGTGACCCGGTCCGTCGCCTCTCACCACATTCCCCTCACTCAAAGTCGACGATATATCGACGACCATCGGATAGTCCAGACCCCGGGCCACGCCAGGCTGGTGGAAGTCATGTATCTGCCCGAGCCCGGCCGCTCTGTACGCGCGGAGCAGCCTGGCGCAGCACGTGCCGACCGCCGGCACGGTTCTGGCCGTGGTGCCTTTTCCTGCTGGGTTTCAGTAGATGGCGCCAGCTGAGCGTGAAGGCGTATTCCGGGGGCGCCGTGAAAGCTGCTGGCGCGGCCATGACCGCCTCCCTGATCGTCGCGGCCGGGTACGCCCTGATGCCCACCGCCGGGGGCCGCAGCCACCCAGCGCGGTTAGGGAAGGATGGGTGGGCGTGATCGGGACGGCGTTGTCTATGTCTCTCGATGGCTTCATCGCGGGACAAGATGGAGACACGGCAGGACTGCATGACTGGCTGACGGCCGGTGAGATCCCGAGCCGGTTCAGCCCTTCGTTCACGATGGCGAAGCCGAGCGTGGAGTTCTTCGATGAGGGGGTCGCCGGCACGGGGGCGGTCGTCGCCGGGCGCCGGACCTACGATGTGTCCGGGGCCTGGGGAGGACAAGGCCCGATACCCGGCCTGCCGCTGGTCGTCCTTACCCACCGCGTGCCCGGATCGGTGCCCGCAGGCAGCCCGCCTTACACGTTCGTGACCGATGGCATCGAGTCGGCGGTCGGGCAGGCGCGGGCGATGGCCGGCGGGAAGAGAGTGCACCTGATGGGGGCGAGCGTCGTCCAGCAGAGCATCCGGGCCGGGCTGCTCGACGAACTCATAATCAGCCTGGTGCCCAAGATCCTGGGCCGGGGCGTGCGCCTGCTGGACGGGCTGGACGCCGGCCGCCCCGGGCTTGAGGTCGTGCGGGTCATCGATGCTCCCGGCGTGACGCATCTGACCTACCGCGTCATCAGGTAACGGCGGGCGAACGGGCTGGCGGTTGCGGGAGGCGGGCCGGTGTGGGTGATTCCACCCCGGCCATGGCCGCACGGCAAGAGAGGGGGAACGGCCCCTGCCGCGAGCCTGGCCAGGTGCGCGAGCCTATGGCTTGAGACCGGAGAACCGGTCAGTTTCCAGGCAGAGAGGACAAGGCTGTGCAGGAGATGAACTACGCGTCCCGGCGGGTCATCGAGCTGCAGGCACCGCGGTGCGTTGACAAGCAACGGCACGACAGATAGAGGAGAAGGCCGTGGACTCGTTCACAGGAAAGCTCGCGGTAGTGACCGGCGGCGGCTCAGGCATCGGCCGCGAGCTTGTCCGTCAGCTGGCGGCGCAGGGCTGCTCGGTCGCGATGTGCGACATTAATCCGGACTCCGCCGCGGCGACCGCGGCGACCGTGTGGGCGACCGCCCCGGCCGGCGTCGCGGTCACCGGTCACGCCTGTGACGTTTCCGACGAGGCGCAGGTCCTGCGGTTCCGCGACGAACTGGTTGACCAGCATGAGCGCGATCACGTCGACCTGGTCTTCGCCAACGCGGGCGTCTTCGGCGGCGCCAGCTTCGTCAAGGACTCCCGGGAGGAGTGGGAGCGCACCTTCGACATCAACTGGCACGGTGTGTACTACTGTGCTCGCGCGTTCCTGCCGCTGCTCATCGCCAGCGGCGACGGAGTCCTGGTCAACACCGGCAGCGTGTCCAGTTTCTGGCCCACGGCAGGGGCTGGCCAGCCGATCTCCGCCTACAGCACCGCGAATTTCGCCATCAAAGGCTTCTCCGAAGCGCTCATCGAAGACCTGCGCTGCAACGCGCCGCAAGTGCGGGTCGTCGTGGTCATGCCGGGTATGGTGAACACCGACATCGCCGTGACCTCCCGCCGTGCCCTTGGCCTGCCGGATTTCGAGGATCTGAGCGACGCCCAGCTGCTGGAGCTGATTCCCGAGCAGGGGCGGACCGTCCTCATCGCCATGGGGCTGCTGCCAGAAAACTTCTCTGGCGATGACCTGCGCCGGGCGATTCCCCGGCTGAAGGAAGAATTCCAGGGCAAGGGATACACCGCGGCGCAGGCGGCGACCGGCATCCTGGACGGGGTGCGATCCGGGGCATGGCGGATCCTCGTGGGTGAGGAAGCCAAGATGCTCGACGAGCAGGTCCGCGCGAATCCTCAGGCCCCGTTCAACTACGAGAACTACGCGGAGATGTACGGTCCCCTCATAGCCCAGGCACAAGCGGAAGCCTCGGGAGCACCTGAGCCTCGATCCACCACCCCATGACATGGGCCGTCGCTGACGCCGCATTGGCGCGCCATCTGTCACCCGGTATTGACCGGTGGAGCCGGGAGCCGAGATCAAACCGGCGTGTCAATCATCTGCGGGCCCTAAGCGGCACTGGATCATGGTGAGTTCTGGCTAGGCGGCGTTATTGCTGGCCTGGCGGATGCAGCGCGAGTACCGGGTGGCGGAGTTCTACCTGCCGGCCGCCGTTCAGGAAGACGCCGAACGTGATCAGGTTGGCGTCCACCGGGATCTGCGCGGTGACCTCATACGGGGTCCACTCGCCGGTTCCCGTGGCGAAGTCGAAGTGGTTGACCGGATCTTCCCGGGGATCTGGTCTGGCTGGCTGCATTGGTCTGGCATGGCCTGGGCTGGTGACGCGGAGTACCAGCCCGGCCCGGCCGTCCGCCTGGGCGGTGCGCAGTTCGCCGCGGAAGGTGACGGTGCGGCCGTAGTAGTCGTCGGGTTCGATTTCCTGGGCGAGGAAGGCGAATCCGGCGGGCTCGGGGCCGGCCGCGGCCAGGATCGCCCGCCCGTCTTCGGCGGTGGCGGAATAGTCGAGCCCGGTGCCGTGACGCAGGAAGGTGCCGCCGAGTTCCCACCGGTCCAGCCCGTCGGTGAACGCCATGTTGCGGGGCTCGAACCGCCGGCGCGAAGGCCTGGGGGGTGTCTCCTGGCTGCGGAACTGGCTGAGCAGGTCGGGGCCGGTGACGGGTCGGGCGAGCCGGTCCATGACCGGAGCGTCTGCGGCCAGCGGGGCGCCGGTGATGACGGCGAGGGTCAGACCGTCGGCAAGGCTGGCGGTGACCGGCCGGGTTCCGCCGGGCCCGGCGATGCCTATCCGCGTGGCGGTCACTCCCGGGCCCAGGTCGGTAACGGTCACGCCGGCCAGGGTGACCCCGGCCGCCTGCAGCAGCCGGCCGGTCGTCTCCTCGGCTTGATCATCGCCCAGGAGTTCCCCCTCGCGGAGGTCGTCGGGGCGGCTGGGCAGGCACCAGAGCTTGTTGTACGGAACGCGGAGCCGGACCGGCAGTGCCCGGTGGCCGGCCTCGTCGGCAAGGATCACGAGCACGTGGCGGATCTGCATCCTCCCGTCTGGTGTGCGTCCGGGCCAGGGGTCGGCATGCGCGATGCGAACAGCTGTCATGGGGATTCTCCGGGAGACGGCGGGGATGAGGTCAGGGCGGTGCGAGGTGATGTACTCGCGGAGCCGGCGGCGGGCCTTGTGCAGGCTGGCCTTGGCGGCGCCGGGAGTGGCGGCGACCTGCCCGGCGGGCTGGTCGGCGTAGTAGAACAGGGCGACGGCTTGGCGCTGCCCGGGGGGCAGGCCGGCGACCGCGCGGCCCAGCACCTCGGCGCGGTCCAGGTCCTCAGCCGACGGCAGGCTGCCGGCCGAGGCCGGGTGCAGGTTCTCGGGCCAGTCGCCGAGCAGGGTGAGCGGCGTGCGGCGCCGCTGGGCACGGCAGACGTTGGCCACGATGCCGCCCAGCCAGCCGGCGAACCGGTCGGGATCGCGCAGCCGGCCCAGCGCCAGGAACGCCTGCAGGAACGCGTCCTGCACGGCGTCGTCGGCGTCGTCCGGCTGCGGGCACAGCCGGGCCGCGCGGGCGCGGGCCATCGGCAGGTGCCGTTCGACCAGCAGCCGGAACGCCGCCGGATCGCCGTCGCGGGCCAGCCGGACCAGGTCGCCGTCGGGGATGTCCATGCCTGGCTTTACTCCCGGGTTCCCCGCGGCGCCGGGGTGAGTTCCGCGCCGCGCAGCTCAATGCGGCCGCGGCCGGCCAGGGACATGCCGAACCGGATGGCGACGGCCTCGCCGGGGACGGGCACCGTGACTTCATGCCAGGTCCAGTCGCGGCTGCCCGGGGTGGTCGGGCTGCTGCCGTCGCCGAGCAGGGGCCTGGTAGCCACCGATTCCGACACCCCGCCGCTCACGGCCAGGTGCAGCCCGGCCTGGCCGGCCAGGCCGGCGGTGCGCAGCTGCCCGCGGAACGTGACCGCGGCGCCGCGGTAGTCGTCGGCATAGATGGCCTGGACCAGGACGGCGGAGCCGGCGGGTTCCGGGACTGTGGCGGCCAGGACCGCGGACTGGTCCGCGGCGGTGCAGGAGTAGTCCTTCCCGGCCGGCTGGCCGTCATCGGAGAAGCTGCCAGCCAGTTTCCAGTAGTCCAGGCCGTCGCTGAACGCCATGTTCCGCGGCTCGAAACGCCGCCGTTGCTCGGGGCGGCCCGGCGGCCGGGCGTCCGCCGGAGGCTGGAATGGCGCCAGCATGTCCTCGCCCGGCACCGGAACCGCGAGCCGGTCCATCACCGTGCCGGCCACCCGGACCGGCGCCCCGGCCACGGCGGCCAGCGCCAGGCCGTACTCGGCGCTGACCGTGACCGGCTGGGTTCCCGTGGCCGCGGCTAGCCCGACGCGCGCCGTGACCGTGTCCCAGCGCAGCTCGGGCACATCGTCGCTGGCCGGCTCGATGTCCACGGCGCTCACCTCCGTCCCGGCCGTCCGCAGCAGCCGGACCGCTGTCTCAAGCAGGCCATCGGCCACCACCGTGTCCGCGGCTGGCCGGCCGATCCGGTTCAGCAGCTCCTTGCGGCCGAAAACCCGCAGCCACAGCGGCACCGCCCGGTGGCCCGCGTCGTCGGCCAGCACGATGAGACGCTGGTGCAGCCGCCAGTCGGGCACGTCGCTCCCGTCCGGGGCCCGTGCGGGCCGGTTGTGGCGCAGCGCATGAACAATGCGGACAGTCGTCACGGCGGTCCTCCAGCAGACGGCGAGGCAGCGATTCTGCTCACACTCGTTAGTGTCCGACGGGCCGCCACCGGTTACCCGCCTGCCAGGGCGGGCCGGATAGCCAGGACTGTTGCTATCAGCTGATGGACCCCGGTGGTGGGATCGTGCCGGGCCCGGTTGTGGAGCAGGCAAGCCGCGCGGCCGTGTCGCCGGGGGCGGCCAGCTTCGGGAGCTTCGGGAAGGTGGGCTGGCCGCCGGCCAGCGCGCCGAGGTCCAGGAAGTCGGTGAGGTCGTTGGCGTTGGCGTCGCGGTAGGTGAGCGCGGGCAGGTTCCACTTCCGCTCGACGAACGCGAGAACCGACGTTTGGTCGTAGACCACGTGACTGACGTAATCCGGCTTCGCATAGGGGGATACGACCACCGAAGGGACGCGGAATCCGTACCGGGCGAAGCCCTCGTAAGTCTCCTCGCCGGGCTGGACGATCGGGGGAATGCCGTCCGGCGGGATGGCGGGCGGCGGCGGAACATGGTCGAAGTAGCCGCCGTGCTCGTCGTACATGACGAGGAGAATGGTCTGCTTCCACAGTGGCGAGTTGCCAAGCGCCTGGACGACCTGGGCGAGTAGCGCCTCGCCGACGACGATGTTCTGCGGGTTCTCCTGCGACTGGGTGTCGTAGTCGGGGTCCAGGATGGAGAACGACGGCAGCGTGCCGTTCGCCGCGGCGGTGAAGAAGTCATCGAGTGACGTATGGTGCAGGGCCTCGGGGATCGCGTCGTTGGCCAGGAACAGTTCGGGGGTCGCGCCCGTCGGATAGCTGGCGACGTAGTTTTCCCAGCTGATGCCGTGGTTGTCAAGCAGGTTGAAGACGGTGCCAGCCGCAGCGGGCACGGGGATCAAGGCCTCCGAAAGCCCGCCGTCGTCGGTCATCCCAGCGGAGGTGCCGGCGATGAGGTAGCGGCGATTCGGGTCGGTCTGGCCAAGCATGGAACAGAACCAGCGGTCGCCGATCGGGAACGTGCTCGCCAGGCTGTAGGTGAACGGTAGGTCATCGCCCGTCCAGTACCCCATCGCGACACCGCCGACCATAGTCGAGTCGGTGATGCTGATCGGTGCGCTGACGAAACCGTCGTTCTTGCCGTTGTTGTAGGCGGCGTGGCTGGCCAGCCACTCCTGACTTGGCGTTCCTGACAGCTGACACGTCGTCGGCATGCGGAAGGCGTGCTGGATCTGCCCATTCGGGTACGGGTTGGTCGCGGTCGGCACGCCTTGGCTATTCAGCGTCAAGCCGTCGCCGCGGCCGAGCATCCCGAAAAAGTTGTCGAACGAGTGATTCTCCAGCATCAGCACGACGATGTGCTCAACACCGGGCATTGTGTCCGTGCCGACCGGCAAGTCCGGAAACGGAAGTGAGCCCGGGACGCGCAGTGCGTCGCGGCCGAGGGCCCGGAGAGCGTCCGCCTGCGCCTCTGCGGTGAACACAGGGGCCCTGAACGCGGGCGTGGCAGACCGGCTGGCCGAGGTCGCGGCGCGAGCCTCGCCGGTTAGCAGGCCGGGCGCCGCAAGGCCGACCGCAACCGCGTACGCCGAATGGGCGATGAACCGTCGTCTGCTAAATGGGTTACCGCTATTCATGGCACGTATCTCCAGCAGCGAGAGGGACTCTGTGCCGAGGGTGGCACGAACAGGTACGGCTTCAGGAGCGCTTCTCCGAACGATCTGTGGCCCGCGGGTGAACAAATGCTTGGCTGATGAAACTTCGAGCGTGGCCACCCTCGAGATACACCTGCGCGACCTCAGCGGGCCTTTGGTCGCCTCTTGGCGGGAAGCATTCGCGACGTGCCGGGAGTCAGCATCAGCCAGGGTGACATCTTCCCGGCCCAGCCTGGCAGCCTGCTGGGCCGGGGTCTACCGCATCACGTCAGGATCCGGAGGCCGCCAGCGCCGCGACCAGCTTCGCCCCATTCACGGTGCCCAGGCCGCTGGCCAGGTCGTAGCCCTTGACGGCGGTGTGGCCGTGGACGGTGTAGGACTTCCCGTCTTGGGTGAACGAGACTGTGTTGTTGCCGGCTGTGATGTCGGGCAGGCCCGGCGATCCCGAGCCTAGCTTGTAAAGGGCGGGGTTCAGGTCGCCGAGGTCGTGGCCGGCGACCTGATCGGCGATGGCAACGATGCCCGCGAAGGTGGGCGACGCCCAGCTGGTGCCGCCCACTATGGCGTAGCTCCCGGAGAAGTAAATGATCGCTGCTCCGTCCACGGCGGCGCTCAGCGCTATGTCGGGGACGCCGCGGTGGGTGCCGACTACCGACGCGACCGGCGATTGGAAGCTGGGGCGGCTGAACACCGAGGAAACGCCGCCGCCGCCGGCCGCGGGCGAACCGAGCAGTGCGGTGTCATTCCAGACGTTGTCCGGCGCGGTCCGCTGGCCGGCCTGATTGAGGTGCAGTTGCGTCCCGCCGACCCCGGTGACCAGGGGGTCCGACGCCGGCCAGTTGACCACCGGCTTGGTAAAGTACGTGGTCCCGGCCGCGTTCGAGGCGCTGGTAGCCCCCTGATCGCCTGAGGACGCGAGGACCGTTACGTTGTCTTTGGCTGCGAGAGTGTAAGCGCCGCGCAGGTTCATGATTGACGTGGCGTTCGGGAATGTCTGCTCGGCAGCGCCGAAGCTTTGCGAGATGACGTCTCCCAGCTTGTGGCCGATCACATATTCTTCCGCCTTGACGATCTGCGGGAAGCCAGCCGTCCCAATGGTCTCGTTGGTGGGCGTCTCGACCAGGAGAATGTTCGCCTGGGGCGCCATGGCGTGCGCCCACTCCACGTCCAGCGTCGTCTCCTCCGCCCAGCTCTGGTTGCTGGACGTGGGCTTGCCCTCCGGGGTGATGATCTTGAATGACGGCGGGGCCGGCAGTTTGAAGCCCGTGTCGAAGGCGGCTAGGTCCGACGTGATGGTCGGGGACCCGTATGCGTCGACGAGGACGATGGTCTTGCCTTTGCCCTTGTCTCCGGCGCTGTATAGCGGTCCCATGTCGTAGGCGGCCTGAAGCTGTGGCGGCCCGTAACAAGGAACGCCGTAGAGTACCTCGCACTCGGCGATCGTCGGCGGCGCGGCGGTCGCAATGGCCCCGATGGGGATGGCGAACGGAACGGGTGCCGGTCCAGCCGGCACAGCGCCGGGCGCGATGACCGTGCTGGCCAGAAGAAAAGCGAGGCTTCCCGCCGCTACGACGACGCCGGCTAGGGCCCACAAGGCTCGTGGCATCCGATGGGTCAGCATGTCCCCTCCTCAGAAGGCATCCGCCGCTGCCGCCGCCGTTTCACCGGCGGATCCCGCGCGTTGTGGCCAACTGCGGGTGGCGGTCCTTGGTCCCGTCCTGGTTCAGGCGCAGCGCCGACCGGAGCAACACGGGCCAGAAAGTTACCGTAAAAGGACTATCGATGGCTAGCGCGCACTATGGAGGTATCTCTGGAAAGTGACAATCTGAGCAGTGGTCACGGCCGAAAGCCGAGCAATTGTCAAGACCTGTGCGGAGGTTAATTACAGGTCGAGTGCCTGAGTCTGCGGCACGATGCCGGAGCGGGCGGTGCACTTGGCGAGCGAAGGTAGCGGGGCGGTGTCGCTGCGGGAGATCGCGCGGTGCGCCGGGGTCTCGCATGGGGCTCCCCGGCGGTATTTCCCGATCGTGGCCGGAGCGCTGTGGGCCAACCTGCACGGCATCGCCCAGCTGTGGGGGTGGGGCAGCCTTCAGCTGGCGACAGGGCTCACCGACCCCGGGCCCCTGCTTCAGGCCGCGCTCGACGCGCACCTCGGCCCGGAACGCTGACAGGGTTACTTATGCCAGAAGGGACAGGACGTGCTTGTCACCATCGTGTTGTTCGGGTTGTGGCGGGCGGACCGGGCCAGAACGCGCACCTGGCTGACGAGGCGCTGCTGGAGTGGCTGCGCGCCGCGGATGAGCACAGCGCCTGGACGGCCTCTGTTTGCTCGGGTGGTCACCGACGGCAAGTACGTGACGGCCGCCGGGGTGTCCGCTGGATTGGACATGGCCCTCACGCTCGCTGGAAAGCTCGCCGGCGAGGCCGTCGCGCAGATGATCCAGCTCGCACTCGAATATGACCCGCAGCCGCCCTGCCAGGCCGGGTCGCCCGACACGGCGCCCCGGGCCATCGCCGACGCCCTCCGCGCCCGCCGCGACTCGATCCTGACCTGACCGCGGCGATGACGACGGCAAGCCAGCCGGCAAGGACACGTGCAGTCCCGGTCGGCGAGGTGAGCATCAGCGTCCGCGAGGCGGGAGACCCGGCGGGGCCGGCTGCAGTCTTGCGCATGTCCGGTACATCCCAGAACTGCGCGCGGTTGCTGACCTCTGCCAACGAGGCATTTGGCGACTTCCCCGTCTGACCAGCACGATCATGATCATTTGCGGCTCCCGCTCTTGTTTAAATGCGCTCTCCGCCGCGATGCCTTGTTGACTCTTGCTCGAAGTAGCGCAAGACTCCTCAATAGTCAGCAATACAGTGCGTAGCTACGTGTAACGGGCTAAATCTTATGCAGCTAGCGGACTGGCAGTCGGTCGACCGTCCCGCGAATGAGGAGAGAGAGAGCGAATGAAATCACGGCGTTATGCTGCGGTGGCACTCGGCATTGCGGCCCTTCTCACAGCGTCCGGTTGCGGCTCCAGCGGCGGCGGGAGCGGAAGCGGATCCGTCACGCTGCATCTGTTCGGCGCCGACTACAGCACCGGTGCCGGCTCCCTCAGCACGACCAACTTCTGGGATGCTGTCGCCGCGGCGTTCCACAAGCAGCATCCCAACATCACGGTGGATGTCTCGACCGTCGTCTGGACCGAGTTCCCGGATAAGGTCAAGACCCTGATCCAGGACAGGCAGTACCCGGACATCCTCGAGGGGAACCCCGCGCCGCCGTACGCCGCGGAAGGCCTGATCTACCCCACCTCCCAGATACTGTCACAGAGCGTGATCAGTAACCTGGTCCCGAAGTTCCTCAAGGACACCGACTACAACGGCACTGCCTACGGCATACCGTGGACTACCAGCACGCGGGCGTTGTGCTACAACAAAGCGATCTTCTCCTCGGCCGGGATCTCCTCACCCCCGACCACGTGGGCGCAACTGGAGAGCGACGCCGCCGCGATCAAAAAGACCGGCAAGATCGGCTTCGGCCTCCCCCTCGGCCCCGAGGAGGCACAGGCCGAGTCGCTGCTGTGGTTCCTCGGCAATGGCGGGGGATACCTCGACTCCTCCGGGCACTACGCGATCAACAGCGCGCAGAACATCTACACGATGAACTGGCTGAAGTCGTTCGCGGCCAGCGGCGACACCGAACCCGGCGCCGGCACCGCCGACCGCACGGACCTGTGGACCGAGTTCGCGGAGGGCAAGATGGGCATGGTCAACTGCTCGCCCGCCATCGTCCCGATCATCACCGGGGATAGCGGGAGCGGCATGAGCACCTCCGACCTCGGCGTCGCGACCATTCCCGGCAAGAACGGGCCGCTGACCAAGACCCTCGGCGTGCACGACGACATCGTCGCGTTCAAAGCCGGCGGGCACGCCGCGCAGATCAAGGAGTTCCTTGACTTCGCCTACCAGGACCAGTGGCAACTGCAGTTCAACAACGACTACGACCTGCTGCCTGCCACGCAGACCGCCGACCAGAAGTTCGCCCAGCAGCACCCGGTGTTCAGCTCGTA
>Ga0335075_10009643_pt1 | contig 14691 bp, 14 predicted proteins | sample Lox_Sample_24_FD_206723 | JGI IMG/M metagenome (GOLD analysis project Ga0335075, IMG submission 206723) | Soil microbial communities from Loxahatchee National Wildlife Refuge, Florida, United States - Lox_Sample_2.4 | ecosystem: Environmental > Terrestrial > Soil > Wetlands | place: USA...
CGGAGTTCTTGGCATTGACGTTCACCACGTTCATCACATGCTGGTTGTGGCAGGTGGTGCACAGAACCACCGGCTGGTTGTTGTAAGCGCCCGGGCTGACGAAGAAGCCGTAGTTCTTCACGAACAGTGAGGAGTTCGTTCCGGTCATCTGCACCGCGCCAGTCGCGCTGATCGTGCAATCCCAGTTGTAGGAGCCCGTGCAGCTCATCACGGCATTCAGGCCCACCGGGTGATCGTTCAGATAGTTGCCGGCTCCCGTGCCGTCGTTGCCGAGCAGCGTCGGAATGGTGTTGGATGTACCGTAGGTCGATGGAAGGGTCTCATAGACCTTGTTCTTCATCATCGCGCCTTCGGCCAGGTTGCCGTCGTGGCAGCTCAGGCACATCAGGACGCCGGTCACGTCGGGCGTGGTCGCCGTCAGGCTGGTCGGCAGCGTTTCGGAGTAGGTCGGCGCCGGGCCGCTGCCCTCGGCCAGCATCTGGCCGGTGACGATCGTTTTGCCGTACAGGTTGCCAACATCCTCGCCCCACAGAGCCACGTTGCCCGTGGTCGTGTCGCCGGATTTGTTGATGCCGTTGCCGCTGGCGCCGCTGTGCGGTGCATGACAAGCCGCGCAGCCGCGGCCATAGTTGAGGTGCGCGCCGAGAACGTCAGTCCCCGGGTTGTAGCCAGGACCTTGGGCAACTGCAAAACTCGCAGCCGCCAGGAACATCGTAGATAAAAGAACAATGCGCTTCATCAGGTGAAGCCTCCTTATGATGCGAATTCCTGCTTTCGGCTGAACTTCGACTTTGACCGTGGCGGCCTGGTTTTCAGTCCAATCCTCAAAACAGAATCTGTGCACTCCTCGTGCTGATTGATTCGGGGCCGGTTCAATTCCGCTCCCATCCACAACGGATCGCCAGGAGCGGCAGGGGTACAACATGACACGGGACCGAAGTGCTGCGTCTGGGCTGCACCATCAGCAATGGAGCGTTCCAATCGAGCGAGCGTGGTGACGTTTCCCAATCTGACCTCGTTCCCTGCCTGGGAATCTGTTCCGGAAAAGCACCCGGAACTGCTTGACCACCCGGTGCTCCCGAACATAGCCTTATGCAACCATTCCGGGCATACGGCTTCCTGTGACCGATGTCACACATTGTTGTGACAGAAGGCGTTCGCGGAACCCCCTCGCAGCCGCTAGATTGGGATAGCAATCGGGCTTTGCGCACAGGCTTCTGCGCGACATCGCCGCTCCCCTGGGGATTGGCCTGCGGACTCTAACTGCATGCCGGCGATGTCCGATTTTGGGCCGGCTTTGCGCAGGGAGAACAGCATGGCACTGGAACCATCTGCGGACTCCGTCGCGAGTCCCACCTTTGCGGCCAAATCCGTCTACCTGCTGGCGGTAGTCTTTCTGGCCACCGGCCTCGCCGTGGGCTATCTGCTCACGGGAATACCCGCAGCGGCGACCTCATCGGCGAGTTCAGCAGCAACCACTACCAGCGGAGCCGCAGCCATGGGCGGTCACCCCGTCACCATGGCCGACATGAAGCACATGGCCGACATGCAGGCGGCTCCACTGCTGGACAAGCTGAAGAGCGATCCCAACAATGTCGCACTGCTGACCCAGGTGGCCTCGATGTACCACATCAGTCACCAGTTCAGCGATGCGGCGGTGTACTACGGTCGAGCGGCGCAGGCCGATCCGAAGAATGTTCCGGTCCGCACCAAATACGCCATCAGCCTCTACCGTTCCGGCGATGTCGACGGCGCGCTGGCGCAACTGAATCAGGCCCTGAGCGACGACCCCAGGGACGCGAACTGCCTCTTCAATCTGGGTATGATCCGCCTTCAGGGCAAGGGCGACGCTCATGGCGCGCTGGCGGCCTGGCAGTTGCTGCTCAAGACGAATCCCCAGCTCAGCCCGGATCGCAAAGCGGCGGTGCAGGAGTTGGTCGCGCACGTACTGCAAAGCACGGCCAGTCAACCCGCGGCAAAAGGAGCAGCAAACCATGCAGGCAATGACTGAGCGTTGGAGTCTGAAGAGCGCCATGGTGCTGATGGCTGCGTGCCTCATGGCGGGCATTGCCGGCGGCTATCTCATCCGCGTGGGCCGGGCGCCCTCGTCCACCGCTGCCCCGCGAACGCTACCGCCTGCGCAGGCACCCGTTTCCGCAGCGCGGCCCACCGATCCCGCGCAACTAAAGACCCTCGCCGACTCCAACGCCGCGCCGCTCGTGGCGAAACTGCAGTCAGATCCGGGTAATCCTGACCTGCTGGCCCGCATCGGCAACATTTACTATGACGCGCAGCAGTACTCGACTGCCGTGGATTATTACGGCCGCGCGCTCAGAGCCAAACCCTCCGACGTTGCGGTGCGCACCGACATGGGAACCGCGCTCTGGTACACCGGCGATGCTGACGCCGCGCTGCTGCAGTTCGATACGGCGCTCACCTTTGAGCCAAACAATGCGAACACGCTCTACAACCGCGGAGTGGTTCGGTGGCAGGGTAAGCAGGACGCGGAGGGCGCGGTTGCCGACTGGAAGAAGCTGCTGGCCTCGGACCCCAATTACCCCGGGCGCAGCCAGGTGGAGCAGCTCATCGCGCAGGCGCAGGGGCCGAAGCCAAACTGAACCGGCGCCCCAGCCTTGTTGCCGGTTGTTCGAGCGACAGGATGGAATTCTATTGCCTGTTCCTTTTTGCCTGTTTCCTGCTTTACTGGTTGACGCCGCTCGCGAGGAATCCTCCATCCACAACCAGCACCTGGCCGGCGACAAACGAGGCTGCATCCGACGCGAGATAGATCGCGGCGCCCACGAGCTCCTCCGTTTTGCCGAACCGCCCCATGGGGGTGCGCATCAGCAGCTCCTTGCCGCGCGGGGTGTTGTCAAGCAGGTCGGCATTGAGAGCGGTGCGAAAGACGCCCGGCGCGATGGCGTTGACCAGCACTCCCTTTTTCGACCACTCGACAGCCAACGAACGCGTGAGCGATGCAACCGCCGCCTTGCTGGCCGCATAGGCCGCCACCTCGCTGAGAGCCACAAAGGTGTTGAGCGACGCGATGTTGATGATGCGGCCGTAGCCGCGCTCGAGCATGTGCGCACCGAACACCTGGCACGCGCGCAGCGTGCCATTCAGATTCGTGTCGATGATGTCCCGCCACTCATCTTCAGGGAAGGTGAGCGTGGGCGCGCGCTTGATCTTGCCCGCGCAGTTCACGAGGATGTCGGCCTTGCCGAAGCCGGCAACCGTTGCATCAAGCAGCCGCTCCAGCGATCCGCGATCCTGCATGTCACAGGTGAGGCGCAGCGTTTGGCGTCCACGCGCTTCGATCTCCGCAGCGGTCTCATCCACCTGCTGCTGGCGCCGCGCCGAGGGGATTACATCCGCGCCGGCTTCGGCGAGCCCCAGGCTAAGGGCGCGGCCGATGCCCGACGTTCCCCCGACGACGACAGCGATCCTGCCGGTCAGATCCAGAGGCTTAAAGGTCATCGCGCCTCCACGTCCTGAAGCGCATCGGCTGGCGAAGGTTTGCCGAGGAACACCGGCCCGATATGTCGATCGAACAGGTTTTCGGTAACGTTTTTGGCGATCACGGCCTCGTTGGCATCCAGGAGATCGAGATAACGGCTGCCCATCTTCGCTGCAATCTTAAATCCCACGTGGAGCAGCTGACGAAAGCTGGGGTTGTATTCCGGCGCGTGCGGGTTGTGCCGCAGCGCCGCGGTAAACTGCGCCGGCGACCACGCTGCGACTGTCGCTGGCGCAGGCAATTTTGCGTGATCGATGTCGATCACGGTGGCGTAGGGTCCACAAAGCTCATCGCGATGCGCGAACGCCTCGGCATAGATTTCCTTCGCCAGCGCGAAGCCGTCGCCGCCCGCTTCCGCCAGGCCGATCACTTCCTCGAGCCATGTGGTTCCCGCCGTCTTCAAATGAACCCCCGAACCCTTCGTGGCCTCGTGAATCGCCGGATAAATGGAAAATTTGTCGCTGCCGGAATGAATGCTGAGCTTCAGATTCTGCGGCAGCCCCAGTTCGCGCACCCCCCACGCAATCGCGGCCACATCCAGCCCGATCTCGCGGCGGAACTGCGCTACGTCGCCCACGTAGTCGACGCCCTTGTTGAAGCGGCCGGTAAATTTGGGCGCGATCGTCTGGATGGGGATGCCCTCATCGGCAATCGCGGCGAGAATGATGAGCAGTTCTTCCGGCGTTTGCGCGGCATCGGTCTCGTCCATCGAGATCTCAGTGATGAAATTGCCTTTGCCCTTTGCGCTTTCGATCCTGCGATAGACTTTCCCCGCTTCCTGCACGGCGAAGAGGAATTTCTCGGCCGTCGCTCGCAGCCGAGCCGACGTGATCTTAATTGCCTCGCCACTGCCCTCGAACCCGATGGCTCCGGCCAGATCGGCGCGGCGCTTCAGGAAACCGGCGACCGCTGCAGGTCGAGCCGGCTTGCCGATGAAATCGGCGACGTCGATGGTGTAGAAATCGCAGGGCACAAGAAAGCGGTCGACGGTATTCAGGTTGATATGGTCCGCGTCGCAGAAATAAGGCTGGCCCCATCCCAGAGCCTTCACCGCAGCATCCGCAGCGGCACGCGTCTGTGACGGCTCGGAGCCGATGATGATGTGCTCCCGATTCGATTTGTTCCAGACCGGTTCCAGATCGACACCGGCCCAACTAGCATCGATGCAGGCCTGCAACTGCGCCCGCGCCTGATGGGCGAAGCGATCGCCCACACCGATGGAGTACCTGCCGAGTTCCACTGTGCCGCTCATGTCTCTCTCAATTCTGAAAGCGATCGCGATGCGCCCAGAGGCCGAGCCCGGGATTCGCGACAAAGAATATCTCTTCACCATCAACCGTGTTGAACCCGTGCGCCAGCTTTGCCGGATCGTAACGGCGCAGCATCTGCCGCAAATCGCCGAAACGGAAGCCCACGCCCTCGACCTCCTCGCGCGTCAGATGGCCGGGGCACCACGTGATCGTGAAACGCCCTTCTGACGAGCCATGGATGAGATGCGCGGCGGCGCTAAGATCCGCAGCCAGATCCGCATTCTTCGCAACCGCGTCGAGCGTCGACGGCGTGCCGTGATAGCCGTATTTGCGAATGAGCGCGTCGATAGTCCGATCCTCGCCGAACTCCTTCACCGCCGGAGCGAGGATGATGAGATCCGCTCCGTCAGCCAGAGCCATGCGGGTGCGGTAGACGGCTTTGTTGCCCAGCCAGGTGCTGTGAAACTCGTGCGGATCGAGATAAACGACCGCCTTGCGCAGCGGTTCGTCGATCATCTCGAAATTGACGGTCAGGCTGAGTTCAGCAGCGCGGCTGAAGCACTCGATATCGTCGCCAATGAAGAGCCCGCGCGTGGCGAGGCCGCCTTGCGCTGCGCGGCCCACGACCGTATGCACGTAAACAATCGGCAGGTGCGCCAGAAATCGGTCCGCCGCATAGTTGAGCACGCGGCGCACAGGATTATCCGCCCGGCCCATGATGCGCTCCATCCCATAAACCGCGCCGAGATAGTGGCTGCGATTGATGCTTTCGCGGCCGCCCGTCCCCACCAGGATGTTCTTGTTGTAATTCGCCATGCCGATCACTTCGTGCGGCACCACCTGCCCGATGGAAAGGATCAGATCGAAATCGCCGTGAGCGATCATGCGATTCACCTGCGCCGGCCACGAGAAACTCAGCTTCCCTTCCGACTGCTCGTGAATGAACTCCGCCGGAACCTCGCCGATCGTTTCAACGTCGGTGCGCCAGTTGTGAATCCGAATCAGGTCCTGCCGGAGATTCCCAAACATTCGCGTCAGCGCATCGGCCGACATGGGCGCATGGGTGCCGAGCGCGGGCAACACAGCGCGCAGGCGGTCTCCGTAGTATTCCCAGACATAGCGAGTCAGTTCGCCGGCCTGCGAGTGTAACCGCGTGATGTCAGGAGGCACCACCAGAACGCGATGCCGCTCGCCCAGTTGGTCGAGCGCCGCGAAGAGGAGTGCGCGCAGCTCCGACGGAGCGATCGCGGTCTGCTCGTCGCCATGTGCCAGCAGGAGCGTCATGCGGCAAACCTGACCTTCCTGAGCCCCGGCGCAAGGATCAGAATGATGCCCAGCGCCAGCAGATAAACGCTGGCTGCAATGGCGAACAGGCTGTTGTAGCTGTGGGTGAGTTGCAGAATCCAACCCGCTGCTGCGGCGATCAGCATGCCGCCGGTCGAGCCGGCACAGGTGCCGATGCCCACCACCGATCCCACCGCGCTCCTGGGGAACATGTCGGAGACGATGGTAAAGATATTCGCCGACCACCCCTGGTGGGCCGCCGTTGCGAGGCCGAGCAGGCCGATCGCGATCCATTCGGAATGCAGCCGCGCCGCGCCGAAGATGGGCACTACCGCGCACGCGCACACGAACATCGCAGCCAGCCGCGCATGCTCCGGCGAAAGGCCGAGCTTGCGGAACGGCTGCGGCAGCCAGCCGCCGCCGATGCTGCCGACCGACGACATGGTGTACACGACGATCAGCGGCAATCCCAGATGCGCGAGATTGAGATGGAACCGGCTGCTGAAGTACGACGGCAGCCAGAAGAGGAAAAACCACCAGATGGGGTCTGTCAAAAACTTGCCGATTGCAAAAGCCCAGGTCTGGCGGCAGGCCAGCAGGCGCAGCCAGGGAACCTTCGGACCCAGTTGCGCCGCCGCTTCCTCGTAGATGTGGCGCAGCTCCGCGCCGGTCAGCGTGGGATGATCCGCCGGCTTGCGGTAGTTGCGGTACCACCACAGAATCCACATCAGACTGAAGAAGCCGGTGACCAGGAACGCAGCGCGCCAGCTGAAACGAAGAGCCACCCACGGCACGATCAGCGGCGCCAGAATAGCGCCGACATTCGCGCCGGAGTTGAAGATGCCGGTCGCGAGGGAGCGCTCCTTCTGCGGAAACCACTCCGCGACCGTCTTGATCGCTGCCGGAAAATTCCCCGACTCGCCCAGCCCCAGGCAAAATCGCGCAATGCCGAACTCGAAGGCCGTGTTTGCCAGGGCATGTCCCATTGCAGAGAGGCTCCAGATGGCCATGAACACGCAGTAGCCAATGCGCGTGCCGAGACGATCGATGAGCCGCCCGGCGGCAAGCACGCCGATCGCGTACGCCAGCTGGAACGCCAGCACGATGTAGCCGTAGTTCACCTCGGTCAGGCCGATGGTGTGCTGCAGCGTGGGCTTCAGGATCGCAATCACCTGGCGATCCATGTAGTTGATCGACGTCGCCGCGAACAGCATCGCGCAGATGGTCCAGCGCACGTTCCCGAGCCGGAAAGGCCGCGAGTCTTCCTTCGAATCTGCTCCTGCGGCCGCCGGTTCAGCTTGTCTCATGGGAAAATTCGCGCCCTCTACAGCCGATAAGCCTTGCGCACCAGGTTATACGCGAGATCGCGCGCCACTTCTACCGCCTCGTCTTCATCCATGCGATGCTCGGCAACCAAGCGCGCCAGCCACACACAATCCATGCGGCGCGCTACATCGTGGCGGGCGGGGATGGAGAGAAACGCGCGCGTATCGTCGTTGAAGCCCACCGTGTTGTAGAAGCCTGCGCTCTCCGTCGCCTGCTCCCGGAAGCGCAGCATGCCCTCGGGGCTGTCGTGGAACCACCACGGTGGCCCGAGGCGCAGGCAGGGATAGTGCCCGGCGAGCGGCGCCAGCTCGCGGCTATACGTCGTCTCATCGAGCGTGAAGAGGATGATGGTGAGGTTCTTCTCGTTGCCGTAAAGATCGAGCAGCGGCCGCAGCGCGTCCACGTAGTTCGTCGCGGTGGGAATATCCGCGCCCACATCGCGCCCGAATTTTTCATAGAGATGGCGATTGTGATTGCGGAATGATCCTGGGTGAATCTGCATCACCAGGCCATCTTCGACGCTCATGCGCGCCATCTCCGTCAGCATCTGCGCGCGGAAGAGCTCCTTGTTCTTTGCGTCGGCATGGCCGTGCAGCACTTCCTCAAACAAGTGCCGTGCCTCTCCGCGTTCCAGATGCGCCGTTGTCGCCGTGGGATGACCGTGGTCGGTCGCGGTGCAGCCCAGCGCCTTGAACCGCTCGCGCGTCGCCGCCAGCGCCTGCAGATAACCGCCCCACGTCGACGTGTTCTCCTCGGTCAGCTCGCCCAGCTTCGCAACGTTGGCGGCGAATCCCGCGAAATCCGGATCGACCACCGAGTCCGGCCGGAACGTGGGGATGATGCGTGCCTTCCAGCCCGAATCGCGAATCGCCTGGTGATCGGCCAGCGAGTCCAGCGGCGAATCCGTCGTCGCCAGCACCTCAATCCTGAAGCGCTCGTACAGCGCGCGCGGAAGAAATTCCGGCGAGCGCAGGCGCTCCGCGATCGTGTCGAAATACAGATCGGCGGTCGATGCCGACAGCCGCTCGGTCAGGCCGAACAGCTCCTGGAACACATAGTCGAGCCACATCCGTGTAGGCGTGCCGCGAAATAGAAAGTAGTGCTCGGCAAATATGCGCCAAACCCGCCGTGGATTTTTGAGCACGTCGACGCCGATTTCGAGGTCGTCGAGCGACACGCCCTGGCTATAGAGCATGCGGTAGATGTAGTGGTCGGGCTGTACCAGGAGCTTGGCGGGATCGGGAAACGGCTCATTCCGCGAGAACCAAGCCGCCTGGGTGTGGCCGTGCGGACTCACGATGGGCAGATCGCGAATTTCAGAATAGAGCCGCCGCGCCAGCGACCGCTGTATCGGTTCGGCAGGAAACAGGCGGTCGTCGTGCAGCAGAGTCATCGCGGCAGCGGGAATCGCCCGGATCTGGCTCCGGATTCCCTCTACGCATTCTCCATCAGGATTCCGCGCCAACGCCAGTCAGTCCCGGCATTCGGGACAAAATACCAGAATCGCGAGCGTGGGACGAGCACCGCAACCTGCATCCTTAAGCCTCTTCTTAAGCGATGGCGCTGCGATCTTCCCTGAGCGCGGCGTGGGCCGGTACGACGCCCGTGCTCTCCTCGCGCAGCCGCACATGCGGATCGGACGAGGGCCGTCCGAGGAAGAATCCCTGCGCTTCGTCGGTTCCCAGCGATTTGATCAGGCTCAGCTGCTGCCGCGTCTCCACGCCCTCGGCAATCACCTTCATGCGCAGGTCGTGCGCCAGTTCGAGAATCGACTTTACAAAAGAGCGGGTTTCCCGCCGCTCGATCATCTCGGTCACGAACGAGCGGTCCAGCTTGACGAAATCAAAATTAAGCTTCGGCAGGTAGCTCAGGCACGAGTAGCCAGTGCCGAAGTCGTCGACAGCGACGCTCACGCCCATGCGCTTCAGGCGGCGCATCATCTCGGCGGCGCGATCGATCCCGGCAACTGTGGCCGACTCCGTCAGTTCGATCTGCAGCAGGCTGGGATGCAGTCCCGTACGGCGCAGAATATCGGCCACGTCCTCCATGAAGGAATCGCGCGAGAACTGCACCGTCGACACGTTGACCGCAACCTGGATCGGACGCCGTGCAATCGCCTGCCAGGCCACTGCTTCCGTGCACGCACGCTCCATGATGTAGGCGCCCATCGGAATGATGAGCCCCTTTTCTTCGGCGACCGGGATAAAGCTCATCGGGTGAATCAGGCCGATTTCCGGATGCGTCCAGCGGGCCAGGGCCTCAAACCGTACGATCATATTCGTCGCCAGGTCGTATTCCGGCTGGTAAACGACGGAAATCTCGCCCTTTGCCACCGCATGCTGCAGCTCGCCTTCGAGTGTGAGGCGCTCGCGCGTGGCGCTGGCGAGGTTGTCGCTGAACTGCACAATACGGTCTTTGCCGTTCCGTTTCGCCGCATACATGGCACAGTCGGCCTGCTGCATCAGCTGGCCGCGCTCGTTGCGGTCCGGGAACAGGCTGAGGCCAATGCTGGCGCTCACGCTCACAGGGTGGCCGCCAATGTCGAACGGCTCCTTCAGCATTTCCCGTAAACCTTCCGCTGCGCGCAGGGCGTCCTCGCGCTTCTGGATCCTGTCGAGGATGACGGCAAACTCATCTCCCCCCGTGCGCGCCAGCGTGTCCGACTGGCGGAAGTGACCCTTCAGCCGCTGCGCGATCTGCCCGAGGAGAGCGTCTCCGGCAGCGTGGCCGAGGCTGTCATTCACCAGCCTGAAGCCGTCGAGATTCATGCATAGCAGCGCCACCGAAGTCTTGTCGCGCTCTGCCTTCGTCAGCGATTGCGACAGCCGGTCGGAAAGCAGGCGTCGATTGGGCAGCCCCGTCAGATCATCAATCAGCGCCCAGTGCTCCAGCCGCGACTGGGCTTCCCGTCTGGCTTTATCGCGATGCGACATTTCGGCCAGCATCGCGTTGATGCCGGTGGCCAGCGGAGCCACGTCGGCATCGCCGTGCACCGGAATCTCGCTGTCGAAGGTGCCTTCGCGCGTCAGCCGGCGCACTGAGGTGGAGAGCGAGCGCAGAGCCTGCACGGTCTCCGACGCGCGCCGCAGCGCGCGCCTCTGCAGAATGTTCCAGCCCAGCAGCGTCAGGAGGCAGAGAAGGGCGAACGCCGCGCCCAGGCCCTCTTCGATGCGCTGGTACAAATCCGCCTGAATCCGGATAGCGGTCAGCTGGACGTCCGGCACAGCATTGGAAACCGGGAGCCCCGCACCATTCTTCGCGTCAGCCGCGGGACTGTGTGCCGCAGCCTTCGTGGCCGCGCTCCTGCTGGCCTTCGCCGAGCCTGCCGCGATGGGCGCGCCCTTCCGAACGGGCGCCTGCTGCGCTGGAGCCGGAGCTCCGGCAATCGCCTCCACGACAACGCTTTCCCCGGTAAGAATTCTGGAATCTGGATGATTCAGCGTGATCGGAACCGCGCCCGTCGAGTCCTCAATCCAGAACCGAGTGTCGGCGGAATCGACGGCAACGATCGTGCCCGCAACGTTCACCACAGTGTTCGCCGGAAGAGCCTGCAATTGCTGGATGGTGATGAATTTCGAGCGGGCAGACCACTCCCACAGCGCCGCGCTGACAATGGCCACGCCGAGGATGGGGACCAGGATCGCGGCCCAGCGGTTTCCTGGGGTGACGCCGCCGACCATTGGCAAATCATAGCCCGGTTTGTGGGAAAGTCATCTACATCATTTTTGGGATCGTCAAGGCATTCTTCAGTCCCATCCCAGCGGCCTCCTGCTCCGGCTCATCGCCTGGCGACTCGCTGGATACGCTAAAATTCCCGCGGGGGACGCGAGATTTTCGGGATTTCAGGATGGCTAAGGTATACGGCGAGCGCTGGCAGGTATCCGCAGACAAACCGCTGGCCAAAAACAGTCAGTCCGAGATTCTCCGCGTGGTGGACACGCGCGGGGAATTCGCCGGTGAGTACGCGCTCAAGCGTGTCCTGCGCCCTCATTTCCATGAGCGCTTCGGGATGGAAATCGAGGCCGTCGCTAACCTCCGGCATCCCAATGTGATCGCCCTCGTCGCCGGGTCCGCATTCGCTCGCACATCCGGCAATTCCCGGGAACCGTATTGGGTCATGCCCATCGCCGGCGGCGGCGACCTCGGCGTACGGCGTCGAACTGAGGCGTACCGGTACTCCATCGACTGGATTCTGGTGGTGGCGAAGCAGTTAACCTCTGCTCTGGTCGCTGCCAACGCCACAGGAATCATCCACCGCAACATAAAACCAGCCAATGTGCTCTTCACCGGTCAGGGTCAGGAGATCTGGCTCTCGGACTTCGGAATCGCGCTGATCCGCGAGCCGCTCCGTCCGGAAGACGGCGATGCCTGGGTGGAGCAGCAGGCCTTCATCGCGCCGGAGCTGGAGCAGGGCTCTCAGCTCGATGTCACCCCGGCGGCCGATGTCTATTCGCTCGGCAAAGTTTTCTACTTTATGTATTCGGGCGGTCAGGATGCGCCGCATCATCTCACCGGCTCCGCCGATCACAGCGCGATTTTCCAGAAGGGCAAACGCTGCAAGCTTTTCGGCGGCCTGCTGCGGGAAATGATCTGCCCGCTACAGGATCGCCTGAAGACCATGCCCGAAGTCGAGCGCCGGCTCGAATCCATCGAACGCTGCGAGTAATGCGCGGCTCAGTGCCAGCCCCTCAGCTGCCACGTTCTCAGCCAGTCCCCGCAGCCGATGCATGCGCTGGACCGCCTGTGTTACAAAAGACTCGCCCGCTGAAATCCGGAGTAAGCCCGATTGCCGGGCCTCTCAGGTAAAGCGATTTAAACGCGGGTCATCGCCAGGCACCAACGGGACATGCTGGAGGAAATATGTTGCCGCAGCAGTGGGAGACCTTTAAACGGGCGGCGCGCCGCGAAAAGATCGACAAGATCCCCATGGCGCTGATCGTCGACAGCCCCTGGATCCCTGGCTACCTCGGCATCAGCCATCTCGACTACTTCCTCGATCCCGAGCTTTGGTTTCAGTCGAACCTGAAAATCATGCGCGAATTCCCCGACGTCATCTTCATCCCCTCCTGGTGGATGGAGTACGGGATGGCTGCGGAGCCGTCGGTGCTGGGCGCCAAGATCAAGTTCTGGCAGGACAACACCCCGAGCGAGTACCACACCCTCTACCACCTCGAAGACATCGACCAGTTCCCCGAATACGAAGTCGAGGCCGACGGCTTCGCGGGCCTCACTCTGCACCGCATCAAAATGGCCCGCCAGCGCATCCTCGACGCCGGCTACATCCTCCCGATGGTCACCTCGCGCGGGCCGCTCTGCACCGCCGGCTTTGTGCGCGGCACCACGAATTTCATGATCGATCTCGTTGAGAATCCCGAGGGCGCGCACAAACTCATCGATCTCTGCACCCGCGTGGTCATTGACTGGCTCAGGGCGCAGCAGAAAGTCATGGGTGACTCGGTCGAGAGCATCTTCATCCTCGACGACATCGTGGGCTTCATCAACGAAGAGCATTACCTCGAATTCGCCCATCCTTATCTGAAGCGCATCTGCGACGCCTTCCCCAAAGACTGGGTGAAGGTCTACCACAATGACGCCGAAGTGGATGCCTGCCTCGATCACCTGCCCGACACCGGCTTCAACGTGCTGAACTGGGGCAAGCAGCGGCACATTACCGAAGTAAAGCGCCGCGTCGGCGACCGCATGTGCCTGATGGGCAACGTGAATCCGCTCGAGATTGGCGTGCGCGGCACTCCGGAAGAGGTGAAGGACGAGACGCTTGAGGTGCTGGAAGGCTCCGGCGGCGAAGGCATGATCCTCTCGGTCGGCGGAGGCACCAGCCCCGGCATGCCGAAGGAGAACATCCTCGCCATGCTCGAGGCTCTCGACGAATTCAACACGAAGCGCGCCGCATCTCTGGCCGCGACCCGCTGAGGATTCGATGCCCGACTACGCCCTGATGAACCAGTTCCTCTACGAAGGCAACGCCAGCGAGGTCGAGCGGCTGACGAAGGAAGCGCTCGCCGAGGGCCGCCCCGTGCAGGAGGTGCTGACCGACGGGCTGATCGCGGGAATGAGCGTGGTCGGGGAAGACTTCAAGCACAATGTGCTCTACGTCCCCGAAGTCCTGATCGCCGCGCGCGCCATGAAAGCCGGCATGGCGGTTCTGAAACCGCTGCTAACGTCGAAGGACAGCGCTACGAAACCGAAGGGCGTGCTGCTCATGGGCACGGTCCGCGGCGACTTGCATGACATCGGTAAGAATCTCGTCGGCATGATGGCCGAAGGCGCGGGATTCGAGGTGCACGACATCGGCGTAGACCAGAGTGTGGAGAAGTTCATGGCCGCCGCCGAGAAGTGTCAGCCCACCATCATCGGCATGAGCGCCCTGCTCACCACGACCATGACGTATATGAAGACCGTGATCGATGGCTTCCACGCGGCGGGCCTGACGCACATCAGAATGGCCGTAGGCGGCGCGCCCATCAGCCAGATGTTCGCCGACGAGATTGGTGCTGACGGCTATGGAGCCAACGCCTCCGCCGCGGTCGATCTTTTTCTGCGGTTGGCGGCGGAGCCTCAGACGGCGGCATAGCATGGCTCTCTACAAAGTCCTCTACTGGCAGGAAGTCCCCACGCAAATCAAGGCGGAAGACGATTCCGACGACGTCACGTTGATGCTGACGCCGCGCTTCATGGAATACGTCGACCTCCTCGCGGCGAAACGCGGCCTGCAGTCCGCCGACGACTACCTGGCGCAGTGGAAATGGAGCGACGAAGCCGAGCGCGAGGGCCCCGCTCAGGAAGTGGCCGAGGCCATCAAAGCCGAACTGGAAGCAAAGGGAGTGCCGGACCTCCGCGCATGACCGCGACCCTCACCATCAACGGTCAGACTACCGAGGCCTCGCCCCATCGCTCCCTGTTCGATCACGCCGAGGCGCTGGGCATCGACGTGCCGACCTCCTGCCGCAAGCAGGGCAAATGCAAGGAGTGCATGGTGGAGGTGGTTGAGGGCGGGGACGCGCTGTCGCCCATGACGGAAGCCGAGCAGCACCTCAAGGGCAAATTCCGCCTCTCGTGCCAAACGTTCGTGACTGGCTCGACCGGACACGTTCGCTGCCACACCATGCGCCGCGGGCAAATGCGCATCGAGCGCCACGCGCTCGGACTTCCCGTCAGCCACCGCTCGTTCCCGCTCGATCCCGCCGTAACCCGCGACGGCGATCGCATCCTGATCGAGGGCGTCGAGATCGCGCGCTCCACCGGCCCCATCCACGGCCTCGCCATGGATCTGGGCACGACGACCGTCGTCCTGCG
>Ga0335075_10009644_pt1 | contig 14690 bp, 14 predicted proteins | sample Lox_Sample_24_FD_206723 | JGI IMG/M metagenome (GOLD analysis project Ga0335075, IMG submission 206723) | Soil microbial communities from Loxahatchee National Wildlife Refuge, Florida, United States - Lox_Sample_2.4 | ecosystem: Environmental > Terrestrial > Soil > Wetlands | place: USA...
CGAATTTCGCCTCGGGATCGGTCTTCAGGGTCTTCCAATACTTGAGTGCTGCGTCCCATTCTTCGCCTTTTGGAGCGAGAGGTCGATCCTTGACATATTCAAATGTTTTCTCATCCGGAGCAATTAACCCTGCCCTAGCACCACCTTCAATAGACATGTTACACAGAGACATCCTAGCTTCCATAGAGAGACTTTCAATAGCTGATCCAGCGAACTCAATCACACAGCCAGTTCCTCCAGCAGTTCCAATGGTTCCGATGATGTGAAGCATGACATCCTTCGAAGTGACTCCCTCCGGCAGAGCACCATCTACAGTGACTCTCATGTTCTTACTCTTTCGAGTGAGGAGAGTCTGTGTTGCTAAAATGTGTTCTACCTCGGAAGTTCCGATTCCCCAAGCCAGAGCACCAAACGCACCATGTGTACTGGTGTGCGAATCACCGCAACACACCGTCTTTCCAGGTAACGTGAATCCCTGTTCTGGTCCAATGACATGGACAATCCCCTGTCTCTTATCTGTCATTCCATAATAGGTGAGTCCGAAATCGACTACATTCTGTTCAAGAGTGGCTACTTGAGTGCGGGAATCAGGCTCGTCGATGAAGGTCTTGACGGATTTAAAGCCTCGTCGGGAGATTGTGGGAATGTTGTGATCGACTGTTGCGAGGGTACAATCGGGACGACGAACTGATCTGTTTGCTGCTCGTAGACCTTCGAAGGCCTGCGGGGTTGTGACTTCGTGAATGAGATGTGCGTCAATGTAAATGAGACATGCGCCATCATCTTGTTGATCAACAAGATGGGCATCCCATATCTTATCATAGAGAGTTTGAGGAGGAGCAACTGGAGCAGGCATTGTAGCTTGAGAGTCGAGAGTTGAAAGGAGTTAAGTTGGTCAAGCCCGAGGTCGAAAAAAGTGGGCGGGGAAAAATTTCGGAGCCTCTTAAATTTCTGTGGTGGTTGGCTCTAGTGTGGATTATGTGGGCAGATTTACCCGAGATCTGGTTGGTCGGCGGTGTGACTCAAACTGAAGCCCGTGGCTGCCGTGGGACCAATGCGCTACCGAACAAAAGACTGCACCCAAAAATGGCTGCTGTTGCGATGAAGTGGGACAAACAACACGACAGATGAATTCAAGACACTTAATTCCCGAGTGAATGAATATTCATCAGATGCAAATCAAGGCACAATTCCCCTGGTGATCGGCCCATGCGTCATAGCTCATTAAAGAACACCACAAAAGGTATCCCATGTCCAGCGAATAATAGAGAGACAGAGGGTACTTGCGCACCTGCAGCCGAAAGCGTTGACCTGACTTTCAAAGTTCCGAAGGAGGACGGATAACAACAACACTCCTCCACAACGATAATACATACATAGTAATCCTCTGGAATATCCGCCCTTAAATTGTTTAATTAAGAATGAATTCGCTAGTCTCATTGTTCCAATTAATGATCACGTCCAGCCGTTAGGAGTTATCCAATTTTCTCCGAAGTCTGAATTTGTTTACGCCCCCACTTTAACCGTTATCGCCACAGCAACAGTGAAACAACACTTATAATTAATCCAAACCAGTCCTTCCCAACTTTTTCTTCCGAGGACCGGGCCTACACCCAGAATCCAAAACAATTCCCTCTGTAAGTCTTCCCTTATCTTTCCTTGCAAGTCTACTTGATTCCTGCTGTGGGACTTGTGACTAATGTGCATAGTTCTCTTTCGTTTCCTTCGGATCGTTTTCGGTTAAGTGTCTCTTTCCCTGAGGGGCTGGTTCAGGAACGCGTGATGGTATGAAGCAGTGTGAGGTTGGAGTATTGATGTATTAGGAACGACATCGTCGCGGTGTTTCTGGGGAGAAAAGACATATCGATCCTGAAGATGTCTATGTTAAACAAGAGAAAATTGGTGACTTCCTTTCCTTCTATCTGTAACCGATTGATTGACGGCTTAGGTCAAGGAAGTTTCGGAAGCGTCTATAAAGGGTATTAGTCCTTGCTTTTGAATGGTTTGTCTGGAGGACGAAGCTAATTGTGTTCTGTTAGGTACAATAAAGAGACGCATGAAATCGTTGCAATCAAAGTAATCGATCTTGATTACGCCGAGGACGATGTCGACGATATCATGAAGGAAATTGCTATTCTAGCACAATTGAATAGCAAATATGTCACGAGGTACGGAAACTCAAGTTAGTAACATGGTGTTGATAACAGGTACTTTGGATCATATATCAAAGGCTCGCAACTCTGGATTGTGATGGAATATTGTGGTGGTGCAAGTTGTGCTGATTTGGTATTTCCTTCAAGGAACTTTGAACTAATTGAAGATGAAACCGGATTTCATTCCAGAGGGGTATATTGCGATTGTTCTTCGTGAAGTCCTTTTGGGTCTTGCATATCTCCATTCCGAGGGCAAAATTCATCGTGATATCAAAGGTGCCTAAGAGACCAAGAGTGTCTGCTAATATGTAGCTGCGAATTTGCTTCTTACCGAAGGAGGAGAAGTCAAACTTGCTGATTTCGGAGTATCAGGACAACTTACCTCCAGCATGACCAAGAAAAACACATTCGTTGGAACACCTGTACATCATCCTCATACACAACTAACAATAGTACTGGATGGCCCCTGAAGTCATTCGTCAATCTGCCGGATACGATGTAAAAGCAGATATATGGTCATTAGGAATAACTGCCATCGAACTTGCTCACGGCGAACCTCCATACAACGACATTCATCCTATGAAAGTTCTGTTTATAATTCCCAAGAATGCACCGCCCCAGTTGGATGGGAATTCATTCAGTGATACGTTCAAGGATTTTGTGAGTCGATGTCTTCAAAGGGATCCTAATAAACGTCCTACTGCAAAGGAATTGTTGAATCATAAGTTCATTAGGGAGGCTAGAGGGACGCAGAATTTAGTCCATTTGATTAAACGATATGAAGGATGGGTTGCTGCAGGAGGTGAAGAAGTTCTCGAAGATCAACCGCAAGAACCTGATGAGTATGTATCCCTAAGCTGTGACTCTAATGGTAGTTCTGCTGACCAATGGAATGAAGCGTGGGATTTTGGCACAATTCGTCCTTCTTATGCACACAACACTGGAATGCGTCGTTACGCTACTAGAAATGCTTCGGGAACAATGCGTATTGTGAATGCTCCCGCTCCTCAGGGAAGGGAACCACTACAACCTTTGCCGACGATGCAACGACCAATGACACCTCCTGAGTCCCAAAGACATGGCAAATACGGCGGAATGGCAAGAACAAACTCGTCACCTAAAAAGGATGGCAATCTAGAAGTGTCGACACGCGAAGAAATTGATTTATATGATCAGATGGAAAGTGGTGAACCTATTCAGTACTACGATTTCGTGGAGGACGATGAGGATGAAAGTCAAATTGATGGGTCTTCAACAGTTAAAATCCACGATCGACCTCGAATGCAAGATACTCAATCAGTTTCTTCGGGTTGGCCGATTTCTAGTGCTCCAACTGTTAGACCATCCTCACCAACCAAGGCTCCCACCCCATCAACCAGAACACCAAGTCAGGTAGGGACATCAGCCCAGCAAACACGCTATTCTTCAACTTCAGATGGACCCGCTATTCTACAAAAACGTTCAACTACTACTTCTACTGCAGTCACGTCGCCAACAACTCCTTCTATCCCTGCTTTTGGCGCAGGTCTTCCTCCTCGACCACCTCCCAAACAACCTCGTAAATTCGACGTTCTTGAAGATATTCTTTTACCTGCCTTGGACGACTGTTCTCGATCTCCAGCCGACAGCGCGCTGATTAGTAAACTACGCGTTGCACTCAAAGAAGTGGATCGCAGATCACAAGGAACCCTTCTCCCTCGTTTCGTCGAAGAAATACTTCACAAAGCCAACGTTATTCGTAATTAAATGCAGGACATTCTACAGTCAGTCTTTTTTCTCTCTTTTGTCAGTCTAGTGAGTTGTTTGGGCGTGGAGGAAAAACATTCTTTTTGTAATGAAGTTGAAATTGGGATAATTTCTGTTGAAGTGGTTTGGGTTGGCTTTCGCTTACTTTTTTTGATATGATTACTAGGATAGTGATGCATTGCATGGGATAGCGAATAAGCGAATGAATGATGATAATCCAGGTATTCTGGAATGCATGGATTAGAATGGAGATAATGTATTATTGCGCATTATTGCCAAAAGGATTGAGACAACCGTGCATTTCAGTGGCTTATCATCTTTCTGCCGCCAGCCATAGAAATGCGATTGGCGGCTAGCCACATGTTAAGCTTGAAAGGGTCTAGAGTAGCGCATTCGCCAAACAATCCCGTCCAGACACGGTATATGAATTCAGCACGAGTTTCGCCTCTTCTGCGCGTGCGATGTGGGCCGTTTCCAGCAAGGGGCCGCGGGGCTTTGTGGTTCTAGACGATAAGCAAAAAGGTGGGGGGTTGCCAGCAAATTAAAGTTTCGGAGAAAATTGTGTAACTGCACGAAGACGATTGGGTTTGGGCCCTGAGTCTCGCCGGGCAGCACCCGAGCGGCAAGTCGGAAGCAACCACACGCAATGGGAAGCTGAGCCAACGAATCCAATCAGTCAAAGGGTGTACAAAGCTAACAGGGGACAATATTAAAAATTAAAAAGTAAAAAGGGCGCGCCCCCCGCCTGCATTCTAGCGAACGGAAAAAGGTCTCTAATCGCCATTTTATTGATCGGGTTTTGTGCGATAAATCCAAAAATCATTTATAAGGCTACCGTCCCCTTCCCCCGTAGCGCAGCCTAGCTAAGCTCTTCTTCCTTCTCTTCTCCACCCTTTTCTCGCTATCCGCAAATCCCGGTCGCATATCCACGCCGTGGTGCTTTGTGTTACAGCGATCTACAATATCTTTCATTCTTTCACTTTGATTTTTCGATCTCTTGTCTTACTAGTTCACGGCTGCGAAATATGGAAACGCCGGTCACTTATTTCATCCCAATTCCGAATGGCCATAAAACAAAGGAGATGGTCAACTCCCCTTCAGTTTTCACTCCGATATCCGCTTCGCCTTCAGATCCTCGCTCTGGAGCTAATACTCCATCACATCCTCGAACGCGCTCTGCCTCCTCCTCGAACATCGCAGTGTCTACTCCTCCTATCCTTCCCAACCACAACATGACATCCCCCGCTTTCCTTCCAGCGACAACCGACTTCACTGTCCGACGATCTGCCGTTCCCATCTCAGATCGGAACTCCTATTTCCCTCCCGCTCCTCCGCCCGAACTTTTATTCCAGAAACATCATCCTTCGAGTTACCAACAGCCCGTCGTTGTAGAGCGCCAACTCTCCACAGCAGAACGTTGGAATATCACCCTCGAACGAGCAATCAAAGGTATTGTCTCTATCAAAGCTACAACCCTCAGATCTTTCGATACTGAATCTGCTGGTTCCTACACAGCTACCGGTTTCATCGTCGATCGCACTCGCGGAATCATCCTCTCAAATCGACACGTTGTGAACCCCAGTCCGACAACTTCAACCGCTGTCTTTGGAAATTACGAAGAAGTCACACTTGAGCCTGTTTATTATGATCCCGTCCATGATTTCGGTTTCTTCAAGTACGATCCCACGAAAATCAAGTTTGCAGAGATCGAGGAAATCGAATTATACCCTCAAGGCGCTAAAGTTGGTCTCGATATCAAAGTATGTGGTAACGATGCTGGTGAGAAGTTGAGTATTTTGGGAAGTACACTTGCTAGGTTGGATAGAGCGGCACCTCATTATGGAGAAGATTCGTACAATGATTTCAACACTTTTTATTATCAGGCTGCATCCGGAACTTCGGGAGGGAGTTCGGGATCACCAGTGTTGGATATTTATGGGAGAGCAGTTGCTTTGAATGCAGGTGGATCCAAGAAAAGCGCTAGTTCCTTCTATTTGCCTCTGGATAGAGTCGTGAGAGCATTGAAGTTGATTCAGCAAGGAAAGCCGGTTCCAAGAGGAACTCTCCAGACTGAGTTTGGACATTCATCTTACGATGAATTGAAGAGATTGGGTCTGCCTCAAGATGTGGAAAAGGAATGCAGAGAGAGGAATAAAGATAGCACTGGATTGTTATCGATTAGTGGGATTTTACCTGAAGGACCCGGTTGTGAGGCTGGATTTGAGGTAGGAGATATGTTGTTAGAGTGTCACCAGGAGAAGTTCGGACGGAGATTCATCGACAATTTCTATTCGCTTTGGGAGATCATTGATGAATGCGTTGGCGAAGAAATCGAACTCACCTTCTATCGAGGCAAAGAACGCAAGGTATTCACGGTCATGGTTCAAGATCTCCACTCCATCACACCAAGCGCCTTTTTGGAGATTGGAGAAGCAGTGGTCCATCCCCTCTCATACCAACTTGCAAGATCTCACCATATGCCTTGCAAAGGTCTCTTCGTTGCTACGTCTGGGATGTTCAATTGGTCCAACACCACTCGCAATTTCCTTGTCACACAACTTGATGGAAAAGATATTGACTCACTGCAAAGTTTCGTGGATGTCGTTTTGTCGATCAAAGATGGGAAAAGAGTTGGATTCCGATATCTCAATTTGGGTGGTTGGGATGAAGAGTTTGGTATTGTGGAAATCGATCATCATTTCTTTCCCACCGCTCTCTTCACTCGACATGGTGGAGTATGGGACCGTCAGATCCTGCTCCCTCGTCCAGTCACTCCAGAGTCCACTCGTAAAATGAGTCGTGAACTAAACACAACTGAAAGCTGGAGCGAGAAATTGAGAAAGAATCTAGTGATGATCCAATGTCGATTACCCTTTTCTATCAATGTATCTCCTTTGCTGTATGCGATCTCATTATTTTAGGGATATACTTCAGCCTCTCCCTATTCTGGAGTGGGAATGTTGGTAGCCTTGGATCCAGTGCCCATGATTATCACTTCTCGAGCAACAGTTCCTGTTTCAATCTGCGATTTACGCATTACCATCGGAGACCAAAATCTTCCTGGACGTGTATTGTATCTCGGTCTCGTCGTGGTCATCACCGTCGATGCTTCTCTACTTCCTCCTTCAATCACTGTTCCGCAGACTTCTCAAAAGGTCTACAAAATCGGCGATGAAATCGAGCTTTTCGCTCTTGATGATGAACATCAACTCATTCAAAAGAAGTCGCAAGTCAGTGCAATCAATGGCATTGTAACACGCCAATGCAGTCCCCCAAGATGGCGAATTTCGAATGTCGAAGGAATCTCTCTCCTCGATTGTCCATATACGAATGGTGGTGTGCTAGTCGACCCCCAAGACAAGTCCATTGTCGCCTTCTGGATGATAGTCAGCAGTCAGAACAGTAGTGGGAAGAACACCACTTGGAAAGCGGGCGTGAGTTATGATTCCTACATTCGTCCTATTATCGAATCACTGCAAGTTGGAAAGGAGTTGCAGACTCGTTGTTGCGGATGGGAATTTGAACAAATGCAGTTGGCTACAGCGATGAATCTCGGTCTTGACGAAGAGCGAGCAGCTGGTATTACCGATATTGCAAAGGCTATTGGGGCTGTCCCTCGACCTATTTTTGTATCTGGGAAATTATGTCCACCCTCTCAAAATGAGAATGATTTGAAGATTGGGGATGTCGTTCTTGATATCAATGGTGAAGCAGTGGGCAGAATGTCAGATATCGACAAACTGTCTCAACTCGACACGGCCAATGTCACTGTCCTAAGAAGTGGAAAGGAACTAGAGATTACTCTTCACCCACGTCTTCTTCCTTCACAGTCGACTTCCCGGATTGCATGTTGGGCAGGCGCAGTGGTTCACGAGACGCATCCAGCGGTGCTCGAACAAACAACTCCAGAATTCATTCGAGTCAGCAAGAAAGAGGAGATCACAAACCCAGAAGAAGGGGTGTACATTAGTAGTATTATGTATGGAAGTCCAGCAATCGGCAACCTCCGCCCTGTACAGTGGATATTAGAAGTTGATGGTCGCAAAGTTCGAAATTTGGATGATATCGTTGAGATTATCAAGAGTTTGAAGAACCGCGATGATGGGGAAGAATATATCCGAGTGAGAATGATGGGAAGGAAGGGTATTACCAATGTTGTCAGCGTCAGATTAGATTCCCAGTTTTGGCCAGCATGGATGTTGGAGCGCAAGGGGGATCAATGGGTTCGAACGGAACTGGAGTAGCATTTTTCTTAAGATGTGTATTTTGATAGCGAGAATCTTTGGGCATCTGGGAAGAATAGAGCTAGCGAGAATGGAATTGTAATGTTACATCTAGTCATATTCCGATTTAACTTAAGCCAAGCGTGATGTTAGAACCGCAGAAATTCGATATGACCCTCAGTCGTGATCTGATCTCTATTGCTCCGCTTCAGATCGGCTTCAGATCGACTTGATTTGATCACCAATCGCAGATCTAGAAATTTCGGTCCCGACCGTTGAAAGCCGCGCCCCTATTTGATCTTGCGAAGATTCGTCATCCCCTTCTTGTCAAAATGGGTTCTATCAGGCACGTAAATTCTCCGGCTGAGTTTGACGGGCTTCTAAGAGGGACTAAATCTCCGGCGTCTCTTCTTGTGGTCGACTTTTGGGCAACTTGGTGTGGGCCATGCCGAGTGAGTAAGTCCTTTGATTAGAAATTCGTTGACCCTGCTAGTCGCTCCAGCTTTTGAGCAATTCGCAAAACAATATCCACATGCAGTGTTCGCAAAGGTGGATGTCGATGCACAGAGAGCAATTGCAGCTCAATACCAAATTACTGCCATGTGCTAAACCAAAACGCTATGATAACTAATATCTTAGGCCCACATTTAAACTCTTCAAGAATGGAAAGGAGGTGGATTTCGTTCGTGGCGCCGATCCCCGGGCTTTGGAAGATAAGATTAAGCAGCACTATGTTTCTGCAGAGGGTTCTGGGAGTTCTGCAACCGCATCAAGTTCGGCTACCGTAAAGGGATACCCTGACATTACATCCAACGTCGATGATAAGAACGTGGGTTCCCCTTGAAAACCTATCTGATTTAAGATCGAATGTTTGAACCAACAAGATTCACATCCTGTTCGTAATATTATAACCCCTGGCTCTGCCTATCTGGAGTCTGATGTCGACGAGCAACTCTCGATATTCTTCTCTGTATGTCTTCATCGCGTCTGAATTAACAATTAGTTCCACCAACATTGCAAGATCTATGCTTTCTCTCTGAGTTGCGCATCCCCAGCTCACCGACCGAAAACGCTCCGATTCTTCATAAACCGTCCTAACGTGATTGGTTTTGACGAGGCAGAGAGTAATGAGCCAACTCAGGAACTTGAGTTGAAAGAGGAGGATTATAACTCTGAAGGTACCGCGACCATCAATCTTCGCTTCGTCAAATTCCAAAGAGTCAACTCGCTCAACGTAATGTCCCCTTCTAATCCCATTCTAATATTAGATCTTTGTTGTAGATAATCTTGGCGGCGAAGAGACTACTCGCATTGAGAATTTGAGATTGTTTGGAGAGACAATGGATGTGACGCGTATGAGCGATTTCAAGAAGAAGGAAGAGGAAAGCTAAACCTCGTAGTGATAATCAAAAACGCCGTTCACAATGCTACGTGACCTCCTATAAATGCTTTGTCCCTCCTTACTCGGTATATATGGGTAACGTACTAGCGACACTAACTCTGTCCGATACACTTACACTATCCTCAGTACTGTCATCTAGAGGTGGGGCAGAGGCTTCTTCAGTTTCAAGCTCTCTAGATACTGGACGTCGACGTATTGAATGAGCAGGGTTAGGTCTGTTTGAAGGCATAGGCGCACTAACGCGAGACTGCAATGAGGCTAAGTATCGCTCATCATCATCGCCTGTTGCAGGCTGAGTGTCCTCTGGGATCTCAATTCGTAGACCAGGTAGATTTTCGTGACTTCGTGAGATTCGGATCTGTGGTGCTTCGGGAATGATGGGATTATCGATCGTGTCCTCATCATCGATACTTATTGGTGGCGCTGAAGCTTCTTGATTAGGGTCCGGTGTGTCGGGAGCCGAAGCGAGGAGGGCTTGTTCTCGTTCCGCAAGTATGGACTTACTTATACTTGTTCGCGAGCTAGCACTGCGGCTTCGAGGTGGAGGGCCCCCAGCGAGAGTGATACCACCCGGAGTTGATAAGCCTCTCGTGAATGGAGGAGGTGGCGGTGGATGACGGGCAAATGACGAGGCGGAACTTAATACCGAATCGCGTTGTCTAGTTAAATCCGGAGCTGATGGGAAGGTGCCCATGGGAACTCTCCTGGCCTGAGATGACGAAGGATAATGATGAAGCAGTTGCTCTTGTCGTTGAAGCTGAGACTCAAGATCTCTAGCAGCTGAATCGATAGTGCCAATGACTATATCAAATTGGTATGATAGCATGAAGGGCTTTTCTTTTTTAAGAAGAACCATGGTGTCCAGGAAATTTGAGGGAGTAGCTTTGACGTCCTCTGGGACATAATCTATCGGTGTTGAGGAGCTCTGGAAGACCGAGGTTTTCGGATTTAGATCGACGATTACTTCGAGATAGTATTTAAATGACAGATATTTTGCATTTTGAATTGTAGGGAATGTATCTGGAGGAATACGAAGCCGAGGTGACACATTGCACTCCAGTGTTCTGGGATCGCAGATGATTGGTGAAATTGTTTGAGCCAAGTCTTTACGGAACGTCGACGGTTCGCCCCTGGCATATCAGCGGAGCAACAAAAATGAACGTACCGCGGGGAGTCAAATCTTGACATTCGGTAGAAGGTCACAAGGACACCAGTCAGATTTTTTATAGGCTTCGTGTGCCTAACCTTCACATTTAATCGGATCTGCTCTCCCTTCAAATATCCCGCCTTGTGCAGTTCAATGTCCGCGATTATGTCGCCAGTACTCTTGCCCTTTTTAGCACTGTCAGGGACCCGGGCACTGAAAGGTTTAGGGACGCGAACTGTTGCCACATCCACAATATCAAGTATCGGGACATCTTTAGCTGCAACAGATCTGTTTCGCATTGCTCCGAGAAGAGTGGGTGGTCGTTGGTGTATACAGCGTAGAGTGTAGGTTATTGAACCTTTTCCAAACTGTAAAGTCAGCATAGTCATAGTAAATAGTTACATCGATACTAGATGGGAGACTCTTGGCAGGTAGATCAACTTCAAAAGGTATTACATGTTCCCCTTCTTCCATGACACCTATTTCCCATTCGTCCTTCTGTTTTTTCGGATTCTCAGCATCTGTTTGATCTTGAGGCGAGGAAGTCGATCCGCGAATTCTGGTCCCCCATAACTCCATCTCCTCCTCATGAATTATATATTCCACCTTATCCCGTACCATCGAGACAGATAACAATCCAGTAAGCTTCAATATTAGAAATTGTGTTTTGACAGGTCTATCGAGAGTTAAATGGATTTGTCCTGGCCGAATTAGCTGGTATCTGGATTACGGAGTACCTCTTACAATATCGCCTGGAGTCCAAAACATTCGCAGTGGCTCGTCAAGCTGTATATAGAATTCTTCGACACCGGTCCGTTTTCCCCCCTTTCGGATGTCCAGATCGCCTATTGCGCCTCGAATATCGAGCTCAGAGAATTTCTTTTTGATCTTGGAACTCGCCGCGCTTTCTGGTCTACTGCTAAGAGCATCTTCTCTTTGATCTTGAGGAGATAAAAAGCCTCCGTCGGATGCCGATGTTTCCGCTGCAGAAGGAGAGGCAGAGGACAAAGCCGGTGATAATTGGCGATCGGTGCTTGCATTTTGCACGTCCTCAGAAGATGCATAAGTTCGCGATGCGTCGAAAGAAGAGGTAGTGTCCATTTTCAAGCGATAGAGGGGAATAGCATTGACATCAAGTCATGAGAAACGAGTGAAAAGATAGGAATCGGGGTGTAGATGCTGGGCAACGCCGATATAAAAATTGCTCGCCTTGTTTGTTTGCTGGTATCGGCTGTCAAGCATATATGTTGGACTCCACAGAGGCCAAAAAGTTTCATTATGCTTTGATTATGATGGCTGTGCAGCAAAGGGGGGTTAGGGGCTTGAAACGTAGCCAACGAAAATTGCTAATTGCCGCCCCTTGAAATATTGGCTAAAGTTGCTCAAGGCGGCGCAGTCTGCGGACGGCTTTATCGCGGATACATAAAGCCTAAATCCACTTCGAAGTTCGGGGACAATTATCAATGTTCCGAACCGTGAAGGCGTCAAGTAAGGTTCACAGTGCCTTCCATGCGGCATTGCATAGGCCAAGACCCTGCTTCCTTTAGTTGGGATTTGATCTTATTATTCCTTGGCTTTATTGAGATGAGAGATTTCAATGCTCTGCCGTCGGTCTACGGGCCTCTATTCCACTCAATTGATATGCTATGTTCCTAAATAGTCAAGACACCACTTTTTATGTGCAAACCTCTAACGATACTGCCAGTAACGACTTGCACGACCTGTCAAACTATGTGCACTCACATCGAACCCCTTCCAGCTAAAATATTTCTCTGATTCTGTCCAAGAGCCCTCAAACTGCCTCCACCACGATTCGCCAAAACCCTCAAAGAACTCAAAATGGCTTGTGTACCAGTGACATAACTCCTAGCCTGAGTCCGTCTCGCGCCAACCGTGACAGTAACAACCGATTTAATCTTGCCGTCTTTTTCAAGAGAATTTGCCCATTTGAAGACATCTTCGTCGGTACGGTCGTTACCGGCTACAAAGAGGAAGGAGGGTGTTTCGGTAAGAGTGGAGTAGAGATAGGCACAAGCAGTAGCTTTTGTGAATACGGTTGGCTCTGCAACGACCATGAATTCAGCTTGTACTGCGTGGACGGTAGGAGGACATGAATCGTTGATATGGTTTGCACATTCACGCGCTTGTCGTTCAGCGTCTTTCTGGTCTGCATCTTCATAGTGGAAAATCAAAGAGGTCTCTTTCTCTTCAATCTACAAAGTTAGTAAAGGAAATTGCAGGACCAAATACCAAAGAACCTGGGGTACGCTCTTGATAATATCGGAAGATTTGTTGGACATGTTCGCGCCATGAGAAATCGGCGTTCTTGGCTAGAGCGACCCATTTCTTCTTAGCTCCTGGAGCTTTAATGAATCCGCCATTTTCCGCAATGAGACCGACTGAAGGAGTTTGTCTAAATAATCTTTCCAGGGTCGCGGTGGTCTCTCCACTCATGACGAATACCATATTTCTTGGATCCGCTGCCAAATCATTCAAAACAGAAACAACTTTTGGTTGAGTAGTCAAAACAATTCCTGGTCCACTAGCCCAAGCAACCAATGTACCTGTCGTTAACATCGTTAGGATGTCGAGTGGATACCTTCGTAATCGATGACAAATAATCTCTTTTCCGCACTAGTGTACTTACCACTGTATGTTTCCACAGTCAATTTGGGAAGAACAGTAGCCACTCCTCGCTGCTGCTCGATATATGCTTTGTGCAAGTCGCCAAGAAACCCAGTTACCCAGTTCGTAGCATTGTGAGTTTTGACATGATGGAAAGCTTTTTGCCATCTCCTTTCACTTTCTTCAGGGCTCAGAGTAAGAACTTGATGGATTGCATCAGCCATTCCTTTTATATCCCATGGATTGACAAGAATAGCAGCATCCTCAAAAGCAATTGCACTTCCAGTAAATTCACTGAGAATGAAGCCGTGATGATTCTTTTCCTGACAAACTACGTATTCATGAGATGTCAAGTTCCAGCCTTCTCGAAGACTGGTTATGACAAGAGCATCTGCTGCACACAACATGCCCAAGTAATCTAGGAATTCGAAGTCTTGGTGACGAAATACGAGGGGCTGATAAAGGATTGTGCCATACATGGAGTTGATGCGAGTGACAATTTCATTGACGTCAGAGAGAAGTGGATCATCTTCAGCACCAGCTCCCAACAATGCAACTTGAATGAATACCACCTAAGATGAGCATGTACAGTCTCAAGAGATCGTACCTTTTCAATCCATTCAGGATGGTCAGCGAGAAATCTTTCGTAGGCAAGCATTTTGGGTTTCAGGCCGCGGATATGATCGAATTTATCACGACTTACGAGGAGTCGTTTTCCACTGTACTTTTCTTTAAGGAAATTTGTGTAAGAAATAACTTGCATATCTTGCATTTGTATTTCCAAAGAGCGGATGTCGATGCCGATGGGCGCTGAGGAAATTCGAATGAGTCTATCGTCCAACATGCAACCGTGGTCGACGGCTTCGACTGACAGGATTCGCGAACAGGTTTGTACGAAATGTCGTGCGTATTCCGCAGTTTGGAAGGAAATCAAGGTTGAACCTAAAGCTCCTTCAAGTAGTTCCGCGCGAGCTTCATTAGTCACAGACTATGAGGGAAGGTACCTGGAAGACATCGAAAGACTTCTGAAGAAGGAAAAGCTGAGTGGAGAAATAAACCTATCATGGCATGCGGAATCATATCCCTGACCATTTTTGGAACGAGGAGAAGATGGTAATCGTTGACCCAAACGGCATCGCCTCGTTTGTACTGACTTACTATGACATCCGCAAAGGCTTGGTTGACAGCAATATAATGTTGCCAACTATCCTTCTCCCACTGTTTGAATTTTGGATTATCCGGGATTTGATAATGAAATGTAGGCCACACGATTTGTTTGCAATAGCGATTGTAATGACCCTCCAAATTGGCATCTGAGATGAAGACAGGAATCGATCGTTTATGAATATTGAAGTAATTGGTGACCTCGGTTTTTTGTGATTCCGACAAAGCAT
>Ga0335075_10009645_pt1 | contig 14690 bp, 9 predicted proteins | sample Lox_Sample_24_FD_206723 | JGI IMG/M metagenome (GOLD analysis project Ga0335075, IMG submission 206723) | Soil microbial communities from Loxahatchee National Wildlife Refuge, Florida, United States - Lox_Sample_2.4 | ecosystem: Environmental > Terrestrial > Soil > Wetlands | place: USA: Florida...
TGCGCTGCCGGCTGCCGACGCTGGCGCGGCGCGTTGCCGGACGCGACCACCGGCCCTTGTTGGCCGGCGGCGACCCCTCCGAGATCCTGCAACGTCTGCTTGACCAGCGTGGCCCCATCTATGCCGAAGCGAATGTGATCGTGGACTGCACCGACGAACCGCCCGACACCACCACGTCGCGTGTGCTGGACGCCGTGCTGGCCTGGCGCGCGCCGCGGCGGCTGGCCGTGACCCTGCCGATCGCGAGCTATGAAGTCGTGGTCGGCGACGAGCTGCTGGTGCGCGCTGGCGCGCTGCTTGCGCCGGTGCTGCCGCAGAGACGCGCCGTCGTGGTGACCGACGATGTCGTGGCCGCCCTGCATCTTCCGGCGCTGCTGGCGGGTCTGGCGGAGACCGGCATCGCGACCGACTCGATCACCGTCCCTGCCGGGGAGGCTTCGAAGAACCTCGACGCATGGGCCGCGCTGGCTGACCGGCTGCTGGAGCAGCAGGTCGAGCGAAGAACGACGATCATCGCCTTGGGTGGCGGCGTGGTGGGGGACCTCGCCGGCTTCGCCGCTGCCACCACTTTGCGCGGACTGCCCTTCGTTCAGGCGCCCACCACCTTGCTGGCGCAGGTGGACTCCTCGGTGGGCGGCAAGACCGGTGTGAACACCGTTCGCGGCAAGAATCTCCTGGGCGCATTCCACCAGCCGCGGATGGTGCTGGCCGACACCGGCACGCTGGCCACCCTGCCGCCGGCGGAACGGCGCGCGGGCTACGCCGAGATCGCCAAGGCGGGGCTGATCGGCGATGCCGACTTCTTCGCCTGGTGCGAGCGTCACGGCGAAGCAGTGGTGAACGGCGACCGCGATGCCCAGGCCGAGGCGATCCTGCGCGCCTGTGCCTTCAAGGCAGCGGTGGTGGGCGACGACGAGCGAGAGGAGAAGCCGTCTGATGGCCGCGCCCTGCTCAACCTCGGTCACACCTTCGGCCACGCGCTGGAGGCGGAGATCGGTTACACGGGCGGGCTGCTGCATGGCGAGGCGGTGGCAGTCGGGATCGGTCTGGCATTCAGGCTCTCAGCGCAACTTGGGCACTGCTCGGCGGACGATGCCGAGCGCGTAGTATCGCACCTGGCGTCCGTCGGCTTGCCGGCCGAGCTGCACCGGCTGAACCGCCGCTTCAGCGCCGATGCTCTGATCGGGCGGATGCGCCGCGACAAGAAGGTGCGCGACGGCGCACTGATCTTCGTGCTGGCGCGCGGCATCGGCCAGGCTTTCACCGCTCGGGATGTGCCCTCGGAGGCGGTGGCCGAACTACTGCGCAACGAGGGATGCGAATGATGTCCCTTCCCCCTCCCCTTGCGGGAGGGGGGCGGGGGGCGGGGGCAGCGCGGCTGGCCCCTACCCCATCATCCCCGGCTTCCATAGCGTCATCCCCAGCGGCCATAACGTCATGGCCGGCCTTGTGCCGGCCATCTCCCGCCGTTCCGGCACGCGAGCGCGAACGCGCGGAAACAGACTATAACGTACCGGAATAAACAACGCATGTCCTTCGTCGAGAAAATAGCCGGAGGACGCGCAGGGTCCTCACGCAAACTGTGGCTTCTTTGGGTTCTTCTGGGACCTGGTATCATATCGCTGCTAGCCAACAATGATGCTGGCGGCATGATCAGCTACACCATGACCGGCGCCACGTTCGGCATAAGCCTGTTTCTGCCGCTGCTTTTCCTGCTTGCGCCGGTCGGCTATAATTTTCAGGAAATGTCGATGCGCCTGTCGGCGGTCACCCAAGCCGAATATCGGCAATTGCTGCTTTTGCATTTCGGCCGGTTCTGGTGCTACAGTAGCGTATCGGCGTTAGCGCTGGCAAACCTTCTCTACATCATCACCGAATTCGTCGGAATGACAGCCGGGCTGATGGTCGTTGGCCTGCCACTATGGGCCGGCGACATCCTGAGCTTCGTCTTCGTCGGCGCGGTGACGTTTTTCATCGGCTATCGGCCAAAAGAGCGGTTCGTTTTGTTTGTAGGCGCAATCAACATCGTGTTCATTGCCGCCGCGATCATGGCGCACCCCAACCCGGCTGCGATCACCAAGGAATTCATCAGCCGGCCGAAAATATCGTGGGACCTCGACAGCAACGGCATGTTGATATTCATCATGGCGACAGTCGGCAATGCGATCGCGCCATTCATGCTGTATTTCCAGAGCAATGCGACGATCGACAAGCAAATAACCGCGAATGACTTGCGGCTGGGGCGTGCGGATATCGCTCTGGGCGCCATACTGCAGCCGCTTTTCGCGATGACCGTCATGATCTGCGGTGCCGCGCTGGTAGGCAAAATCGCCAATCTGGACAGCTCCAATCCGACGGACCTGATTTCCGCACTGATCCCGGTGGCCGGCCGCTTGGGCAGCAATCTCTTTGCAATCGGGCTCTTCAATGCGGGCTGGCTCGCTGCCATAACGATCTCGCTGTCGTCGGCCTATACCGTCGCTGGTACGTTCGGTTCGAGGCGGAGTCTGAATTATAGAATCCCCGAAGCACCCCGGTTTTACGGAGTCTATTTCGGCAGCCTGCTGCTGGGCGCGATCATTGTCCTGATGCCAGGCTTGCCGCTGAACATGATGGCTGTATTCACCCAGATCATCGCGGCGATGCTGCTGGTGCCGGACCTGGTTTTCCTGGTCCTGCTGACGAGCAATCGCGGGCTCATGGGAGAGCATGTCAGTCGTTGGTGGAAGCAGATCTTCGGCTGGGCGATCGTGGCGCTTTACGCGGCCATGTCGGCCGCGACCATCTACATCACCTTGGCAAGCGTATAGAACTATACACGTCGAGTTGAGTAATGCGCCTCATGAATGCGATAGCTTACAGCCACCAGAAAGAATGACCCACGGCGGGCGGCGTCGCAGCAGTGCCGGGCTATGCCGCCACTTCCGACGGAGTTTCAACACCCAAATCCTGCACGGTCGCGGTTGGCCGGCCAAGCAGGAAGCCCTGAAGTTGAGTGCAGCGCTCGCTACGCAGGATGTCGAGCTGAGTCTGGGTTTCCACCCCCTCCGCAGTCACCTCCAATCCCAGGTTGCGGCCCATGGCGATCACCGAGCTGACGATCGCTTCGGACTCGCTGTCCTTGCCGATCCCCTGCACGAACGACCGGTCGATCTTGATCGCATCGAACGGAAATCGCCTCAGATAGCTTAGGCTGGAATACCCGGTTCCGAAATCGTCGAGCGCGATGCGGACGCCGCTCCGCTTCAGTTCTTGCAGCACGGCCAATGCCCGCTCGGCATCTTCGATCAGGATGCCTTCGGTAATCTCCAGCTCCAATCGCCCCGGGTCGAGCCCATGTCGCGCAAGCGTCTCGCAGATTGTCCTGGTCAATCCGGCCTCTTTGAATTGAGCGGGCGAGACGTTGACGGCGATACGGTACGGCTTGGCCCAGGAAGCGGCCTCCTTGCAGGCGGTCTCCAGCACCCAGTGCCCGATCGTGACGATCAGACCGGTTTCCTCGGCAAGCGGAATGAATTCGGCGGGCGGGATCTTGCCGCGGACTGGATGCGTCCAACGCAGCAATGCCTCGAACCCGGTGACCTCCAGCGTGCGCGATTCGACCAGAGGCTGATAGTCCAGCCTCAGCTCGCCGCGCGGGATCGCCTCGCGCAGATCCTCCTCCATGGCACGGCGTTCCTGCACGTGAGCGTCCATCTCCGGCTCGAAGCAGCGGAACGTGCCGCGCCCGTCGCGCTTGGCGCGATAAAGAGCGAGATCGGCATTCTTCATCAACGTCGTGGAATCGGACCCGTCGCCGGGAAACAGGGCGATCCCGATGCTGGCGCCGATTGTCACATGGTGCCCGTCGATATCGTACGGGCGACACAACAAGGCCAGCAGCCGTTCGGCCACCACCACCGCCTCGCGTTGAGACGCCACCTGCTGGATAACCGCGAACTCGTCCCCCCCGAGTCGTGCGGCAGTGTCCATCTCCCGGATCGCGCTGCGCACCCGCGCACCCGCTTCGACCAGCACCCGATCCCCGCCCGGATGCCCGAACAGGTCGTTTACCGACTTGAACCGATCGAGGTCGAGGCAGATCAGCGCCACTCCATGGCGCGACCGCTCGGCCAGCGCGAGCGCCGGCGCCAACCGGTCGGCGAACAGCGTTCGGTTGGCCAGGCCGGTCAGCGGATCATAGTAGGCCAGTTGCTTGATCCGCCGTTCTGCCGTCTTGCGTTCCGAGATGTCGTGGACCGCGAACACCGTATCCGCCCCGTTCTGCTCGGCGATCCGTCGGTGCAACAACTCGACTGGCCGGCGACCGTCCGATCCGCTGATCAGCTCGACTTCGATAGGCTCGGCCGCGTCCCCGGCGGGGTTGAAGCCTACACGGTTGGCGAACAAGGCCCCGACCGGTCGACCGACCAGCTCGGCAGTCGTGCGTTCCGCCATCCGGCAAATTACCTGGTTCACGTCGGCGATCATGCCGTCACGCGCGAACACGATGCCCTCGAACGTCGCCTCGGCGAATTGTCGCAAGCGAACCCGCTCCTGCTCCCGCCAGTCCGACCACCGCTGATCCGCGATCGTCGCCGCCAGGCTGAGCAGCAAGACAAGCAGCCCCACCGCTGCCACGGCGATGGCCAGAAGCGTCGGCGGAAGCTGCAGCCCTATTGTCGCGTGCCCCCTCGCCGGCAAAATGCTGACTGCCGCCATCGCGGTAAAGTGCAGTCCGCAAATCGCAGGAGCCAACAGCAGCGACGCCGCCCAGCGCCGACCGCACCGTAGGGCGGTAAACGCCGCCAGAGTGAAGACCACGCCGACCGCGACGGACGCGATCACATAGCGGACATCGTACCGGACCGACCCCAGCACCTGCAGCGCCGCCATACCCATGTAATGCATCGCCGCGACGGCACTCGCCACGAGCGCCGTACCGGCGATCAGCGTCAGCGCGCCCGGTGCTGCCAAGAGCACGGCAAGGCCGAAGAACGAAACGACGATCGCAACGCCCAGCGAGAACGCTGTCAGTCCCGGTGCGTAGGAAACCGGCACCCCGGCCTCGAACGCCAGCATGGCGACGAAATGCGTGGTCCACACCCCGCTGCCGAACGCCAGCGCGGCGCCGGCGATCCAAGCCAGCCGCGTCGTCGCTGGCGACACAACGGCGCGGGACAACATCAGCGTCGTCGTCCCGCATGCGATCGCACAAACCACAGCGGCAAGCAGCACCACCCGGTAATCATGCTGGTGCGTGATGCAGGTGATGACGCGGATCATGATGGGCCTTTCGAACGGCCCGCTTACACGATTATTCATAGTACAAAGGTTAATGCCGAAATGTGCACCACTGGAGCATCTTCAGGCCAAGTGGAAACGCCGGACCGCCGTCCGCCTCTCCCGCGCCGAAGACAGGTTGCCGCGTATGGCGCGGCGGGCGAGGGTACCGGCGACTCCAGTCAGCCTCAACATGCTCTAACATGAAGCTTGGCAAACACCTGTTCGATCGGATTGAGGTCCGGGGAGTATGACGGCAGAAACCACAGTGAAGCCCTGCGCGCTTCGATGGCTTCGCGTACCCCGGCAACCTTACGACTGCTGAGATTGTCGGCAATCACAATGTCGTCGGGCGCCAGGCTGGGAGCGAGTTGTTGTTCGACGTGGGCGAGGAACAACTCGCCGTTGATGGCGCCGTCGAACAGGCAAGGCGCGATGATGCCATCGCACCGCAGGCCAGCAATGAAGGTGGATGTCATCCAGTGCCCGAATGGCACGCTGCCGACCACCCACTGGCCCCGTGGCGCCCAGCCATAGTGGCGGGCCATATTCGTCGTTACCCAGCTTTCGTCGATGAACACCAGCTTGCCGGGATCGAGCTTCGGCTGAGCCTCGCACCACGCCTGTCTCGCCGCCGCAACATCGGGCCGGCTCTGCTCGGCGGCGTGTTGGGTCTTTTTTGTGTGTCAGGTCAAGCTGGCGCAGCGTCTTCCACATGCCGCGCTGGCTGATCGATACGTGCTCGGTCTGCAGCAACCAGGCCCTCAGTTCGGCCAGCGTCAGATCAGGCTCCGCCTCGAGCTTGCGCCGGATCGCCTTATAATAGGGAAGCAGCTTGGGCGGCACATGGTTGACCTGTGGTCGTGCCGTGCTCTCGCCGGTCTCGCGCCGCCGCGCCAGAGCCTTGTAGATCCAGGATACACTCACCTGGAACAGCCGAGCCGCCTCGTAGGCTCCCATTATCGCTGCCAGCACTCGCTCCCGGAGATGCTGGGCATAGGCATGCCCGCGACGCCAACTCATCTCGCCTCCGGTCAAAAGCTACCGGAGCCCTACGAATCATACTGCAGGCCCCGTTTCGGAAGCCCCGATTCCGCTCTGGATAAATCCGCTCTAGAAATCGAAGGTTTCACAGGCTCAGAGCGGGAGCGGTGAACCTATTGCTGCTGGGGGTTGCCGCCCATCACCAGCATCACGGCGTGACGCAGACGCAACAGCCCGGCCCTGACCTCGCCGCCCGCGCAGAGCCGTCGCCCCTCGTCGGCAAGCCCGGACGCTTCCTGCCGCGGTGCGGCGGCGGCCAGGCGCGCTAACTCGTGCACCCGCTCCAGAAGGAGCTGGCAGTACGCGGGCGTGTCCGTGGTGATCCGCACCGGCGGCGACGGGTCGCCGCCGCCGGGCAGAGCAACAAGAATCGCGACGCCAAGTCCCACCAGACTGGCCAGGCAGGTAACGCGGACCCGCACAGACATGCCGGGCAAGCTACCGGGCGGAGCGTATCCGGCCGGTGGGATCGGCGTGACAAGCTGGTAAAGCGGGTTCACGCGTGCGCCGCGCGTTCGGATGCTGGGAGCAGCAACCTCGCCTCCAGGCCGGGCCCTGCATCGCCCAGTCGCAGCTCCCCGCCGTGGAGCTGCGCGACAGCTTGCACCAGCGCGAGGCCAAGCCCGGCACCCGGCGTGCTGCGCGCGCTCTCGCCGCGGAAGAAGCGCTCGGTGGCCCGGCTGCGATCGATTTCCGGGATGCCGGGTCCGTGATCGGTCACGACGATCGCCACCCCGGTGGGCCTCGCTTCGCCGCGAATCCCCACGCAATTGCCTGAGGGCGAGAACTTGACCGCGTTATCCACCAGGTTCGCGACCGCCTGTTGGACCAGCTCGCGGTCGCCATAGGCGGGCAGGTGCGGCGGCGCCTCCAGAAGTAGCCGGACCTCCTTCTCTTCGGCCACTGCTTCGTAAAGCTCGGCGACGACGCCGAGCAGCGGCGCGAGGTCGATCTGCTTGAAGGCCGAGCGCCGCGAGCCCGCCTCGATCTCGGCGATCCGCAGCAACGCGTGGAATACCGCGACGATGTCGTCGAGGTCGGCGATCGCCCGCTCGATCGCGGCGCGCAGCTCCTCCGGCGTCTCAGCGTGGATCGCGGCGTCCTCCAGACGAGTCCGGGCGCGCGTGATCGGCGTACGCAAATCGTGGGCGATCGCGTTGGAGACCTGGCGCACGCCATCCATCAGCCGGGCGATCCGGTCCAGCATGTCGTTGATTGTCTCGGCAAGCTGGTCGAATTCATCGCCTCGGCCGGACAGCTTCACCCGCTGGGCAAAATCCCCGGCGGCGATGGCACTGGCGGTGGCCGAGACATTGGCCAACGTGCGCCGGAACAGGCTGCGCACGATCAATCCGCCGGCCGTCGCCATCACCGCCACGACGAGCATCGCCCACAGCAGGGCGTCGGTCAGCAAATCGCGGAGCTGCGCACGGTTGCGGACGTCGCGACCGACCAGAAGGTGGTAGCCGTTCAGCAGATCGTAGCGGTGCACCTGCGCCAGCGAGCGGACGCCGGCGCGCTGCACCTGAAGCTCGTACCAGCCGTCGGTGCGCTGCACCGCCGCGGGCCAACGCGACAGATTGCCGGCGACTGGCTGCATCCGCGGATCGACCAGAAGATAGATCGCGTCGTCATCGACGTTGCCGGCGAGACGGTCCTCGATCGCCAGCACCAGCGCCGCCACACCGCCCTCTTCCCAGCGTTGGGCCAAGCCTTGCGCATCGGTCCGGATCGCCGCCTCGACCTGGCGGTCGAGCAACCCGGCGGTGGCCCACCACAGGAACATCGCCAGCGCACCGGCACTGATCGCCAACAGTCCGGTGTAGATCGCGGCAAAGCGGACGCCGGCCGAATTGAGAAAGAGCACCCTGCGTCGTTGCAGCCCTGGACGCGCCGCATCAACCGGGTGGTCGGACAGGGCCGGCGCGTCGTTCACGTCCCTTCGGCGCGCAGCATGTAGCCGGCGTTGCGCACGGTGTGGATCAGCGGCATCGGGAACGGCTTGTCGACCTTCTGACGCAGCCGCGAGACATGCACGTCGATCACGTTGGTCTGCGGATCGAAATGATAGTCCCAGACGCCCTCCAGCAGCATGGTACGGGTGACCACCTGGCCGGCGTGGCGCATCAGGTATTCCAGCAACCGGAACTCGCGCGGCTGCAGGTCGATCTTCTGCCCGGCCCGCTTGACTTGGCGCGACAGCAGGTCGAGCTCGAGATCGGCGACCGCGAGCTTGGTGACCGGACCTTCACCCTTGCCGCGCCGCGCCAGCGCCTCCACCCGAGCGAGCAGCTCGGCGAAGGCGAACGGCTTTGTCAGGTAGTCGTCGCCGCCGGACTTGAGGCCCCTCACCCGCTCGTCCACCTCCGCCAGCGCCGACAGGATCAGCACCGGCACCGAGTTGTGCTGCGCGCGGAGGGTCTCCAGCAACCGTATGCCGTCGATCCCGCCGGGCAACATGCGGTCGAGGATCACCGCATCGAACGACTCGCTGGCCGCCATGAACAGCCCGTCGCGGCCGTTATCGGCGTGTTCCACCACATGGCCGGCTTCGCGCAGGCCGCGCACGACGAAGCCGGCCACGTCCTTGTCGTCTTCAACTACCAGGATACGCATCCCTTGTACCTTTCCTCAGCCCGATTGTTCCGGCGGACGGTGGCCGACCGTGACCGGAATGGTCAGGTCGTGTCCCTCTCGGTGGACCGTGACCTGGACGGTGGTGCCGGGCGGCTTGTCGGCGACCGCACGGATCAGGGCGCCTGTGCTGTCTACTTTCTGGCCGTCCACCGCCAGCACGATGTCGCCGGGACGCAGCCCGGCATGCCGGGCTGGCCCGCCCGGCGCCAGCCCTGCGATCGCGACGCCGGCCTGCGGATTCGAATCGCTTGCGAGATCCTCGACCGACACGCCAAGCCAGCCGCGTTCTATGCTGCCATGGGCGCGCAGCTCCGCCACGGCGTGGCTGACCACGTTGCTCGGGATGGCGAAGCCGATGCCAACGGAACCGCCAGACGGAGAGACGATCGCTGTGGTCATCCCCACAACATCGCCATTCAGGTCGAATGCGGGACCGCCGGAGTTACCCGGATTGATCGGCGCGTCGAGCTGGAGGAACCGGTCGAACGGCCCCTCGCCAAGGTCCCGCCCTTCGGCCGAGACAATGCCGGCGGTCACCGAGCCGCCGAGACCGAACGGGTTGCCGGCCGCCAGGATCCAATCGCCCACCTGGACCTTGTTCGAATCGCCCCAGGTGACTGCCGGCAGCGGACGGTCGGTATTGACCTTGATGACAGCCACGTCGGTGAGCTCGTCGGAGCCGATGACACGCGCCGGCAGTTGCTTGCCATCGGTGAAGGCGACGACGATCTTGCTGGCGTGACCGACCACGTGGTTGTTGGTGACGATGATACCGCTGGGGTCGATGACGAAGCCGGAGCCGGCACCCATCACCTGCTCGCGCTGGTTGCCGAATCGGCGGCGGAACTCCCGGCCCAGCGGGGTGTCCTGCAGCTCCGGCGGCAACTGGGCGATCACGTCCCCACCGCTGACGGTCTCGGTGACGGCGATATTGACCACTGCCGGCAGCACCTTCTTTACCAGCGGCGCGAAGCTGTCGGGCGCGGCGCGTGCGTCCGCGAACTGCGGCGCCGTCGTCGCGGCGCAGGCCGAGGCCAGCAGTGCAACACCGAGCACCAGCCCCTTCGGGTGCGGCCACGCGAGGCGGAGGCCATGCATCGTGGAAAGGTCCTTTCGGGCAGGAGATGGCATGGCCGTGCGAGGGCAACAAGAATTGCGGGATGATGGATTCGTCATGTCAACCTCGGCCGCGGCCAGGCATGTGTGGCGGGCGGCGCCTGGGTTGGGGCCGCACCCCATGCGGGGTATCATTTGGGGTATCATTGGTGAGGCGTGGCAACCAGGATGATGAACGCCACATGGTCGTGACTATTGCGCGACGGAGCATCTGGGGCGTGCTGTGCCTAGTGCTGGCGTTGCTGGCCGCCGCGCGCCCGGCGGCAGCACTGCAGAGCGCCCCGGTGACCAGCACGCACGACACCGTCTCGTTGATCTCCAATACCGACACCATCGCCCCTGGCACGCCGTTCCGGATCGCTCTCAGGATTCGCCTAGCGCCGGGCTGGCATACGTACTGGCGGAACCCCGGCGACGCCGGGGTGGCACCACAGGTGAAGCTTGTCCTGCCGCCGGGCACGATCGCCGGCCCCATCGGCTGGCCGGCGCCGCGCCGTCTCGCCGAAGGGCCACTGATCACCTACGCCTACACCGGGGACGTGATTCTGCCGATCAGGATCACCCCCGGTTTGGCGGCGGGTCCGGTAGAGGCACAGGCAGACTGGCTGGTCTGCAAGGATATCTGTGTGCCCGAGCAGGGCCGATTCCGACTCGACCTGCGGGCCGGCAAGCCGGCGCCATCGGCTGAGGCGCCGCTGTTCAAGCAAGCCGACATGGCGCGGCCGATCGATTTTGCGGGGCGAGCGCGCATCGCGCCGGATGGCCGGCTGTGGGTTGCCGAAGATGCACCGCGGGCGACTTCCGTCGCCAGCGCGTGGTTCATCCCGGCGACACCGGGAGTGATCGATAACGCTGCGCCGCAGCACCTGTCGGTCACGGATGGCGGGTTCGTGCTGGCGCTGACGCTGGCGAGCGGCTTTCGGCCCAAGGCCGGACTCGAGGGCGTTCTGCTCGTGACGGACCGATCGGGCCGGCAGCAGGCGTTCAACCTGCACGCAACCGCCGGCCCAGTGCCGGCGGACCGGTTGCCGCTCGGTCGTGTGCTCGGCCTCGCTTTCCTGGGCGGACTGATCCTGAACCTGATGCCCTGCGTGTTCCCGGTGCTGGCGATGAAGGCGATCAGGCTCGCCGATGGGGTTGCGCGAGGGCGGGCCAGATCGCTGGCGCTGTCCTACCTGCTTGGGGTTCTGGTCGCGTTCAGCGCGCTGGGTGGTGCGCTGGTCGCCGCTCGTGCCGGCGGCGCTGCGGCCGGTTGGGGGTTCCAGTTCCAGTCACCGGCCTTCGTGGCGGGCATGGCGTGGCTGCTGCTCGCCGTCGGGCTGAACCTATCGGGCGTGTTCCAAGTCGGCTCGCGGCTGGCCGGCGTGGGCCAAGGCCTGGCGGGATGCGGCGGTCATGCCGGCAGCTTCTTCACCGGGCTGCTCGCCGTCGTGGTGGCGACGCCGTGCACTGCACCGTTTATGGCAACGGCGATCGCCGCGGCGGCAACGGCGCCGCCTGACGTTGCGGTGCTGGTGTTCCTGACGATGGGTCTCGGCTTGGCGACGCCCTACATGATGCTGGCGGAAGTGCCCGGGCTAGTGCGGGTGCTGCCGCGACCTGGGCGCTGGATGGAAGTGCTGCGGCAATTGTTGGCCTTCCCGATGTATGCCGCCGCCGCGTGGCTGGTGTGGGTCATCAGCCAGGAGGCCGGGCCGGCCGGCGTACTCGGCACCTTGGCGGGCGTCGTGCTGATCGGATTTGCGGGCTGGGTGTTGGGGGCGACTCAGGCGGCCGCGACGGTGACGACACAGCGCGTCGGCCAAGCCATCGCCACCGCCACCGCACTGGTCGCTGTGGCGGTGTTGACCAGCATGGCCGCCGCGCCTCCCGCTCCGGCTGCGAGCAGCGAAGCCGCGGCGGAGCCGTTCACCGCAGCCCGCCTGGCAGCTCTGCGAGCCGATGGGCGGCCGGTGTTTGTCGATATGACCGCCGCATGGTGCGTGACCTGCCTGGTAAACGAGCGAGTGGCGCTCGACGCTCCGGCGGTGCGGCAAGCGTTCGCCGAGCGGAACGTGGCCTATCTGAAGGGGGACTGGACCCGTCAGGACCCGGGGATCACGGGGTTCCTTCGTGCGCACGGGCGCGACGGGGTGCCGCTTTATGTGTATTTCCCGCCCAACCAGGCGCCGGGAATTGTGCTGCCGCAAGTTCTGACCGAAACCGCCGTTCTCCGCGAGTTGAATGCCCATGATGAGGCGGGCAGAACCTGAAAATAATTTACCAATCGCCCGAGAGTCAATTTTTCGGCTGCCTTCAAATCGTCATGGCCGGCCGTGACGCGATGTGGGCGCTGCCAGCCGTGCGTCATTCATTCGGGCTGCTGGGATAACTATCCAGGAGGCAGACCATGCCGGTCCCGTTTCTCGGTTGTATGGTGCTGGTCGCGAACTTCTACAGGCTTCCCCCGCGCGCCCTGCCGTCGATCCAGGCGGTGGAAGGTGGCGCGCCGGGGGTCGTGCACCGCGATGCCAACGGGACTGACGATCTCGGCGTGATGCAGGTCAACACGAGCTGGGTCGAACCCCTGGTGCGCGTCACTCACCTCACGCCCTTGGCGGTCCGGACCCGGCTTATCGTAGACCCGTGTTTCAACATTGCGGCCGCAGGCGCGATCCTGCGCCTTTATCTGAGCGAGACGCACAATCTTTTGTCGGCGATCGGCGATTATCATTCTCACACTGGGGTTTTGAACCAAGCCTACCAGCACGCGGTTCTGGCTGCCGCACGGCGATTGTTCACGGCAGCGGGGAGTTGAGGGGAAGCAGCCGACAAGGAGAGAGCCGGAGGCACGATTATTTGCATTTGGAGCATCACGCGTCAGCCCACTGCCGCAGACTGCGGACCAAAGATCGTCTCGGCCCAGTAATGCAACTGCCGCAGGCTTGCCGGCGGGTTCGGCAGGTCGCCGGTCGAGTCGCCGTAGATCGGTACCGTGTTCGCGAAGGGAATGCCTGGCAGGTAATCCAGGTTCCTTGTGTCCGAGGGGTCCGTCGCCTTGTAGCTCCCGTTACTGCCAGGCGACATCAGCTCGCAGAGATAGACGAAATTCTGCACGTCGGCCGGATCCTGCCCGTTCATCGATTTCAGCAGCGACTGCGGCGCGATGTGGTACTGCTTTGCATAGGCCTGCAACACCCGCGCAGGCCCGAGGTGCTGGTTGTCGGAGACATCCGCAAGCGCCCCGGCAGTCGCCGGACTTAGGTGCAGCCCGTCCTCGAGGAACTGCTGCCCCTGGCTTTGCAACACACCCTGCGCGTGCTTTTGTTGCAGGGCGCTATGCAGCAGCAGCCCTGTCTGTGCTATCACCGAAATCCCGGCGCCGACCGGGCCGGCCCAATCGAGCGCACCGTTGATAGCGGTATCGGCACTGGCGTCGATGCCCAGCGCCGAGGCGATGAAGCCCTTGCCCGCATTGGCCGCCAGCAACACGTTGCCCAGCGCATTGCCCGAATCCAACCCGGCGGACCAGGGGTCGCCGGACGACGCGGCCTCCTCGGCGCTCACGCCGTTGGCGAAGGCACCGAACAGGTAATAGAAACTGCTGAAAGCGGCGAAGCCCTTGCTGCTCTTGACGCCGCCCAGCCAGTTCACGACCTTTCCCTGCGATGCGGCGCCAAGAAAACGTACCAGCGATGTCTTCGCCGATTGCGATAGCACCTCGGTCGAATACTTGGCGAAGCCCAGGCCGTTGTAGAACGCGACCGCCTTGCCGCCGGCGTCGAGCTGGTTGAAGTGCTCCAGCTCCGATAGCGCCGTGGGTGTGGTCAACCCCAGACCCACCGCCGACAGTGTCAGGTTCAGTTTCAGTGACGGGCTGTAGTTCGGTGTGGCGTTGTCCGACTTGAGGTACTGGTTGATGAAGGTGCGGACCGACCGCGCGAAACCGGGCGCATCGAGCGCTGTCGAAATGCCTGCGCCGCTGCCAGGTACCGCCGGCTGCATTGCCCGCGCGACATCGAGGGTGGCGAGCCCGCTTTCCTGCGTCGCGAACAGCGTGCTGCGGTCTGAACCGGTCAGGTTCGCCGCGGCGTCCCGCAGGTCCTTGTCGTTTTGCAGGCGGGCGAGGCTCAACGAATAGCCGCTGAAAGCCTGTCGAGCCTGCACGATCGCGGCGCCATCCTGCTGGACGGTGCTCAGCGTCTGGCCGAATTGCTGCACAAACCCCGGATTATGGCTGGCATAACCGGCGGTCGCCGCATCGAGCTGCTTGCTGCTCATGAACGGCGACCACGATGCCCGCAACTGCTCCAGGTTGGAGACGACCTTGGCGAACTGCGTCACGTCGCCGTCGGTGCGGGTCTTCAACTGGTCGTAGCCGATGGACGAGCCTTCCAACACGAGGTTGGCGTTCGCCGTCTGCCCGCGCTGATGCAATGCGCTGGCAAGCGCCAGTGATACGCTCGCGCCCTGGCCGTTGCCGATACTCTCTTGTGCCGCATCGGCATAAAAGTTGGCCGGATTGTTGAAGGTTCCGCCGGTTTGCAGGTGGGCGGCGAGCGCATTGGCGACCAGGTCCGCGGCCTGGCGCGTTTCCGGGCTGAGCGATTTCGGCGATGATCCATGGTCGGTCTGTTCCACCGCCGCGGACA
>Ga0335075_10009647_pt1 | contig 14689 bp, 11 predicted proteins | sample Lox_Sample_24_FD_206723 | JGI IMG/M metagenome (GOLD analysis project Ga0335075, IMG submission 206723) | Soil microbial communities from Loxahatchee National Wildlife Refuge, Florida, United States - Lox_Sample_2.4 | ecosystem: Environmental > Terrestrial > Soil > Wetlands | place: USA...
GGCGAGTTCCCGAGCCGGCTCGGATTGCAGGACCTGGTGAGCCCGCTGCGGCTGCGCGGCATGGACGCGATGCTGGCCCGGATCAAGCGCCGGGTTCGGGAGCAGCGGAACTGACATTCCGCTGGTCGCGGCGGAGCGGGTGATCGGCCGGAACCTCCACCAGGACGATCCGGACGCCGTCCGGGTCCTCGATCCACATCTCGGTCAGCCCCCAGGGCTCGGCCGCCGGCTCTCGCAGGACGCGCACGCCCGCCGCAGCCAGCCGCTCGTGCTCCGCGTGAACGTCCCGCACCTGGAGCCAGATCATCACCGACTGCCCCGGCGGGCCGGGGGCGTTCCCGGACACCTCAAGGAAACCGGAGCCGAGGAAGAACACGACGCCGGGATCGGCCGGCGAGCCGAATTCCCGGTAGACCGCCAGGCCGAGCTGGTCCCGGTAGAACCGGCGGCTGCGGCCGAGGTCAGCGGGGCGCAGCAGGATCCGGCTGCTCAACACCTCCACGCCACCATCCTGGCAGCCTGCAGCGAGTCGCGCCCGCCCCCGGGCCGCCCCGTCCGCGCCGTCCCAGACCGATCCGGCCGCGCGGTCCCAGAACCGATCCGGCCGCGCCGTCCCAGACCGATCCGGCCTCTTCTCCTGGCCGACGCCATCGGTAAACGGCATGTTCATTGCCGCCCTTTACGGTCGGCTTCCATGGAAACCCCATATGGTGAGATTCCAGAGAAGCTCGTCAAAGACATGACCGTGCAGGAGATGCACGACTACCTGAAGACGCGGTACCGTCGTCGCTCCGTGCTGAAGGGCGCGGGCGCCCTCGGCCTCGCCGCCGCCGCAGGCCCGTTCTTCTGGCGCCAGTCCGCCGCCTCCGCGTCCACCGCGTCGGCGCCGCAGTGGATCGCCTACGGCGCCGACCCCACCAGGGAGATGTACGTCTCGTGGTCGGCCGGTGCGGCCGGCGGCCCGGCGCCTTCGGTCCCCGCTCCCCAGGTCCGCTGGGGTCTCGACCGGGGCTACGGCCGGATCGAGCACGCCGCGTTCTCCGGCACCGTCCCGGTACCGGCGGTCAGCGGGGAGCCGGCCGAGGACACCGTGTACAGCAATGCGCTGCTCACGGGGCTGTTCCCGGACACCACGTACCACTACTCAGTGAGTAACGACGGGGTGAACTGGAGCCCCAACGCCACGTTCACCACCGCCGCCCCCGGCGCGAGCGACTTCCGCTTCACCATGGTCGGCGACGAGGCGACCAGCGACGAGAGCAGCCTGCCGATAGCACAGGTCATCGCCGGGCTGCGGCCGAGGTTCAACGTCGTGGTCGGCGACCTTAGCTACGCCGGCGACGGCTCCGGCTACTACACCAACGGCGTGCCGACCGGCGCCAGCGACTTCAGCCCGGCCAACTGGGATGCGTACCTGGGAATTGTCGGCCCGGTTGCGGCCCAGTCCATTCCGTGGCAGGTCGGCGTGGGCAACCACGAGATGGAGCCGCTGGCCAACTTCGGCTACGCCGGGTTCACCACCAGGTTCCCCCAGGCGTACGCCCCGCAGGCGGTCACCGGGTCACCGGTGGTCAAGTCGTTCACCTACGGCAACGTGGCCGTCATCCAGCTCGACGGCAACGACCTGTCCGCGGAGCTGTCCGACAACAACGGCTACACCGAGGGCAAGCAGACGGCCTGGCTCACCGAGCAGCTGGCGCGCTACCGTTCGCCCTGGTCCGGGATTGACTTCATCATCGTCGGCTTCCACAACTGCGTGTTCAGCTCCAACACCACGCACGGCTCCGACGGCGGCATCCGCACGGTGTGGCAGAGCCTGTTCGACCGCTACCAGGTCGACCTGGTGGTCAGCGGCCATGTCCACGCCTACGAGCGCAGCTACCCGATCATCGGTGGCGAGGTCACCAAGGCGGTGGCATCCGGCGGGACCGTCAGCCCGGCGACCGAAGGCACCACGTACATCTGCGCGGGCGGCGGCGGCCAGGGCCTGTACACCGGCTGGTACGGGACCACCGGCGGCGGCGACCCGGCCAACGCCTCCGGTCCGCCGCTGGTCTGGGAGTGGACCGGCACCGACACCGCCGAGGGCGGCACCGGCACCGCCGACGACATCCCGGACCCGGTCGCCAACTACTCCGGCTACCGCCACGCCAACTGGAGCTTCATCGTCCTGGACGTCCAGGCGCCGCGGTTCCCCGGCGGCGAGACCAGCATCCTGGTCCGGGCCATCGACCCGACCCAGAACAGCAACGGCATCACCAGCATCACCAGCCCCGCGGTGATGGACAGCGTCACCCTGGTGCGCCGCAGCAACAGCTTCGTCTAGCTGCGCCTGGCCTGTGCCCCAGATTTGTCCGGCGGTCGCCAGACAAATCTGGGGCGGTAGCGCCGGACGCCGGGCTGGGCACTAGCGGATTCCGGTGGTGGAGGACGACAGCGAGCGCGGGTCGCGCTGGCGCCAGCCGCCGCGTTCGGCGAGGGCCAGGAACCGGTCGACCGTGGCGTTGAACAGGCCCGGGTCCTCGAGGTTGGCCGTGTGGCCGGTCTGCGGGAGCATGGCGAGCCCGGAGCCCGGGATCGTGCGCCTGAGCATGAGCGCGGGCTCCAGGCAGCCCTCGTCCTCGTCGCCGGCCAGGATCAGCACCGGCGCGGTGATCGCGGCCAGGTCGTCGCGCAGCGCGTACAGCGAGGGCCGGGCGGCCTGCACCCCGCGCATGGTCAGCGCCGCGCCCACCGCGGAGTGCTCGCCCAGCGCCGCGGCGAACTCGGCCCAGCCGCGCGGGTTGGAGTTCTGGAACTGGACCCGCGCCGGGCCCACCGCGTAGCGCCGGGCGACCGCAGACGCGCCTTCGGCCTCGAACGCGGCCGCGATGGCCTCGCTTTCCGCGCGGAACGCCGCCTGCCGGTCGGGATGCGCGCCGTAGCCGACCCCGGCGGCCACCGCCGCGCGGACCCGGTCCGGGTGGCGCATCAGCAGGTGCAGGGTGGCGAACCCGCCCATGGACAGGCCCACCACGTGGGCGCGCTGCACCCCGGTGCCGTCCAGCACCGCGATCGCGTCGGCGACCGCCCGATCCTGGCTGTACGCTCCCGGGTCGGTGGGGACATCCGACGGCGGGTAGCCGCGCGCCGCGTACGTGATGCAGCGGTAGCCGGCCGAGAAGTGCCGGACCTGCGGCTCCCAGCTGCGATGGTCACCGGCGAACTCGTGGATGAACAGCAGCGGCTCGCCGGTCCCGGTGATCTCGGTGTGCAGGGCGACGCCGTCGTCGGCATGGATCACGGGCATGGCTGGCCTTCCGGTCGGTGGGATGACGGCGGGCCCGGCGGTCATGGCCCGGTGACGCGCTCGGCGCCCATGATGTGCTGGTAGGTCAGCGCGCTGGCCGCGTCGGCGTCCCCGGCGCGCAGCGCGTCCAGGATCGCATCGTGCTGCCGCGCTGACTCGGCGTGCGTGCGAAGCACCCGGGGGCCGCCGTGCAGCGACGCCCACAGCAGCCGCATCAGCGACATCAGCAGCGGGCTGCGCGAGTACTGGTAGAGGGTGAAGTGGAACTCCCGGTTGAGCTCGGCGTAGCGGGGATCGCCCTCGGCCACGGCCCGCATCCGCCGGTTCAGCTGCTCCAGCTCGGCCAGCCCGGCCGCATCGATCTTGCGCGCGGCCAGCGACGCGCCCAGCGACTCGAGTGCGGCGCGGATCTGGAAGTTTTCCTCGACCGGACCGTCGTCGGGCATGACGACGGTGAACCCGCGGTGGGTGTCCCCGATGACCAGTCCCTCGGACTCCAGCCGCCGCATCGCCTCGCGCACCGGCGTCTGGCTGACCCCGAAGCGCTGGGCGAGGTCGCGCTGGCGCAGCTGCTGGCCGGCGGTGAGCTCGCCGGTGATGATCAGTTCGCGGATCAGGGCTGCGACCATGTCGGTCTTGCTGACGTAGCTCACCGGGCCGTGACCAGGGGCGGCCAGCGCGTCCGTGCCTGAGGCGTGCATCACCGGGTACCTTCCATCGAGGCGGCCAGGGCCTGCACCCGCGCCGCGGTGAGCGGCAGCCGCCCGACGCTCCCGGCCAGGCCCAGCGCATCCCGGACGGCGCTGGCCAGCACCGCGCCCGTGGCGTTGATCCCGCCCTCGCCGGCGCCGCGCACGCCGAGCGGGTTGCCCGGGGCGGGAGAATCCTGCGTGACCAGGACGTCGATTGGCGGGATCTCGGCGGCGGTTGGCATGCGGTAGTCGATGAACGTCGTCGCCCGGGGCTGGCCGGACTCGTCGTAGCCGAACTCCTCGAGCAGCGCGCCGCCGATTCCCTGGGCGGCACCGCCGCGCAGCTGGCCCTCGACCAGCGCCGGGTTGACCGCCCGGCCCACCTCGTAGGCCACCAGGTAACGCAGCACCCGCACCAGGCCGGTGCCGGCGTCGATCTCGACCACGGCGATGTGCACCCCATACGGATAGGTCATGTGCGTGACGTCGAACCGGCGCCGCGCGGACAGCCCGGCTGGTTCGCCGGGCCGCAGGTACGCGCTGGCCGGGGCGGCCGCGCGGGCCACCTCGGCCAGGGTGACCGAGGCGGCGGGATCGCCGCGCACGCTCACGGTGCCGCCGGAGACGACCAGGTCGTCCTCGGCCACCTCGAGCATCCGGGCGGCCAGCTCCGCGAGACGCTGGCGCACCGCGTGCGCGGCCGCGTGCACGGCGTTGCCCGCCACGACCGTGCTGCGGGACGCCCAGGAACCCATGCCGAACGGCTGCAGGTCCGTGTCCCCGCAGACCACGCTGACCGAGGCCGGGCTGACGCCCAGGGCGTCGGCGGCGATCTGCGCGAGTACCGTCTCGATGCCCTGTCCCAGCGAGGTCCCGCCGGACAGGACCCGCACGGCACCACCGCCGGTGACCATGACGTCGGCCGTCTCCTGGGGGCCGAGCCCGCTCTTCTCCAGGAACATCGCCACCCCGAGCCCTCGCCGCAGTCCCTGCCGCCTGCCCCGGCCGACCTCGTCGGCGTAGCCGAGGCGCCCGGCTTCGGCGATCGCGGCGTCCAGCAAGCGCGGGTAATCCCCGGCATCGAGGACCACGTCGGTTCCGAGGGCGGTTATCGGCCGCCGGTGCGGCAGCTCGCCGGCACCCAGCAGGTTGCGGCGGCGCAGCTCGACCCGGTCGATCCGCAGCTGGGCCGCGGCGACGTCGAGCAACTGCTCGCGGGCCGCGCTTCCCTCGAACCGGCCCGGTGCCCGGTAGGTACCGCACGGGGTCTTGCTGGTCAGCACAACCCGGATGCGCCCGCGGTAGGCGGGCACCCGGTAGGGGCCGGGCAGCATCGCCACGGTCAGCTCGGGGACGGTGATCCCGTGCGTCCGGCAGTAGGCGCCGTTGTCGTGCAGCACGTCGTCGCGCAGCGCCGTGATCCTGCCGCCGGCGTCGAACGCGGCCGCGATCCGGTGTGACTGCTGCCGCGAGTGGTTCACCGCGACCAGGTGCTCCGCGCGATCCTCGGCCCACTTCACCGGCCGCCCGAGCCGCCGGGCGAGCCAGGGCACCAGGAAGTCCTCCGGATAGAACTCGCCGCGCACGCCGAATCCGCCGCCCGCGTCGACCGCGTGCACGTGGATCAGGGTTTCGTCGACGCCCAGCATCGATGCCAGCACGTCGCGGTTGAACACGGGCACCTTGGTCATGCCGAAGATCGACAGCGCGCCGCTGCGCCGGTCCACATCGGCCAGCAGCGCCCGCGGCTCCAGCGGCACCGCGGTATGCCGGCCGATCTCGATGCTGGTCTCGACGACGCGGGCGGCCCGGGCGAAGGCGGCGTCGACGTCGCCATAGCCGAGGGTGAAGTCGGCGGCCACGTTCCCGCAGGGGAACAGGCGAGGCGAGCCGTCGGCTATCGCCCGTCCGGCGTCCAGCACGGCCGCTTCCTCGTCGATGTCGATGTCGATCAGCTCCGCGGCGTCCTCGGCCGCGTACGGGTCCTCGGCCAGGACCACAGCGAGCGGCTCGCCCACGTACCGGACCACGTCCGCGGCCAGAACCGGCTGCAGGAACTCGGTCAGGTCGATGCCCTGCAGCGGCAGCCGGACCGGGATGGCCAGCCCGGGCGGCAGGTCGGCCGCGGTCACCACGGTGATGACGCCTGCGGCCCGGGCCGCGCACCGGGTGTCGACCGAGCGCAGCCGGCCGTGCGCGACGGGGGAGCGGACAACCCTTGCCCAGCACTGCCCGCTGGCGCTGATGTCGTCGCCGAACCGGCCGAGCCCGCGCAGCAGCCGCGGGTCCTCCTGGCGCGGCGCGCTCGTGCCCACCGAGGTCATGGCTCGCCCCCGCCCTCCCCGCTGTCCGCTGCGCCGTGCGTCTCTGGTGCGCCGTGCCGTGACCGGGCGGTGGCCAGCAGCGCTTCGACGATGCCCTGGTAGCCGGTGCAGCGGCACAGGTTCGCGGCGGCCAGCTCGCGCATCTCCGCCTCGGTCGGCTCGCCGGCCCCAGCCGCCTGCCGCTCGGCCAGGTAGCCCTCGGCCAGCATGAGGAAGCCCGGCGTGCAGAAGCCGCACTGCAGGCCGTGGTGGTCGCTGAACGCCTGCTGCAGATCCGACAGCTGCTCGCCGTCGGCCAGGCCCTCGACGGTGGCGACGTCGCAGCCGTCGGCCTGCACCCCGAACATCAGGCAGGACCGGACCGGCGAGGAGTCCACCAGCACCGTGCACGCACCGCAGATGCCGTGCTCGCAGCCCAGGTGCGTGCCCGTGTACCCGAGGTCGTGGCGCAGCATGTCGGCCAGCGTCCGGCGCGACTCCACGGCCAGCTCGTGCTCCCGGCCGTTGACCCGGACCCGGATCTGCCTGATGTCCTTCACGCGGCTCCCTTTTCCCCGCCCAGCCCGCCCCGCCCGCCCCGCCCGCCCAGCCCGCCCAGCCCGCCCGCCTCGCCAACGGGCGCCACGCCGCCGGCCAGCGCCGCGCATACCTCGGCGGGCAGCACCGGGATGTGGTCGAACGAGATCCCGGCCGGGCGCAGCGCGTCGTTGATGGCGTTCAGCACGGCGGCGGGCGCGCCGATCATCCCGCCCTCGCCCATGCCCTTGGCGCCGGTCTCGCTGAACTCCGACGCGGTCTCCAGGTGCGTGATCTGCACCGGGCATAGTTCCGCGGCGGTGGGGGCCAGGTAGTCCATCAGCGTGGTGCTGGCCGGCTGGCCGTCTTCGGCGTAGCAGATCCGCTCCAGCAGCGCGGCACCGACGCCCTGCGCCACGCCCCCGGTGACCTGACCGTCCACGATCATCGGGTTGATCACCACGCCGCAGTCCTCGACCACCAGGTACCGCCGGAGCCGGATCTCGCCGGTGCCAGGGTCGACCGTCACCATGGCCGCGTGGCACGCGTTCGAGAACGTGCCGGGCGGGTCGAAGCTGGCCCTGGCCTCCAGCCCGTAGCGGAGCTCGGCGGGCAGCCGGTGCGTCTGGAAGTGCACGATCCGGGCCAGCTCGCCGACCGGCAGCGTCGCGCGGTCGTCGCCGCGGACCCGGGCCGAGCCGCCGGCCAGCTCAATGTCATCGGGGCTGGCCTCGAGCAAGTGCGCGGCGACCTGCCGCAGCTGGTTGCCGACCAGTGCGGCGGCGCGGTCGGCGGCGCCGCCGCCGATGACGATCGAGCGGCTGCCCCAGGTCCCCCAGCCGTAGGAGGCCAGGTCGGTGTCGCCCTGCCGCAGCCGGATCTGCTCGGGATGCACGCCCAGGCGGTCGGCCACGATCTGGGCGAACGTGGTCTCATGGCCCTGCCCATGGCCACAGGTGCCGGTGGTCACGATGACCTCGCCGGACGGATCCATCCGCACCAGCGCCGTGTCATAGCCCGGCGTCATCGCCATCCGCCGCTGCGACATGGTCGGCGTGCCGTAGGCGGTCCGCTCCGAGAAGCACGCGTAACCCACACCGGCCATCAGGGCGGCGGCTTCACCCGCGGGCGTACCGTTCAGGAAAGTCTCTTTGACCTGGCGCTGGGCGAGATCGAGCGACTCCCGGTAGCTGCCCTCGTCATAGCTGATGCCGTTGACGCCGGTGTAGGGGAACTCGCCGGGCCCGATCATGTTGCGGCGGCGCACGTCGAGCGCGTCGATGCCGAGCTCGGCGGCGGCCTTCTCCATCAGCCGCTCCATGACCAGCACCAGCTGTGGCCGGGATACACCCCGGTAAGGCGCGGTGGGCGCCTTGTTGGTGGCGACCGCGCGGCCGCGGGCCCGGTAGGCCGGGATCTTGTAGATGCCCGGCAGCTCGGTGCACGCCATCAGCGGTTCGACCGCCGAGGTGAACGGGAACGCCGAGTACGCGCCGACGTCGCAGTCGATCTCGGCCGCCAGCGCGAGGATCCGTCCGTCGCGGCCGAACCCGGCGTGCACCTGGTAGCGCTGTTCGTGGCCGTGGAACGAGGCGGTGAGGTTCTCCTGCCGGTCCTCGATCCAGGACACCGGCCGGCGCAGCCGCCGCGCCGCGTCGGCCACGGCGATCTCTTCCCGGCCGACCACGCACTTGAGCCCGAACCCGCCGCCGACGTCCGGGGCGATCACCCGCACGCCGTGCTCCGGGAGGCCCAGGGCCTGCGCCACGCCCGAGCGCACCTGGTGCGGCACCTGGGTGGACACGTGCAGGACCAGCTGCTGGTCGCGTTCGTCCCACTCGGCCAGGCAGGCGCGGCCTTCGAGCGGCAGCGCCGCCACCCGGGCGCTGCGGAACACGGCGTCGATCACGACCGGTGCCGCGGCGAGGATGCCGGTGAGCTTGGGGTCGTCGAACATGGTCAGGTCGACCAGGCAGTTTCCGCTGAGGCCGCCGTGGACCTGGCGGGCGCCGCTGCCCTGCGCGGCGTCGATGCCGGGGATGGCCTGGAGCGGCCGCCAGTCGACGTCCACCAGCTCGGCCGCGTCCTGCGCGGCGTAGGGGTCATGGGCCAGCACCAGGGCGACCGGCTCGCCGGCGAAGCGGACCTGGTCTCCGGCCAGCAGCGGCATCCGGGTCGGGGTGAACTCGTCCCGCTCCAGCATCGCCATCAGGTACGGATGACCGAGATCGGCCGCGGTGAGGGCGGCCGCGACCCCGGGCAGCGCCAAGGCGGCTGACGTGTCGATCCCGGTCACCTCGGCCGCCGGGAACGGGCTGCGGGCGAACGCGGCGTGCAGCATGCCTGCCCGCGTCAGGTCGCCGGTGAAGCGGCCCCGGCCGAGCAGCATCCGGCGGTCTTCCTTGCGCGGCACCGCGGCGCCCACCCAGCGGCCGGCCGGGCCGTTCAGCCACGCCTCGCGCGGCCGGTGTGCCTGGCCTGCCTCGCGCGGCCCGCCGGTCATTGCTGGGCCGCCTCGGCCAGCGCCCGGGAAACCAGGGTCGCGGTCAGCCTTTTGCGGTAGCGGGCGTCGCCGTTCTCATCCTCGGGCGGGTCGATCTGGGCCGCGGCGAGCTCGCCCGCCTCGTGCCAGGTGGCCGGCCAGGCTGGCTGGCCGGCCAGGCTGGCGGCGTCCACGACGAACGGGACCGGGCTGACCCCGCCGAGCACGATGCGGGCCGACCGGCAGCGGCGGCCCGCCTGCCCGTTGCTGTCCGCGCCATCCGCGCCGTCGAGGTCGAGCGACACGGCGGCTGCGACCGTGGCGAAATCGCCCCGCCGCGGCGCGAACTCGGTGAGCGCGGCGTACGGCGCCGGCGCCGGGAACCACAGCTCGGTGATCACCTCGTCCGGCCCGGCCACGGTGGTGAAAAAGCTCTCGAAGAAGTCGCCCGCGCCGACCTGGCGCCGGCCGGCCGGGCCGGCCAGGATGACCTGCGCGCCGAGCAGCACGGCCAGAATGCACCACTCCGCGGTCGAGTCGGCGTGGGCGATGCTGCCGCCGAACGTGCCGCGGGAACGGATCGGGTAGTGGCCGATCCAGCGGGCCGAACGGGGCAGCACGCCGAATCCCGCCAGCACGGCCGGGTCCCGCGTGGTCTCGACGGCACGGTGGCGGGTGAGCGCGCCCACGTGCAGGCCGTCCGGGCCGGCCCGCAGATAACTCAGCCCGGGGACGCGGGTGATGTCGACCAGCGCGCTCGGCCGGGCCAGCCGGAGGTTCATCATCGGGACCAGGCTCTGCCCGCCCGCCAGGACCTTGGCGTCCTCGCCGAGCTCGGTCAGCAGCGCGACCGCCTCGCCGACGTCGCGGGCGACGTGGTAGGTAAACGGCGCTGGCTTCACCGTGCTCCTCCCGGCGGCCCGGTTGGGTCCGGCTCCTCCCGCGGCGCCGTTGGGTCCGGGTCGCCCCGCGGCGCCGTTGGGTCCGGGTCGCCCCGCGGCGCCGTTGGGTCCGGGTCGCCCCGCGGCCCGCTGGTCCCGTTCCCGGCGGCCCGGTTGGGTCCGGTCCCGACACCCCGCCGGTCAGAGATAAGATCCTCATTTGGTATACCATATTTCAGCAGGAGTCGGACATGCCGCACCCGAACGTCGTGGCCGAACGGAGCAGCGCCGGTTACCTGCGGCTGCTGCTGTCCCGCCCCGATCAGCGCAACGCGCTGGTCCCAGGCATGGTCGCGGCGCTGGCCGACGCCATGCAGGCCGACCGCGATGCCGTCGTCCTGCTGGGCAGCACCGACCCGCGGGTGTTCTGCGCCGGAGCCGACCTTTCGCTGCCGATGGCGGACCGCGCCGCCGTCTCGGACCTGCTCTACCAGTGCTACGAGCACATGATCACCCGGCCGGGCCCGGTGATCGCCGTGATCGGTGGCCCGGCGGTTGGCGGCGGGGCCCAGCTGGCCGCCGCCGCCGACCTGCGGATCGCCGGGCCGGGCGCGCGGCTGCGCTTTACCGGGCCGGCCGGCGCCGGGCTGGCGGTGGGCGCGTGGATCCTGCCCGACCTGGTCGGCCGGGGCGCGGCGCTGGAGATTGGAATGACCGGCCGGTGGGTCGATGCTGCCGAGGCGCTCGCGCTCGGCCTGGTGCACCGGCTCGACGACGACCCGGACCCGGTGGCATCCGGCCTGGCCGAGACGCTGGTCGCGGCGGGCCAGCTGGGGCCAGGCCGGATCAAGGCCGTCGTCGCCGCCGGGGGCCTGCTCGACCGCCTGCGGGCCGAGCGGAGCGCGAACCGCGCGGCGTTTGACCAGGCGCTGACCGACAGCACCGGGTGAAGCCCGCGACGGCTCGATGAGTCCGCGGATCAGCGCTCGGTGTCCTTGGGATGCCGCGGCGAAGCGTTCCAGCAGTGTGGTGGGCCCCACGCTGTTGCTAGAGGAACAGCGTGGGACCCACCACCACGTTGGCTGCGTAAACGGCCGTGTGTGACCGTACCCGATTGGTGATATTTGGTATACCATCTGGGCCGAGTCGGTCGAGCGCGGGTTGCTCAGCGCGGCTGTGGATCGGCGCGGCTGTGGATGGGCGGCGGCTGTGGATGGGCGGCGGCCGTGGGTCGGCGGCGTCCGTGGATGGGCGGAGGGAGCAGCGGTGGACCTGCAGCTGGACGGGAAGGTGGCCTTTGTCACCGGCGCTAGCAAGGGGATCGGCCGCCAGGTGGCGGAGGATCTCGCCCGCGAGGGCGCCGATGTCGTGATCACGGCCCGCACGGCCGAGCCGCTGGGAAAGGCCGCCGCGCAGATCGCCGAGCTGACCGGCCAGACGATCGTGCCGATGGCGGGCGACATGAGCGTGACGGAGGACGTGGAGCGCTGCGTGATCGCCACCCTCGAGCGGTTCGGCCGCATCGACATCCTGGTGACCTGCGCCGGGAGCTCACCCGGCGGGCTGCTCGAGAACCTCACCGAAGAGCAGTGGATGGCGAGCCTCAACCTCAAGTTCATGGGTTACGTCCGCTCGGTCCGCGCGGTCATCGGGCACATGCGCGAACGCGGAGAAGGCGCGATCGTGCTCGTCGTCGGCAACGACGGGCTGAAGCCGAGCTACTGGGAGATGACGGCCGGGGTCGCGAACGCCGCCGACATCAACTTCGCGTCCTCCGTGGCCGAGCAGTACGGGCGTTACGGCGTGCGGATCAACACCGTGAACCCGGGACCGGTGTCCACCGACCGGTGGGACACGCTGGAGAAGGCGTTCGCCCGCGACAAGGGCGTCACCCAGGAGCGGGCGCACGAACTGGCCACCGAGTCGATCCCGTTCGGCCGCATCTGCCGCCCGGACGAGGTGTCGGCCCTGGTCACCTTCCTCGCCTCGCCCCGGGCTAGCTTCATCAACGGCGCGCACATCCCGGTCGACGGCGCCCAGCGCAAGGCCATCATGGACCGCTGACGCCTGCTTAGCTGACGCCTGCTTAGCTGGCGTCGACGGTGACCAGGGTCTGGTCGCCCGTGGTGATGACGAAGCCCTGCAGGCTGCCCGCCGGCCACGGCACGGACGCGGGATGCCAGGCGAGCTGGCTGCCCGCGGTGGTGATCCAGCCCCCGGCGGCGATGTCCTGGCCTCGGGCATTGCTGACCCGCAGCTGGCAGCGCGTTCCCGCAGGAACGCCGGTGATCCGGGCTTCCAGTTCGGTGCCCCAGGACTGGGCCGCGTACCGGACGGTTGCCCGGGCCCCGGTCGTCGTGCTGGCGCCGTTATCGGTGTCGGTCCATCGGGGAGCCGCAGCGGCCGTGGTGCTGGCCGGGTGACCTTGGAGCACGTGCAGGCCCGTTGCGAAGGCGAGGCCGATGAACAGGGCCGCTGCCGCCGCCGTCAGTCGCCGCCAGCGGCGGATCACAGCTACCCGGCGGATCAGCGTGTCGACCGGCGGCCCGGGCGGCGAGCCGCCGGGGTCGTCCATCCAGGCCCGCAGGGCCAGGTCGGGTGGGACCCGGTGCAGCAGCCCTGGCAGCCCGGCCAGCCCGGCGAGTTCCTCCTGGCACCACGGGCACGTTGCCAGGTGCTGGTCTATCTCGGCGCGCTCAGCTGGCCCGATCGCGCCGAGCACGTACACGCCGAGTTCGTTACGGCACCGCGCGCAGCCGTCGCCACGGCTAAGTTTCGGCATCCTGGCTGTCCAGCAATGGGGCGCCACGCCTCTGCCGCCCGGGGCGTACCGGCGCTGCGGATCTTGCACACCGCTCGACGGCGGGCAAGCGGCCGGCCGGGGAGCGAGCGGAATGATCCCCGGCCACGGTGAACAGCCAGGCTTGCCATGACTGCTAACACGTCTGGCCGCGCAGGCCGGTTCACTGGCCGCCTGCGCAAACCCGCTCACCCGGCGTGACCAGGGGACGCGGTCAGCGGGCCGGCGGGCGGACGACCTCCAGGACACGCGGGCGGGGCGAGGCGGGGATGCGGATGGGGAGCCAGTCCTGGCCGTCGCCGTCGCGCCGGATCGGGCCGAGCCTGCTCTCCGGGGCGCTGGTGCCGTCCAGGGTGGCCACGGCGCCGGGTCCGGCCACGGCCAGTTCCACGGTGAAGTCCGCGGCCGCAGGGGGCAGCTCAACCGAAAGCCGGGCCTCGCCCGCCGAGAACTGCCGGAACCGGCCGCGCAGGTCGGCGCGCAGCAGGGGCGTGCCGTCCCGAGACAGCGCGGTGGAGCCGGGGCCGAGTTCCGCCGTACAGGCCAGGCCGGCCACGTAGCCCACGGCCGACCGGCGGTCGTCGCCCGCGCAGCCGAAGCAGGTCCCGTCCCAGGGGTCGGTGCCGATCACCTCCAGGTCCGCGATCATCGGCAGCAGGCTGCCCCAGGTGTAGAACGGCTCGGCGTCCACCGAGTCGCCGCCGTCGCCGGTCTGCTGGCTGAAGTTCTCGTAGCAGCGCCGCTCGGACCAGCCCCGGCGGAACATCTCGACGCCCCGCGACGCGAGCCACGCCGCCTGCTCGTCGAACCGGTAGCGGCGCAGGCCGAGGTAGACCAGGTAGTTGAAGCACGGCCAGACCCGGCCCCGCCAGTACACGTTGTCCAGCGCGGCCGGGTCGTCGTGCGGCGTGCCGGCCACCGGGTACGGCCCGCCGAAGCGGCGCGGGTCGTCGAGCCAGCGCGCCGTCATGGCCTCGGCCTGGTCCGGCGTGGCGATCCCGGCCAGCAGCGGGTAGAAGCTGGTGGGGGACAGGCTCCTGGTGAACTCCCCGTTCCAGTGCCGCCCGGCGAAAACCTCACGCTCGGGATCCCACAGCCGGGTCCGAACCGCTTCGGCCAGGTCCGCCGCGCGCCCGGCCAGCCGGTCGCTGCCGGGCAGCAGCCGGGCCAGCAGGCTGCCCTCGTGCACCAGCAGGCTGTTCAGCCCGACGTCCTCGAGGTCCAGGGTGTGGGTGGTGAGGTCGAACCGTGCCTGGTCGTGCACGGGCGAGTTGTCGTTGGCCGACTCGTCCATCGCTGCCTGCCGGGTGTGCACGAAATGCCCGTCGCCCACCGGCGACGACCCGTACTCGAGCAGCCCGTTCTGGTTGCCGTCCCGGGTCGCGAACCACCAGTCGAACGCCCCGGCCAGCACCTCCGCCGCCCGCCCGGCCGCTTCGCCGTCGGGCGTCATGGCCTGCACCGACCAGCAGGCCTGCGCGCCGACCGGCGGGTGCGAGCGGTCCTGCCAGTCGGTGGTGGCCGCACGCAGCGCGGTCAGGTTGCCGCGCTCGGTCCGCCCGGCCAGCACTGCGGCCACGTTGTCCCAGGCGAGATGCTTGGCTCCGACGTGGGCCGCGAGCACCGCGTGCAGGAAGCCATCGATCTGCCAGACCCCGAAGCCGCCGAACTTGCGCGCGATCCAGGCCCGCGTCGACGCCGTGTA